>WBZO01000534.1_pt1 | contig 77998 bp, 70 predicted proteins | sample 5204261 | NCBI WGS metagenome assembly WBZO01 (sample SAMN12412400, study PRJNA552823) | activated sludge metagenome | isolation source: activated sludge from anammox sidestream of wastewater treatment plant... | place: USA: North Carolina | collected 2017-09 | reverse complement strand
CGCTTTTCAGATATATGTAGCTGCCGACCTTCAGGTCGGCCCGGCGCGGACCTCAAGGTCCGCGGCTACACACGACTGAAAAGCGCTATAGGGCTCGGGGCGAGGCAATGGGCGATAGGCTGTAGGCTCAGGGCTCTCGGCTCAGGGCTCTCGGCTGTTGGCTGGGGCGCAAGCGGCCTGCGGCGCGGCCCATGGTCTATCGCCCATGGCCTATCGCCTTAAAATATCGCCATGACATCCAACGAGATCCGCCGGTCGTTCCTCGAGTTCTTCCAGAAGAACGGTCACCGGATCGTGCCCAGCTCGCCGCTCGTGCCGGCCGACGACCCGACGCTGCTCTTCACCAACGCGGGGATGAACCAGTTCAAGGACCTCTTCCTCGGCCGCGAGAGGCGCGACTACACGCGCGCGACGACGTCCCAGAAGGTGATGCGCGTCAGCGGCAAGCACAACGATCTCGACAACGTCGGGCCGTCGCTGCGGCACCACACCTTCTTCGAGATGCTCGGCAACTTCTCGTTCGGCGACTACTTCAAGGCCGAAGCGATCGAGTTCGCCTGGACGATGCTGACCGAGGTGTGGAAGATGCCGGCCGACCGCCTGGTCGTCTCGGTCTTCAGGGGGGAGCCGGGCATTCCTCGCGACGCGGAAGCATACGATCTGTGGCGACGGTTCGTCCCCGCCGAGCGGATCCTGGAGCTCGGCTCGGACGACAACTTCTGGCAGATGGGCGACACCGGCCCGTGCGGCCGCTGCTCCGAGATCTACTACGTGCGCGGCACCGGCACCGACCCGGAGATCGAGGTCTGGAACAACGTCTTCATGGAGTTCGAGCGCAGCGCCGACGGGACGCTGACGCCGCTGCCCGCGCCGTCGATCGACACCGGCATGGGCCTCGAGCGGATCACCGCGGTGCTCCAGCAGAAGCAGTCGAACTACGACACCGATCTCTTCATGCCGCTGCTCCGCCGCGTCGGCGAGCTCGCGGGCGTCCGCTACGGCGAGTCCGACGACACCGACATCTCGATGCGCGTCGTCGCCGACCACGCGCGCGCGACGACGTTCCTCATCGCCGACGGCGTGATCCCGTCGAACGAGTGGCGCGGCTACGTCCTGCGCAAGATCATGCGGCGCGCGATGCGCCACGGGAAGCACCTGGGGCTCACCGGGCCGTTCCTCCACGAGATGGTGCCGGTGCTCGTGCGCGAGATGGGCGACGCGTACCCGGAGCTGCGCGCGAACCGCGAGACGATCGAGAAGACGATCGTCGCCGAGGAGAACCGCTTCGACGCGGTGCTGACCGACGGTCTGCCGCGGCTCGAAGCCGAGATCGCACGGGCGCTCGAGAGCCGCGACACGACGCTCGCGGGTGACGTCGCCTTCCGCCTGTACGACACCTTCGGCGTGCCGTACGACTTCATCGAGGACACCGCCGCGACGCGCGGCGTGCGCGTCGACCGCGACGGGTACGAGCGCGCCATGGAGTCGCAGCGCGACAAGGCGCGCGCGCAGAGCGCCTTCGGCGGCGCGGGACGCAAGGGCCAGGAGTTCGCGCTGGCCGACGAGCAGGCGCTCTCGGGCGCCGGCGATCGCTTCGAGGGATACACGTCGACGAGCGTGTCCGGCGTCCCGGTGCTCGCGCTGTTCGACGAGCAGCGGCAGCCGGTCGAGACGCTCCCCGAAGGGTCGGCCGGCTACGTGGCGATGGCGCGAACGCCGTTCTACCTGGAAGCCGGCGGCCAGGTATCCGACTCAGGCCGCATCGTGAACGAGGCGACCGGCGCGGCGGCGGCTGTCGAGGGGCTCGCGCGCATCCGCCAGGGGTTGCCGCGTGCGCATCGCGTGCGGGTGACGCAAGGCGCGCTTCACGTGCGCGACATCGTCACGGCGCAGGTGGATGCGACGCTGCGCGACGCGACGCGGCGCAACCACACGGCGACCCACCTCCTGCACGCGGCGCTCCGGCAGGTGCTCGGGACGCACGTGAAGCAGGCGGGGTCGCTGGTCGCGCCCGACCGGCTGCGGTTCGACTTCGTGCACTTCCAGCCGGTCACGCGCGAGGAGCTCGATCGCATCGAGCGGATCGTCAACGAGCAGATCCTGCGGAACACGCCGGTGACGACCGAGGTGCGCTCGACCGAGGAGGCGATCGCCTCTGGCGCCATGGCGCTCTTCGGCGAGAAGTACGGCGACCGGGTGCGCGTGGTCAGCGTGCCGGGGTTCAGCGTCGAGCTGTGCGGAGGCACGCACGTCTCGGCGACCGGCGACATCGGCTCGTGCACGATCGTCTCGGAGAGCGGCGTCGCCGCGGGGGTGCGCCGCATCGAGGCAATCACCGGAATGGGGGCGGTGGCGCACGCGCAGGAGCAGCGCGCCGCGCTGCAGCGGGTCGTCGACGCGCTGCACGTCAACCCCGATCAGGCGGTGGAGACGATCGAGCGGCTGCAGGCGGACGTCAAGAAGCTGGGGCGCGAGATCACGCAGCTCAAGGCGAAGCTCGCGATGGGCGGCGGCGCCGGTGGCGGCGACGACATCGTCGAGGTGGGTGGCGTGAAGCTCGCACGCCGCAAGGGCGCCGACCTCGACAAGGAGGCGCTGCGTGCGCTCGCCGACTCGCTGAAGTCGCGCGTGCAGAGCGGCGTCGTCGTGGTCGCATCGGCCACCGAGGGCAAGGTGCAGATGGTCGTCGCGGTCACGCCGGATCTGACCGGACGGATCAAGGCAGGAGCGATGGTCAAGGCACTGGCGCCGATCGTCGGCGGTGGCGGCGGCGGGCGCCCCGATTTCGCCGAAGCGGGCGGCAAGCACCCCGAAAAGATCGACCAGATGCTTGCCAGCGCCCCAGAAACGCTGCAGGCGTTGCTGGCGTAGAGGGAGAGGGGGAAGGACGGGAGGGTCGGGAGGGTCGGGAAGGTCGGAAGGACGGGAGGGTGGGGAAGGGCAGGTGGGGCAGGTGGGCGGAAAGTCGGGCGGGTCGGGAGGGACGGGAAGGTAGCGTAGTGTGGCGTCCGGCTTCAGCCGGACTGGGCAGCTGTAGCGTCCCGCTTCCGCCGGAGTGCTTCGCGCGAAGGCGGAGCCGGACCCCACATCGGCAGCAGTCGCTACCTTCCCGCCCTTCCCGTCCCTCCCGACCTTCCCCTACCTCTCCCCCTCCGACCTGTCGGTGTACTTGATCACCTCCCGGCCGTCGATCACCTCGACGACGCGGTAGATGCGCGTGCGCCCGGCTGAGGACGCGGCATCGTCGCTCATCTCTCCCTCGGCCCGGTCGACGCTCTCTCCGGCGAGCCGGTTGACGCGGGAAACGTACTCGCGCGTCTCGCGGAACGGCGGCACGGTCTGGCCGTGGCGCTCGACGGCGCCGGGGCCGGCGTTGTAGGCCGCGAGCGCCAGACGCTCGTCGCCGTCGTAGCGATCGAGCAGCTGCCGCAGATAGGCGACGCCGCCCCTGACGTTCTCCTCCGGGTCGAAGGCGTTCGAGACGCCGAGCTGCCGCGCCGTCCCCGGCATCAGCTGCATCAGCCCCATCGCCCCTTTGTCCGACACGGCGTGCGGGTTGAACGCCGACTCCACCTGGATCACCGCGCGCACGAGATCGCTGCGCACGCCGTTGCGCCGCGCCTGCTCCTCGATCAGATCGTCGAACGAGCGCGACCGTCCGGGCTCGACGTCACGCGTCGCCCTGATCCCGTCGGTCTCCGGCACGTCGTACGACGGGATACCGGGATTGCTCCCTGGCGCGACATTCGAGACGACGAGGCGGCCGTCCGCGTCGACCCAGCTGAATATCTGCGCACGTGCGGGAACTGCACTGCAGACCAGCAGAATCAGTGCAAGGAGGCCGCAACTGACGACTGCCCTGATGGGCTGAAACCGGAACACCACTCTGACGGCGCGTATCGGCCCGTCGTCTGGTGTTCAACAGCCTCGTGCTGCAACGGTGCGTAGTTCGCGTGCAGCGTCGCGCAGCGATGCCATGCGCGTCGGGATGAACCGCCTCCGAGTGCTTCGGCGCCGAGGCGCTTCACGCAGACGGAGTTGCGGTCGGGCGCCTCGTCGTCTATAACCAAAGAGCCGTCTTGAATACGTCTAAATGGGACGGTTACTATGGGGCTCCTTCGGGAGCCTCTTTCGTTGTACGCCTATGGACCGTGTTGCCGTCTTCGTAGACGCCGGCTACGTCTTTGCCCAGGGTTCTGTTCTGCTTGGCGGGCGGAAACGACCTCGAAGTGAGGTCATCCTCGACCACGAAGCTGCGATTCGCCTCGTCTCGGATTTCGCTACGCGGACGGCCAATGTACCTCTGCTGAGAGTCTACTGGTACGACGGCACATCCACGGGTCCCACCCCCCAACATCTGACGCTCGCTCACCTGTAGAACGTCAAGGTACGTCTCGGGTTCGTCAACAGTGTCGGCGAGCAGAAGGGCGTAGACTCACTGATCGTGACGGACATGATCACGCTGGCGAGGAACAGGGCGATCAGCGATGCCGTGCTGCTGTCCGGCGACGAAGATCTTCGCGTTGGTGTACAGCAGGCCCAGGAGTTTGGGGTCCGAGTGCATCTCATCGGCATCAAGCCGAGTCGCGGCAGCCAGTCGTTGTTCCTTCTCCAGCACATCGACGCCGACTACGAGATCGCTGCCTGGCACATCAAACGACGAGATGCTGCCGGATATGGCGTGTTCGTGACGAGCCCGAATTCAATCGGGGCGTTCGACGCTCGTCAGATCCAGGCGCTCGAAGAGCGGGCCGAGCGCTGCGGTGACGACCCACATCTCGCCGACGACCGTCAGCGTCGTCACCAGCGCGCCGACGGGGAGCACGAAGGGGCCGACGATCGGGCGCAGCCACAGCGACAGCGCGATCGTGACCGCAATCCCGGGCGCCAGCGCGATCAGCAGCCCGAGCCAGTTGCCGGCGAGCACGATGAGCCGCTGGCCGACCGCGTCGACGCCGCGCGGCCTCAGCGCGCCGACCGGCACCCACCCGGGAAAGAGCACGGCGACGGCGTTGTGCATCGTGTACTGCGCGACGACGACGGCCGGCGCGAGGATCAGGAGCGAGAGCCATACGGCGATGCGGTTCGGAGTGGGGACCCGCGACAGCGACGCTATCGAGAACGTCATCGCGATCAGGCCGAAGGCCCAGGCGATCAGCGTGATGACGATCGCCGGCCAGACGATCTCGCCGCGCAGCACCGACGCGCCGCGCAGCGGCCAGGTCTTGATCAGCTCGAGGTGCGCGAGGTCCTGGCGCAGATCCGTCGATACGATCTGCGGTCCCATGAACAGCGTGAAGAGCGCGCCCCAGGTCGCGAAGACCCCGAGCACCATCACGAGCCCCCGCGCGCGCGCGGTGAACAGCGACGCCACGATCATCCAGGCGAGGATCGCGGCCACGCGCACCAGCATCCGCCTGTCGACGGTCCGGAACGTCTGCAGGAACCCCTTCCAGATGAAGACCCCTTCCTCGCGCCCCGACGATGCCAGCCTCCACCCGACCGGACGCATGACGTACGTGCGCACGCGACGGATCGGCCCGTTGACCTGCCGTTCGGCTGTTGCGTCCGCGACGTCGACCGACCTCGCGTCGGCCCAGAGCAGCCAGCAGACCGCGACGGCGTACACCGCCCCTGCGCCGGCCAGCGCCAGCGCGAACTCGCCGGCGCTGCGCGAGAACAGCGGCCGGACGAGGATCGCGAACGGCCACAGGAACAGGTGTGTCACGCCCTGTCCCGCGGCGTCGACGATCGTCTCCATCACGCCGCTGACGTTCGAGAGCGCGTCGTGCCGCGTCGCCGCGTAGAGCGCGCGCGACAGCATGACGAGCGGCGCCGCCGGGAGCAGGAGCGCGGGCCAGATGAACGTCAGCCCGCGCGTGCCGGCGCGGAGCCGCATACGTGCCAGCGTCACCACCGTGAAGAAGACGTGGCTGGTCATCAGTAGCAGCCAGACGCTCAGGAGCCCGCGCGACCGGTCGACGAGGGAGCCGGTCGGATAGGCGAGCGCCACGATCAGCGCGCCGGTGAACACCGCCGCCTGCGATCGCAGCAGGCGATGGAGCACGAGCTGAGGGCGCGTGAGGGGCGCCGGAAACAGGAACGCCGTCTCGGCGTCCGTGAGCTCGAGCAGCGCCGATCCGAACGGCATCAGCCAGCTCGCGGCCGCCGCACACGCCAGCAGCACGCTGGCGACGATGACGCCCGGGTACCCGAAGAGCGTCGCGGCAGCTTCAGTCTCTCGACCCGTGCCGCCATCGGCATAAGCGCGCTCGCGAATGACCAGCGTGAACGCCAGGTACGCGATGCCTGCGAGCGCGCCGAGCAGGTACCGGGGCTCGCGCAGGCGGCGGAGCCGCTGCGACGTCCGGTTTCGCGCCGAGCAGGTGAGGATGTAGAGCGACCCGCCGATCATGGTGCGTTCACCGCGGATCGTTCGTGTCGTGCTCGGTGACGCGCAGGAAGATGTCCTCGAGCGACGATCCGGCATGGGCCATGTCGGCGCCCGCCGCGAGCTCGCGCACGCTGCCGTCGGCCATCTTCCTGCCGCGATGCATGATGATCACGCGGGTGCAGACCTCCTGCACGAGCGGCAGCAGGTGCGACGACAACAGCACCGCGGCGCCGTCCCGTGCACGCCGGACGATCGTGTCGCGCATCCGCCGGATGCCGATCGGATCGAGCCCGGTCAGCGGCTCGTCGAACAGCAGCACCGCCGGGTTGCGCACCAGCCCGCAGGCAATGACCACTTTCTGGCGCATGCCGCGCGACAGCTGGCCGGGCAGCATCCGCTCCTTCCCGGTCAGCTCCAGCTCCTCGAGCAGCGGGCTCGCCCGCTCGTCGACGTCGGCGATGCCGTACAGCCGCCCCATCAGGTGAAGGTGCTCCTCGACCGTCATGTACTCGAAGAGGTGCGGCTCGTCGGGCATGAACGCCAGCGACCGCTTGGCGGCGAGCGGGGCCGTCGTCATGTCGTGCGCGTCGACCGAAATCCTCCCGGCGGTCGGGCGCAGAATCCCCGCCAGGCACCGCAGGGTCGTCGTCTTGCCGGCGCCGTTTGGCCCGATGAGGCCGGCGATCTCCCCGCCGGCGACCGAAAGCGACAGGTCTTCGACAGCAGTCACGGACCCGTAGGTCCGCCGTAACCCCTCGACGGAAATACCCATGTTTTGCTACGATTGGAGGTTCCGGAGGACCAGATTACGTGGCATCGCATGAATCCGCGCTGAAGGCGCACCGGCAGAGTCTCAAGAATCGCGAGCGCAATCGCCAGTTCCGTTCGCGGCTGCGCGGCGCGCTCAAGAGTATCCGCACCGCTATCGATGGCAAGGACGTGACAGCCGCCGAGGGTGCGCTGAAGCAGACGGTCTCGCTGATCGACAAGATGGCGAGCAAGGGTATCATCCACCGCAACGCGGCTGGCCGGTACAAATCCCGCCTGGCTACGCGCATCGCCGCGGCGCGCGGGTAAACGTTTCGCTTCGGTGTAGTGCCCGCCTTCAGGCGGGCCCGTCGATGTCCGGCTGAAGCCACCACACACGTCCGGCTAAAGCCGGACACTACGAACCGCAGTACTACGAGCAGCGGGCGCTCAGCGACGGGCGCCTCGCGCGCACAACTCCACGATCAACCGTTCCAGCAGCACCCGCGGCTCCCCTGCGGACCGCTTCAGGTCGAGGTCCGTTCGAAAGAGCGCCTGCACGGCGGGCCTCAATCGACCGGGCACCTGGAACGGAAACTTCGTCCGCACGAGCCAGCCGAGCTGCCCCATGATCTGCTCCGGCGCGGCCCCGGCGTCGAGCATCAGCGCAAGCTGCCGCAAGGCTGTCCGGCCGTCGCCCGCTTCGATGGCGTTGGTCATCGCCCAGTCGTCCTGCAGCGCCGCCGGCCCGACGATCTCGCGCACATCGTCCGCCGAAATCGACTTCTGACCGAGCGCGTACAGCAGCAGGCGATCGACGTCGTTCCGCAGCCGCTTGACGTCGGTGCCGCAGCGCTCGGCCAGCAGGCGCGCGCCGGCCGCCTCGATCTTCATGTCGGCCGCGGTCACCCGGTTCACAATCCACCGCGCCGCGTCGTCGACGCTCTCGAGCACGCCGCATTCGACGAGCGTTGCGTGCCGCGCGAGCTTCTTGTACATGCGGCTGCGCTTGTCGAGCGTGCCGGCAACCAGCACCAGCGTCGTCTGCGGGTCGGGCTTCTCGACGAGCGCCTCGAGCTCGTCGAGCGCGCGGGTCGCCGCGTCGCTCTCGCGCTTGGGCACGAGCAGCGCCTGCGCCTGCAGGACGATGACGACGCGGCGCGGCGCCATCATCGGGAGCGTGCGCGCGGCGGTCACGAGCGAGGCGACGGCGCCCGCGAGCCGGTCGGCGTTGGTGACGTCGCCGGTGTGGATCCGCTCGACGTTGAACGCGCGGAGCCCCTCCTCGACGAGCTCCTCGAACTCGTGCGCGAGCGCCGCCTTCTCGACCTCGTCCTCGCCCTGGAGCAGATAGATCGGATCGGCCGTTCCGGCCTGAATCTGTTTCCTGACCGACGCGACAGTCGCCAGCGCCATCGCCGCTAGAAGGCCTCGAGGATGGCCGACACGATCGAGCGCGCGAACTCGGTCGTCATGCGATCGAGCGCGTTCTGATCCTGTCCGAAGAAGGCCGCCGGATCGACGCCGCCCTGCGCCGTCTGGCCGCTCTGGGCTTCGTACTCCTGGCGGAACACCAGGCCGGGATTCTCCCAGAGCACCTTGTTCTCCTTCTGGTCGCGAAGCTCGACGCGCGCGGTCATCGTGATGACGTAGCGCGAGGCGAGCTGCTGCCCGGTGAAGCTGATCGGCGCGATGTTGACGCCGGTCACTTCGCCGTTCAGCACGGCGTCGACGTTGTCGGTCTCCGGCACGACGCGGTACTTCCCGCGGCCGATGAACTCGGCGCGGACCTTCTCGGTCATCTGCGTCTCGAGGTTGAAGAGCGGCGTCCGGTTCACGAACGGCGGAATCCCGATGACGCGGATGTACTCGGGCAGGAACGAGCCGCGCCCCGCGAGCGAGTAGCCGCACGCGGGGAACGCGCTCGCAGACGCGAGCACGAGCAGCCCGGCAAGGAGCGTTCGCCGCGTCACGAGACCACCACGCTGACGAGCGGTCCCTTGGCGACGACGACCTTGCGGATGGTCCTGCCGGCGGTATGCGGCGTGACCGCCGGATCGGCGAGCACGCGCGCCTGCAGCTCCTCGTCCGGCAGATCGGCCGGCACCGTGACCCGCGCCCGCACCTTGCCGTTCACCTGCACCGGGACGACGACCTCGGCCGCTCTGGCGACCTCGGGGTCGAACGCCGGCCAGGCCGCCTTCGACAGGCCGTCCGGATGTCCAAGCATCTGCCACAGCTCCTCGGCGGTGTGCGGCGCGAACGGCGACAGCATGACGACGAGCGCGTCGATCGCCTCGCGCAGCACCGAGACGGTCTGCACCCGCTCCACGCCGCCGGCCGGGACGTCGCCGCGTCCGGGCGCGCCGTGAGGCGTCGTGTCGCTGAAGGCGTACAGCTCGTTGACCAGCTCCATCATCGACGAGACCGCGGTGTTCAGGTGCATGCGGTCCTCGATGTCGATCGTGACGCGGCGGATGGTGTCGTGCGTCTTGCGGCGCAACGCGCGCTCGCTCTCCGAGCAGTCGCTGCCGCACGGCGGCACGCCGTCGCCGCCGATCGTCTCGGCCCAGTGATCCACGAGGCGCCACACGCGCAGCAGGAAGCGGAAGCTTCCCTCGAGCCCCGCGTCGCTCCACTCGACCTCTTTCTCGGGGGGGGCGACGAACATCACGTACAGGCGCAGCGCGTCGGCGCCGTACTTCTGCAGCATGTCGTCGGGATCGACGACGTTCCCTTTCGACTTGGACATGACGGCGCCGTCCTTGAGCACCATGCCCTGGGTCAGGAGGCGCGTGAACGGCTCGTCGAAGGCGAGCAGGCCGACGTCGCGAAGCACCCGCGTGAAGAACCGCGAGTACAGCAGGTGCAGGATCGCGTGCTCGACGCCGCCGCTGTAGAAGTCGACCGGCATCCAGTAGCGCGCCGCCGCCGGGTCGAACGGCAGATCGCTGTTGTGCGGATCGCAGAAGCGCAGGAAGTACCACGACGAGTCGACGAAGGTGTCCATCGTGTCGGTCTCGCGCCGCGCGGGACCGCCGCACGTGGGGCACTCGCAGTTGACGAACTCGGCAACCTGCGCGAGCGGCGAGTCGCCGCGCCCGGTGAACTGCGCCATCTGCGGGAGCGCGACCGGCAGCTGGTCGTACGGCACCGGCACGATGCCGTCGCGCTCGCAGTAGATCATCGGAATCGGCGTCCCCCAGTACCGTTGCCGGGAGATCCCCCAGTCCTTCAGCCGGTACTGCACTTCGCCCGTGCCGATGCCGCGCCGCTCGGCGTCGGCAATCATCCGCCGGATGACGCCGGGCGTCTCGGCGCCGGAGTACTCGCCCGAGTCGACCAGACGGCCGGCGCCGGCGGCCGCCTCGGTCAGCTCGCCGGCGCTCCTGTCGTCGCCGTCAGCGCGCACGACGATGCGGATCGGCAGCGAGTACTTGCGGGCGAACTCGAAGTCGCGCTGGTCGTGCGCCGGGACCGCCATGATCGCGCCGGTCCCGTACTCCGCGAGCACGAAGTTCGCGACCCAGATCGGGACCTCCTGGCCGGTGAACGGGTTCACGGCGGTGCGGCCGGTGTCGAACCCTTCCTTCTCGATGGCGCCGGTCAGCCGCGCCTCGCGATCGAGCGCACGGAACTTCGCGACCTTCCCCCGGAACGCGGCCGGATCGGGGCTCTCGTCGGCGAACCGGTCGACCATCGCGTGTTCCGGCGCCAGGAGCACGAAGGTGGCGCCGTAGATCGTGTCGATGCGTGTGGTGAAGATCTCGATGCGCGCGTCGCTGGCTGCCACGGGGAACGTGATCCGGGCCCCCTCGGAGCGGCCGATCCAGTTCCGCTGCATCACGACGACCTTCTCGGGCCATTCGGTCAGCGTGTCGAGGCCGGCGAGCAGCTCCTCGGCGTAAGCGGTGATCCGGAAGAACCACTGCTCGAGATCGCGCTGGACGACCGTCGTGCCGCAGCGCCAGCACGCCCCGTCGATCACCTGCTCGTTGGCGAGCACCGTGTTGTCGATCGGACACCAGTTGATCGTCGAGCGCTTGCGGTAGGCCAGGCCGCGCTCGTACATCTTCAGGAAGATCCACTGGTTGAACTTGTAGTACTCCGGGGTGCAGGTGGCAATCTCGCGCTCCCAGGCGTAGCTGATGCCGAGGCGCTGGAGCTGCCCTTTCATGTGGCCGATGTTGGCGAAGGTCGACGTCTCGGGATGGGTGCCGGTCTTGATGGCGGCGTTCTCCGCGGGCAGCCCGAAGGCGTCCCACCCGAACGGGTGCAGCACGTTGTAGCCGCGCATCCGCTTCGTGCGCGCGCAGATGTCGCCGATGATGTAGTTCCGCACGTGGCCGACGTGCGCGTGCCCCGAGGGGTAGGCGAACATCTCCAGGCAATAGAACTTCGGGCGCGACTCGTCGGCGGTCACCTCGAAGGCACGCTCCGCGTTCCAGCGCTGCTGCCATTTCTTGTCGAGTTGCTGCGGCTTGTACTCAGTCATCGGCAGGTTCATTGTACAAAACGACCGCAGCACCACTCCACGTGCCGGTCCGCTCGGCGTTCATCTCCGTCGCGCCATCAGACCTGACCTGCCCCACCTGCCCCACCCGCCTTACCTGCCCTACAAGATCGTCCAGTACTTCGCGAGGCTGCTCTTCGCCTGTCGAACGGTGTCGCGCCCTCGGCTCGACGCGATGTCGCACGCCGGCCACTGCACGGCGAGCGCCTCGTCGAACGCGAGCAGGTCGACGACCGCTTCCAGGCACTCGCGCAGCGCGCGCAGATCGTAGCCCCCTTCGACGACCGCTGCGAGACGTCCTTCGCACACCTCCTCGGCAACGGCGCGCAGCGCGGCGGTCATCGCCACGAATCCGGCCGTCGTGACGCGCATGCCGGCGAGCGGATCCCGCACGTGCGCGTCGAACCCGGCGGAGACGAGCACGAGATCGGGCCTGAACTGCCGCAGCACCGGGAGCACCACCGCCTCGAACACCTCGCGGTAGTCATCGTCTGTCGCGCCGACTTCGAGCGGGAGGTTCACCGTCCGGCCGGCCGCCGCGCCGTAGCCGACCTCGTCGGCCGCGCCGGTTCCCGGGTAGTACGGATACTGGTGCGTCGACACATAGAGCGTATCCGGATCGTGCTCGAAGATGTGCTGCGTGCCGTTGCCGTGGTGCACGTCGTAGTCGACGATCGCGACCCGGCGCGCGCCGAGCGTGCGCGCGTGCGCGGCGGCGACCGCCACGTTGTTGAAGATGCAGAAGCCCATGACCCGATCGCGTTCGGCGTGATGCCCGGGCGGACGGGACAACGCGAGCGCGCGCTTGTGCGACCCGCCCATCACGCGTTCGACCGCGTCGATCGCGGCGCCTGCCGAGAGCAACGCCACCTCGTAGGTCTCGGGAGAGGTGTAGGTATCGGGATCCAGCGCCAGGGCGACGCCGTTGGCTTCGGCCATGCGTCTGAGGTGCTCCGGCGTGTGCACGCGTGCCAACTGCTCGCGGGTGGCCTCGCGAGGTGCGACCACTTCCCCGCCCCGTCCGCGCCAGCCGGCGGCGACGACGTCCATGACCTCGGCGCGCTCGGGCGATTCGGGATGCCCCGGCGGCGTCATGTGCTCGGCAAAACGCTCGGACGAAATCAGAATGAGGCTCATGGGAGACTCAGGGCTCAGGGCTCAGGGCTTAGGGCTCAGGGTTGGGCGCAGCAGGGCGCGGCTGCGCTCCTCGAGTATCCGCAACGACGCGTCGAGGCGCTGACGGGCCTCTTCGATCGCCTGCTCGTCCGCGTCGCGAGGTACGTAGAACGGTTCGCCGACGCTGATCGCGACCGTCGCGAACGGCTTCGGGATCTGCGTACGATCCCAGCTGTTCAGCGTCCAATACCGGTCGGCTTCGCAGTGAAACGGCAGCACCGGGTGTCCCGAGGCCTTTGCCAGCCAGACCGCGCCCGGCTGCGACACGCGAGCGGGGCCGCGCGGACCGTCGACGGTGAAGCCGGCGGGACGGCCGGACGCCAGATCGCGCGAGAGCTGCAGCAGCGCCCGCGCGCCGCCTCGCGACGTCGATCCCCGCGACGTGCCGTACCCGAACCGCTCGATGATGCCCGCAATCCACTCGCCGTCGAAGTTCTCGCTGGTGATCACGACGATGCCCCGGCGGCGGAAGTAGTAGGTCGCCGGGAGGATCCTGCCGTGCCAGAAGGCCATGATCGGCTGATGGCCCGTCCTGTGGATCGCCTCGAAGTGCTCGAACCCCTCGGTCTTCCAGCGCAGCGTGGCACCGAGCGCCGCAATCAGCCGGTAGCCGACGCTCGAGATCGCCGCCGCCTCGATCCGCTTGCGCCGCGAGGCGCGCCAGTCCGAAGGCGGCGTGCTCACGGCGCGATCGGCCGCTTCTGCAGCCGGCCGTTGACGAACGACATGAGATCGACGAACTGCACCGGGCTCTCCGGCTCGCTGGCCTGCGCCCCCTTCAGCATGATCGAGCAGAACGGGCAGGCGGTGACGACCGTCGCGGCGCCGGTCTCGCGCAGCTGCCGGAAACGGACGTCCGAGATGCGCGAGCCCGGCTCCTCTTCCTTGTCGGCGAACAGCAGTCCGCCGCCCGCGCCGCAGCAGTACGGGTTCTGCCGGTTGCGGACCGGCTCCTTTACGTCGGCGCCAAATCTGGCCAGCAGCGCGCGAGGCTCCTCGTCCTTGCCGGCGTAGCGCGCCAGATAGCACGGGTCGTGGTACGTGACGGTCTCCCGCGCTCCATCGCCGGCCGCACGATCGGCGCGCGTCAGCTCCTCCACGAACACGGCCGAGTGGACGATGTGCACCGTGTAGCCGAACTTGCGGTAGTCCTCGCCGATCGTCTTCACGCAATGAGGGCAGGAGGTCAGGATCGTCTTCGGAGCGGCCGCTTTCAGATCCTCGATATTTGCCGTCGCCAGCTCCTGGTACATGTACTCGTTGCCGGTCCGCTTGGCCGGATCGCCGGTGCAGCGCTCCTTCGACAGCACGCCGAAGCTGACCCCTTTCGCGCGCAGGATGTCGAACAGCGACCGCAGCGACTTCTGGAAATCGGCCTCGAAAGCGCCGGCGCACCCGAGCCAGACGAGCACGTCGTGCCGGCGGGGATCGAAGATCTCGAGCGCCGCCGCGTCGACGAACTTCTGCCGCTGGTCGTAGGACAGCCCCCAGATATTCGAGCGCCGCTCCAGGTTGGTGTACATCCCGCCGAGATATTCGGGCGCGTCGCCATTGGACACGAGACCGCGCCGCGCGCCGATCATGATCGGCAGGTGCTCGATCCCGACGGGGCACTGGTTCTCGCACGCGCCGCAGGTCGTGCACTGCCAGAGGACCTTCTCCGAGTAGAGATCCACGAGCTTCGTCTCGCCCGGCTTCTCCAGCAGCCCCGCCTGCGTCTGCAGGATGATCGTCTTCGGATTCAGCTCCTTCCCCGCGCCCCACGCCGGGCAGTTCACCTGGCAGCGGCCGCACTCCACGCACGTGAACGCGTCGAGGACGCTCTTGCTCCCGAGGTCCCGGATCGTCTCGAGCCCCACCTGCTCCTTTTCGAAATCGAGGTTCGGCAGGTTCCCCAGCTCGGGCGACTTCAGCAACACCGTGACCGGCGACAGCACGAGGTGGAAGTGCTTCGACGCCGGGATCAGCGCGAGGAACGCGAGGATCACCAGCGCGTGAATCCACCAGTTCACCTGCCCGGCACGCGACGTGTCGTCGAGCCGCCAGGTCAGGAGGAAGGTGATCATCAGCGTCGCGATGAAGAGACCGATGACGACCGATTCGGCGGAGACGTGCGTCCCGAGACCGATCGGCCTGACGAAGACCCGCCGGACCAGGAGGTAGACGATCCCGGCGAGCACCGCGATCGCGAACGGCGTCAGCACCGTGCGGTACACGTCGAACGCCGCCGTGTGCGTCAGATCGACGAGGCGGAGGGCCGCGAGAAACTCGAGGAGGGTGTATCCGCCGAAGGCGATGAAGCCCCAGAAGACGAGCGCGTGCGCGATCCCGGCGGCCGGACGCTCGCCAATCGTCTTCCGCTGGCCGAGCACGTCGACGACGAAGCGCGCGAGACGGAACGGCAGGTTGTCGAGCGAGAACGTGTTGGGTGCGGCGGCAATCAACCGGACGCGCGTGGCGACCTGGGCGGCAAAGATGCCGACGAACGCGATCACCAGGATCCAGAGCGCCAGCGTGGACATCCGGCCGATTATATCGGCGCTTCGGAGTGCGAGTGTCCTCTCGCGCCGATCAAACAAAGATGCCGCCACGGACACGGCACGGAGGCGCGATCGGATCCACGGAGCTCACGCCCCTCGTGGTCTTCGCGGTGCAGTGCCGTCGTGAGATGCGCCGGACGTGCGACTACTTCAGCGCCTCGATCATCGCGGGCACGACCTCGAACAGATCGCCGACGATGCCGTAGTCGGCGACCTCGAAGATCGGCGCATCAGGATCCTTGTTGATCGCGACGATGGTGCCGGCGCCTTTCATGCCGACCAGGTGCTGAATCGCGCCCGAGATGCCGAGCGCGAGATAGAGCTTCGGCGCGACCGTCTGCCCCGAGCTGCCGACCTGCCGTTCCATCGGCAGCCATCCGGCATCGCAGATCGGCCGCGAGGCCGCGAGCTCCGCCCCGAGCGCGTCGGCGAGCTGCCGCGCGAGCGCGATATTCGCCTGCTCCTTGATGCCGCGTCCGACCGCGACGATCCGCTCGGCCTGCGAGAGGTCGACCGCCTGGCGCGACTGCTGGAAGGGCGGCTCGGGCTTCTGTCGAATCGCCGACGCGTCCACGTCGACGGCGAGCGTACGCACCGGCGCCGCGGCCGTTCCGCGCGCGGCGGCGTCGGCGCGAAAGGCGCCAACCTGGAACGTGACGAAGTGCGGACCGGGCCCCTGCGGCACGACGTCGGCGGTGAGCTTCCCCTGGAACATCGGCCGGACGTAGGCGACCCCGCCCGACTCCGTCTTCACGCCGGTGACGTCGGTGACGAGCGCGCGGTCGAGCCGTGCGGCGAGCTTCGGGGCGACGTCGCGCGTCTGATACGTGTGCGGCAGCACGACGATCGAGGGTGAGCACTGCGCGACGACCGCCTGCAGCGCCGCGGTGTAGCCATCGGCGGTGTAAGACGCGAGCGCCGGCGACTCGACGCGAATCACCTCGCTCACGGCCGCCTGGGCGAGCTCGGACGCCGCCGCGGCGGTGTCGCCGCCGGGAACCGCAACGGCAATCGGCGCCGCGGCAATCTGCGCGATCTGCTGCGCGCCGGCAATGCTCTCCCAGCTCGCACGGTTCAACCGCCCGTCGCGCTGTTCCGCAATGACCAGAATCATCGCGCTCTCCTAAATCACCCGCGCATCGTCGCGCAGGTGGGCGACGAGCGCGCGGGCCGCCTCGGCCGGCGAGCCGGAAATGAGCTGGGTCTTCTTCGACTTCTCCGGCGCGTAAAGACGCACGATCTGCTGGTGCGAGGCCACGGGTGACGCCGGCGTCACGGTGCGAATCTCCTTCTTCTTCGCCGCCATGATGCCCTTCAGGGTCGCGTAGCGCAGCTGGTTGATGCCGCTCTGAATCGTGAGCACGGCCGGCGTCGGCACCGTGACCCACTGAAACCATCCGCCCTCGAGCTCGCGCTTGACGCGCAGCGCCGCGCCGTCAGCCTGGACTTCCATGATGATCGTCGCGTGGCTGAAGCCGAGCCGCTCGGCGAGAATGACCCCGGTCTGAGCGAACCCCTGGTCGTCGGACTGGAGCCCCGTCAGGACGACATCGAACGCTTCGTCTTTCATGGCGCCGGCCAGCGCCGTCGCCACCGCGAAGCCGTCCGCCGCCGCCAGCCCATCGTCCTCGACGTGGATGGCGCGATCGGCGCCGCGCGCGAGCGCCTCGCGCAGCACCTGCGCCACGCGGGCCGGGCCGGCCGAGCAGACGACGACCTCGCCGCCCTGTTTTTCCCTGAGCCGAAGCCCTTCCTCGAGCGCGTAGGCGTCGGGCTCGTTCATCTCGTAGGTGGCGTCCTGCTCGCGAATCCAGGTGCCGGCGTCGTTCAGCCGAGGCTGCCAGTCGCGCGTCGGAACCTGCTTGATGCAGACGGCAATCTTCATCGCAGTTCAGAGTTCAGAGTGCAGAGTTCAGAGTGCAGAATTCAGAGTTCAGAATTCAGAGTGCAGAGTGCAGAATTCGCGCTTCGCGCGTCCGGCACAAGCACCCTGCACTTGGCACCTGGCACCCTGCACCCGCGAGAGAGCACCCGGCACCCGCGAGCGCACCCAGCACCCGGCACCCGGCACCCGGCACCCGTGAGAGCGCACCCTGCACTTGGCACCCAGCACCCTGCACCCTTCAGTCCTCGTACTTCTTGAACAGCAGCGACGCGTTGGTGCCGCCGAAGCCGAAGGAGTTCGACAGGGCGTAGCGGATCGGCATCGGCCGGCTCGTGTGCGGCACGTAGTCGAGATCGCACTCGTCGTCCGGCGTCTCGAGGTTGATCGTGGGCGGCGCGATCTGGTGGTACACGGCGAGCGCCGTGATGCCCGCTTCGAGTCCGCCGGCGCCGCCGAGCAGGTGGCCGGTCATCGACTTGGTCGAGGAGACCGCCAGCCGATAGGCGTGCTCGCCGAAGCAGCGCTTGATCGCCAGCGTCTCGAGCTTGTCGTTGTACGGCGTCGAGGTGCCGTGGGCGTTGATGTAGTCGACCTCGTCGGGCCGGATGCCGGCCTTGCGGATCGCCATCTCCATCACGCGGCGGCCGCCGTCGCCGTCCTCCGACGGCGCGGTCATGTGATAGGCGTCGCCCGACAGGCCGTAGCCGACGATCTCGGCGTAGATCGGAGCGCCGCGCTGTTTCGCGTGCTCCAGCTCCTCGAGAATGATCACGCCGGCGCCTTCGCCGATGATGAACCCGTCGCGTTCCTTGTCGAACGGACGGCAGGCCTTGTCAGGCTGGTCGTTGCGCGTCGACAGGGCGCGCAGCGCGCCGAAGCCGCCGACGCTCATCGGCGTGATGGCCGCTTCGGATCCGCCGGCGATCATGGCAATCGCATCGCCGCGCCGGATGATCTCGAACGACTCGCCGACCGCGTGTGCGGAGGCGGAGCAGGCGGTGCAGGTCGCGAGGTTCGGGCCCTTGGCCCCGAACCGGATCGACACCTGTCCCGCCGCGAGGTTGATGATGGCCGAGGGGATGAAGAAGGGCGAGATCTTGCGCGGGCCGCCCTCGAGCAGGGCGATGTGCTCCCGCTCGATCGTGATGAAGCCGCCGATGCCCGACCCTATGAACGCGCCGATCTCCGGGCCGTTCGCGTCGGTAATCTGCAGCTTCGAGTCGTCCATCGCGAACTGCGACGCGGCGATCGCGTACTGGATGAAGAGGTCCATCTTCTTGACCTCTTTCTTCTCGATCCAGTTCAGCGGATCGAATCCCTGCACTTCGGCGGCAATCTGCGCCGCGTAGGCCGAGACATCGAACTTGGTGATGCGCGTGATGCCCGGGGTGCCCGCGACCAGGTTCTTCCAGTTGGTGTCGGTGCCGATCCCGAGCGACGACACGAGGCCGATGCCCGTGACCACGACTCGCCGATTGCTCACGATTCTCCCATGTGGTGCAGCCCCAGAACGCTGGCGCCTACTTCTTCTTGCTGTGCGATTCGATGTACTCGACCGCTTCCTTGACGCGCGTGATCTTCTCGGCGTCCTCGTCCGGGATCTCGATCCCGAACTCCTCCTCGAACGCCATCACGAGCTCGACGGTGTCGAGCGAGTCGGCGCCGAGGTCGTCGACGAACGACGCATCGGGAGTCACTTCCTCTTCGTCCACGCCCAGCTGCTCAACGATGATGCTCTTGACCTTGTCGGCTACAGCCACTGTTCCTCCTGACACTCTGAAGTTGCCACCGGACTCCGGGTCACATGTACATCCCGCCGTTGACGGCGAGAACGTGACCTGTAATATACGCTGCCTCGTCTGACGCAAGGAAGCAGGCCGCCGACGCGATGTCGTCGACCGTGCCGAGACGTCCGAGCGGGATCTGCGCGGCCCAGTCCACCTGCGCCCTGTCGCCGATCGCGCGCGTCATGTCGGTGTCGATCATGCCGGGCGCGATCACGTTCACCGTGATCCCGCGCGAGGCGACCTCGCGCGCGAGCGCCTTCGCGAAGCCGATCAGCCCCGCCTTCGACGCCGCGTAATTGGCCTGCCCCGCGTTGCCCATCTGCCCGACGACCGAGCCGACGGCGAGGATCCGGCCGCCGCGCTGCTTCAGCATCGGCCGCAGCGCCGCCTGCGCCAGCGTGAAGGTCGCGGTCAGGTTCGTCGCGATCACGGCGTCCCAGTCCTCGCGCTTCATGCGCAGCAGCAGCTGATCGCGCGTGATGCCGGCGTTGCTCACCAGGATGTCGAGCCGCCCGTGCCTGGCCACGATCGACGCCGGCAGCGCTTCGAGCGCCGCCGAATCGGTGACGTCCACCGCCACGCTCTCCGCGCGTCCGCCAGCCTCGACGATCGCGGCCGCCGTCGGCGCCGCGTTGTCGCCGCGCGCCGCCGCGACGACGGTCGCCCCCTGGCGCGCCAGCGTGACCGCGATCGCGCGGCCGATTCCCCTCGACGCGCCCGTCACGAGCGCCACCTTGCCGGTCAGTTCGAACATGTCAGGAGCGCAACGCCTCGATTGCGGCCAGATCGTCGGGCGAGCCAAAGGAGACGACGGTGGCACCGCGCTGGATCTTGCGAGTCAGGCCGCTCAACACCGTGCCGGGACCAACCTCAACATACGTGGTGACGCCGTCCGACGCAAGGCGGTGCACGACGTCCTCCCAGCGCACCGGCGACGACACCTGGGCGACGAGCGCGTCGACCGCCTCCGCCGCCGTCCGCTTCGGCTCGGCGTCGACGTTGGCGACGATCGGCACCCGCGGTTCGCGCGTCTGCAGCGCCCGCAGCTCGGGGGCGAGCCGATCCTGCGCCGGCCTCATGAGCGCGCAGTGGAACGGCGCGCTCACCGGCAGCGGCACCACCCGCTTGGCGCCGAGCGCCTTCGCGCGCTCGCCGGCGCGCGCCACCGCGTCGCGGTCGCCGGCGATGACGACCTGTCCGGCGCCGTTCATGTTCGCCGGGCTCACCACCTGCCCCTGCGCCGCCTCATCGCATGCCTGCGCGACGAGCGCCGCCTCGAGACCGAGCACCGCCGCCATCGCGCCGGTGCCGACCGGCACCGCCTCCTGCATGTAGCGTCCGCGGCGCCGCACGATGCGGAGCGCGTCGCCGAAGCCGATCGTGCCGGCGGCGACGTTCGCCGAGTACTCGCCCAGGCTGTGCCCGGCGACCAGCGCCGGCCGGATGCCGAGCGATTCGAGCAGGCGGTACGCGGCCACGCTCACGGCGAGGATCGCCGGCTGCGTGTGCTCGGTCAGCGTGAGCCGATCCTCCGGCCCCTCGAAGCACAGACGGCTCAACGGTTCGCCGAGCGCCGCGTCCGCTTCCTCGAAGGCCTCGCGACAGATTGGATAGGCGTCGGCCAGGGCTTTGCCCATGCCGACCTTCTGGGAACCCTGTCCCGGAAAGACGAATGCGATCACTGGTGAGGTACCGCCGCGACGGCGATCTCCCGCTCGACGCGCTGAATCAACCGGCCCGACGCGAACCGCCAGGCCATGGCGACGGCGTTGCGCACCGCTTTGGCGCTCGACCGTCCGTGTCCGACGATGGTGATGCCCGCCACACCGAGCAGCGGCGCGCCCCCGTACTCCGAATAATCGACGCGGCGTCTGAAGTGCCGCATCGCCCGCTGCGTCAGCAGCGATCCCACGCGCATCGTCACCGTGCTCGAGAGCTCCTCGCGCAGCAGCGCCTCGATCGTCTCGACCAGCCCTTCGCTGATCTTCAGCGCCACGTTGCCCGTGAAGCCGTCGCAGACGATCACGTCGGCGGCGCCGCTGTAGACGGCGCGCGCCTCGATGTTGCCGATGAACTCGATCGGCGCCCCCTTCAGCAGCCGGTGCGCCTCACGCGTCAGCTCGTTGCCCTTGGTCTCTTCCTCGCCAATCGACAGCAGGCCGACGCGCGGCCGCTCCAGGCCGAACGCGACGCGCGCGTAGACGCTCCCCATCACCGCGAACTGCAGCAGGTGGGCGGGACGGCATTCGACGCTCGCGCCGACGTCGAGCAGCACCGCGGGGCGTTCGCGCGTCGGAATCGTCGCGGCGAGCGCCGGACGATCGGCGCCGGCGATCATCCCGAACGCCGCGTGCGCGGCCATCACCGTCGCGCCGGTGTGCCCGGCGCTGAACAGCGCCGCCGCCTCGCCGCGCGCGACCAGATCGGCGGCCACCCGGATCGACGCGTTCGGCTTGCGCCGGAGCGCCGCCGAGGGCGACTCCGACATCCCGACGACCTCCGCCGCGTCGACGATGCGGATGCGCGAGGGGTCGACGGGGGCGCGCCGCTCGATCTGGGCCTCGATGCGCGAAGCGGGACCGACCAGCACGACCCCGAGATCGAGGTGACGTGCGGCGGCCAGCGCTCCGTCGACGACAAGGCCAGGGGCCGTGTCGCCGCCCATCGCGTCGACGGCAATCCAGATCATCGGGAGACGAGGCTAGTCCTCGTCGACCGGCCGTGCCTGGCGCCCGCGGTAGTAGCCGCAGTTGGTGCAGACGCGGTGCGGCGGCTTCGGCTCATGGCACTGCGGGCACTCGCTCAGCCCGGCGGCCTTGAGAGCGTCATGCGTCCGGCGCTTGGCCGTACGGGTCTTGGAATGGCGTCGCTTTGGATTCGGCATCGTCCTAGGATTCTTTCTTGAGCGCCCGGAGCGCCGCGAGGCGCGGGTCGTCCCAGAGGGTGGTGCAGTCGCAGGTCGCCTTGTTCAGGTTCGTCCCGCAGTGGGGGCAGAGCCCCTTGCAGTCGTCCGAACAGAGCGGCTTCATCGGCAGCGCGAGGTAGAACCGTTCCTGCATCAGCTGCCCGAGATCGATCTCGTCGTTCTCGTAGAACGCGGTGTCGAGATCGTCGGCCTCGATCTCCCGCTCCCCTTCCCCGGTGTTCTGGGTGTGAGGGTGGTACTGGAGATCGAACGGCTCGTCGACGTCGATCGTGAACGGCTCGAGACACCGGCTGCACGGCAGCTCGAGGGTGGTCTTCACCCGGCCCACGAGGTGGAACTTGTCCTTGTCCTTGTGGACGTCGAAGACAAGCGACACCGGCGCCACGATCCGGTACACGTCGGTCTCCGCCCCCAGCGCGTCCGGCTGGTAGACCCGTTCGACGTGCTCGTCGGACGTACGGATCTTGGCGAGATTCAACGAAAGCATGAACCCCCAATTATACATTCAAATATTTGACGATTGGACGATTTCACGATTGGACGAATTGGGGGGATTTCACGATTCGACGGCTTCGGGGGAGCGCCCGATGCCCCGGATCGGTCCGGCTGAAGCCGGACACTACGAACGATGCCTGACGCCGCAGTTCGCATTCGTGGCGTCCGGCTTTAGCCGGACCTCGAAGCGCGGGCGCGGTCCGCAAGCCCAGGACCGCGCTTCAAATCGGCAAATCGTCCAATCGGCCAATCGTTAAATCGTTAAATCGTCAAATTTCAGCGTTGCCGCCTATTCGGTGTTCCACGGCTTCGGGATGTACAGCTGCTCGAACAGCCGGACGGCGTAGCGGTCGGTCATGCCGGCGATGAAATCGCGCGTCGCGGCGTCGATCCCTTCCTCGTCGACGATCTTCATGTCGAGGAACTCGGCTGGCTGCTCGCGGACCTTCTCCCAGAGCCCGGAGAGAATGGAGGACGCCTTGCGGAACTCGGCGGTGGCGGTCGTGTTCTCGTAGACCGCGTCGAACAGGAAGCTGCGGACGGCGAGCAGCGCGTCGAGGACCGGCGCGCTCATCCGGATCTCGGTCAGGCCGCCGGCCAGCGTCTCGGTGACGACGTCCTTGACGAGCGTGCCGATGCGCGCCGACGAGCTGCTGCCGAGGATCGCGATCGGATCCTCCGGCAGATCCGACGGATCGAGGATCCCGGCGCGCGTCGCATCGTCGATGTCGTGGTTCACGTACGCGATGAGATCGGCGACGCGCATGATCTGCCCCTCGATCGTCGAGGCGCGCAGCGCCGGCGCCATGCCGACCGGCGCGCCCGACTTCCCCTTCGAGTGCTTGGCGATGCCGTCGCGCACTTCCCAGGTGAGGTTCAGCCCGAGCCCGTTGTTCTCGAGGTGATCGACGATCCGGAGGCTCTGCTCGTAGTGATTGAAGCCGCCGGGCATCAGCGCGTCGATCACCCGCTCCCCCGCGTGTCCGAAGGGGGTGTGCCCGAGATCGTGGCCGAGCGCGATCGCCTCGGTCAGCTCCTCGTGCAGCCGCAGCACCTTGGCGATGGTCCGCGCGATCTGCGAGACCTCCAGCGTGTGCGTGAGCCGCGTGCGGTAGTGATCGCCGGTCGGCGCGAAGAACACCTGCGTCTTGTGCTTCAGGCGGCGGAATGCCTTGGAGTGGATGATGCGATCGCGATCGCGCTGGAACGCCGGCCGCACGTCGTCTTCGCGCTCGGGGCGGAGACGGCCGCGCGAGTCGACCGCCTTGGCCGCCTGCGGCGCCAGGATCTCGCGCTCGCGCGCCTCGAGCTGCTCACGGATCGTCATCCGGCGATGATCTCCCGAAGGAAGCTGGTGCCGTGCGCGAGAGGGCCCAGACCGAAGTTGTCGGCGATGGTCTGCCCGAGATCGGCAAACGTACGGCGCGTGCCGAGATCGCGGCCCCGCGCCACCCGCGCGCCGGTGGCGAGCAGCGGCACGTACTCGCGCGCATGATCGGTGCTGGGCGTCGTCGGATCGTTGCCGTGGTCGGCGGTGACGACGAGCAGATCCCGGGCCGACAGCCGCGGCAGCAGATCGGCGAGCCGCGCGTCGAACCGCTCGAGGTTCTCCGCGTAGCCGCGCACGTCGTTGCGATGGCCGTACTGCGTGTCGAAGTCCACGAGGTTGACGAAGATGAAACCGTCGGGCGTGCGTGCGATCTCGGCGATCAGCTGATCCATCCCGTCGCCGTCGCTCGCCGTGTGAATCGCACGGCCGATGCCGCGCCCCGCGAACAGGTCGCGGATCTTGCCGATCGCGACGACGGGGACGCCGGCAGCGGTGGCGCGATCGAGCAGCGTCTCGCCAGACGGCGGCAGCGCGAAGTCGTGCCGGTTCGCCGTGCGCGTGAACGCGCCGGGGGCGCCGACGAACGGCCTCGCGATGACGCGCCCGACGCCCATCCCCTCGCTCACCAGCCTGTACGCGATCTCGCAGGCGCGGTACAGCTCGGGGACCGGAACGATCTCCTCGTGCGCGGCGATTTGAAACACGCTGTCGGCCGACGTGTACACGATCAGATCGCCGGTGCGCATCTGCTCGGGACCGAGCTCCTCGATGATCGCCGTGCCCGACGCGACGACGTTGCCGAGCACGCCGCGGCCGGTCAGACGCGAGAGCTCGGCGATGATCTCGGGCGGAAACCCGCGCGGAAACACCGGGAAAGGACGATCGAGCACGATGCCCATCATCTCCCAGTGCCCGGTCACCGAATCCTTCCCGGCCGACGCTTCCGCCATCCGGCCGTACGCGCCCGCGCGCGAGCCGTCGCCCGGCGCGCCGCCAAGGTCGACGACGCGTCCGAGGCCGAGCGCACGCAGCGCCGGAATCCGCAGCGGGACGGCGCGTGCGACGTTGCCGAGCGTGTTGCTCCCCTGGTCGCCGTACGTCGACGCATCGGGCAGTTCGCCGACGCCGGCGCCGTCGAGCACGATGACGATGACACGTGAAAAAGGGGCGGAGGTCACGACAGCGCGGGAGGAGGGTTCGGCGTCACGTCGGCAGCCTGATCGAGCCGTCGCGCGAGATAGCGTTCCACGGCGGCAATGGTCGCCGCGGACTCGCCGGGGCCCTCGAACCATTCTAGATCAGGCTCTTTCCTGAACCAGGTCAACTGCCGCTTCGCGTAGCGGCGGTTCTCGCGCGTGATGAGGTCGCGCGTCGCCGCCTCGTCGCGCATGCCGTGCAGGTGCTCGAGCGCCTGGCGGTACACGAGCCCTCCGAAGGGGCGCGCCGTCTCCGGGATGCCGCGCGCGAGCAGGCCGCGCACCTCGTCGAGCAGCCCACGCGCGAACTGCGCGTCGACGCGGCGCGCCACCCGCTCCGCCGTCAGCGCCGCCGGGATGCGAAGACCGATCGCCGTCACCGCCATGCCGGCGATCGGCGATGCGGTCTCGGCGAAGTGCGAGGTCAGCGGCCTGCCGGTGCGGAAGAACACCTCGAGCGCGCGGACGATCCGCTTGCGGTCGTTCGGCATGATCCGCAGCCCCGACGCCGGATCGATCCGCCGCAGCATGCGGTGCAGGAACGGCGTCGTGCGGCGTTCCGCGATCCGATCGAGGCGCGCGCGCAGCGCGTCGTCGGCAGCGGGACCTGGAAAGAGCCCCCGCGTCAACGCACGGTAATAGAAGCCGGTGCCGCCGACGAGAATCGGCACGCGGCCGCGCTCCTGGATCTCGCGAACGACGCGCGCGGCATCGGCGGCGAACTGCGCCGCCGTGTACACCTCCGTCGGCTCGACGAGGTCGATCAGGTGATGAGGAATGCCGCGCTGCTCGTCGAGCGGCACCTTGTCGGTGCCGATGTCGAAGCCGCGATACACCGCCGTCGAATCGCAGTTGACGATCTCGCCGTGGAAGCGCTCCGCCATCGCGAGCGCGAGGGCGCTCTTCCCGCTGGCGGTCGGCCCGAGGATGGCGACGAGTGAGGGCACGGGCCTCGCCGGCGGGTCTAAAGACCCGCCGCTACGTACTGAATCGCACGCAAGACGACCGATTGAACGCGCCGTCGCCTCCGTGGATCTGATGGCGCTCTCCGTGCCGTGTCCGTGTTAGAGCGTTGCATTCGTATGTACGCAAATCATCGAGCCGCCACGCGTCACTGCGGTTCCTCGTTGTAGAAGAACGTCACGGTGAAGAACGCCTGGTCCGACGGGTACTCGGGCGGCAGCGGGGCGGTCGGGTTGGACGAGGCGAGCGCGCCGTAGGCGGCGTTGTTGAACGCCGCGACCGGCGAGGCGCCGACGACCTGCAGATCGGTGATCGTGCCGTCCTTGTGGACGTTGAAGGTCACCACGACGTGCCCCTTCATCGACATCGCCGCATACGGGATGAGCCAGTTGCGCTTGACCTGCGCGATGAAGCGGCGGATCCAGGGACCGAACTCGACCCCTTTCGTGTCGAACTGGATCGCCGGTCCGAACGCGCCGCCTCCCTGCGAGTTCTCGAACTGATCGGTCTGCACGTACCGCTGCAGGTTGCGCAGCGCATCGCCGAGCGAGCCGCCGGCCGACGGCGACTGGCCGAGCGCGCCGCTTCGTGCCGACTGCGGCGTCTGCGGCTGCGGCGACGGCACGACCAGCGGCGACCGCCCTTCGGGGACGCGCAGCGTCTCTTCGGGCGGAGGCGCCTGCGGCTGCGGAGGCACCTGCGCCTGCTGACCGGCGAGCGGATCCGGCGACGGGCCCTGCCCGCGCGCCAGCTGCTCCTGCGACCGCTCGACCCGCTCGCGCGTGTCCCCCTGCGAGAACGGAAGGCTGTTCTTCGGCTCGGGCGCGGACTTCGGCGACGCCGCCTGCCGATCCAGGTCCGACAGCTCGGCGCGCTCCGGCGGCTTGGCCGCCTGCAGATCGAGCTTCGGCTGCACGAACACGAATTGCGTCCGCTCGTTGTCGTTCCGCGCCTGCAGCTGCGCCTGCTCCTGCCGCTGCCGGATCGCGTCCATGTCGACGGCGAAGATGTCCGGCGCCTTGATCGCCAGGATCACGAACACCAGGTGCACGACGAGAGACAGCAGCACCCCTTCGCGCCAGGACATGACGCTGCCAACGGGCGTGATGTCCGGGTGGCTCTCGTCGATCTCGAAGTACATCAGTAAGTTAACGGCAGTATATCAGCGCGGCGCACGGGCGCGGCGCCTGCGGCGCGGGACGTGCCGGCCCGGCGCACCATCGCGCGCGCCGGCCTGCTAGGGACGACGGGCCGTGTAGAGATAGACGATGCCGAAGGTGAGCGGGACTGCGCCGATCTCGACAAATCCGCTCTGTCGCAGAATTTTCACGAACTCATCCGGCGTCGCGAACGTTCCGACCGACGCCGGCAGGTAGCCGTACGCCGCGTTGTGGCGCGAGACGATGCGGCCGATGCGCGGGAGCACCTGGTTGAAATACCAGAGATACGCGTGACGGACGCCGGGGGTCGTCGGAATCGCGAACTCGAGGATGGCCAGACGTCCACCGGGCCGGAGCACGCGCGCCATCTCGTCGCACGCGGCCGCCGTCTCCTGGACGTTGCGGATCCCGAACCCGATCGTGATCGCGTCGACCGATCCGCTCGCCGCCGGCACGCGGGTCGCGTCTCCGCGAACGAGCGATACCCGTCCGTCGAGCCGACGCGCGCGCACCTTCTCGAGCCCGACCTGCAGCATCGCGCCCGCGAAGTCGATGCCGACGACGCGGTGCGCCGCCGGCGAAGCATCGATCGCCGCGATCGCGAGATCGCCCGTCCCGGTGCAGAGGTCGAGCACACGCTCGCGTCCGGTCAGCGCCAGCGACCGGATCGCCCGCGTCCGCCATCGCCGATCGATGCCGGCGCTCAGCAGGTGGTTGAGGAAGTCGTAGTGGCGCGCGATCGCATCGAACATCCCCGAGATGCGCTCGGGCGATTTATTCAAGTCAGACACGGAAAAGGCTATGGGCTCTGGGCTTAGGGCTTAGGGCTTAGGGCTTAGGGCTTAAGGCTTAAGGCTTTGGGCTCTCGGCTTTAGGCTCTGGGCTCTTGGGCCGTGCGCCATGCCTAGGGCCTATAGCCTATAGCCTATTGCGTTTCCCGTCGTTCCACCCGCCCGGTCCACGCGGGGTAGAGCTCGTGTTCGAAGCCGAGCGCCGACAGGATCTTTCCCGCCATGAAGTCGGCGAGATCGTCGAGCGTCCGCGGCTGCTGGTAGAAGGCGGGCATGGCCGGCAGCACGATCGCCCCCGCTTCGGCGCAGAGCACCATGTTGCGCAGCTGCATGAGGCTCATCGGCGTCTCGCGCGGGACGATCACGAGCGGCTTCCGCTCCTTCAACATCACGTCGGCGGCGCGTTCGACGAGACTGCGCGACAGCCCGTGCGCCACCGCCGCCAGCGTCTTCATCGAGCAGGGAACGATCGCCATGCCGCGGCAGCCGTGGCTGCCGCTCGCGAGCGTCGCGCCGAGATCGCGATGGCTGTGCAGCTCGATCGTTCCCGCCTCGACCTCGTGCCCGTACTTCGACACGAGATACGGGAGCAGCCGATCCACCGTCGCCTGCTCTCCCAGCTCGTCTCGAATCAGACGACGGCCGTAGTCCGAGACCACGAGCTCGACGTGAACGCCGCGCGCCAGGAGCGCCGCCAGGGTCCGCACCGCATACAGCGCGCCGCTGGCGCCGGTGACGGCGATCGCGACCGACGTCCGCTTATCGGGCATACAACGACACCGCGAGGACGAGGAGGTACAGGATCCCGACGTAGCCGTTCAGATCGAACGCGCGCTTGACCTGCGAGAGGTCGTCCGCACGCACGAGCGACTGCTCGTACACGAGCAGCGCGCCGACGATCGCCACGCCCGCGAAGTAGAACCATGGAAGCGGCGTCACCCACGCCAGCGCCACGAAGCTCCCCATCGTCAGCAGGTGCATGGCGCGCGAGATCTCCAGGGCGGCGGGCACGCCGAACCGCACCGGGATGGAACGCAGCCCGTGCGCGCGATCGAACTCCAGATCCTGGCAGGCGTAGAGCACGTCGAAGCCGCCGACCCAGGTGCCGATCGCCAGCGCGAGCAGCCACGGCTCCCACCCGCCGCGGCCGCCGACGGCCAGCCATCCGCCGACCGGCGCCACCGCCATGGCGAGCCCGAGGAACAGCTGCGTGTAGCTCGTGAACCGCTTCGCCAGCGAGTACCAGAAGACGATCGCCAGCGCGACTGGCGACAGCGCGAAGCAGATCGGGTTCAGCCTCCAGGCGGCGAACAGGAACAGGGCCGACGCGAGCATGACGAACACGCTCGCCTCGAGCTGCGTCATCGCCCCTCGCGGGATCTCGCGGTTCGCGGTCCGCGGGTTCAGCGCATCGTATCGAGCGTCGACCAGACGGTTGAACCCCATGGCGGCGGAGCGGGCCGCGACCATCGCGACGAGGATCCAGCCGACCACCGGCCACGTGATCGGATGCTGCCGCGACGCGAGCAGCGCGCCGGCAAACGCGAACGGCAGCGCGAACACCGAGTGGCTGAAGCGGACGAACGACAGGTAGGTGCGGATCCGCGCGATCATGATGCCGATGTCGCCAGGTCGTCGACCCAGAACAGCTGGTCCGGCCCCACGCCGGAGACCAGATATTCTTCCACATCGTCGATTCCGGACGGGATCCTGACGCCGAGCACGCGAGCGCGCTTGCCCGCCTCCAGCGTGCCGTAGTCGCTTGCGACGCCCAGGGCGCGCGCCCCCTCGATCGTTGCACTGGCGAGCAGACTCGACGCCGGGACCGACGGCGCGAGCGCGCGCATGGCCGCGAGCTCGGCGAAGACGTTCAGGTCTGGCGTGCTGGCGAGGCTGTCGGTGCCGACGGCGACGCGCACACCCGACGCGTAGAACCGGTCGATTGGCGGCGCCCCTGCGCCCGTGCGCATGTTGCTCCGCGGACAGGTGACGAGCGTCGTGCCGCGCGCGGCGAGCCGCTCGAGATCGGCGGCCGTCATCTGCACCCCGTGGACGGCGAGCACCCGTTCGTCGAAGAAGCCGGCCTGGTCGAGAAACGCGACCGGGCTGGTGCGCGGCGGCGTCCAGGAAGGATCCCACGAGCCGACCTCCTCCAGGAACGCGCGCCACGCGCCGGAGCCGCTCGAGATGAACTCCAGCTCCTCGCGGCCCTCCGACAGGTGCACGCTGCACGGCAGGCCGGGACGCTCGTCGATCGCGCCGCGGATCGCGCTGAAGACACTCGGCGCCACCGAGTACGGCGCGTGCGCGGCAAGGCTCGCGTTGACCTGCGCACGCCCGAGCCGATCGATCTCGTCGCACGCCTGCCGCACGAGCCCGATCGCGTCGTCCGCCTTGAACCGGATCAACTCGTAGAAGACGACGCCGGCGACCGGGCTCTGCCGCAGCGGATCGACCGTGACGAGCGTGTTGCTGATGTCGCCCACGACCGCGGTGCCGCAGCGCACCATCTCGTCGATCCCTGTCCGCACGCCGCTGACGATCTCCGGCGCCTGCGGATCCGGCCGCCGCCGGCGCGCGGCCATGACACCGCGGATCCAGTCGATGAACGTCGCCGCCGGCGGAACCTCGTCCCGCAGGTACGACAGCTCGAGATGCGTGTGCGCGTTGGCGAGACCGGGCATCAGCGCCACGTCGCCCAGATCCCGCGCGTCGTCGACATCGGCAGGAGGACGTCCGGGGCCGAGGCCGGCAATGCGGCCGTCCCGTACCGCAAGCCATCCGTCCGGGATTGGCGATCCTGCGATCGGCAGGATCCAGGCGGCGCGACAGGCGATCACGAGACGACGCGGAGCCGCTTGCCGGCGCGGCTGCGCGCGGGATAGTTCATCAGCTCCGCCGGAATGCTGTCGTCGCCGTCCGCGCGCGCGGTCGCGAGCTCGAGCATGCGCGGCACTTCGCGCTGCCGGAAGATCGGATCGCCGAGCACCTCGTAGTGCATGTTGCGGCGTTTGGCGGCGAAGCCGGCGTCCTCGATGTTGCGGACGATCTCGACTTCGTCCATGCAGTAGCTCGCGCCGGCCGCCCGCACGACGTTCTCCTCGAGCATCACGCTGCCCATGTCGTTCGCGCCGTACGCAAGACTGAGCTGCCCCACCTTGCCGCCCTGCGTGACCCAGGACGCCTGCAGGCTCGGGAAGTTGTCGAGGACGATGCGCGAGATGGCGAGCGTGCGGAGGTAGTCGACGCCGGTCGCTTCGCTGCCGGCCAGCTCGGTGTGGTCCGGCTGATAGCTCCAGGCGATGAACGCGGTGAAGCCGCCCGTTTCGTCCTGCAGCGCACGCAGGCGCAGCAGGTGCTCGAGACGCTCCTCGTCGGTCTCGACGGTCCCGTACATCATCGTCGCCGTGGTGCGCAGCCCCTTGCGGTGCGCATGCCGCATCACGTCGAGCCACTCGTCGGCGGACGCCTTGCCGTAGCAGTGCAGCAGCCGGCGCACGCGGTCGACGAGGATCTCGGCTCCGCCGCCAGGAACGCTGTCCATGCCGGCGGCAATCAGGCGATCGAGCACCGTCGACACCGGAAGCTGCGACAGCCGCGACAGATGGATCACTTCGGGCGGAGACAGCGCGTGCAGGCGGAACTCCGGGTAGCGCCGCTTGATCTCGCGGAACAGATCTTCGTACCACTCGATCGGCAGATCGGGGTTGTGCCCTCCCTGCAGCAGGAGCTGCACGCCGCCGACCGCGATCGTCTCGTCGATCTTGCGGAACAGCTCGTCGAAGCCGAGGACGTAGCCCTCGGGCGAACCGACCGGACGGTAGAACGCGCAGAACGCGCAGCGCGCGACGCACACGTTCGTGTAGTTCACGTTGCGGTCGATGATGTAGGTGACGATCCGCTCGGGGTGCTTGCGCGCGCGGATCAGATCGGCGAGCTCGCCGAGCAGCGGCGTCGGCGCCTCGCGATACATCCGGAGCGCGTCGGCGGCGTCGACGCGCCCGCCGGCTCTGACCTTGTCGGCGATCTGCTGAATCGTCATCACGTCTCGCGCGGGGCGCGGCCCGCGACCGGCTCGGCGTCGCCGAAGAACCGCGGCACCGACGCCCGTTCCACGGCACCCGCCTCGAATGCGTACTGGTAGAAGAGCTCGAGCCCGGCACGCTCGTCGGGCCCGAGCGCGTACTTGATATTATCCCGCAGGTACCGGTCGGCGACCTCCTGCCGCGCAGCGTCGTCCGGATAGTAGAACTCGGCGATCTCGCGCGTGCGCGCGAGCGACCGATTGCGCGTCGCCACGAGCGCGCGCACGTGATCGGGCGTCAGCGCGTCGGGCCGCCCGGCCCAGAACGCGTAGACGAAGGGCAGACCGGTCGTCCGGCGCCAGAGATCGCCGAGATCGATCTTCTCCACCATCACCGCGTCAACGCGGTCTTCCGCCGGCACGTCGACGGCGCCGCTCTCCAGGAACAACGCCCTGTCTCCGATGATCAGCGCGGCGTCGGCGCGCGCCAGCATCGCGCCCAGGTCGGGTCCGTGCGGTTCGAAGCGCGGCGTGATGCCGAACAGGCGCGCGCACATCACGCGCGTCAGCGCGACCGAGGTGCGGGAGCTGGTGTCGAGCGCAATCGATCGGACGTCGCGCATGTCGCGCGTCGTGAAGATCGCCACCGAGGCAACAGGACCGTCCGACGCGACGGCGAGATCGGGCACGATGCGATAGGCGTCGGGCCCACCGGGCCCGCGCAGGTACTCGATCGACGGGATCAGCCCGAGGTCGGTCTCACCTGCGTGCAGCAGCTCCGCGCAGCGCGCGGGCAGGTCGAACCTGACCTCGAAGCGGGGATCCTGTTCCAGGCCGAAGACGAGAGGGCGGGCGTTGAGATATCCCACCGCGCCGATGCGCACGCGGCTCATCGCGCGATCAGCTCGAAGCGCCCGTCGCGCTCCGCCGGCTCGAGTCCGGCCGCCTGGATGTTCCGCAGCACCTCCTCGAGCGGCGCCCTCCGCCGCCCTTCGCCGGTGTCGTCGAGCGGCGACACGGCGTCGAGGTCGTCGGCGCCGACGGTGAGCGCGACCTGCGCGAGCTTCGGACCGTAGAGCGACCAGTCCACCTGGATCGACGGGATGTTGGTGACGAACAACCGCGCCAGCGCCACGCGCCGCACGTCGTCGTAGCCGGTGGTCGGAACGGCAGGGTTGATCGCGCGCGGCAGCGGCGCGAAGGCGTGAACCACGCCCACGTCGTACTGCAGCCCCGCGATCCGGCGGTACAGCGCAGGCACTTCGGCGGCAGGCAGCGCGTGGATCGTCAACCGCGCGAGCGTGAGCCCGGCGATGTTCACTTCCTCGATTGCCAGACGCGGATCGCGCAGCCGATCGAACGGTGCCTGCGCCACGAGCTCGAGCCCCTCGCGCTTGAACGCCTCGAGGATCGTGCGCAGCGGCACCTGCTCGGCGAGCGCCAGCTGCTCGAGGTCCGCAAGGTCGAAGCCGGATACCGGCACCGAACCCGCGGCCTTCACCACTTCACCGATGCGCTGCAGCGCTTCCGCGGAGCTGGCGGGGTTCCCCGTGATCCGGATCTCGCCCGCCGAGGGAAGCACCTGAACGGGAGCGCCCGGCGTCGCGTCGACGTCCTGGACGCGGACGAAGGTCGTTCGCGTCCCGCGGCGTTGACGACGCACGTCGTCGGCGGCGCTGCCAAGCGCGATGATGTCGTGAGTCGTGGAAAGGGTTTCGAGCTCGTCGTCAGTGACCGTCATGCCAACAGCTGATCATATCAAGGGTCGGAATGTGGCAAGCGGTGTAGTGTCCGGCTCCGCCTTCGCGCGGAGCGTTCCGGCGGACCGCCGCAGCCTTGGCGAAGGTGGTCTATAGCGCTTTTCAGTTGTGTGTAGCCGCGGACCTTTAGGTCCGCGCGGGGCCGACCTGAAGGTCGGCAGCTACATGCATCTGAAAAGTGGTCTAGCCGGACGTGTGTGATTGCCGGAAAACCGGCGACCTGACGTACATTCAAGCCTGCCGGCACAGAAACGGCCGAATGGGCCGGGCCTCGGCTGGCAAGAGCTATGCGATCTCAACAGGCATATGGCTACCACGATCCGCCCGAACACGTTTCTTCAACGCCTCATCGGAGCCGCTGCGCTCGACGCGGCAATCTACGAGGAGGTCGAAGCCGACCCGGCAGCCACCGGCCAGGCGATGGCGGTCGTCATCCTGTCGAGCGTGGCGATGGGCATCGGCGCCTCGGGCCTCGGCGGCGGGCTGTCGACGATCGCGGTGTTCGGGGTCATCGCCCTGGTCACATGGGCAGCGTGGGCGCTGCTGATGTTCGAGGTCGGCGCGCGGATCCTGCCGGGACGACAGACCCGGTCGAGCCCGTACGAGCTGCTGCGGACCACCGGCTTCGCCGCCACGCCAGGCTTTGCCGCGGTGCTCGCGTCGGTGCCGGGGGTTGCCGCCCCGGTCCTCGTCGGCACGTGGGCGTGGATGATTGCCGCGATGGTCGTCGCCGTGCGCCACGCGCTCGACTACGAGCACCTCTCGCGCGCGATTGCGGTCTGCCTGCTCGGGTGGCTGCTCGCGATGACGATCGCGCTCGGCCTGGGGATCCTCTTCGGACCGACGGTGTCTTGAAGCTGTCGGTTGGTGTCAGGTCCGGCTAAAGCCGGACACTACGACAACAGCCGGACACCAGGACGGTCACATCGCCTGGACGATGCGCGTGGCGAGCTCCAGGGCACGGCGCCCCTGGCGTCCGTCGACGAGCGGCGCGCGCGTCGAGGCGACGGCGTCGACGAAGTCGGCCAGCTCGCGCCTGAGCGGCTCCTCGTTCGCGACCGGCACGTCGCCGCCGTCGATCGACGGCATCGGCCCCGTTCCCTTGACCAGCCGGTACATCTCCACTTTCTGCGCCGCATAGTCGATCGACACGTACGCGGACGGCTGGAAGAACCGGATCTTGCGCACGCGGTCGCGGCTGATGCGGCTGGCCGTCAGGTTCGCGATGCAGCCGTTGGCGAATCGCAGCCGCACGTTCGCGATGTCGACCCGCCCGGTCAGCACCGGCACGCCGACCGCCTCGATCGACTCGACCTCCGACGGCACGATCGACAGCACGACGTCGAGATCGTGAATCATCAGGTCGAAGACGACGTCGATGTCGAGGCTCCGCTCGGGAAAGGTCCCGAGCCGGTGGACTTCGATGAACCGTGGATCCCGGAGGAGCGGGCGCGCCGCTTCGACCGCCGGGTTGAAGCGTTCGGTGTGTCCGACCGCCAGCGTCACGCCGCTCTTCTCGGCCGCGCCGATCATCGCGTCCGCTTCGTCGAGCGAGCGCGCCATCGGCTTCTCGACAATCGCCGGCACGCCGGACTGCAGGAACGGCAGCGCCACGGCGAGATGCTGTTCCGTCGGCACCGCAATCGAGACGGCGTCAACCTGGCCGAGAAGATCGGCCGCCGCGAAGAGCGGACGCGTCCCGTGGGCCGCCGCGATCTCCTCGGCGCGCGCGCGGTTGGTGTCGACCACCGCGACCAGCTCCACGCCGGGCAGAGCCGCCAGGATCCTGGCGTGATGCTTTCCGAGATGTCCGACACCAATGACCGCTACACGCTTGTTCATCACATGCTCCACCACGGAGGACACGGAGCGCCCTTCCACGGAGCACACGGCCGAACCACGGTTGGTCCCCGTGGCTCCGCTCTGCTCAAGCCACCGTGTCTGGCGTGGTCGTGCTTTTTCCGGAGGCGCGGCCGACGATCGCGATGCCTGCGGCATCCGCGGCGGCGATGACCGCGTCGCCGTCCATCATCAGCGTCCTGCCGGCGTCGATCGACAACAGCGTCGCGCCCGCGGCGGACATCGCACGGATCGTCGCGACGCCGACGACCGGCACGTCGAACCGCATGTCCTGATTCGGCTTGGCGACCTTCACGATCGACACGCCGGGACCGGCGAGCTGCCCCGCGCGGGCAATCACGCGATCGGTGCCTTCCATCGCCTCGACGGCGACGACGGCGGTGTTCTTCACGGCAATCGTCTGGCCGATGTCCATGCCGGCGATCGCGTCGGCGATCCGGTAGCCGAACGCGAGATCGGCCTGTTCCTGCTCCGACGGCGCGCGGCGCGTCAGCGTCCCTGTCCGCGCCAGCAGCGGCGCGAGGAACGTCGTCGAGTCGATCAGCTCGACGCCGTGCTCGCGCAGGACGTCGGCGACGCCGGCGATGATCGCGTCGGTGTTCTTCGTCTTGATGCGCATCAGCAGCCCGATCGCCATCAGGTCGGGCACGATGTCCGAGAAGAGCTTCGTGTGCTTGACCTGACCGGCCATGACCGCCCGGGTGACGCCCGCCTTCTGCAGCAGCTTCACCCAGGTGCCGAGCTGACCGAGCGAAACGCGATGGAGCGCCGCGGCCGGCGGTTTCGCCGCCTCCGCCTCGAGCTCGGGAAACGCCTCTTCCTTCAGCGCGATGATGGTGACCTGGTGCCCCGCCGACCGGGCCGCGTCGAGCACGAGGAACGGAAACCGGCCGTTGCCGGCAATCAACCCGAAGTGCACGCTACTCGTCCGGGATCGGATCCTCGTTCCGCCTCGTCGCGCGCCTGAGGATCACGCCGCGCTCGGACCGGCGGATGAAGTCGACGAGGTACTGCACGTCGGAACAGGCGAGCGTCTCGTCGCGCTCGATCTGCTGCAGCGCGCTCGTCGTGTTCAGCTTCGACTGCAGCAGGTAGCGGAAGGTGCGCTTCAGGCGCGTGATCACGTCGTTCGAGAAGCCGCGCCGCATCAGCCCGATCGTGTTCAGGCCGTAGATGCGCGCGCGGTTGCCGACGGTGCGCGCGTAGGGCAGCGCGTCCTTCGTCACGACCGAATAGCCGCCGATGAACGCGTAGCGGCCGACGCGGCAGAACTGGTGCACGCCGGAGCCGGCGCTGATGTTCGCGAAGTCCTCGACGTGCACGTGTCCGCCGAGCGTCGCCATGTTGCCGAAGATGGTGTGGTTGCCGACGTGACAGTCGTGCGCCACGTGCACGTAGGCCATGAACACGTTGTGGTCGCCGATCGTCGTGATGCCGCCGCCCCCCTGCGTGCCGCGGTGAATCGTCACGAACTCGCGGAACACGTTGCGGCGCCCGATCACGAGCCGTGTCGGCTCGCCCCGATACTTCAGATCCTGCGGCATCAGGCCGATCGACGCGAACGGGTAGATCTCGGTCCCTTCGCCGATCTCGGTCCAGCCGTCGACGACCGCCGACGCCCCGATCTTGCACCCTGCGCCGATCCGGACGTTGGGGCCGATCGTCACGTGCGGCCCGACCGTCGTCCCCGCGCCGATGCTGGCGTCCGGATGGATGTTCGCCGACGGGTGCACGAACGCATCGTCGGAGACGATGCCGAGCACGAGCTCGCATTCGGTGGCGAGCTGTTCGCCGACGTACGCCGACGCCTGCGCGAACGCGATGCCGCGGCGGCGCCGGCCGAGCGCGATCTCCAGTCGAAGACGGTCGCCGGGCACGACCTGCCGCCGGAATTTCGCGCCGTTGACGCCGCGGAGGTAGACGCGCGTCTGCGGCGTCTGCTCCTGGTCCCTGACGAGCATCGCCGCCGCCTGCGACAGCGACTCGATCATCAGAACGCCCGGCAGGAGCGGCGCGCCCGGAAAGTGTCCCTGGAAGAATTCCTCGCTGATCGTGATGTTCTTGACGGCGACGAGGCGCTGTCCCGGCTCGTGCTCGACGATGGCGTCGACGAGCATCGCGGGATAGCGGTAACACAGGCGATCCAGCGCCTGAGGAATGTTGATCGACACTCGTGCCAGTCTACCAGACCCCAACAGCGGGCCCAGATGCGCGGCGCGCCGGCCACACGGCGGTTCCGGCGTCTAACACAGAGGGGCTGACGCGCGGTGCGCGAAACGCCCATAATAGGGGAAGCTCAAGGAGCCCAATGAAACGATCGATGCTGGCCGCCGTCGCGGCCCTGATCCTGTCGACTGTGGCGTGCAGCGACGACACACCGACGACGCCGACGACGCCCGCGCCGGAAGCCGTCACCGACACCTTCACCGGCACGCTGACGCGCAACGGCGCGGCGAATTACGGGTTCAGCGTGTCGGCGTCCGGCACGGTCACCGCCACCATCTCGTCGCTCTCCGACTCGTCGACGAAGGTCGGTCTCAGCCTCGGCCTCTGGAACGGGACCGCCTGCGCGATCGTGGTGGACAACTCCGCGGCGGTCCTCGGCACGAACCTCTACGGCCAGGCGACCGGGGTGGGCAACCTGTGCGTGCGGATCTACGACGTGGGGGCGATCAACGAGACGCTCGATTACGAGGTGTCGGTGACGCATTACTGAGAACCCAAATAGGCTATGGGCTCTAGGCTTTGGGCTCTAGGCTTGGGCCCTGCTGCGAGCGCGTCGCCAGACAACGCGCCGTACACACAAAAACGCGAACGCCGTCGAAACAGCGTTCGCGTTTTTTGACGTACCGGACCGCGCGCTTATTTCGGCGCGGGCGCTGCCTTGTCGAGACGTCCGACGGCTTCGAGCGTCAGGTCGATTCCGGGCTCGGCCCAGATGACTCCCGAGTCGGCCGCGCTGAAGAGGACCTGGAGCCCCTTCTCCTTCGAGAGCGTCTCGAGCACCGGCATCAGCTTGGTCTGAAACTCCTGCTGGAGCTGCTGCTGAAGCTCGGTCAGCTCCGCCTGCGCGTCCTGCTCGAACCGCTGCCCTTCGACCGTCTGGCGATCGATGTCCTTCTGCAGCTGCTGGCGCGCCGCCTCGCTCATGACGCTGCCGCTCGTCTCGAGCTTCTGCTGGTTGGCCTGGAGCGCCTTGGCCTTCTCGGCCGCTTCGGTCTGCTTCTTCTGCGCGAGCGCGTTGACCTTGGCAGCGGCCGCCTTCCCGTCTGCCGAGAGCTGGGCGATCGCCTGGAGGTTGACGAACCCGACCTTCGCCCCCTGCGGGAACGGCGCAGGCGGCTGCGCGGCCTGAGCCGGCGCGGGCGCCGGGGTCGTCTGTGCCGGAGCCGGAGCTGTCTGCGCGGGCCGTGTCTGGGGCGTCTGACCCTGTGCGGCCGGCTGACCGGCCTGAGCCTGTGCAAACGCGGGCGACGCGCTCACGACCAACGCTGCCGCCGCGGCAATGGCGAAACCTCTCATTACGGACATTCCTTTCGTGTAGCGAAACCCTGCAAGTTTATCAGAACGTCGTACCGACGGCGAACCTGAACTGGAACGCCTTCTGCTGGCGCAGCGAGTTGTCGAGCACGCCGCCGCGCTGCGGGTTGTAGGCGAAGATCAGCCGGAACGGTACGTTCAGCACCGGCATGAAGAAGCGCACTTCGGCGCCGGTGGAGGTCTTGAACGCGCTGCGCTTCCCGGTGGTGATGATCGTGTCGGGGGCCACGAGGCAGGTGCCGTCCTCCAGCGTGCAAGGCTGGAGGCCGATCGCGCCGGTCTGCAGCGGGTCGACGAGCAGCGGCACCGGCGGGACGAGGATCTCGCGGGCGTCTTCCTTCCACGCGAACCGCTCGCCGGTGGCGCGCACCTGGCCGGCGTCGTAGAAGAGGATCAGGCGGACCGGTCCGGCGATCGAGAAGATCTGCTCGACGTTGAACAGCAGGCTCTTGTTCCCGCCGAGCACGAGCCCGGTCGACAGGTCCGAAGGGCCGATCGTCCGCAGGTCGAACCCGCGGATCGAGTACTCGCCGCCGAGGAACAGCCGCTCGAAGATCGGCAGGTTGTCGCAGTTGGTGACGCCGGGCGTCGTGCAGGCCGCGCTGCTGCCGTAGGAGCGCACGTACTCGACCTGGCCGCGCACGCCGAGCGACATGCGGTTGTTCTGCTTCCAGAACGCCACCCCCTCGATCGACGGCTTCAGGAACTTCGTGTTGCCGCCGAGCCCGGCGACGTCGGCGCTGATCGTCAGCCGCTTGCCGGTCGTCGGGAAGATCGGCTGATCGACCGAGTTGTAGATGATGCTCGGGGTGACCTTGCTGATGATCCGCTCCCCTCCCTGCGCGAGCAGCAGCGAGTCCGAGAGGTAGGGATTGCGCCGCTGCAGCAGCGGATCCTCGAACGCCGGGTTGAGCTCGGTGACACGCACGCGCTCGTAGCTGTAGTTCGTGAACATGCGCGTGAAGCCGGTGCCGAGCGGGAAGCCGAAGGTGAGCGTGCCGCCGCTCGACTGCTGCGTGAACTGGCTCACGTAGCGCACTTCGCTGCGGAACAGGTTCGCGCCGCCGGTGATGTTGCGATCGAACAGGAACGGCTCGGTGAAGGCGAGCGTGTAGTTCTGCGCCCGCTGTCCTCCCTGCAGCGAGACCGTGAGGCTCTCGCCGCGGCCGAGGAAGTTCGCCGTCTGGAACGACAGCTGTCCGAAGAACCCCTCGAACTGCGACACGCCGGCGCCGAAGGTGAGCTGGTTGCGGTTCTGCTCCTCCAGCTGCATCTTCACGTCGACCTTGTTGTCGACCTCCGGCGTCTTGTCGATGCTGACGTCCTTGCCCGGTCCCTCGAGCGCCTTGAAGTAGCCAAGCTGGTTCAGGCGCTTGATGCTGTACTTCAACGCCTCGGTGTTGAAGACGCCGTTCTCGTACAGCCGCAGCTCCCGCCGGATCACGTTGTCGCGCGTCGTCGTGTTGCCGGTGAAGGTGATGCGGTTGACGAAGTACTGCTTCCCTTCCTGGATCTGCAGCGTGACGTCGACCGTCGGCGGGCCCGAGGCCTTCTCGTCGACCGCCGCGATCGACTGCGGCACCTGCGCCTCGGACGGGTTCGGCTCGTCGCTGAACTTGTAGTCCGGGTACCCGGTGAACTCCATGTAGCCGCCGGCGCCGTAGATCTCCTGCGCCTTCTGGAATCCCTTGCGCACCTGCTTCTGGCTGTAGTACTCCCCCTTCTTCAACTTGAAGAGCGGGATGAGCGCGTCGCTCTTGACGACGGTGTTGCCGGCGACGGCGAAGCTGTTGACGCGGTAGCGGCTGCCTTCGTTGACCGGGATGCGCAGCTCGATCCAGCGCGTCTTCTTGTCTTCCGAGTCGCCGAGGACATGGATTTCGGGATCGCCGACCTGGGCGCGGATGTACCCGCGGTCGCGGTAGTACTCCATGACCCGCTCGGCGTCTTCCTCGAACTTGGTCTCCTGGTAGGTGCCGCGTCCGGTGATGAACGACAGGAACCAGTGGGCGCGGTTGTCCTTCATCTTGCGCCGGAGCGTGCCGTCGGAGATGGCGGTGTTGCCGGTGAACTCGACGCGGCGGATCTTCACCTTCGGCCCTTCGTTGATGTCGAAGGTGATGTGTACGAGCTTGGGTCCGCCGGGGACCTCCTTGATCTCGTGCGTCACCTCGGCCGACTGGAAGCCCTTCTCCTTCATCATGTCGCGGACGATCCCCTCGATCTTGCGGATGAGGGCCGGGTCGATGAAGGTGTCGAGGCGGATCTGCGCGTTGTTCTCCTTCAGCTTCTCGTCGATCTTCGAGGTCTCGATCTTCTTCGAGCCGGTGAAGTCGACGATCTTCACGCGCTGCCGCTCCTCCATGTTGTAGACGACCAGCTTGCCGACGACCCCGTTCGAGAACTGGTAGTCCTCGGTGTCGATTGACAGGTTGTCGAGGAAGTTCGTCTTCCACAACCGCTGGAAGTCCTCGCGGATCGCGTTCTCGCTCTCCTCGTTGTACGGCACCCAGACGCCCTGCGAGGGGCGGCTCGACTTCAGCTGGATGTAATAGAGGTAGGTCTGGATGTCGACGAGCGACGTGTTCCCCTGCGCCAGGAAGCAGGGGACGATCTGGTAGATGACCGGGCCCGATCCTGCCGGCGGCAGGGCGGCTGGCGGCGGAACAGGCTGGCCGCAGACCGTCGGGCCTGCCGGCGCGGCTGCCGCCGGAGCGGCCGTCCCGGGTTGCTGGGCGCGGGCACCCGCGGCCACCCCGAAGAGGACGGCCAGCGCCAGCGCGACTCGTAAGCGATTGAACATGCTGCGCGTTCACCAGGCGCCAGGAGGCGCCGTCAAGCTCTTTACTTTACCGGATCTTAGACGCGGGCGGGGGGCTGGTGGCCGGGACACAGGAAGGGGTAAAGGGGTAAAGGTGGAAAAGGGTCCGGCCTTTACACCTTGCCCTTCTTACACCTTTACCCCTTTCACCTTTACACCCTGTTTACGTAAGCCTCCGTCCTGCCTCGAGCTCGCCGGCCTGACGGTAGGACAGCTGACCGGCGTCGAGGTAGACCTCGATGTCGCCGCCGTTCAGGTGGCCGCGAATCAGCTCTTCCGAGAGCGGATCCTCCACGTAGCGCTGGATGGCGCGGCGCAGCGGACGCGCGCCGTACGAGCGGTCCTTGCAGGTGACCTCGATGATCCAGTCGACCACCTCCGGGCTGAGCGTGATGCGCAGCTTGCGATCGACGAGGTTCGCGTTCAGCTGATCCACCAGCAGCGCCATGATCCGCCGCAGGTCGTCGTCGGTCAGCGCCTCGAAGACGATGATCTCGTCGATGCGGTTGATGAACTCGGGGTTGAAGGTGCGCTTCACCTCGCCGAGCACCATCTCCGACACGCTCTTCTCGATGACCGAGGTCTCGGCCGACTGGAAGCCGAGCCCGGTCCGCTTCTGGATGAAGCGGGCGCCGATGTTCGACGTCATGATGATGATCGTGTTCTTGAAGTTCACACGATTCCCGAGCCCGTCGGTCAGGTGGCCGTCCTCGAACACCTGCAGCAGGATGTTGAAGATGTCGGGATGCGCCTTCTCGATCTCGTCGAGCAGCACGACGGAGTACGGGTTGCGCTTCACCTTCTCGGTGAGCTGACCGCCTTCCTCGTGCCCGACGTATCCGGGCGGCGAGCCAATCAGCTTCGAGACCGAGTGCTTCTCCATGTACTCCGACATGTCGAAGCGGATCAGCGCGTGGTCGCTGCCGAAGAGGAAGTTGGCCAGCGCCCGCGCGAGCTCGGTCTTGCCGACGCCGGTCGGTCCGAGGAACACGAAGCTGCCGACCGGCCGGCTCGGGTTCTTCAGGCCGGCACGCGAGCGGCGGATGGCACGCGACAGCGCCGAGATCGCCTTCTCCTGGCTGATCACGCGCCGGTGCAGCTCCGCTTCCATGCGCAGGAGCTTGTCGCCCTCGTCCTGGTTGATCGACGTCATCGGGACGCCGGTCCACTTCGAGACGACCTCGTCGATCTCCTGCTTGCCGACGACCACCTTGCGCGCGCTCGACTTGACGTCGAACTTCTCGCGCACGAACTGCAGGTTCTCGCGGGCCGCCATCTCCTGCTCGCGGTAGAACTGCGCCTTCTCGAAGTCCTTCTGCGACGAGGCGCTCTCCCACTGCTCGACGGCGACGCGGATGCTCTTGTTGATCTCGCCGAACTCCTCGCTGTAGCCCGCCTCGCGCAGCTTCGCCCGCGCGCCCGCCTCGTCCACCAGATCGATCGCCTTGTCCGGCAGGAAGCGATCGGTGATGTAGCGGTTCGACTGGTAGACGGCTGCCTCGATCGCCTCGCGCGTGTACTCCACGTGGTGGAACGTCTCGTAGCGATCCTTCACGCCGAGGATGATCTCGATCGTCTCGCGCTCGCCCGGCGGGTCCACCTTGATCGCCTGGAAGCGCCGCTCGAGCGAGCGGTCCTTCTCGATGTACTTCCGGTACTCGGCCGGCGTCGTCGCGCCGATGCAGCGGATCTCGCCGCGGCTCAGCGCCGGCTTCAGGATGTTCGCCGCGTCGAGCGACCCTTCGGCCGACCCGGCGCCCACCAGCGTGTGCAGCTCGTCGATGAACACGATGATGTTCGGGTTCTCGGTGAGCTCCTTCATGATCGCCTTGAGGCGCTCTTCGAACTGCCCGCGGTACTTCGTGCCGGCGACGATCAGCGAGATGTCGAGCGCCAGGATGCGCTTGTCGGCGAGGAAGTGCGGCACGTCGCCGTAGACGATCTTCTGCGCGAGCCCCTCGACGATGGCGGTCTTGCCGACGCCCGGCTCGCCGATCAGCACGGCGTTGTTCTTCGTGCGGCGGCAGAGGACCTGCTGCACCCGCTCGAGCTCGTGCTCGCGGCCGACGAGCGGATCGAGCTGGTTCTTCATCGCCGACTCGGTCAGATCGCGGCTGAACTCGGCGAGCAGCGGCGTCTCCTTCACGCGCGTCAGCGTCGTCTTCTCGTTCAGGAGCTGGACGATGTCCTCGCGGACGGCGTTCAGACGCATCCCCTTTTCCATCAGGATGGATGCGGCGACGGAGCGCTCCTCGCGCAGGATACCGAGCAGCAGGTGCTCGGTGCCGATGTAGTTGTGGAGCAGACGATCGGCTTCTTCGGCCGCGAACTGCAGCACCCGCTTCGTTTCCGCGCTGAACGGGATCTCGACCGAGGTCGACACCTTTTCCCGGAACACGGTGCGGCCTTCGATTTCCTTGCGGATGTTCTCGAGAGAGAGATGCGAGCGCGCGAAAATCCGGCTCGTGAGCCCTTTGCCCTCGCGGATCAGGCCAAGGAGAAGATGCTCGGTCTCGATGGAGATGCTGCCGAGCTGACTGGCCTCATAACGGGCGAAGAAGAGTACTCGTCGGGCCCTTTCGGTGTACCGTTCGAACATCCGGCCTACCTAAGCAAATGCAGATGGTGTCGGGGTCACGACTGCGATGCTCACATTATACGGCATGCGCGTGGGGCCCACCGGTCCAATCCGCTGATAAGTGACTGTTTACGTGAGGGTTCTCGCGTCATCTCTTTTGACGCCGTCCCCGCGTCGGACGTGCCCGCCAGGATGCGCGAGGGTCGCCGACCGGCCGCGGTGACCCGGGTCGATGTGATGTCGGATGCGAGACGTCCGGCTGAAGCCGGACGCCACATCTTCACAACGCCCGACGCCACATCTTCACGACGCCGGACGCGACATCGCTCGCCGTACGTAGGGCCGGGTCTTCAGACCCGGCCACATTGTTGTCACTGCAGCGATGCGAGCTTCTTGACGTCGGTCTTGTCCAGGACTTCGCGCAGCGTCTTGATGTCGTCGATCCCGTGGCCGTCGAGCTGCACGAGGAACCGCTTGTTGACGACGATGCTCAGCTCGCCGTTCTTGCTGCCGCTGTCCCACTTCTCCCAGCCGGGATTTCCGTCGATGTTCACCGACCGCTCGAAGCCGTCCTGCGTCTCCTTCTCGTAGCCGGCGGTCATCAGCATGCTGAACGGCGTGAACAGCAGCTGGTTGAAGCCCGAGTCCATGATCTTCTGCTCGATCTCGGCGTCGCCTTTCCGGTAGGTGACCGACGCCTGCGAGTACGAGAACGGCGACGTCATCCGCTCGCCGGTCGGCTTCTCACGGTCCCAGCCGGACACTTCCGGCATCACGGTCTGGAGATCCCGGAAGCTGACCGGATCGACCGGCTTCACGCCGGCATCGCCTGCCGCGCCGGCAAGCCCCTTCGCCATCGCCTCGAGCCCCTTGGCCATGTCCTCGGCGCCCTTCTGCATGCTGTCGGCGCTCTTCTGCACGTCTTCCGACGCCTTCTGCAGCGGCTCGGCCGCCTTCCCGTCGTTCGACTGTCCGCAGGCAGCAAGCGCGCACGCCGCCGCGAGAGCGAGGGCCAGGTACCAGTTACGTGTCATGTCGGCTTCTCCTTGCGACGTGGCTCCGCCACGACGCGCGGTCACGGTGTGAACGCGAGGCATTGTACCGCGTCAGGCGGGCTGCAGCCGTCCGCCTTCGAGGCGCAGGACGCGGTCGCAGGCCGCGGCGAGCCGCGGATTGTGCGTGGCGATGATCGAGGTGAGCCCGTAGCCCCGGTGCATGTCGCGCAGCAGCTCGTGCAGCGCTTCGGCGGTCTGCTCGTCGAGATCGCCGGTCGGCTCGTCGGCCAGCAGCACGGCGGGCTGCATGACGAGCGCGCGCGCGACCGCCACGCGCTGCTGCTCGCCGCCCGACAGCATCCCGGGCCGGTGCGTGAGCCGCTCCTTCAGGCCGACGCGCTCGAGCAGCGCCGCCGCGCGTGCACGCGACTCCTCGCGCGGCGCCCGCGCAATCCGCATCGGCATCTCGACGTTCTCGAGCGCGGAGAACTCCGGCAGCAGGTGATGGAACTGGAAGACGAACCCGACGTTGCGGTTGCGGAACGCGACGACGTCGGCGTCCGGCAGCGCGGTCAGGTTCGTGCCGTCGATCTCGACGCGACCCTGCTGCACGCGATCCAGCCCGCCGAGGACGTGCAGCAGCGTGCTCTTCCCGGCGCCCGAGGCGCCGACGATCGCCAGCATCTCCCCCGCGTCGACGGCGACGTCGAGATCGCGCAGGACGGTCAGGACCTTCCCCGCGTCCACGTAGCTCTTGACGATGTGCTCGGCTTCGACGAAGGCCATCGGGTCTGGCGCCTAGTATAGATTGCCGGCCCGGCTGCCACGGCACGCCCCTTGATGTCTGCAGCGTCGATGACGACCGCACCGAGCGCTCTCGACGCACGCAACAACAGCCTGCCGCCGATCGGCGTGCTCGCCCTTCAAGGTGATTTCGAGAGGCACCGTGCCCGGCTCGCCGAACTGGGCGCGCCAGTACGGCTCGTGCGCTCCGCCGCGGATCTCGAAACGATCGGTGCGCTGGTGATTCCCGGCGGCGAGTCGACGGCGATGTCGACGTTGCTCGGAGCGGAGGGCCTCGAGCGGCTCCGGCAGTTCGCCATGTTCCGGCCGGTCTTCGGGACCTGTGCCGGCGCCATCCTGCTCGCCCGGGAGATCGAAGGCTCGCGGCCGGCGCTCGGCGCGATCGACATCTCCGTCCGGCGTAACGCGTACGGCCGTCAGGTCGACAGCTCGATCCGCACCGGCGTGCTCGACGGCGCACCGATCGAGCTGGTGTTCATCCGCGCGCCGCGCATCGTGCGCGTCGGCCCGGAGGTCGAGGTGCTCGTGCGCGACGGCACCGATCCGGTGCTGGTCCGTCAAGGGCCGGTCCTCGCCGCAACCTTTCACCCCGAGCTCGGCGACGACGACCGCCTGCACGCCCTGTTCCTGCAGATCGTCAGGGCCTCGGCGGCAACCGGCGGCGCGTAGCCCGCGACGCTCTCCTGGCACTTCTGACGATTCGCCGGCAATCCCGATTCCGGATTATCGGCAACGACGAGGGAGCCCCGGTCTTTTGCCGCGACATCGGGCACACCTGGCGGAGGTCCGTCACTTGCATCGGTCAGACAGCTCGGCGCGGGAACGGCTGCGTCTCGCAGGATGAGGAAAACAGGATGGAATCTCGACCGACAGGCATGCGACTGAAGACCGGCCTCGCCGAAATGTTGAAGGGCGGGGTCATCATGGACGTGACCAGCGCCGCCCAGGCGCGTATCGCCGAGCGGGCCGGCGCCGTGGCGGTGATGGCGCTCGAACGGGTCCCCTCGCAGATCCGCGCGGAAGGAGGGGTGGCGCGCATGGCGTCGCCGGCGGTGATCCGGGAGATCATGGCCGCCGTCTCCATTCCGGTCATGGCCAAGTGCCGCATCGGCCACTTCGCCGAGGCACAGGTCCTCCAGCAGCTCGGCGTCGATTACGTCGACGAATCGGAAGTGCTGACGCCGGCCGACGAGGCGCACCACGTCGACAAGCACGCGTTCACGGTCCCGTTCGTCTGCGGCGCGCGCGGCCTCGGCGAGGCCCTTCGGCGCATCGCCGAGGGGGCGGCGATGATTCGCACGAAGGGCGAGGCGGGCACCGGCGACGTCGTCCATGCCGTCAAGCACCTGCGCCAGATCACCTCCGAGATCCGCGCGCTCGGCACGCTGACCGAACAGGAGTTGTATGCGCGCGCGAAGGAGCTGGATGCGCCGTACGAGCTGGTCCGGCTCGTGGCGATCGAGAAGCGCCTCCCCGTCCCGAACTTCTGCGCCGGCGGCATCGCGACACCTGCGGACGCCGCGCTGGTGATGCAGCTTGGGGCCGAAGCGGTCTTCGTCGGCAGCGGCATCTTCATGGCCAACGCGACCGACCCAGCGCCAGAGGAGATCGCCGAGCGGCGCGCCCGCGCCATCGTCACGGCGACCACGCACCACGCCGATGCCGCCGTGCTCCTGAAAGCCAGCGAGGAGGCGCCTGAGGGGATGAGGGGGCTCGCCGTCTCGGCGCTGCCGGCGGGAGCGATGCTGCAGACACGCGGCTGGTGAGAAGTAGGCCAGCCCCGAATTCGCTCGAAGCCTATTCGTACCGCAGCGCCTGCGCGGGGTCGAGGCGGGCGGCCTGGCGCGACGGGTAGATCGTGGCGACGAACGCGATGACGATCGCGGCGGCGACGACCATCGCGAAGTCGAGCGGCAGCACTTTGAACGGCACGTGCGAGATCTGGTACACGTCGACCGGCACGCGAATGAGCTGGTAGGTGTCGAGCACGTGTGACACGCCGTAGCCGAGCGTCGCCCCCACCGCCGTTCCGACGACGCCGATGATCAGCCCCTGCAGCATGAAGATCGTCGTCACGCTGCGCGCGCTCGCCCCCATCGTCTTCAGGATGGCGATGTCGCGGTGCTTCTCCATCACGAGCAGGATCAGCGAGGCGACGATGTTGAGCGCCGCCACCATGACGATGAGCCCGATGGTCAGCGAGATGGCCATCTTCTCGAGCCAGAGGGCCGAGAAGAGCGACTGGTTCATGTCGGCCCAGTCCTGCGCCATCCACCCGTCACCCAGCTTCCTGGTCAGCGCGTCGGCAATCGCCGGCGCCTGGTAGATGTCGTCCAGGCGCAGCTGGATCGCGTCGATGTCCTCGCGGTCGAGCAGCCGCCTGGCGACGTCGAGCGACACGAACCCGGTCTGCGAGTCGACCTCGTAGAGTCCGAGGTTGAACGTGCCGGCGACGCGCAGCCGCCGCGCGCGCGGGATCATCCCCATCGGCGACAGCGTGCCCTGGGGGGTCAGCACCGAGATCGAATCGCCGACGGCGACGCCGAGCTGCGCCGCCAGATCGCTGCCGAGCAGGATCGCCCCCGGCGAATCGGGATCGTCCTCCGCCAGCGCGTCGAGCGAGCCGGTGCGCATCGCGCCGGCGATCGCGGTGACCTGCGGTTCCTCCGCCGGGTCGATGCCCTTCAGGTTGATGAACGCCTGATCGCCGGCCGCGGAGACGAGCGCCTTGCCGATGATCGCCGGCGCCGCCCCGACGACGTGCGGCTCGCGGCGGAGCGCGTCGAGCACCGGCTTGTAGTCGGCGACGCCGCTGCGCTTCCACACGAACAGGTGGGGGTTCGAGCCAAGGATCCGATCGCGCAGCTCTCCCTGCAGCCCGGTCATCAGCGCGAGCGCGATCACCAGCGCCATCACGCCGACGATCACGCCGAGCGTCGAGATCAGCGAGATGACGGAGATGAACGCCTGCTTCCGCTTCGCCAGCAGATACCGCAAGGCGACCTGCAGCTCGAACGGCATGGTCATGTCAGTTCAGGCCAAACCGCCAACACAGGCACGACACGGCACGACGTACACGGACACGACACGGTCTTCCCTTCAGGATAGCCGTGTGGTCCGTGGACAAGATTCACCTCCGTGGTCTCCGTGTTAGAGCTTGTCCTCTAACCGTTTGCGCATCAACGGGAACAGGATCACGTCCCGGATCGACGGGCTGTTGGTGAGCAGCATCACGAGGCGATCGATGCCGACCCCTTCGCCGGCCGTCGGCGGCAGCCCGTATTCGAGCGCGCGGATGTAGTCCTCGTCCATCGCGTGCGCCTCGACGTCGCCGCGGGCGCGGTCCTTCAACTGCTCCTCGAACCGCCGGCGCTGCTCCACCGGATCGTTCAGCTCGCTGAAGGCGTTGGCCACCTCGAAGCCGCCGATGTAGAGCTCGAACCGCTCGACGGTGTCGGGGTCGTCGGCGCGCTGCTTGGAGAGCGGCGACACCTCGGTTGGAAAGTCGTAGACGAAGGTCGGCTGCACCAGACGATCTTCGCAGAGCCGCTCGAAGATCTCGGTCGCGATCTTGCCGGCGCCGTACGTCTGCGGCACCTCGATGCCGAGAGCCTCGGCAATGGCCGCCGCCCGGTCGCGCCGGCGCAGATCGTCGGTCGGAATCTCGCGGCCGAGCCGGGCCGACGCCGCCTCGCGTGCCGCGTCGCGCAGCGAGAGGCGCGCGAACGGGGCGGCCAGCGAGATCGAGTGCTCTCCGAAGACGATCTGATCGGTCCCGATCGCCTCGCGCGCCACCGTCGAGATGAGCTCCTCGGTGAGCGCCATCAGGTCCTGGTAGTCGGAGTACGCCTGGTAGAACTCCATCATCGTGAACTCGGGGTTGTGCTGCGTCGAGATCCCCTCGTTCCGGAAGTTGCGGTTGATCTCGAACACCCGTTCGAGCCCGCCGACGGTGAGCCGCTTCAGGTACAGCTCGGGCGCAATGCGGAGGTACAGCTGCATGTCGAGCGCGTTGTGATGCGTGACGAACGGCCGCGCGAGGGCGCCGCCGGCAATCGGCTGCATCATCGGCGTCTCGACCTCGAGGTAGCCGCGCGCGATCATGAACGCGCGGATCGCCGAGACCACGCGGCTGCGCGCCTCGAAGACCTGCCGCGACTCGGGGTTCACGATCAGATCGAGGTACCGCTGGCGGTACCGCGTCTCGACGTCGGTGAGCCCGTGGAACTTCTCGGGCAGCGGCAGCAGGCACTTCGCAAGGAAGTGCAGCCGCGAGGCCCAGATCGTCAGCTCGTTGGTCTTCGTGCGGAACAGCCGCCCTTCGACGCCGACCCAGTCGCCGAAGTCGAGCAGCGTGAAGATCCGGAAATCGAGCTCCGGCATCGAATCCTGCCGGACGTAGACCTGCAGCTTCTGCCGCCCATCCGAGATGACGAGGAAGTTCGCCTTGCCGAACGATCGGATCGCGAGAATCCGGCCGCTCGTCGTCGTCTCCGGCCGCGCCGCCTCGAGCTCGTCATGCGTCGCGGCGTCGTGCGCCGCGACGAGCGCGGAGACGGTGTCCCGCCAATCGAAGCGGTTCGGATAGACCGGTACCCCGAGCTGCCGCAGCGCCTCGAGGTGTGCCTTGCGTTGTTCGACCTGTTCGTCCTGTGAAGACATCGAGTTCTACGTCCGGCTGAAGCCGGACACTACGAGCGAGCCTGGCCGGCTGAAGCCGGCCACCACACACGAAGCGGACACTACCACCTACGACGGGCCCTCGATCTTCCGGCGGACCGCGTCGAGCATCCCGTTGATGAACTTCACGGCCTCCTCGGTGCTGAACGTGCGCGCGAGCTCGAGCGCTTCGTTGATGATCACCGGGGCGGGCACCTGCTCCGACGGCCGGCGATCCGCCGGCCGCCACGAACGCTCGCGCAGCAGCTCCGCGGTCGCCATCCGCAGGATCAACCGATCGATCACCGCCATGCGCTCGGGTCGCCAGCGCTCGGCCGTCTCCGCGATCAGCGCATCCGATTCGGCAAGACGCCGCACCGTTTCGTGCGCCAGCTCCGTGGCGAACGTCCGGAGATCGTCGCCGGGCGGCTCCGGGTCGGCCCACTGCAGGCCGAAGAAGGTCTCCGCCGCGCTGCCGACGTCGGTGCGGGCGATGTCCCACTGATAGAGGATCTGCAGCGCCGCCTCGCGCGCGCGATGACGCGGATCCTTCCGTGCGCGCCTCATGACGGCGGCGACGCGCGGCCGGCGAGGTCTGCGGCAATCGCCGCCATCTCCACGGTCGCCACCGCCGCTTCCCACCCCTTGTTCGAGGGACCGTCGACTGCGCGCTCGAGCGCCTCTTCCACCGAGTTGGTCGTCAGCACGCCGAACGCCATCGGCACGCCGGTGGCCGCCGACGCCGACGTCAGCCCGTGCGCCACGGCCGACGAGATGTACTCGAAGTGCGGCGTGGCGCCGCGAATCAGGCAGCCGAGGCAGATGACCCCGTCGTACGCGCGCGTCTCCGCCGCCAGCCTCGCCGCCGTCGGAATCTCGAACGCCCCCGGCACCCGCACCACCGTCACGTCATCGTCGCGCACGCCGAGGTGCGCCAGCGCCGCGAGCGCCCCCTTCTGCAGCCGATCGGTGACGAAGTCGTTGTATTTCGACACGACGAGGGCGAACTTCAGCCCCGCGGCCGGCCGTGAGCCGTCGATGATCCGCACTACTGTCCCTTGAACGCGGGGCGCCGCTTGTCCAGGAAGGCGCGCGTCCCCTCGCGCATGTCGTCGGTCGACGCAACCAGCCCGAACAGCGTCGCCTCGTGAACGCACGCGTCGGCGAGCGTCATGTCGGCCCCGGCGTTCACCGCGTCGAGGATGTACCGGACGGCGACCGGCGCCTGCGCCGCGAGGACGGCGGCGAGGCGTCGCGCTTCCACGAGCAGATCGGCGGCCGGAACGACGCGGTTCACCAGCCCGATCCGCTCGGCCTCCGCAGCCGCGACCGGCGCGCCGGTCAGCAGCAGCTCCAGCGCGCGCCCCTTGCCAACGAGCCGCGGCAGCCGCTGCGTCCCTCCGTAGCCAGGCAGCAGACCGAGGTTGATCTCGGGCTGCCCGATGCGCGCGGAATCGGCGGCGACGCGGACGGTGCACGCCATCGCGAGCTCGCAGCCGCCGCCGAGCGCGTAGCCGTTGATCGCCGCGACGACCGGCTTGCCGAGATGCTCGACGATGTCGAAGACGTGCTGTCCGGTGAGCGCGAGGTCGCGGGCGGCCGCCGGCGTCTGCGACGCCAGCTCGTTGATGTCGGCTCCGGCGACGAACGCCTTGTCGCCGGCGCCGGTCAGGATGACGGCCCTGATCGACAGGTCCTGCCGCAGATCCAGCATCGCGCGGCGCAGCTCGTCGAGCGTCCGCGCGTTCAGCGCGTTGAGCACCCGCGGCCTGCTGATCGTCACGGTGGCAACGGCACCGTCACGCTCGAGGAGCAGGTTGTCAAACGCCATCGCGGCCTCGAATTATACCCCACGCATACAGCGCGGCCGCTCCGAGCGTGGCGCCGACGGCGTCGGCCAACAGGTCGGCCGCTTCCACCTGCCGCGGCGGGTTGAAGTACTGGTGCAGCTCGTCGCTCGCGCCGTAGAGCGTCCCGAAGATCATCGTCACGACGATCGCGATCGGCGCCACGCGCGTCCATCCGCCGGACCACGCGCGTGCGAACAGCAATCCGAGCCCCGCGTACAGCAGCGCGTGCAGCAGCTTGTCGGTTCCAGCGGGAGTCGCCGGCGGCCGCGAGATCGACGAGAGCGCGAAGATCAGCGCCATGTAGGCGAGCACGGGCGCCCAGAGGGCTATGGGCGATCGGCTGTGGGCTGTGGGCATGGCAACGCTTCAGGGCAGCGCGGCGAGCGGGTCGCCTGCTGCCTGCGGCCCATGGCCGGCTGGCGTCAGAACGGAAACGGAAACATCAGCCAGCCGAGCACGACCGCCGACACGATGAAGCCGGCGAACAGCATCCCGCCGAACCGCAGCTGCTCGCGCGGCTCGTCGCGCGCGATCAGCGCGAACACGAACGAGACGAACAGCGAGAACAGGATCAGCAGGAGGAAGTGGCTGTGCACGGTTACTTGCGGCCGAGCGCGATGTCGTACGCGTCGATGACGACGAGCAGGTTCAGCAGGCCGGCGACGATGAGGAAGGCGTTCCCGTATTCGTAGCCGACGGCGCGAACGTCGCCCGTGCCGAGTCCGAGCGCCGCCGCGACGAGGTACGGAAGGCCGGCGCCGACGTTGGCCAGCGCCGCGAGCGCCGCCAGCGGCTCCGACATCGTGAAGGGAAAGAGCCGCCCGTGAATCGCGAGGCCGATCGCGAACATGAGCGGGATGGCGATCAGGAAACCGAACCCTTTGAATCGGCGGCCCTGCCACAGGTGTCCGGCGCCCGGAATGGCCCAGGCCGCAAGACACAGGAGCACGAGGCCGCCAGGCTGAGTCTCTTCGACTGCGCTGGCAGACACCGCGGCTAGTTTACCTCGACTGCTGTGCGCGAAGCGGTCTGCATCACGATCCAGCTGACGACCATGCCGATCGGCAGACCGGCCAGCGCGCGAACGACATTCGACGGAGCCTCGCCGGCAGACCACTCCCACGCGAGCGTCAGCGCGGTCGGCACCAGCGCGAGGACGAAGACCGGACGCACGTGCCCCGGATCGTACCGCCACCTCGCCCGCCTCAGCGTGACGAGGATCGCCATCAGCGCAGCTCCCATGTAGATCCCGGTGCATCGCGCGCAGACCGGCCACGGCCGTCCACCCCAGCCGAAGGATCGTTCCGGTCGCTGATGACAGACGACGGCGCCTGCGAGGTACACCGCGCCTGCCAGCAGGCGCGTCATACGCACGGTAGCCGGCGCCGGCTGCTGTGCCGCGGAGAGCGGCGCGGCGGTCCGGCCTCCGAGCCCGGCGGCCGCCGGGACGGCAAGCGCCCAGGCAACGGCAACGATTGGAAAGAGACGGCCGATTCTGTCAACCCATTGCATGGACATCACTTACAGGATCACGGAACCAAGGGGCCCCGTCTGTCGTCTAACGACGTTAGCTGTCCGAACACTGTTCAGACATCCTGAACCCGGACGGTCTCCATTCATGGGCATCAAGGAACGACAGGAACGCGACCGCGAGGCGGTTCGCCGCGCCATTCTGGACGCGGCGCGCGACCTCTTCGTCCGCGTCGGGTTCGAGCACGTCTCCATCCGCAAGATCGCGGAGATCGTGGAGTACAGCCCGGCTGCCATCTACGGGTACTTCCGCTCGAAGGATGACATCTTCTTCGCTCTCGCCGAAGAGGGGTTCCGGCTGCTGCACGGCACCGGCGACGATCTCGAGGCGCTCGAGGCGCGTCCCCCGCTCGAACGGGTCCGGGAGATCTTCTGGCGGCTGTACCAGTTCAGCTGCGAACACCCCCAGTACTTCGCGCTCATGTTCGTCGATCGCGCGGTGCCGCGGATCAGCCGCGAGTACGAACGCTTCGCGTTCGCCCGCGAGATGAAGCAGAGCCTGATGCGGCACGTCGAAGCCGCCATCGTCGACGGGTCGCTCCCGGCGGGCGTCGCGCCGGATGCGACGTTCCGCGTGCTGAGCAGCGCGCTCATCGGCGTGGCGGTCCTGCGTCTGGGCGACCGTCTTGCACCAGACGAAGACGCGGACGCGCTCGCGCGCGACGTGCTCGACGTCACGCTCACAGGCCTCAAGGCTACCCCTTCTCTTCGTTCGCCGTCGACGCGCTGTCCGTTCGACGAGGCGCACGACCGACTGCACGACGCGTCCGTTTCCTGACAGGAGCTCCCGTTCATGATTCGTCACGTTCATCATCCGCTTCTTACAGCCATGCTGCTCGCCGGCCTGGCGGTCTGGCCGGCCTGCGGTTCGGCGGACGGCCAGGCCGCCGATTCGAGCGCGACCAACGCGCCGGCGACCGCCGTGTCGGTCGCGGCGACCCCGGCTGTCGAGCAGCCGATCACCCGCTTCATCCGCGCCACCGGATCGTTGACCGCCGAGGAACAGGCCGACGTCGCCGCCGAAGTGGCCGGACGCATCGTCGCCACGCCGGTCGAGCGCGGCACGGCGGTCAGCGACGGGAGCGTCCTCGTGCGCGTGTCGCCCGCCGAAGCGGACGCGCAGGCGAAGGAGGCGGAGGCCAACGCCGCGCAGATCGAAGCGCGCCTCGGCCTCGCGCCGGGCGGCCCCTTCGACGTCAACGCCGTTCCCGAAGTACAGAACGCGAAGGCGTCGTTCGATCTCGCGCAGAACGAGTTCAACCGGATCAAGTCGCTGCTCGACGAGCGGGTCGTCTCGCAGTCGGAGTTCGATCAGCGCCGTACGCAGATGGAAGCGGCGCGGCAGCAGTACGAGGCGGCGCGCAACGGGGCGGCGCAGCAGTACCAGGCGCTGCAGGCGGCGCGCGCGCGCGTGGCGCTGGCGCACAAGTCGCTGGCCGACACGACGGTCCGTGCTCCGTTCGCCGGCCTGGTGGCCGAGCGGCTCGTGTCGGTTGGCGATTACGTGACGCGCGGGACCAAGGTGGCCGTCGTGGTGCGCATCAACCCGCTGCGCGTGCAGCTGACCATTCCCGAGCAGTTCGTGTCGGCGGTGAAGGTCGGCGCGCCGGTCACCTTCCAGGTCGATGCCTTCCAGGGACGCGAGTTCACCGGGACGGTCCGCTACGTCTCGCCGGCGCTCGAGGCCAACCGCCGCGCGCTCACGGTCGAAGCGGTGGTGCCCAACCAGTCGGGCGACCTGAAGCCGGGGCTCTTCGCGACGGCGCGGATCGAGCAGCCGGAGAAGTCGAACGCCGTGATGATCCCGGCCGACGCCGTGCAGACGGCCGGCGGCACGAGCCGCGTGTACGTGGTGAACGGCGACACGGTCGAAGAGCGCATCGTGACGACCGGCCAGCAGGTCGATCGCCAGGTTGAAATCGCCACCGGATTGAAAGCCGGCGAGAAGGTTGCGACGAAGAACATCACGCAGCTCTTCGACGGCGCGAGGGTGTCGTAATGCAGTGGTTGGCCGCGCTGTGCATCAGGCGTCCCGTCTTCGCCAGCGTCCTCATCCTGTCGCTGACGGTCGTCGGGATCTTCTCGTTCACCCAGCTGGGCGTCGACCAGTTCCCCAAGGTCGACTTCCCCACCGTCGTCATCACGACGGTGCAGCCGGGCGCCGCGCCGGAGCAGATCGAGACCGAGGTCACCGACAAGATCGAGGAAGCGGTCAACACGATCAGCGGCATCGACGAGCTGCGCTCGACCTCCTCTGAAGGCGTCTCGATCGTGATGGTGGCGTTCGTCCTCGAAAAGGACGGCGACGTCGCCGCGCAGGAGGTGCGCGACAAGGTCAGCGGCGTGATGTCGCGGCTGCCGAGGACGGTGGAGCAGCCGCGCATCGACCGGTTCGACCCCGACGCCTCGCCGGTGATCAGCATCGCGCTGACGGCGAACAAGCCGGTCCGCGAGGTCACCGAGTACGCCGACAAGATCCTGCGCCGGCAGCTCGAGAGCGTCAGCGGCGTCGGCCAGGTGATGATCCTCGGCGGCCGGCAGCGCCAGGTGAACATCTGGCTCGACGCCGATCGCATGCGCGCCTACAACGTGACGGTGACCGAGGTGTCCCGCGCGCTGCAGGCGCAGAACATCGAAGTCCCGGGCGGGCGGGTCGACCAGGGCAGCCAGTCGCTGACGCTGCGCACGCGCGGCCGCGTCGAGACGGTCGCCGAGTTCAACGACATCGTCGTGCGCGAAGAGGAAGGGCACCCGATCCGCGTCGGCGACATCGCGCGCGTGGAGGACGGCGAGGCCGAGCCGACGACCGTCGCCAACATCGACGGCGTGTCGACCGTGCTGCTCAACGTGCGGCGGCAGTCGGGCACCAACACCGTCGAAGTCGTGCACAACATCCGCGAGCGGCTCGACGAGATCATCCCGACGCTGCCGCCCGGCTACCAGGCGCGCGTCGTCCGCGATCTGTCGATCTTCATCGAGGCGGCGATCGCCAACGTCGAGGAGCACCTGGTCCTCGGATCGCTGCTCGCGGCGCTCGTCGTCCTGCTGTTCCTGGCGAACCTGCGGTCCACGGTGATTGCCGCCATCGCGATCCCGACCTCGATCATCGCCACCTTCGGCCTGATCTGGTACATGGACTTCACGCTGAACATGATGACGATGCTCGCGCTGACGCTGTCGGTCGGCATCGTGATCGACGACGCGATCGTCGTCCTCGAGAACATCTACCGGTTCATCGAGGAGAAGCACGAGGACAAGTTCCAGGCGGCGGCCGACGCGACCAAGGAGATCGGCCTCGCGGTGCTGGCGACGACGCTGTCGCTCGTGGCCATCTTCGTGCCGGTCGGGTTCATGGGCGGCATCGTCGGCCGGTTCATGAAGAGCTTCGGCCTGACGATGGCGTTCGCGATCCTCGTGTCGCTGGTGGTCAGCTTCACGCTGACGCCGATGCTGTCGGCGCGCTGGCTGAAGGTGAAGTCGCACGGCAAGGATCAGCACTCGTCGAAGAACTCGCGGATCTTCCGCGCGGTGGACGCCTTCTACACGCGGCTGCTGCAGTGGGCGATGGGCCACCGCGCGCTGGTCGCGGTCGCCGCGGTGCTGGTGCTGCTGTCGAGCATCCCGCTGTTCATGGTGGTGCCGAAGAACTTCATGGCGCCCGACGATCAGTCGGAGTTCGAGATCAACCTGCGCGCGCCGGAAGGCACGAGCCTCGAGGCGACCGAACTCCTCAGCAACCGCGTGGCGACCGCCGTGCGGCAGCAGGTGCCCGAGGTCGACTACACGCTGACGACGATCGGCGGCGACCAGGCGGGGACGCGCAACGTCTCGTCGATCTACGTGCGGCTGAAGCCGATCGAGGCGCGCGAGCGCGATCAGTTCGTGATCATGAACGCGATCCGCTCGGACATCCTGCCGAAGGTGGCGCCCGACGCGCGCTCGTCGGTGGCGGTGGTGCAGGCGATTGGCGGCGGCGGCGCGCAGAACGCCGAGATCCAGTTCCTGATCAGCGGCCCCGACCTGCGGAAGCTGGACGCGCTGAGCCAGCAGCTGCTCGACACGATGAAGACGCTGCCGGGCGTGGTCGATCCCGATCGATCGTTCAACGGCGGCAGGCCGGAGCTGTCGGTGCAGGTGGACCGCCCGAAGGCGGCCGACCTCGGCGTCCAGGTCGGCGACGCGGCTGAAGCGCTGCGATGGCTGGTCGGCGGCGACCAGGTCACCACCTACAACGAGGGGAGCGAGCAGTACGAAGTGCACCTGCGTGCGCTGGAGGAGAACCGCTCGACCGAGCAGGCGATCGGCGGGCTGATGGTGCCGTCGGCACGCCTCGGCGCGATACCGCTCGAGAACATCGCGTCGTTCTCGAACTCGTCGGCGCCGTCGGACATCAGCCGGCTCGCGCGGCAGCGCCAGGTGACGCTCTACGCGAACATGGTGCCCAACGCGTCGCAGTCCGAGATCCAGAACGCGATTCAGGCCGAGTGGGACAAGCTGGACGCCGGCGCCGACTACAAGGGGGGCTTCAGCGGCCGCTCCAAGGAGCTGGGCCGCGCGGCGCAGAACTTCGTGCTCGCCTTCGTCCTCTCGCTCGTCTTCATGTATCTGATCCTGGCGGCGCAGTTCGAGTCGTGGCTGCACCCGATCACGATTCTCCTGTCGCTGCCGCTGACGCTGCCGTTCGCGCTGCTGGCGCTGCTCATCTTCAACCAGTCGCTGAACATCATGTCGGCGCTCGGGCTGCTGGTGCTGTTCGGGGTCGTGAAGAAGAACTCGATTCTCCAGATCGATCACGCCAACCAGCTGCAGGCGATCGGCATGAACGCGCACGACGCGGTGATCCAGGCGAGTCGCGACCGGCTGCGTCCGATTCTCATGACGACCTTCGCGTTCGTCGCGGGGATGATCCCGCTCATCGTGTCGAGCGGCATCGGCTCTGGCACCAACCGCGCGATCGGCTTCGTCATCTTCGGCGGGCAATCGCTGGCGCTGCTGCTGACGCTGGTCGTGACGCCGGTCGCGTACTCGCTGTTCGACGATGCGTCGAAGGTGAAGATCTTCGGCCGCCGGCGCGCGGCCGCCGCCGACGCGCTGCCGGCCTCCGCCTCGTGAGCGCTGGAATCCTATGCGGAACTACACACTGACACTCGCTCTTCTGCTGATCACGCCCTCGCTCGCTTCGTCGCAGACGACGGCGCCGCTGCGCCTCACTGTGGACGAAGCGGTCAAGATGGCGCTCGACAACAACGTCGACCTCGCCGCCGATCGTCTCGACCCGCAAATCGGCGACACGCGCGTCGCCGCGGCGGCCGGTCTGTTCAAGCCGACGTTCGCGTCGAGCATCGACCGCAACAATCAGCTGCAGCCGCCGTCGAGCCTGCTCTTCCCCACCTCCACGCGCACCGACGTCGTCACGTCGAACGTCGGGCTGAACCAGCGCCTCCCCTGGTTCGGGACGTCGTACAGCGTGTCGTGGGACAGCTCGCACACCGACAGCGACAGCATCCTCAACAGCTTCAACCCGCTGCTGCGGTCGGGGCTCTCGCTCTCGCTGTCGCAGCCGCTGCTGAAGGACTTCTTCACCGACGCCGCGCGAACGAACCTCGCCGTCAGCCGCACGAACCGGGCGATTGCCGACACGCGGCTGCAGGAGAGCGTCGTGCACACGACGGCGGCGGTGAAGGCGGCGTACTGGAACCTGGTGTCGGCGCGGGCGAACGTCGACGCGCGGCAGGCGTCGTTGAGGCTTGCCGAGGAGCTCGTGCGCGTCAATCGCGCGAAGGTGGACGTCGGACAATCGCCGCCGATCGATCTCGTGTCGGCGGAAGCGGAGGTCGCGTCGAACCAGGAGCAGCTGATCGTCGCCGAGACGTCGGTGAAGCAGGCGGAGGACCGCCTGCGCGTCCTCATCTTCGACGCGGCGCAGCGCGACGTCTGGAACGTCCCGCTCGAACCGGTCGACTCCCCGCCGATCGCCACCGCCGCCATCGACGTCGAATCGGCCGTCAGCAACGCGCTGCGCGACCGGGCGGACCTGTCGCGCGCACGCAAGGACGTGGAGAACGCGACGACGTCGCTGAAGCTCGCGGGGAACCAGAAGCTGCCGGACGTGCGGGTCAACGCCAGCTATCAGGCGAACGGGCTGGGCGGGACCGAGATCCTTCGAAGCGGCGGCTTCCCCGGCACCATCGTCGGCTCGGGACAGATCATCAGCTTCGGCACGATCCTGGATCAGGTGTTCCGCAGCGATTTCCCGACCTGGACGGTCGGCCTGAGCGTCGCCTACCCGATCGGCCAGAGCGCCGACGAAGCGAACCAGGCGCGGTCGCGTCTGGAGGCGCAGCAGGCGGCGCAGCGGGTGCGGGGCGCCGAGGCGCGGGCGATTCAGCAGGTGCGTGACGCGGCGTGGAAGGTGGAGATGAACGCGCGCCGCGTCGAAACCGTGCGGGCCGTGCGCGATCTCGCCGAGCAGCGGCGCGACGTCGAGCAGAAGCGGTTCGACGTCGGGATGTCGACCAGCTTCCTGGTGATCCAGGCGCAGCGCGATCTGGCACAGGCGCGGCAGAACGAGCTGGCGGCCATTCTCGCCTACAACCTGGCGCTCGTCGACTTCGAGGCGCTGCAGCAGGCGGGACCGGCGGGACAGTCGAGCGGGTCGTCCGCGCAGTCGGGCACGGCGTCCATCGCGACGACCGCGACATCGACCACGTCGGCACCGGCGGCGACGAGCTCGTCGACCGGCGTCGCCGGCGTCTTCTGATCGCGCGACGATCCGGCCGGGTCTGAAGACCCGGCCCTACGTACGAGACGTTGTGTGTAGCCGCCGACCTTCAGGTCGGCCCTGTCTGGCGGACCTAAAGGTCCGCGGCTACATCAGACCTGAAGGCCGCGTCTACATCAGACAGAGCCGAGCGACGCTTCTACCGCACCGGGATCCTGAGCGGCGGGAAGCGATCCTCGTACCGCTGCATGAACTCCTGGAACGTGTAGGCGTGGCTCTGGCCGCCGAGATGCTCGAGCGCGTAGGTGGCGGCGACGCTGCCGATCTGCGCCGCCTCGGGGTACGGCAGGCCGAGCGCGATCCCTTTCATCAGCCCGCCCCTGAAGGCGTCGCCGACACCGGTCGGATCGACGATGCGCCGCGGCGTCACCGCCGAGACGCTGACCCGTTCATTCGCCGTGATGATCGTCGAGCCGTGCTCTCCACGCGTGACGATGAGCGCCTCGCTGTGGCGCAGAATCGCCGCTTCGTCCAGCCCGCTCTTCTGCTTCAGGATCTCGAACTCGTAGTCGTTGCAGATGACGATCGAGGCGCCGGCCGCGCCCTCCTTCAGCTCGTCGCCCGACATCCGCGCCACCTGCTGGCCGGGATCGAAGATGTAGCGGATTCCCAGCGCCCGGCACTCCTCCGCGTACTGCACCATCGCACGCGGATCGTTCGGCGAGATGATCGCGAGCCCGCAGTCGGGAATGCTGCGGAACGACAGCTGGCCGGCATCGGCCATGGCGCCGGTGTAGAACGACGCGATCTGGTTGTTGTGCTGATCGGTGCTGCAGAAGAACGACGCGGTGAACTTCCCCCCGACCTGCTGCACGAACGAGGTGTCGACGTTGGCCGCCTCGAGCCACTGCCGGTACTCGCCGAAGTCCTCGCCCGCGGTCGCCATCAGCAGCGGCCGCTCCCCGAGCAGCGCGAGCGTGTAGGCGATGTTCGGCGCACAGCCGCCGCGCCGCTTGTCCATCGAGTCGACGAGGAAGCTGAGGCTGACCCGGTGCATGTGCTCCGGCAGGAAGTGCTCGGTGAACTTCCCGGGAAACGACATCAGGTAGTCGTAGGCGATCGAACCGGTGACGACAATATTCATTGCGTGATCCTTGAAAACGGGGGGCTGGAAAGTCGGGAAAGACAGGAAGGTCGGGAGGAAAGGCGGGAGGAATGGAGAGCGGAAGTGATCGGGGCGTCAAGAGTGACTCCACCCTCCGAACCCTCCCGACCTTCCCGTCCCTCCAGACCGTCCCGTCTTTCCCGTCCCTCCTGACCTTCCACCTACTTCACGTACCTGCCAATAATCGGCGCCAGCTCGCGCTTCGCGCGGTCGGGCACCTGGTCGGGACGCGTGATGATCGCGGTCGCGAGGGCGTCCTTGCAGGCGCAGGCGCGCTCGCCGTCCAGCCGGCCGACCGCCTCCGCGATCGTCTTCTGCGCCGTCACCGCGTTCTGCGTCAGGTTCGCGACGATCAGGTCGACCGTCACCGAGTCGTGCTCGGGATGCCAGCAGTCGTAATCGGTCACGAGCGCCAGCGTCGCGTAGCAGATCTCGGCTTCGCGCGCGAGCTTCGCCTCCTGCAGGTTGGTCATGCCGATCACGTCCATCCCCCACTGCCGGTACAGGCGCGACTCGGTGAGCGTCGAGAACTGCGGCCCCTCCATGTTCACGTAGGTGCCGCCGCGGTGCACCGTCGCGCCGACGGCGGCGGCGCTGTCGGCCGCGATCGCCGCGAGGTGGCCGCACACCGGGTGGGCGAACGCGATGTGCGCCACGATGCCGTTGCCGAAGAAGGTGCTGGCGCGCCCCTTGGTGCGATCGAAGAACTGATCGGGCACGAGGATGTCCAGCGGACGATACTCCTCCTTCAGGCTGCCGACGGCGCTCGCCGACAGGATGCGCTCGACGCCGAGCACCTTGAACCCGTAGATGTTCGCGCGGTAGTTCAGCTCGGAGGGCGAGAGCCGGTGCCCGGCGCCGTGACGCGCGAGGAACGCCACGCGCCTGCCGCGCAGCGTCGCGATCACGTACGGCCCGGACGGCTCGCCGAACGGCGTGGCGATGACGCGTTCTTCGCGGTCGGTCAGCTCCGGCATGTCGTACAGGCCGCTGCCGCCAATGATCCCAATCGTCGGATGGCTCATGCTGTTGGTTGCAGGCCCAGCTTGCCCTGCTGCTCGGTGATGAACGCTGCCGGAATGGCAGGGTCGTGCTCGAAGAAGACGAGCGTCTCGCGCCGCGCCACGGCTCGCGCGAACGCCTGCTTCGCGAACAGCGTGTCCATGGGATACAGGTCGTAGCCCATGATCCACGGGTCGGGCAGGTGCGCGGCGGTCGGCATCAGATCGGCGAGGAACGCGGCACGGTCCGCTCCCGACTCGATCCAGATGATCTGGTGGTGCATCGTGTGTCCGCCGGTGCGCTGCACGCGCACGCACGGCATCACCGTCTCGTCCTCGTCGATGAACTCGACGACGCCGGCATCGGCGAGCGGGACGAAGTTGTCGGCGAGATAGCTCGCGCGGTTGCGCTCGTGCGGGTGCACGGCATCGTTCCACTCGCCGCGGCGCACGACGTACCGCGCCTTCGGAAAGCGCGGCCGGACGCGTCCCGAACTGTCGCGCACCGTGAAACCGCCCGCGTGATCGAAGTGCAGGTGGCTCGCCAGCACGATGTCGATCTCGTCGGGCGCCACCCCCGCTTCCGCCAGCGCATCGTCGAGGGTGCGGCTCCGGTCGACCGCATACAGCGCGTGGAACTTCTGCGATTCCTTGTCGCCGAGACCGGCGTCGATCAGCATCGTGTGCCTGCCGTCGCGCACGAGCAGCGGGCGCATGGCGAGGGTGATTCTGTTGGCGGCGTCGGCCGCGGTCTTCTTCTCCCAGAGCGCCTTCGGCACGACGCCGAACATCGCGCCGCCGTCCAGGCGGAAGAAGCCGTCGTACAGCGAGATGAGCTCGAGGTCGCCGACCGTGTAGCGGCTGACGCGAAGCGCCGCCGCCTGCGACGGGGCCTGTTTCAACTCGACGAGCACCCCGTGTGCGCTCGACGGATGGATGAAGGCGACCTGCGCCTGCTCCGCTCCCGGCCGCGGCACGGCGTCGATCAGCCGAACGCCCTTTTCTTTCAGCTGCGCGAGCGCCGCCGCCAGGTCGTCGACGCGCAGCGTGATGTGATGCAGCCCAGAGCCGCGCTTCTCGAGATAGCGCGCGATCGGCGAATCGGGCGCGGTCGACTCCAGCAGCTCCAGGCTCGATCCGCCTGCGTGCAGGAAGTGCGCGCGCACCCGCTGCGACGCGACCTCCTCCGACCCGTGCACCTCGAGGCCGAGCGCGTCGCGAAAGAACGCGAGCGACGCCCCGAGATCGGCGACGGCGATGCCGACGTGATCGAGGTGCACCTTCATACGGCGGGCGGCTTGGCGGACACGAACTTCCTATTATGTCCTGCCCGCTGCGTCCGCGTGAACCGGATCGGGAATGCGGCGTCCGGCATCAGGTTGTGGCGTCCGGGCTTCAGGATGTGGCGTCCGGCTTCAGCCGGACGCGCGGATCCCGCGCTGCAGCAGTTCATTGGCCGCAGAGTAGGGATCGACCTCGCGCGCGGCGACCCGATCGACGATGGCGTCGAACTCGCCGGGCGAGAGGACCGCCCGTTCGAGGTGGGTCATGAACCGCTGCGAGACCAGCTCGCGAAGGCGATACGCGCTCCGCGTGCGCCGGCGCTGCGCGCGCCGGGTGGCGGTGTGCGTCCGATACGCCTCGATCGCGACGGCCAGTTCGGCGATGCCCTCGCCTGTCGTGGCGACCGTCTTCAGGATCGGCGGCCGCCATTCGCCTTCGGCATATGCGTGCAGCGACAGATTCGCTTCGACCGATGCAACCAGTCGATCCGCCCCTTCGCGGTCAGCCTTGTTGACCACGAAGATGTCGGCGATCTCCATGATTCCCGCCTTCAGCGCCTGCACATCGTCGCCGGTGCCGGGCACGAGCGTGACGATCGACAGGTCGGCGGTGCGGATGATGTCGACCTCGTCCTGGCCGACGCCGACCGTCTCGATGAGGACGACGTCCTTGCCGGCGGCGTCGAGGACCAGCGCGGCGTCGCCGGTCGTGCGCGACAGACCGCCGAGGTGTCCGCGCGTCGCCATGCTCCGGATGAAGACCCCGCTGTCGGCCGCGTGGCTGTGCATCCGCACGCGGTCGCCGAGCACCGCGCCGCCGGTGAACGGGCTGGTCGGATCGACGGCGATGACGCCGACCGTCGCGCCGGTCGAGCGCAGATGGGCCGTGAGCCGGTCGACCAGCGTGCTCTTGCCTGCGCCGGGCGGTCCGGTGACGCCGACGAGATACGCGCGGCCGGTGCGCGGGAAGATCTCGCGGATCAGATCGGCGGCGGCCTGGTCCTCGTTCTCGACGAGGGTGATGGCGCGGGCGACGGCGCGCGGATCGCCCTCGAGCACACGGGCCGCCAGCGACGCGCCGTTCATCGGGCGAACAGCTGGCGCGCGATGACGAGCCGCTGAATCTCGCTCGTGCCTTCGCCGATGGTGGTGAGCTTCACGTCGCGGAAATACTTCTCGGCCGGGTAGTCCTTGATGAAGCCGTAGCCGCCGTGCACCTGCACGCAGTCGTCGGCCGCCTTCACGGCGATCTCGCTCGCGTACAGCTTCGCCATCGCCGATTCGAGCGTCGTCCGGATGCCGCGATCCTTGAGGTAGGCGGCGCGATAGGTGAGCAGGCGCGCCGCTTCGATGCGGGTCGCGTTGTCGGCGAGCTTCCACTGGATTGCCTGGAAGGCGCTGATGGTCCTGCCGAACGCCTTCCGCTCCTGCGCATACCGCAGCGCCGCCTCGTAGGCGCCCTGGGCGAGACCGACCGACAACGCCGCGATCCCGATACGGCCGGCGTCGAGCACCTGCATCGCGTTGACGAACCCCTGTCCTTCTTCGCCAAGCAGGTGATCGGCGGGCACGACGCAGCCGTCGAAGAGGACCTCGGTCGTCTCGCTCGCGCGCATCCCGAGCTTGTCTTCCTTCTTGCCGGCGCGCATCCCCGCCGTTCCGCGCTCGACGACGAAGGCGGAGACGCCGCGGGTGCCGGCCTCGCGGCTGGTGATCGCCATGACGACGACCAGGTGCGCCGCGGCGCCGTGCGTGATGAACGTCTTGGAGCCGTTCAACGTCCAGCCGTCGGCGGTGCGGGTGGCGGTGGTCCGCATCGCCGCGGCGTCGCTGCCCGACGTCGACTCGGTCAGCGCCCACGCGCCGATCTTCTCCCCCTTGGCCAGCGGCACGAGCCACCGCTGCTTCTGCGCCTCGGTTCCGAACATGAAGATGTGCGCCGAACAGAGACCGTTGTGCGCGGCCACCGACAGCGCCAGCCCCGGATCGACGCGTGCCAGCTCCTCGATGCAGATGCAGTAATCGATCGCCGACATCGCGGCGCCGCCGTACGGTTCGGGGAACTGGATCCCCATCAGGCCGAGCGAGGCAAGGGCGGGAACGATCTCGGAGGGAAAATGCTGCCGCTCGTCCCACTCGCGGACGTGCGGACGGATCTCGGTCTCGGCGAACTCGCGCACCGCGCGGCGCAGGAGATGCTGCTCGTCGGCAAGCCGGAAATCCATCGGTTGAGGGTAGCACTACGAGGGTGCTGGGTGCTGGGTGCGGGGTGCGGGGTGCGGGGTGCAGGGTGCAGGGTGCAGGGTGCGGGGTACCGGGTGCAGGGTGCAGGGTGCGGGTGCTGGGTGCTGGGTGCAGAGTGCTGGGTGCAGAGTGCTGGGTGCAGGTGCCAAGTCCCGCCCTTCCCGACCTTCCCGCCCCTCCAGACCTTCCCGACCTTCCCGACCCTCCCGCCGCCCTTCGTACTATCATCGTCGTCAGGAGGGTTCATGCGAACGGGTCGACTGGTGCTGCTGGCGGTGCTGTTTCTCGCGGCCGGCGTGACGACGGCGTCGGCGGATGTCACCGCGTTTCTCGGCGCCACGACAACGCCGACCAACCGTCAGGTGAAGGGGATCGCGATCGGGGCCGGCCTGCTGGTGGTGGGCTTCGAGTTCGAGTACTCGTCGACGAGCGACGATCTGGACTCCGGTGCGCCGTCGCTCAAGGTCGGCAGCATGAACGGTCTGCTGCAGACGCCGGTTCCACTGTTCGGCATTCAGCCGTACCTGACCGCCGGCGGCGGCATCTACCGCGAGCGGCTCGGGACGTCGAGCGATACCGGGTTCGCGTCGAACCTGGGCGGAGGCGTGAAGATCGATCTCGTCGGCCCGCTGCGGCTGCGTCTGGATTACCGCGCGTTCCGGCTAGGCAGCGACGCGCGCTACTCGCCGTCGCATCGGATCTACGCCGGGGTGAACCTGAAGTTCTGAGAGGGCGGGGTGCGGACACACCACCGCCCTCTTAGCGATGATCGCGAGCGCTGCGCCTACTTGGCGAGATCGGAGAGCAGCGTCAGGTTCAGCAGGTTGCCGGAGGGCGTGCCGAACGCGTCCGCGTACTTCTTGTAGAGATCCTGGGCTTCGGTCGGGAAGGCTTCGGCAAGGATCGTCGAGACGGTGTAGTCGGCGCCCTTGACGGCCGGGTACACGACCGACACGTAGATCACCGCGCCACCGGCGCCCGATTCGGCCGCCTTGAAGACCTTCCAGCTCTCGGCCTGCTGCTTCCGCTCGGGCTTGTCGCTCTTCTGCAGCGCTTCCTTCAGCTTGCTGACGATCAGCTCGTAGTCGGCCGTGTGATCGGCCTTGATGAAGTTCAGCAGAAGCGCGCCGTCGCCGGCGAACACGTACGGATTCTTTGGTGCATCCTGCGCGTGCACGGCGCTCGCCGAGAACACTCCAGTCATCAGACCAAGAACCACCACACCGATCCGGCGTCGGACCACCGGCACGTACCGTCGAAGCATTACGGCCTCCTTCACGAAAGGGCTGTTACTGTATCGTACGTTGACGGCCAGCTGAAGCGGTCCGTCCAGTCTTCCGATGACGAGGGCGCCAGGGCCCGTTCGTCCGTCGGTCGCCTATTCTCACACAAAGACGGTCATCACCTCGTTCGCAAGAAGCATTCCCCGCCTCGTCAGCCGCAGGATGGGAGCATCGTAAACGAGAATGCCCTCGTCGAGAAATGGCTGCAGCTCGGCGCCGAACCGCTGCCACACGTCGACGCCGTACCGGGCGCCGACCACGTCGACGTCGAGTCCGCTGGCGAGACGCAGACCCATGAACAGCGCGTCACCGAGGCGCTCGGCCGGCGTGAGCTGCCGGACGTCGGTGCGCGTCGGCTCGTGCCGCGCGATCCGCTCGACGTAGTCTTCCGTCGAGGAGACATTCTTCCATCGGATGCCGGCTCGCGTCGAGTGGGCGCCGCATCCGAAACCGAGCCACTCTCCGTCCGACCAGTACTTGAGGTTGTGCCGCGACCGGCGCCCCGGTCTGGCGACGTTGGAGATCTCGTACTGCGCCAGGCCGGCCATTTCGAGACGTTCCATGGCCGAGAGATACATCGCCGCTGCATCCTCGTCTGGCGCCTGCGACCACCGGGCCCGGGCCATCTCGTCGCGAAGGGGGGCGTTCGGATAGACCTCGAGCAGGTAGAGCGACAGGTGATCGGGTCCGATGGCAATCGCGCGATCGATCGACTCGAGCCACGCGGCCACCGACTGCCCCGGCAGCCACATCATCAGGTCGAGGCTCACGTTGTCGAATCCGGCGGCCCGCGCCTCCCCGAATGCCGCGGCCGCGCGCGTCGCTTCATGCAGCCGCGACAGCCGTTTCAACTCGTCGTCCCGGAAGGACTGCACGCCGAAACTGATCCGGTTCACTCCGGCCGCGCGGAGTCCGGTCAGCAACTCGCTCGTGACGCTCTCGGGGTTGGCCTCGAGCGTCACCTCCGCGTCGGCGCTGACGGCGAAAGACGCTCGGCACGCTTCCACGATCCGGGCGACCTCGCCGGCCGACAGGAGCGACGGCGTCCCTCCGCCGAAGTAGATCGTGTCGGCCGGTTCCCCCGACGCGGCACGTGCGATCTCGGTCGCGAGCGCGTCGACGTAGCGCCGCTTCAGATCGGCATCGAACAGACCGCGATTGAAGTTGCAGTAGTTGCAGATTGCCGCGCAGAACGGGATGTGGAGATAGAGGCCTAACAAAACGAGTTCACGGCTTCGATGGGCTCGGGGCTCACGGCTCAAGGCTCAAGGCTCAGGGCTCAGGGCTCAGGGCTTAGGGCTTAGGGCTTAGGGCTTAGGGCTTAGGGCCTTGAGTTCCTACTTCGGAACGTCAGCTCCGTCCCGCGCGGCCGCCCGACCACTTCAGCTCGGCCTGGGCGTCGCGCGCGGGGTCGCGCAGCTGCGCGCGCGCCTGCCGGCCGCCGCGTCCCGGAGACGGCAGCGGCGACTTGCTGCGCATCTTCCACATCATCATCAGATCCTCGGGGCCGCCGTTGGCCGGCAGCTCGCGGTAATCGGCGCCGTCGAGCACCTGGAACTCGCACATCTCGTGCAGCCGCGATCGCATGCGGTGGCCGATGCGGAAGACGAGCGCGTTCGGGTCGGTGTCGTCCGGGATGTCCTTGTAGTTGGACGTGAAGATCGTCAGCCGCCGCTCGTTGTACCGCGTGTTGACGATCAGGTTCATCGTCTCCTCGACCCACTCGGATGTCTTCTCCGCGCCGAGGTCGTCCAGCACGAGCAGATCGGCGCTCATCACCGGCCGGAGCACTTCGAGCTCGGTCGTGCGGATCGACGGATCGTAGGTGCTCCTGATGACCCGCAGCAGATCGCGCGTGTCGTAGAACAGCCCGCGCGCGCCGGTGCGCTCGATCACCTGCTTGAGCATCGCGACGGCGAGGTGCGTCTTGCCGACGCCCGGCTGCCCCTCGAGGAACAGCCCTTTCTTGACCGCCGGGAACTCCTCCGCGATCCGCGACGCGACGAGCGCCGCCTTCTTCAGCGACTCGTTGTACGCGGTGAAGTTCGCGATGGTGCAGTGCTGATAGCGTTTCGGGATGTTCGCGCTCGCGAGCCGCAGCTGCCCCGCCTGCGCGCGCCGGCAGTCGCAGCGCACCACGCGGCGCACGCCGTCTTCGTCAACAGGTTTCCAGCCGGTATCGTCGCAGAGCTCGCAGGACATGCAGGAAGGACCACGCGCAGTATATCAGCGGCTGCTCGCGCGCGATCCGTCCGAGTCGTTCGGCGCAGCGCTCGACGAGGTCGCCGCCGGAGACGAGGCGCGGACGAGATCGGTCGGCGCCGACTTGACGAGCGCCGTCGAGAGCCGCTGCTCCCAGTCGCCGATGCCGCGCGAGAGCTCGTGCTTCACGTACTCCATGAACTCGTTGACCTCGGCCTGCATGCGCTCGATCTTCCTGCGCATGTTGAGGATGATCTCCACCCCCGCGAGGTTGACGCCGAGATCGCGCGTCAGCGACAGGATCGTCTCGAGCTGCTCGAGATCCTCTTCGGAGTAGAGCCGCGTGTTGCCTTCGGTGCGCGACGGCTTGAGCAACCCCTCGCGCTCGTACAAACGGAGCGTCTGCGGGTGGATGTTGTACTTCTGCGCCACCGCGCTGATCATGAAATACGCCTTGCCGGTCTTCTTCATGTCAGCTCCTGTCGCACGTCCGCGCTGTTGATGCGTCCGAACTCCCGCAGCAGCTCCTTCGACCGCTCGTCGAGGATTCGCGGGAGCACCAGTTTCACCTCGACGACGAGATCGCCGCGCTGTCCGTCGCGCGATGGCGCGCCGCGCTCCCGCACGCGGAAGCGCTGTCCCGACTGCGTGCCCGGCGGCACGCGCAGCCGCACCGGACCGTCGAGCGACCGCACCTCGATGCGCGCGCCGAGCGCCGCTTCGTGCACCGCGATCGGGACGACCAGGTGCAGATCGTCGCCCTGCCGGGTGAACCGCGGGTCGGCCTCGACCTGCACGGCGACGTAGAGATCGCCGGCCGGTCCGCCGTTGCGCCCCTCGTGCCCCTTTCCCGCCACGCGGACGCGTGCGCCGTCCTGCACGCCGGGCGACAGCGGCACGCCGACCGATTCGGCGAGCACCTCGAGCTGCCGACCCTGGCAGGCCGGGCAGCGCACCTCGCGCTGCACGCCGGTTCCGCCGCAGCCGTCGCAGCGCTTGGAGAAGACCATGTGGCTGCGCACCGACTTCAACACGCCGGCACCCTGGCACTGCGTGCACCGCCGCTCGATCGTCGGCACGCGGCCGCTCGCCTGGCAGGTGCGGCAGTGCACGAGCCGCGTCACGTGCACCTGCCGCGTGCCGCCGCGCATCGCGTCGTCGAACGAGAGACGCAGCGGCGCGTGAAGGTCGGCCCCGCGCTCGGGACCGAGGGGCGGCTCCGCCGCACGCTGCCGGAAGACGTCGGCGAACAGGTCGCCAAAGGTCGGCGCCGCATCGCCGCTGACGCGCACGGAGAAATCGAAGCCTTCGAACCCGAACGCGACCGTCTCGCGCACGGCCGTCACGCCGGGATGACCGTCATCGTATCGACGCCGCCGGGCGGGATCGCTCAGCGTCTCGTAGGCTTCGGCAATCTGCCGGTACTGCCGCGCGGCAACCTGATCGCCCGGGTTGATGTCCGGGTGAAACTTGCGCGCGAGACGCTTGTAGGCCCGACGGATGTCGGCCTCGCTCGCCTCGCGTCGCACGCCGAGCAGCAGGTAGAAGTCCATAAATATCGGGTGCAGGGTGCCTGGTGCTGGGTGCAAGGTGCTGAGACTGCAAGGTTCCGGTGCAGCACCCTGCACCCAGCACCCAGCACCCTGCACCCTGTCAGTCCACGACCTCCGCGTCGATGACGTCGCCCGACGCGCCGGTCTGGCCGCCCTTCGCGCCGGCGGCGTCCGACCCTCCGCCTGCGCCGCCGTCGCCGCCGGGCGTGGATCCGCCGCCGGGCGCCGTCTGCTGATACAGGCTCGCGGCCGCCTTGTGCTGCGCCTGCGTCAGCGCCTCCATCTCGCGCGCGATCGCCGCCGCGTCGTTCGACTCGATGGCTTTCTTCAGCGACTCGATCGCGCTCTCGATTGCCTGGCGATCCGCCGCGTTCAGCTTGTCGCCCGAATCCTTGACGAACCGCTCGGCGCCGTAGACCGCCTGGTCCGCCTTGTTGCGGTTCTCGATCTCCTCGCGCCGCTTCCGATCGTCGTCGGCGTGCGATTCGGCCTCGCGCATCATCCGATCGACCTCGTCCTTGCTGAGACCGCTCGACGCCGTGATCGTGATCTTCTGCTCCTTGCCGGTCCCCATGTCCTTCGCCTGGACGTTGACGATGCCGTTGGCGTCGATGTCGAAGGTGACCTCGATCTGCGGCACGCCGCGCGGCGCCGGCGGGATGCCGTCCAGATGGAAACGTCCGAGCGTGCGGTTGTCGCGCGCCATCGACCGCTCCCCCTGCAGCACGTGGATCTCGACGCTCGTCTGGCTGTCCGACGCGGTCGAGAAGGTCTCGCTCTTGCGCGTCGGGATCGTCGTGTTGCGCGGGATCAAAACCGTCGACACGCCGCCCATCGTCTCGATGCCGAGCGAGAGCGGGGTAACGTCGAGCAGCAGCAGATCCTTGACGTCGCCGGCGAGCACGCCCGCCTGCACGGCGGCGCCGATCGCGACGACCTCGTCCGGGTTCACTCCCTTGTGCGGCTCCTTGCCGAACAGCGACTTGACGATCTGCTGCACCTTCGGGATGCGCGTCGAGCCGCCGACGAGGACCACCTCGTCGACCTTCGACGGATCGATGCCGGCGTCGGCGAGCGCCTGCTTGGTCGGACCGACCGTCTTCTGCAGCAGATCGTCGACGAGCTGCTCGAACTTCGCGCGCGTCAGCTTCATCTGCAGGTGCTTCGGCCCGGTCTGGTCGGCGGTGATGAACGGCAGGTTGATGTCGGTCTCCATCACGGTGGAGAGCTCCATCTTGGCCTTCTCCGCCGCTTCCTTCAGGCGCTGCAGCGCCATCCGGTCCTTGCCGAGATCGATGCCTTCGCTCTTCTTGAACTCGGCGATGATCCAGTCGATGACCCGCTGATCGAGGTTGTCGCCGCCCAGGTGCGTGTCGCCGTTGGTCGCCTTCACCTCGACGACCCCTTCGCCCACCTCGAGGATCGAGATGTCGAAGGTGCCACCGCCGAAGTCGTACACGGCAATCGTCTCGTCCTTCTTCTTGTCGAGCCCGTAGGCGAGCGCCGCCGCGGTCGGCTCGTTGACGATGCGCATGACCTCGAGGCCGGCAATCTGCCCCGCGTCCTTGGTCGCCTGGCGCTGCGCGTCGTTGAAGTACGCCGGCACGGTGATGACCGCCTTCGTCACCGGCTGGCCAAGATATTCCTCGGCGGCCTGCTTCAGCTTCTGCAGGATCATCGCCGAGATCTCCGGAGGCGTGAGCGGCTTGCTCTGCCCTTCGACTTTGATGGTGACCCGCTGCCCGTCCGGAACGACGTGGTACGGGACCATCGTCATTTCCTCGGCGACCTCGTCGAACCGCCGTCCCATGAACCGCTTGATCGAGAAGATGGTGTTCTCGGGATTCGTCACGGCCTGGCGCTTGGCGACCTGTCCGACCAGCCGTTCGCCCGACTTGGTGAACGCCACGACGGACGGCGTCAGACGCCCCCCTTCGGGGTTGGTGATGACGACGGGCTCGCCGCCTTCCATGACCGCGACAACGGAGTTGGTGGTGCCCAGGTCGATGCCGATGATTTTGCTCATTGATACCTCGAAGGATGCGTCAGTGTGATATCGGGTCGATTATAAAACTTGAGTCGGCGGCAATCAACTTCAGCAGGCGAAACAGCGGCGGCACAAGTCGCTATACTGATGCCAGCTGTCGGCTTCGTTCCTCTCTCTTCGAGGCGGGCCATGCCACAACGCCCTACCCCTCCGCCTTCGCTCCCAGCCCGTCTGATCTGGTCGAGCATGTTCCTGTTGGCTGTCGCCTCGCCTGCGGCGCTCCGTGCGCAGGTGAGGCCGGACCAGCCACCGCCGGCCCACGTCGACGTCGTCGAAGGTCAAGCCAGACTCGATCGCGACGGAGAACGGCTCGATGCCGATGCCGGCATGCTGCTCGTCGCCGGCGATCGGCTGAGCACCGGAAACGGCCGTCTGCAGCTGCTGACGTCCGACGCCGTGGCAATGGCCGTCGATGATTTCACCAACCTTACGCTCGAATCCTCGGGGCTGTTCAGGCTGCGGGCGGGACGCGTGCGGGTGACGGTGCGCGGCGGCACGAGCCGCCCGTTGCAGATCGATACCCCGACGGCGTCCGCCCTGATCGACACGCCGGGCGAGTACCGGATCTCGATGATGGGCAGCGCGAGCTACAGCCAGACCGAGATGGTGGTCTTCGCAGGATACGGAGAGCTCGAGAGCGATCGCGGCTCGGTGAGGCTCCGCGCGGGCGAACGCAGCGTGTCCTGGCCGAATGACCTCCCCTCGCGTCCGGCACCGTTCGCCCGGGGCCATGAGGATGCCTTCGACCGGTGGGTGACGACGCAGCGCGGCGAGGGCACGGGGCGTTCCGCGCAGCATCTCCCCCTCGACTTGCGCGCGTACGGCGGCACGCTCGATCAGCACGGCACCTGGGGATTCGAAGGGGGCTTCGGGTACGTGTGGTATCCGGCCGTCGGTCCTGGCTGGCGCCTCTATTTCGACGGCTACTGGGCGACGGTGGCGCCGTACGGCTGGGTGTGGGTCGGTCTGCAGCGCTGGGCCTGGCCGACGCACCACTACGGCCGCTGGGGCTTCGTCCGGAATCGCTGGTTCTGGATGCCCGACCGCCGCTGGGCGCCCGCGTGGGTGTCGTGGGGCGTCGCTCCCGGCTATGTCGCCTGGTGCCCGCTTGGATTCGACGACCGTCCGCTGTTCGACGTCACCGCCCCGTTTCCGGCTGGCGGCGGGTGGACCGTTCTGCCGCGCGACCGCTTCGGGCACCGTGCGTACGTGAGCCGCTATGCGATCGCGCCGCGCGCGCTGCCGGCGCACGCGTCACTCGTGCCGCAGGCGAGACCGCCGGCACCGCCGAGCCGCGTGGCGCGTCCCCCCGATGCGCGCCGATCGCTCGCCGATCGTGCGATGCCGCGAGACCTGTCGAGAGACCGCGCGGTGCCGCGCGTCGGCCCGGCCGATCGCGGCGTGCCGTCGGCGCGTCCACCGCTGCCGGGCGGTGCGGTCGTCGATCGTGTACCGTCGGCCCGTCCGTTCGGCGACTTCCGCGGCGATCGTCGGGAGCCATCGTCGCCGGCACCGGCGCCGCCGGGCGGTGGACGCATCGACTCCGCGCGGCCGCCACGCGCGGTGCCGCGCGATGCGGCGCCACGTCAACAGCAACCGGGCGTGAACCTTCCGCCTCCGCCGCCGGCAGGCGTCGCGCGTCCGCGCAGCGAATCGACGACCGGCGGCGCGATCGGACGGCCCGCTCCGCAGGCGGCGCCTCGCAGCGGCGCCGCCGAGCCCGGCGGTCGTGGCGACGGTCGCGGCAGCACGCAAGACCGGCAGGGACGTCGATAGGCCGAACGGAAAAAGCTCGAAGGCGCAAGGCGGTTGATTACACTGAGAGGGTCGAGATCACGCAGTGGCACATTACGTCATCCGCATCGCCCGCGGCGCGACCATCGCCGCCCTCTTCGTCGTCGCGGCCGCGCTCGGCACGTTGAGCGGCGTGCTGTTCGCCTACGCCGGCGATCTGCCGAAGGTCTCGGCGCTCGACGACTACCAGCCGAGCACGATCACGCGGCTGCTCGGCGCCAACGGCGAGCTGATCGGCGAATATGCCACGCAGCGCCGCGTGGTCGTCGGGTTCGAGGACATCAACCCGCTCCTCTACCAGGCGATTGTCGCCACCGAGGACGCGCAGTTCGACTCGCACTTCGGCGTGAACATCTGGCGCGTCGCCGCCGCCGGCATGAAGGACCTGCTCGAACGGCGGCGCGCGCAGGGAGCGAGCACGCTCACGCAGCAGCTCGCGCGCAACCTGAAGGATCAGTTCGGCCTCACCTCGAAGAACCAGGAGACGCCGGCCGAGACCGTCGAGCGCAAGATCAAGGAAATCATCCTCGCGATCCAGATCGAGAAGCGCTACACGAAAAAGGAGATCTTCACCGCCTACTGCAACCAGATGTATCTCGGCCACGGCGCGTACGGCGTCGAGGCGGCCTCGCGCCTGTACTTCAACAAGTCGAACAAGGAGCTGACGCTCGACGAAGCGGCGCTTATTGCCGGCCTCTTCCAGCTGCCGGAGCGCCAGAGCCCGTTCGTCGACATGAAGCGGGCGGTCGCCCGGCGCAACGTGGTGCTGCAGCGGATGGCCGACGAGCGGTACATCACGCAGCAGCAGGCCGACGAAGCGAAGCAGAAGCCGATCGTCACGCGCGGACAGCCGAACCAGCCTCCGGGGATCGCCCCGTACTTCGTCGAAGAGGTGCGCAAGTACCTCGAACGTCAGTACGGCGCGAAGGCGCTCTACGAGAGCGGCCTCTCGGTGACGACGACGCTCGATCCGGCGATGCAGCAGCTGGCGAACGGCGCGATCGAACGCGGGCTGCGGGCGCACGACAAGCGGCGCGGCTGGCGCAGGCCGGCGCGCAACGTGATCGCCGAGAAGCAGACGGTCGAGGGGTTCAAGATCGATCGCTGGTCACGCCCCATCGCCGAGGGGGACATCATCCCCGCCGTCGTCGAGGCGATCGGCAAGCCGGCGCCCACCGGCGCCGCGCGCCTGCGGATCGGATCGCTGACGGCCGATCTGACGCGCGAGGGATTCAGCTGGACACGCCGCGCGTCGGCCGCCGACCTGATGAAGGTGGGCGACGTGATCGACGTCGCGGTCAAGTCGATAGACGAGGAGGCGCACACCGCGACCGTCTCGCTCGAGCAGACGCCGCAGGCCGAAGCGGCACTGCTCGTCCTCGACAACCACACCGGCCAGGTGAAGGCGATGGTCGGCGGGTGGGACTTCCAGCGCAGCAAGTTCAACCGGGCGGTGCAGGCGTACCGGCAGCTCGGGTCGACGTTCAAGCCGATCGTCTACACGGCGGCGATCGACCGCGGCTACACGCCCGCTTCCATCATCGTCGACGCGCCGGTGGCCTATCCGGCTGGCAACGGGCAGATCTACAGCCCGCAGAACTACGATCACACGTTCCTCGGCCCGATCACGCTTCGCTATGCGCTGGAGGAATCGAGGAACATCCCGGCGGTCAAGATCATGGACGAGATCGGCCCGGCGCACGTGCTCGAGTACGCGAAGCGGTTCGGGTTCGGGGAGAACTTCCCGCCGTATCTGCCGATCGCGCTCGGAGCGGGCGATGCGACGCTGATGGAGATCACCAGCGCCTACACGACGTTTCCGAACCAGGGCATCCGGATGAAGCCGTGGTCGATCGTCAACGTGAAGGATCGCGAGGGGAACCTGCTCGAGGAGAACCGCGCCGAGCCGAGCGACGTCATCGGCGCCGACTCCGCCTTCGTGATGACGAACATCCTGCGCGGCGTCCTGACGCCTCGCGGCACCGGCGCGCGTGCGGCGGCGATGGCGTCGAAGTGGCCGCTCGCCGGCAAGACCGGCACCGTCGACGAGAACACCGACGCCTGGTTCATCGGCTTCGATCCCGACATCACCGTCGGCGTCTGGATCGGAATGGACGACAAGCGCAAGTCGCTCGGCGGAGACGAGCAGGGCGCCAAGGCCGCCCTGCCGATCTGGATGGACTTCATGCAGGGATACATCGACGGACGCGCCGACAAGGACACGCCGCCACAGTTCCAGCCTCCCGGCAACATCGTCTTCATGGCGGTCGACAAGTCGACCGGTACAGCCGCGACTCCCGAGACGACCGGCGCGATCACGGAGACGTTCATCGCCGGTACAGAGCCAGGCGGTCTGTCCCGGTGAGAGCGATTGTCAGAGG
>WBZO01000307.1_pt1 | contig 78158 bp, 54 predicted proteins | sample 5204261 | NCBI WGS metagenome assembly WBZO01 (sample SAMN12412400, study PRJNA552823) | activated sludge metagenome | isolation source: activated sludge from anammox sidestream of wastewater treatment plant... | place: USA: North Carolina | collected 2017-09 | reverse complement strand
CGCGCAAAAGCCATCGAGCGGGCGCAGCCGATGAGAGCCGAATCCAAACGCCGGGTGACAAGCCGCCATTCACTCGAGTTGTCGGATGCGCTCTTCGATTTCGGAGCGGCCACGCTCAAAACAGGGCGAAGGTGAAATTGAGCAGGCTGGCCGGTCTTCCGCCGGGTAACTCTGGCGAGAGCCGGATCGAATTCGAAGAGCGCGCCGACTCCTTATTCAAGCAAGGCGTATATGACCAGAACCGAAAAGCCATTCCGCATCGAACGTGACCCGCTGGGCGAAACGCGTGTGCCCGCCGACGCGCTTTACGGCGTGCAGACGAAACGCGCGCTCGACAACTTCCGGATCAGCCGCCTGCGCGCGAACCCGGCTCTGATCACGGCCTTTGCCGAAATCAAGAAGGCCGCCGCCCAGGCCAACATGGAAAACGGCGTGATCGAGCGCGCGATCGGCGAAGCCATCGTCCACGCCGCCGATGAATTGATCTCCGGGAGCTTCGACGATCAGTTCAATCTCGATGTCTTTCAGGCAGGCGCGGGAACTTCGTACAACATGAACGTCAATGAAGTGTTGGCCAACCGCGCGCTGGAACTGCTCGGCTCGCAGCGCGGCGATTATTCGCGCGTGCATCCGAACGACCACGTCAACAAATCGCAATCAACCAACGACACCATGCCGACGGCCATGCGCATCGCCTGTTTGCGGCTGCTCGGCCAACTCATTCCCGTTCTGGATCAGCTTGCGCGCTCGATGCGTGAAAAGGCCGGCGAGTTCCGGGATGTGGAAAAATCCGGACGCACGCATCTGCACGACGCCACGCCGATGACGCTGGGCGACGAATTCGACGGATACGCGGGCAACATCGAACGCGCGACAGACCGGTTGCGGATGGCGGGCGCGCCGCTGCTCGAAATCCCGCTGGGCGGCACTGCCATCGGAACCGGCGTCAACACGCATGCCGATTACGCGTGGCTGGTCGTCGAACGCCTGGCCGAGATCACTGAATTGCCGCTCATCGAAGCGCCCAATCGCTTTCAGTCAATGCAAAGCCTGGGCGATTTCGTCGCGTTGTCGGGCGCGCTGCGCGGACTGGCTGTGGAGATTGGCAAGATCGCAAACGATCTGCGGCTGCTCAATTCAGGCCCACGAACGGGGCTGGCCGAAATCGAATTGCCGGCGATGCAGCCCGGCTCTTCAATCATGCCCGGCAAGATCAACCCGGCAATCCCGGAGATGATCAACATGGTTTGTTTCCACGTCATCGGCCACGACGTGGCGGTCACGATGTGCGGCGAGGCGGGTCAGTTGGAATTGAACGTGATGATGCCTTACGTCGCCTACGCGCTGATGGAATCGCTGGAAATCATGACTCACGCGGCGAAAACCTTCGACAAAAAATGCGTGCGCGGCATCGCCGCCAACCGTGAGCGTTGCCGCTGGTACGCTGAAAACACCGTCGGTCTGGCCACGCTGCTCAACGAAGAGCTTGGTTTTATGGGGGCTGCGGAACTGGCCAACCGCGCGATTGATTCCGGCAAGAACATTCAGGAATTGCTAGAAGAGGAAACCGGCAAAGGCCGCAAGACCAAAGCGAAGAGGACGTAATCATATTTCATATTTCATATTTCATCTGAAATATGATCTTGAGACTCGCGGATGAGCGCCTCACCAGATTCATTCCCCCCGCGGCGACGCCGGTTCACGCGGCGGCGGTTGCTCGTGTATTCAGCCCTCGGCCTGCTTGCATTCATCATCATCGCCGCCCTGCTCCTTCTTCTTTACCTGCGCTCCGAAAGGTTCAACCGTTTTGTCATCACCGAAATTGAAAAGGCGCTCGAAACATACGGGCTGCGCGCCGAGATCGGGAGTTTCGAGCCGGGGAGCGATCTGCGTACGGTCACGCTTCGAGACATAAAGCTTTTCAACCGGCAGACCGATCAGCTTATCGCCACGATAAACCGCGCCACCGTCTCGCTGACGATGCGCGATCCGTTCGCGCTCAAGCTGCGCCGTGAAATCGTCTTCGACCGGCTAGAGCTTGACGGGGTTGATCTGTGGGTCGTTTTCAACAAGCAGGGACAATCGAATTTCGTGGGCCTGCGCCGCCCGCCGCCGCTCAAACGCCGCATCACTTTCGATTATTCGAGACTGGTCGGCGCGCTCAAAAACGGCGCGATCCATCTCGTTGATCGAAGATTCGATTTGCAGGGCGATCTGTCCAATCTGAGCGGCGAGGCGCAACCGATTAAAGACAGCGATCCGCCGAAGGTCGCCGTGCGATTGGCTTCGGGCGCGGGCCGCATCGTCCGCAACGACCACAAGGCGGCGATTGAAGCGGTTGAATTCATCGGGCGGGTGATGCGGTCGGGCGCTGAAATCGAGCGGCTGGCGTTGCAATCTTCAGCGGGCGAGGTCGCGGCGTCGGGGCGGCTGGATGATTGGCGGGAGTTCCGCTACCAGTTGGTCGTGTGGGCGCGCGCGGAGCTTGAAGAAGCGCTCGCGTTCTTCGCGCCGAAGCTTTCGATCAAAGGCGCAGCCGGTTTCAACGGGCGGGTCGAGGGCGAAGGCATCCGCTGGCGCGCAAGCGGGCGTTTGAGTTCGGACGAGATGACCGTCTCCGGCGCGACATTCAGCGACGCGCGAGTTGAAAAAGCTCGCGTCGAGTCCCGCGATGGAAAATGGATTTTTTCAAGCGAACTGGCGCAGGCGCGGTCAATCGCCGCAGGCGCAATCGAGTTCACGAACGCAAAGGCGTCAAAAGTAAACGGAACGGTGATAGACGGGCGCGCCAAACTCGCCGCCGATCAAGCCTCGATTCAACAGGTCAAATCCGCGCAGGGCGATTTCAAAGATGTCGCGTTGCGCGGCGTCAACTCGACATTCGGATCGGACGCGGGCGGCAAACCTCGGCCCGGCCAATGGATTATTTCAAGCGAACAGGCGCAGGCGCGCTCGATCACCGCCGGCGGAGCCGAACTCACGAACGCATCGGCGTCAAAACTGCGCGGGACGATAGCCGACGGGCGCGTCGAAATCGCATCCGATCAGGCGCGGGTCGAACGGGCCGTCGCCGAGGGCGTCGAATTCTCGAACGCCTCAGCTTCAAAACCGAGCGCGACGATTGCAGGCGGACAGGCGCGAATCGCCGCCGGCCAGAGCACCGCCGAACGAATCGTTTCTGGCGCGACCGAATTCACCAGCGTGGCGGCTGCGAACCTGAGCGGAACGATTGCAGGCGGGCGCGCAGAGATCGTCTCCGATCAAACCACAATCGGACAGATCAAGTCCGCGCAAGGCGCGTTCAACGACATCACGCTGCGAAACGTCAACGCGACGCTTGCGTCAGGCGCGAGCGAAGCGCGCGGCGACATCAGCCTGCCCGGCGGATCGTGGGAGAGCGCCACATTCGGCCAGACCACCGGACGCTTCGCCGTCAACCGCAACGAATTCTCCCTGAGCGGGTTCAACACTGCGGCCTTCGGCGGCGGCGTCACGGGCGATCTGGTCGTGGAATTTTCTCCCAACGGCCTCTCGAAATTGCGGGCGGATTTCAGAGGGCTGCGGACGGACGATCTTTTCGCGCTGTTCGGCATGCGCAACGATCAACTGTCGGGAGCGGTCACGGGCCGCGCCGACATCAACTGGGCCGGAACGAATCTGCGATCAATCAGCGGCGACATTTCCGCGCAATTCGACGGACAGACGATGGCCACGCCCGACGCCATTCCGGTGATGGGCGAGATCATCGCCAAAGCGCAGAACGGCGTATTTCAATTCGACCGGTTCACGTTCCGCACGAACACTGCAACGCTCACCGCGACCGGCAAACTGGCGCTCAGCGGCGAAACCGATCTGCGTTTCACGCTGGCTTCGACGCGCGCCGAAGAGTTGCAGACCATCCTTAATTCGCCCGGCCTGATCACGGGGCAGATCGAACAACTGTTGAAAACTTACGAGCCGCAGTTCTTCGGCGATTTCAGCTTCACAGGCTCGATCACGGGACAGATTGACAATCCCACAGTCGCGGGCGAACTGCGGGCGGCGAGTTTCGGTTTGAGCGATGAAATTCTGGGCGCGCTGAGCGGGCGAGTTTTCGTCTCGCCGGCGGAGTGGCGGTTTGAACAAGGACTGCTCACCACCGATGATGCCAATGGCCGTGGAACCGTTGCGATCAATTACGCCGCGCCGCGCGACGCCGCGTCCACCCAGGGGCGGCTCGACCTCACATTCGAGCGCATCAACATTGATCGGCTGCTCGTAGTTCTGGGGCTTCCCACTCAACAAAAACTCGTGGCCGGAGAAGTTTCGGGCGCCGCGCATCTGACGGGACTGCCCGCCGCTCCACAAGGCAATGTAAATCTCAACCTGCTCGATGGCGTCATCGCCGGTCAACACGCCCAATCGGCCACAGCGGTAATCGAATTCAACGGGCAGACAGCGCGCATCAAACGCGTCGAGGCGCGGATGCCGCAAGGCCATTTCGTAGCCAGTGGCAGCTTCAATTTGCAAACCGGCGAATATCAGTTTCAGGGGCAGGCCGAGCAGTTGGCGCTCCAGCGCCTTGCCGAAGCGTTCGACCTCGGCGCGGCGCAGATCAGCGGCGTGGCCGACGCGACGTTTCAGTTGAGCGGCGATTTCGACAACCCTCAGGATTTCAGGATCGAACTGACTGCGCTAGCGCGCCAGACGATGATCAATGGCCGTGAGACCGGCCCCATCACGCTGACCGCGCGCACTACGCCCGATGGCCGCGTCAACATTGATCTGACAACCGAAATCGCAGGGCGCAAACAACCGATCACCGCCGTCATCGAATGGCGCCGCCCCGGCCGCCCCATCGAAATCAGCGCCGACCTGATCAATTTCGACATCGCGCCGATCTTTGCGATCTACGCGCCGAACATCGCGCAATCAATCGCCGGGCAGGTTACAGGGAGACTTCGTGTCGCCGGGCCGCTCGTCAACGCGCAGGGCGAAGCGTCGCTCGCGGATTTGCGCGGCGTGTTGTCGCTCACCCAGATTTCGTTGCAGTTCGCGGGAAATCCCGTAAACGTTTCGACGCCGCTCGACATCGCCATCGGCGATTCACAGATCAGGATTGATTCCGCGCAGATCACGGCGCAGGGCACAGATTTGACGGTCAGAGGCGCGCTCGCTCTGACCGAAAACGCGCCGATCAATTTTTCGATTACGGGCCGCGTCAATCTGAACGCGTTCGATAATCCCTATGACGAATTCACGCTCGACGGTTCGGTCGCAATCAACGCGCAGATCGGCGGCACGCTGGCCGATCCGCGTGTGACGGGCGAGGCGCAGTTGAGCGGAATCACCGCCTCCTCGCTCGACGCGCCGATCACGCTCGAAGACGGCAGCGGGCGCGTGGCGCTTTCGGGCGACCGGCTGACGCTTGAAAACTTCACGGCGCGCGCAGGCGATGGCTCCGTGCGGATAAATGGAAGCGCGACGCTTGCGCAGTTCAGGCCGAGCGAATGGCGATTCGATATCGCCGCCAGCAACGCCAACCTTTTGTGGCGCGGAGTTCGGGCGACGGCGGACGCCAATCTGACGCTGACGGGCACGCCGCAAAGCCAGACGCTCAATGGCGCGGTCACCATCTCGCAGGCCGAATACACTTCCAATTTTTCGCTGAGCGATCTGGGCGAACGCGGGCGCATCAGCTTCGGCGGGGCCGGAAGCGGTTTCACGGTGCGCACGCGCAACGCCATTCCGCCTGTCAATCTGGATGTTCGCGTCGAGGCGCGCGATTCTCTTCTGGTTCGCAACGATCAGGTCAACATCGTCGCTTCGGCGGCGCTCACCATCACGGGGACGCTGGCCGACCCGGACGTCAACGGGCGGGTCACGTTTGAAGGCGGCACGATCACCTTTCGCGGCCAGCGTTACGACATCACCGTCGGATCGCTGGAACTGATGGCCGGCGCCGCCGAGCCTCAATTGCAATTGCAGGCCGTTGGCGACGTCAGAGGCTATCGCGTTTATGTCGGTTTCAACGGCCCGCTCGACAGCCTCAATGTGACGCTGATGTCGGAGCCGGACCTGCCGCGCGATCAGATCATCTCGCTGATCACGACTGGCCGCGCCAACGTCGCCGGGCAGTTCGAAGCCAACCAGCCGCTGACAGGGCTGAGCACGGCCACTGCGCTGCTTTCGGAAGAGTTCATCTCAAGACCTCTCGAACGTGAAGCGGAGCGGGTTCTCGGCATCAATCGCTTTCAGATCGAACCCGTGCTGCGTCCTTACACCAACCCAGCCGCGCGTTTGACCATCGGACGCGAGATCGCACGCGGACTGACGTTCATCTATTCAACCAACCTGTCCACGAACCAGGATCAAACGGGACTGGTCGAATACGATTTCAGCCGGAACTTTTCGATCCTCGCCGCCTACACCCAGAGCGGCAACATTCAAATCCAGGAGCCTGACCAGAACATCTTCACGATTGAACTCCGAGGGCGGAGATATTTCTCGCTCGGCGTCGCAAATCCTCCGGCGCCTGCGGCCGGCGCTGTGATCACGCCGAACCTTTCACGCCGCGCGCTTCCCCCGGCTAACGTGAACCTCAACATCGGCGCCCCAAAGCCGGGCGGAATCGAGATCAGTCAGGGTCGTTTGCGCAAACTTCTGCCGGTGATCGAAGAAGGTTTCAGCCGCGCGCATATGCGATTGGGCGAGCGCAACCTGGCCAATTATCTTCAGGAGCAAGGATATTTCTTCGCCGAAGTCAGCGCGCGATGCGATCCGGCTGATTGCCAGCAGCCTGCCTTCGGTGGATTGCGCGTGTTTTACGACGTGCGGACAGGCGCGCGTTATACGCTGAAAGACATTCGCATCGTCGGCGCCGGCGAGCTGAACAAAGACGAAGTGATCGCCAGTCTGGAGACGAAGAAAAAGAGCGCGCTCGGAGGAGTCCCGCTGCTGGGGAATTTGCCGCTGGTGGGCGGCGACGCGCGCGGCGTCACCAGCATTGATCGTTTGCGCGCCGACCGTGAAACGATCCGCGCGCGGATGGCCAACCTGGGTTACAGATCGGCGCGCGTCGAATCGCGTCTGGCCGTTGACCCCTCAGACAATGATCTGATCGTGATCTTCGATGTTTTCAAGGGGCCGCAATCAATCGTTGACGATGTCGTCATTCGCGGCAACATGCTGATCGCTGAGCCGATCCTGCGCGCGCTCCCGCTGGTCAGAAGCGGCGAATTCTTTTCGGGCGACAAAGCGCGCGCAGGCGCCAATCGAATCAGGGATTTTTACACCGAGCGCGGATACCTGGACGCGAAGACTGAATTAAGCCTGCTGGATTTGCCCGGCAATCGCGTGCGTCTGTTTTACGATGTGGCCGAAGGCTCGCACGCCATCGCGCAGCAAATAGTGGTGACGGGGCTGACCATCACGCGCGAATCGTCTTTCCGGCGCTTTTTCGATTTCAAACCGGGCGACTTGTTGACGCCCAAACCGCTGCGCGACACGGTGCGCGACCTGTACTCGACCGGCGCGTTCCGCGAAGTGATCGTCCGCACAGACCCGATTTCCCCTGACGCGCCCGCCGCGCGCCGCGTGAGCGTCGAGGTGACCGAAGCGAAGCCGCTGCTGATGTTTTACGGCCTGGGTTATTCGACCGACAGCGGGCCGCGCGCCACGCTTCAATTGACGGACACCAATCTGTTCGGGCGCGTGATTTCAGGCTCGGCCAGGCTGCTCGTCAGCCAGACCGATCAACTCGCGCAACTCTCGCTGACAGATTTGCGTCCGTGGGGAAGGAAATGGCGGACGACGATTTCGGCCTTCTACAACCGCGATTCCAACCTCCGTCCGTTCGTGCGCAGGCGGCTGGTTGATCCCGACGCGCAACCGAACAATATCGGCCAGACATTCGGGATCAACCGTTTCGTCGGCTTCGGCCAGATCGAACGCAAGCTGACCGACCGGATGACGCTGCGATTCCGCTACAGTTTTGAGAACGCGAAGCTCTTCAACCTCCAGAATATTCCCGACATCGAAGTCACGCGCAACGAACGCGCGATCCGGCTGGGACTGGTCTCGGCGGGCTTTTCGCGCGACACGCGCGATAACGCGCTCTGGCCTACGCGCGGCCAGCTTTTCAGCGCAGATCATTCGCTGGCCGCCAGCCAGCTCGGCGGCAACGAGTCTTACAACAAATTCTTCGGCTCGTATCAACGTTATGACGAGATGGGCTGGCTCGGCGGGACGGTCTTCGCCATGTCGGCGCGCGTGGGTTTGGCCAAACTCTTCGAGGTCACAGACCGCGACCACAACGGAATCATCAGCGAACCTGAACGAAGATTGCCGATCAGCGAACGTTTCTTCGCGGGCGGCGCGACGACGCTGCGCGGATTCAGGTTTGAACAGGCCGGGCCGCAGGGCATTCTGGAACCGCGCAATCCGAACGAGTTGCCGACGCTTGTGCCGATCGGCGGCGACGCGCTGCTGATCTTCAACTTCGAGTTTCATTACCCGTTGACGCGGCGGCTGCGGCTGGTTCCGTTTTACGATTGGGGCAATGTTTTCAGGAGCGTCAGCGACATCAATTTCGCCGGGATGACAAACTCAGTGGGGCTTGGATTGCGGTTCAACACTCCGATCGGGCCTGTCGGCGTGGATTATGGTTTTCTGCTCGACCCGCCGTCATTCGTCACCGCATCGGGCGCAACGCTTCGTCAACCGCGTGGCGCTTTGCACTTCAGGATCGGCCAGACGTTCTGATCAACGCGCGTTTGCAATCGTATGGCGCCGGAACGCTCGTTGGTACGGTTTGGAACGTTGGAGAAGCAATAAGTTTTAACACCCTTTGCACTCGCCTTCTATTTCCTGCAATCGCGCGACTTCCGCTGCTAATCCTGTTGGCACTGGCCTTGCCTCTTTCGCTTAACGTAGGGGAGGAGTCTTTCATGCGTCTTTGACGACGCCTGAAACGATGAAACTGCCTGGGAGCGCGCGCGGCTCGCGTGCGGGGTTGTGGCGCAAAGGCCTTTTTATCGAAGCTTCGCGCGCGAGCCGCGCGCGCTCCCAGGTTTGTTGATGGCGCACAGAAAGACCGCGATTCGACGCGTAGGCCGATGAGTGATTCGGAATTGATGAAAACTCTTCAGACAATATCCGCGAAACCGGATGGGATTGGCGGTTGAGACAGTGATTGTTCTCATTCTTTATTTTAAATATCGAACATCTCATCGTTCCCGCCTGAATGTTCTTGTCTGGCTTGTTCGTTTCGTCTATTTCGCAATCCCTCCAGGCATTTCGACTTCGGGCAATCTCGTCGTTAAAGAGGCTGAGATGGAGAAACGCAAGCCGCACATCCTGATAATCGAGGACGACGATTATTCGCGCGAGGCGCTTGAACATTTGCTCAACGCCGAAGGCTGCGAGACTCAGTCGGCGACGGGCGGCGTTTCCGGTTACTACGCGGCGCGGCGCTCAATACCTGATGTCATAGCTCTCGATTTGAACCTGCCGGACATTGACGGACGGCGGGTGCTTGAAAAATTGCGCGGCAATCGCGCGCTCCATAAAGTTCCAATCGTCGTCATCACGGGATACAGACCCGATGACATTCCTGAGGAAGTCAGTTCGAGCGCCGATGTCTGCATCACCAAACCAGCCTCATTCGACGACGTCATTAAGGCGATTTTCAATCTGTTGACCGGGACTAAAACTGATTTGGAAGCTGGTTTGCAATTCAACTAACGTGGCCATCACATTCGTTTTCATCATCCTCTTGCTTGCGATCATCCTGTTCCTGACCGAGGCGCTGCCGATAGACCTCGTAGCGATCCTGATGCTGCTCTCTCTGGCGCTCGCCCGCATCGTCACGCCCGCCGAAGCCCTTTCCGGATTCAGCGAGCCGGCGGTCATCACGATCACAAGTTTTTTCATCATCTCAGCCGCGCTCTTCAACACCGGAGTGATCGAGGCCATTGGCCGCAAACTCCATCAGGTGGCGGGCGAAAGCAGTGTCAGGATGCTGGCGGTCACGATGCTGACAGCGGCTACGATTGCGGCGTTCATGAGCAACGTCGCAACGACGGCGGTGCTTATGCCCGGAGTGATCGCCATCGCCCGGCGCATCAACCAGCCGCCTTCGCATTTTCTGATGCCGCTCGCCTTCGGCGCCGTGCTCGGCGGCAAATGCACGCTCGCCGGATCGCCTGCGACACTGGCGGTCAGCGGTCTGCTGCCCCAGTACGGCCTACGACCGTTCACGCTCTTTGAGCTTGTGCCCATTGGCGTCTCCATCGTCATCACCGGCCTGCTTTATATGATTTTGCTCGGCTCGCGGTTGCTGCCGGAACGGGGTAACGGATCGGCGACACAGAGACGGCAGGAGAAGGATTATTTGACTGAACTCGTCGTGCTGCCCGGTTCGCCACTGATCGCCCGGACATTGGCCGACGCCGATTTCCGGGGAAAATATGAATTACAGATCATCGGCATCGTCCGCAACGGCGAGCGCATGTTGCCGCACGGCCACGCCATCCTGCAGCCCGACGACGTGCTGCTGGTCAGCGGAAAGCTCGACAAGATTCTGAGCATCAAGAACAGCCAGGGGCTGATGCTGAAAAGCGATACGATGTCCGGCCACGAGGCGCGGCCCGGAGACGCCAGAGCGGCCAGAGGGGATGGCAAAGGCGGCGCTGAAACGGCGATTGTTGAAGCGATCCTGGCCCCAAACTCCACTTTCGGTGGCCGGACGCTCCGGCAAATTCACTTCCGCTCGCGATACGGCGCCGATGTGCTGGCGATCTACCGGCATCATCAATCGCTCTCCAGAAACCTAGAAGACATCCAACTGAAGGTCGGCGACATGCTGCTCATTCAGGGCAGCCGCAGGCGCGTTGACAGTCTGCACGAAGACCCGAATTTCCTGACGCTCGACGACGTCCAGCATATTCCGCTCAGGAAGAACAAGGCCGTGTGGGCCGTCGCAATCTTCGCCGGAGTAGCCGTGACAGCAGGATTGAATCTGGCGCCGCTCTCTCTGGTTGCGATGACCGGCGCGGCGGCGATGCTGTTGACCGGCTGCATTTCGGTGCGCGAAGCCTACGCCAAAGTCGAGTGGCCGATCATCGTGCTGGTCGCGGCGACGCTGCCGATGGGACTGGCTATGGAAAAAACCGGCGCGGCGAAACTGGCGGCGCATTACGTCACGCAATATCTGGGAAGTTATGGGCCGGTGGTCGTGATGGGCGGGTTCTTCCTCTTCTCCGTCATTCTTACGCAAGCGATGGTCAACGCGGCGGTGGCGCTGCTGCTGACGCCAATCGCCATCAATGTGGCCGAGCAGTTGCAGGTCAATCCGCGCGCTTTCGCCGTCATGATCGCGATTGCGGCCTCAACCTCCTTCGCCACTCCGCTGGAGCCGGCCTGCGCGATCGTTTACGGCCCCGGCAGATATCGCTTCGTTGATTACGTGCGAGTGGGCGGAGTTTTGACTGTGTTCATTATGTTCGTGGCTCTGCTTGTCATTCCCATCTTCTGGCCATTGCGGTAAAAGACCTACTACGTGTCTCAGGACATACGTTGAGGGTTTGTTTTGAAAATCGGCGGGAGAAGCCAAAAAGGCAAAGACAACAAAAAAGTAACTGATCAGCCATTCTTCGTCTCCCTGTACTGTGTCGCCGCGTGGAATACAAAAACGCGAGGAGGCGCACAGGCGCGGATTTCGTCCATCTCCTTCGCGCCTCTTGCGCCTCCTCGCGTTTTCATCCCTCGCAGAGCAGGCGATCAGTTCATCGAGCCGGCGTCACAAGAACCTTCCCACCAATTGCGTGCGCAGCTCCCGCTCGCGCAGCGTCGCGTTGCGCAACAACATTTCTTTGATCACGACTTCTCTCTCCGCCTGCATCATTTTTTCCTGCATATCCGAGACCTTCATCTGAAGTTGCAGAATACAGGAGAGCGCGGAGGCCAGTTTCTGATCCATCGGAGTGTCTGGTGAGTTGATGTTGTCGAATTCCTCCTGAAGGCTCTCCGTGACCGGGGGCTGGCTCGGAACGTGGTCGGCGAATCTGATTATTGCACTCATTTGTCCTTCCTCCCTGGCGCCGCAGCTTTCGAGCGCCTTGTTGATTTAATTCATATTCCGCACAGCCTCTTCGATTTCGCCATCTCGGTCAGAGTTCGTGCATGTAGTCGAACGCCGATGTGAGGGATTGCTCTGGCTGCCGGATTGGAGTCGCGCCAATCTAGCGTATTCTGCTCAAATACCTTCGTCCTTATGAAAACAGGATGGCGTCACGCCGCCCCGGTCACAGACATCTCGCGGCAAATTGTCGCGCATTGCTGGCACAATTCCGCGCACATCTTCATCTCAGCGTCGTTCCTGAACGATTCGCAGGAATCCGCGCACGATTCACAAATATCAGCGCAAACGCCACAAACGCGGTACTGAAAATTCGATCCCCGCAGCATGAAATCCGCGCTCGTCTGGCAGATCTGCGCGCAATCCATCAGCAACCGCAGATGTTTCTCTTCAGCGTGCTGCTTTCCCATCCCGATGCAATAAGCGAATGCGCTGACGCACATTTCGTGACAATCACTGCAAAATTCGATGCAGCGCCGCTCCTGCTCGCTGATTCCCTGATTTATCTGAGCTGTTTGAGGCATTGAAGCCATGAACTACGCCTCCTTACTTTCGCTTATTGGCTTATATCCATTCGGGCGAATCGCCCCTGGATCGGTTTGAAGACAATACCAGCCATAGCAATGGCAAGGGATGTGCCAATCGCTCCAGCGTCTTATTGTTGCGTCCCAACAACTACTTTCCGTTCCCCCATCTGTCACGACACCTCGGCTTGTCTTTCGTCAGTACGCTCGCTGCTTGATTAGCGGACAGCTTATGTACAGGAAATTTATTTTGCGACCACTTCATCAAAGTTGATCCGCAACGATCCGCTACGGCCACGTCGTCAATTCCAACAGAATTCCGGCCCAGCACAACTCCGGCAATCCTCAGAGCCACTATCTGGCAATTGATCTTCCTGACACGAATCTGACGTGGGCTTCAAACATATCACAGCGATGTTGCGCGGACAACACATTCAGTTTCACAGTTGCAACAATCCGGCCAACCTGCTATCGTTGGCCTGTGTAACGCCTTGTGGTCCGAACTGGCGCCGTATGAAAGATCGGGCCGTCCGGTCTTCGGTTCGGATCGTTGAGGCGGTAACTTAAGGAGTTCGAACAAGCATGAGGTCTCATAAGGAAGTTGTCGCAGGCGATAGCGCCGAGCGAATGAAAAGCCGGGCAAAATCAACGACCGAAAGCGCTGAAGACGGCGAAGTCATTGAAGACAGGAAAGCGGCTCAGCGGGACAAGCGCGCGCAGAGCCTGGCGGCGATGGGACTGGTGACGCGCGAAGGTTCGCGCTATTCGGTGAAGACCGCCGCGGCGCGTGGGCGGCAGGAAAGCTATGAAGTTTGGAGAGATGAGCATGGACGCGTGCGCTGTTCCTGCGCTGAATTCGAGCGCCTGTCAGCCGATGACACAGCCTTCAGGTGCGAACACATTCTGGCTGTCAAATATTCTCTGACGATGAATGCGGAATCAGGCGCTCCGGCGACAGCCGGACAATCAGATTCACGGATGGCGGATTCACAGCCGACGCCGCCAGAGGAAACGAAACCGGCGATTCACGAACCGGATAATCAAGAGGAGGAACACGAGATGACCGACATTAAAGATGAAGAAAAAGAAGTCGCGCAGTTTGTCCGAGTTGAATCCGAAATGGATCAGACGCCGCCGTCTCAGCCGCCGTCTCCGGCGCCACTAGCGCAAGTCGTGCCGCTGGCTTTTGCGAATCTGTTGCGCACGCTGCGCCAGCCGATTGATCCCAAACTGATCAAAACGCGCGAAGGGTGGACTGACCGTCAGGGGAACACGCACTGGGTCGAATACATCGAATGGCACACGGTGGCCGACATCCTCGACCGCGTCGCGCCTGACTGGTCGCACGCCGTTCGCAACATCACGCAGGTCGGCGATATGGTCGCGGTGACCGCCGCGATCACCATTGATGGCGTAACGCGCGAAGGCATCGGCACAGGCTCAGCCGAGAACGAAACCGGCATCAAGAAAGCCGAACACGACGCGCTCAAACGGGCCGCCGTGAAATTCGGCATCGCCCGCGAACTCTACCGCCGCGAATCGGATGTGATCGAAGAGGAAGGTGGAATCTCGCCAAGCATCCTGCGCGATCCGCGCCCGAAAACGCTGGGCGATCTGGTGACGCCAAAACAACTCTGGATGATTCGCAACCTGGGCCGTGAAATCAGTTGTGACGTCGAACAGGAGTGTCAGTCGCTGATGCAATGCAACCTGGAAGCGATTTCCAAACGGGCCGCATCGAGCTTCATTGATTACCTGAAACGCCGCCAGCAGGAAAATCCGCCTGAAGAATTGCGGCGGGCCAGTTAATCGGGCCAGTGAAGAGAGAGTACGGAAAGACGGAAATGCCGGAACAAACGGAAATTTTCTTCGAGAGAATTTCTGTTTGTTCCGGCATTTCCGTCTTTCCGTATTCTCCTTCTCCATCTTAACGAGGAAGTCCGTCAATGCCCTGTCGCCGGAGTAGACAAGTAGCGCCGCGCGTATTCCATCGCAATGAGCGCCGTGTCGTAATCATCTTCGTCCAATTCATCCTCCATCATCATCATCTGCAATTGGGCCTTGAGTTCGGAATGTGGAACCTGGCGCGCAGCCATTTGGAGCAATCGTTCAGCCACGTTCGGGGCGCGCTGTTCGATCAGATCGAAGATCATCTTTTCTACATCAACATTGTCCCAGTTGATTTCCATCGCAACTCCTGTCACTTGCCGCATTGCAGCGCCTCGACTTCATAAATCTTCCAGCTTCTGCCTGAGCAAAGCGAAATCCTCTCTGACCTTCTCCGCCAGGTCTTCGCGGTAAAACCTGACCGCAGGGTGATAACCCACCAGGTATTTTCTCCCATCCTTCTCGATCACGCGACCGCGCGCGCTGTTGATCGTTGCGACGCCGAGCAGCTTCTTCGCCGCGACTGCGCCGAGCAACATTATCAGCTTCGGATTGATCAATTCAATTTGCTCGAAGAGGTAGTTCGACACGCAGGTGTCAACTTCCAACTTTCGCGGCGTGCGGTTTTGTGGCGGGCGGCACTTGACCACATTGGTTATGAAAAGATCATCGCGGTTGATCCCGCTGCCTTCCAGCACTGAATCCAGGAATCGCCCAGCCGCGCCTACGAAAGGATGACCGGTTTCGTCTTCTTCCCTTCCCGGAGCTTCGCCGATGATCATGACCTTAGCATTAACATTGCCGTCGCCCGGCACGGCGATATGGCGCGAAGCATGAAGCGGGCACTTCAGACAACCGCGTATCACCTCCGCCATTTCATCAATTCGCTTCGCTCTTTCAACTTTGTCCACAAAGACCAGGGCTAGCAATTTGCATACTACTGAAGATGTATGGACAGAGACTTAATTCCAGATAAGGAAGATAAAAATCCCGACACGGAGCAAAAGCCCGAAGGCGAACGGCGCGCGTCGAAGAAGGATCAAATCATTTCGCTTTTCACATCGGGGATGGGAAGCGTTGAAGACCTGGCGATGATCACAAACTCGCGCCCAAGTTATGTCGCTTCGGTGCTGCAGGCGGCGGGGTTGATGAGCGGTTACTTCGATCTTTACACCACGACCTCTAATCCGATGAACGTTTATTCGAAATTCTTCGCCGGCAGGCTGGGCTACAAAGACGAAGCGACCGCGCGCGCGAGCATAGACTTGATTGATCGCCACTATCGCCAGTTCGAGGTGGCCGGCGACCGCGCGGGACAACACCACGCGTTGATGATGGCGATGACGATGTTCAACCGCGCTCGATGGACGCGCAAATGGCGCGAGGCCGAAATCTTCCGGCAGTGGCTGCTGGCGAGGCTGGCTGAAGCCAGGTTGATTGAAGAGCCGCCGGTTCATGAATTTGAAAGATGGGATGAGGAGCCGCCGGAACCGTTGCCGGAACAGCCAATGGATAGAATTCCTCATGAGCGGGATTCACTCCCGCGATGACCGCTATTCTGGCCTTTGGGCAGGCGCGGGCGGCTGCCATAACGACGCGAATAGATCTCAGTGAACTCAGCGCCGAAGAACAATGTTTGCCCGCTGAAATAAATCCAGAGCATCAACACCAGCATCGCTCCAACGATTCCATAAGCGCCGGCGTATCGGCTGTGCGCGATGTAAAACGTCAGAAAACGTTTCAACACCTCCCACAGCAACGCTGTCAGCGCTGCGCCCGGCAACACGTCACTCCATTTGATTTTAATTCCAGGCAGATATTTGAAAAGCAGAGCCAGAATCAGCGTGTTGAGCGCAAGCGTCGCGCCCAATCCGATCAGGTATCCGGTCACATCGCCGATCACCGGCAAATGCGAAAGCGCCCGCGCCAACTGCCGCGTCAACGCGGTCATCGCCAATGAAATCAGCAGCAGCGGCGCGATAGCCAGCATCATCGCCGCCGCCAGCAACCGGGCGCGGATGAGGTTGAGAATGTAATGATGCATGCTCGGCTGCGGCGATTTCGGGACGCGCCAGATTTTCCTGAAGCTGTTCTTGAGCTGCTGAAAGACGCTCGAAGCGGCGATGATCAGCGCAAGCAATCCGGCTCCGGTCGCAGCCCCCGCACCGGCTTGAATGATTTCGAGCGTTTGACGAAGCGTTTCGCTGAACTGGGGCGAAAAAGTTTGTTCGGCGGCCTGTAAAATCTGCTGTTGCGCGTTGATCGCCGCGCTCTTGTAACGCAACGCAAATCCGACCGCCGCCAGCGTCAGTATCAGCAGCGGAAAGATCGAAAACATTGCGTAATAAGCCAGAGCCGCTCCCAGTTGTTCCGCGTCATCATTCCAAAATTCGCGCCACGACTCTCTGAGCATTTCAGCGAAAGCTGTCAGCTTGTTCCGAATTTCATGAGCGCCGAAATGCATCGAGACACTGTCATCGAGTCACAGTCAACCGGCCAAAAAAAAGGTTGCCTTCGTTATTCCTGTCGTCCTGATGAGGAATAAGTCCGGCAACCAAGTACGCTTTCGAACGGCGTGGCACGCACTCACTTCATGCCACCGGATGGCGCTTGCATCCTGACCGTGCTAAAAGCCGCTCCAATCCTTAACTGGAGGTTCACGTTCCGAAGCTTATGCAAGAACGATGCCCGCATCATTCTATTCAACCAGCGCCTGTTTATTCGCGCCTGCTCGAATAGCCTGGGCTTAACGCTATCTGTATTCACTCATCGCGTTTACGCCATTCTCATTGAGATTGCCCGCTGAAAAGAATTTTCTTCAGGTCCGCGCTGGCCGTGCGCTAAGCCTGTCAGATCGCCTGAGCAGCGGCGGTTGCCGTCGCGTCAGTGACTGGCCTGAAAACTTCGATCATGTTTTTTCTCGAAACAAGTGAATCAACGAAGAACAGCGCGTCTGGCCCGATGTGTCCCATCGCCTCTGGTTACCGGCTCTCCGTTCGGTAAGGCGGGTTGATAACCCGCACAGCCGGGCAGAGACCCAGACGCCTCTCCTGTGCGCATTTAACTGGCGCCGGGCTTGCTTTATCCAACAGTGAATGTTCACCAAATCGAAAGCAGAGAGAGGAATATGAAAACAACGTCGCCAAAGGTTAAGGCTATGAAAGCGGCTGCCGGCGCGCCATCGGCGCCGGCGGCGGTTGATTGGGTAGAACTCGACGCGAGGGAGAGATGCGATGAAGCGCGGTATTTCGAGCACGAGCTGTTCGCGCGTGTCGTGGCGCAGGACGACGCGGTGCTGGCGCTGTCGCAGTTGTACCAGCTCCATCTGGCGAAACTGCCGCTGCCCGGCAAGCCGATCGGCGCGATGTTGTTTCTGGGGCCGACCGGTTCGGGTAAAACTCGTTCGGTCGAAGCCGCAGCCGAAATTCTCTTCGGCGACCCATATGCAATGATCAAGATTGATTGCGCCGAGTTTCAGCATTCGCACGAAATCTCGAAGCTGGTCGGCTCGCCGCCGGGCTACCTGGGGCACCGCGAGACTCAACCGCTGCTTTCGCAGGATCACATTGACCGCTTCCAGTCTCCGTCGAGGAAGCTGACATTCGTCCTGTTCGACGAAATCGAGAAGGCCTCGGACGCGCTCTGGCAACTGCTGCTGGGCATTCTCGACAAAGCCACGCTGACGCTGGGCGACAACCGCCGCGTTGATTTTTCACGCTGCATCATCGTCATGACCTCGAACCTCGGCGCCCGCGAAATGAGCCTGGTGACTGAAGGGCCAATGGGATTCGCGCCCGGATCGCTGGTCACGCAGGAACTCAACACGCGATTGGAAAAGATCGGGATCGAAGCCGCGCGCCGCAAATTCTCGCCGGAATTCATCAACAGACTGGATAAGCTCGTGGTCTTCAATTCGCTGCACGAAGCGGCGATCCGCAGGATTCTCGATCTGGAACTGGAGATGGTGCAGCGGCGCATCCTGGCGGCTGGTCGCGGCCCGTTCATGATGAGGTGCAGCGACGAGGTCAAAGACTTTTTGCTGAGGGAGGGATACGACCGGCGTTACGGGGCGCGCCCGTTGAAACGGGCCATTGAACGCTATCTGATCATCCCGCTCTCGAATCTGATCGCGACTGGACAACTTTCAGCGGGCGACATGTTGTTGGTCGAAAAGGACGAAACTCCAGACCCTGATCGAGGAGATGAATTGCGTTTCAGCAAAGGGCGAGGGATGGCGGCGGCGACCGCAGCGAACGGCGGGACGCAGACCGCGCGCAAATTCACTTTCCCGCAGCCGCGCGTGCTCGGACTCTGAAGGAAAGTTATGTGGAAACGCCGTTTCGCAATGCTGTTGATTATTTCGGCGCCCGGTCTTTTCGGCGCCTGCAGCCGAATCACAACCGGCGAGCTAATTACGTATGAGCCTGTTGACGAACGATCCGGGCGAATCGGTCTGGGGACAATGACTGAGTCCGATCTGGAAAGCGCCGTCAGAGCCAGGCTCAACAGCGACCCGCAACTCAGAGACGCCGGCCTGAGCGTGGACGCGGACGTTGTCCGAAATGAAGTGACGCTTTCAGGAATAGTCGAGGCCAAAGCGATGGGCCACAGGGCAATCGAACTGGCCGCCGCGTCACACCCCGGCATCGTGGTCAACGACCGTATGGAAGTCCGGCAGCGCTAGTTGCGGTTCTGAAAGACTGGAGGATCGGTTATGAATCGAGGGCTGCGTATTGCACGGATATTCGGAATCAACATTCACATTGACGGAAGCTGGATATTTATCTTTCTTCTGGTCACGTGGAGTCTGGCTTCGGGGCTGCTGCCCGCCTGGCATCCCGATTGGAGCGTAGGGTTGAGATGGGGAGTGGCGGTCACCGCGTCGCTGCTCTTTTTCGTCTCCATCCTGCTGCACGAATTGTCACATTCGCTGGTGGCGAAGGCGCAGGGTTTGCCGGTGCGCCGGATCACGCTCTTTCTGTTCGGCGGCGTATCGAACATCGAGCGCGAGCCGCCGACGCCGAAGTCTGAATTTCTGATGGCGGTGGTCGGCCCTCTCACCAGCATTTTGCTGGGCATAATCTTTCTGGCGCTGGCGGCTTTAAGCGTCTCCGGAATACACGAGCCGATCTCCGAGTCGGAGGCGATCATCAAAAGGTTCGGCCCGATCACGACATTGCTGCTGTGGCTGGGGCCGATCAACATAATTCTCGGCATTTTCAACTTGATTCCGGGGTACCCGCTTGACGGCGGGCGAATCCTGCGCGCCATTCTGTGGGGCGCGACGAAAGACCTGCGCAAAGCTACCACCTGGGCAGCAGGCGTCGGGCGAGCGGTAGGCTTGTTATTCATCGCCGCCGGCGTCGCGATGGCCTTCGGCGTGTGGCTGCCGTTTTTTGGAACAGGACTGATCAGCGGCCTGTGGCTGGTTTTCATCGGCTGGTTTTTGAACAGCGCCGCCCGGAGCAGTTATCAGCAAACGGTCATCCGAGACCTGCTCGAAGACGTTCCCGTCTTTCGCCTGATGCGCCTTAATGTGCCGACAGTCTGGCCCAAGCTGACCGTCAGTCATTTGGTTCACGATTACGTGATAGGCACCGATGAACGCGCCTTCCCAGTGATGGAAGGAGATCGCCTGGTCGGGCTGGTCTGTCTCGAAGACATCCGTAAGGTTCCGCGCGAGGATTGGGATCACACGACAGTGGGCGAAATCATGACCGCCGCGAACCAGCTCGACGTTGTGACCGCATCGGATGACGCTGGCGACGCGCTCGAAAAATTGACGCGCCGCGACGTGCGCCAGGCTCCTGTTGTCGAAAATGGCCGTCTTGTCGGATTGCTGCGCCGACGCGATATTCTCAAGTGGCTGGAGATGCAGTCAGGCTTTGCGCTGCCCGGCCCGATCCACTAATAAATCAGAACAACCCGCGTGCAAAGCAAAGCTCTCGAATCCCCTGCAATTAGACATTAACCATTCGCGATCAGCCATTACCGGTCCAAGACGGAACAGCAAAGATTGGTACAACCCATCACAGAGTGCGCAGAGGTACGAGGGGAAAGACCTGTCCGGATCGTTCTCTGCGTTCCTCTGCGCCCCTCTGCGGTTGGTCTCTCTGTACCAATGTTGCGTGGTCTGATTTAGATCACCACGTCTCGATATGCGTTCGCTTCTTCCCCTCGCGTGGCGCAGGCGCGGGCACGGCGCGCAGCCCGCGCACGATCCAGCGCCGCGTCTCCGCCGGATCAATGACGTTGTCAATCTCCAGAACCGAAGCGGCGCTGAGCGCCTTGCCGCGCGCGTACATCTCCTCGACGCGACGGTGGAATTCGGCTTCGCGCTCGGCAGGGTCGGCGATGGCCTCAAGCTCCTTGCGAAAGCCCAGCCGCACAGCGCCTTCCAGCCCCATGCCGCCGAACTCACCCGTCGGCCAGGAGACCGTGAAGACCGGGGAATGAAACCAACCGCCCGCCATCGCCTGCGCGCCCAGCCCGTAGCCTTTGCGCAGCACGACGGTGAAGTACGGCACGCTTAGGTTCGCGCCGTTGACGAACATCCGGCAGCAGCGCCGCACCAGCGCCGCCCGCTCCGCTTCCGGCCCGACCATAAAGCCGGGCGTGTCGCAGAGCGAAAGAATCGGCAGATCGAAGGCGTCGCAAAGTTGAACGAAACGCGCGGCCTTATCGGCGTCATCGGCGTCAATCGCGCCGGCCTGGTGCATAGGGTTGTTGGCGATGAGTCCCATCGGACGCCCTTCGATGCGAATGAGCGCCGTCACCATGCCCAGCCCGAAACTCGGTCGCAGCTCAAGCGTTGAATCGGCGTCGGCAAGCGTGCGAATCACTTTGCGCACGTCATAAACGCGCAGCCGATTTTCCGGGACAAGCGAGCGCAACCGGCGCTGGTCGGCGCAACTCCATTCCGCGACCGTCCCCTGAAAGTAAGACAGGTAACGCCTGGCCACCGCCACGGCCTCCGCCTCATCACGCGCCACCACGTCAATCACGCCGTTCGGCGCTTGCACATTGACCGGCCCAACCTCTTCGGGTTGATAGACGCCAAGACCGCCGCCTTCGATCATCGCCGGGCCACCCATGCCGATGGTGGCGCTCTCGGTTGCGATGATCACATCGCAACAACCGAGCAACGCCGCGTTGCCGGCGAAGCAGCGGCCATTGACGACGCCGATGAGCGGAATCATCCCGCTCAAGCGCGCGAATGCCTGAAAGGTCTCGATGTCCAGGCCGCCCACGGCGAGGTTCAGCTTATCCGTGTCGCCGGGCCGCCCGCCTCCGCCCTCGGCGAAGACCACGAGCGGGCGGCGCAGTTTGGCGGCCAGGCGAAACATTCGATCCTGCTTCTTGTGGCCCATCGTCCCCTGCGTGCCCGCAAGCACCGTGTAGTCGTATGCGATGACCATGCAGGAACTGCGTTCTTCGCCAAAGAGCGCGTCGTTGACCGTGCCCAATCCGGCGATCACCCCGTCAGCCGGAGTCGAGCGCAACAGGTCTTCCATTGAACGGCGGCTGCGCTGCGCGGCCATGGTGAGAGCGCCGTACTCGATAAAGCTGCCGGGGTCGCAAAGGTCTTCGACATTTTCGCGCGCCGTGCGAAAACCAAGCTTGTGGCGTCGTGCGACCGCTTCAGGCCGGGCTGCATCCAGCGTGAGCGCGTGGCGCGCCATCGCTTCGGTCAGATCCGGGCGGATGGCGTCGAGATTGGCTTCATCTTCCTGCGCCGACGTGTGCGCTTCCATTCCGGCTGGCTCGGCTGTCTCAATGAAGACGAGCGGTTGTCCCGCCGCCATCACCTCGCCTTTAGTCGCCGCCACCAGGCGAACGATCCCGCCCACTTCGGCTGTCACGACGTGTTCCATCTTCATCGCCTCGAGCACGGCGACAGTTTGTCCAGGTCGCACCGGGTCGCCATCTTTCACTTCCAGCGATACGACCAGACCTTGCATCGGCGCGAGCACAGGCAATGCGCCCTCCGGCCCTTCGGTTGGCGATGGTCTCGCCGTATGCGCAGGATTCGTCTCCGCCTGCGGGAAGAATCGCCGCGGCGTCACGCGCGCAGCCTGGTCTACCAGTTGAGCGGCATGCGCATCCAGCCAGCGCGTCGTCACCCGGTTCGCCACGACATCCGCGTGGTCGAGCAGCGCCGCCAGGAAGCCTAGATTGGTCGGGACGCCTTCGATCTGAAACTCGTCGAGCGCGCGCCGCGCTCTCATTACCGCGTCCCGGTACTCCGGCGCATGCGCGATCAGCTTGGCGAGCAACGGATCGAATCTTGTGTTTACGCGATAACCGGCGTAACCGTAGCCATCAACTCGCACCCCCGGACCCGAAGGCAGGGCGTAAGCGGTGATCGTCCCGCTCGATGGAAGCGCGCCGCCGTCCGGCTGCATCGTCTCCAGATTGACGCGCAATTGAATGGCGAAACCGCGTGGAGTCTGAGCCTGCGACAGCCCGATCTCTTCGAGCGTCGCTCCGCTGGCGATGCGCAACTGTGTCTTCACCAGGTCCACGTTGTAGACCTCTTCGGTCACCGTGTGCTCCACCTGCAAGCGCGGGTTGGCCTCGATGAAAACGAAACGCTCATCCCGGCTGCTCACCAAAAACTCGAAGGTGCCGAGGCTGCCATATTCCGCGCTCCCCGCCATGCGCAACGCGGCGGCGGTAATCCGCTCGCGCAGCGAGGGCGCCAGCGAGGGACTGGGAGCGATCTCGACGAGCTTCTGATGGCGGCGCTGGAGCGAACATTCGCGCTCGCCGAGACTCATCACGCGGCCCGCGCCATCCCCTACGACTTGCACTTCGATGTGGCGCGCCTCGGGGATGAATTCCTCGACATAAACCTCATCCCGGCCAAAAGCTGCCCGCGCCTCTGAGCGGCAGCGCGCATAGGCTTCTTCCAATTCCGCGACGCTCGCGGCCACGCGCATGCCGCGCCCACCGCCGCCCATGACCGCCTTGATCACGACGGGTGCGCCCGGGCCGAGCGATGAGAGGAAGTCGCGGGCTTCCGCGAGAGAAGTCGCACCCTTTGTCCCGGCGGGAATCGGAACATCGCAACGCCGGGCGAGTTCGCGCGCCGCCGTTTTATCGCCGAACAAATCCAGGACTTCAGGACGCGGCCCGACAAAGATCAGGCCCGCCTCGGCGCAGGCGCGGGCGAAGGCTGCGCTCTCGCTGAGAAAGCCGTAGCCCGGGTGAACGGCGTCGCACTTCGCGGCCTGAGCGACCGCGATCAACTGCGCGCCGTCGAGGTAGGCCGTCGCGCCGGCGCCGCGCAGGGCGTGCGCCTCATCCGCCGCGCGAACGTGTAGCGACTGCGCATCATCCGGCGAAAAAACAGCCACCGAGCGCAGGCCGAGTTCGGCGCAGGCGCGCGCAATGCGAATCGAGATTTCGCCACGATTGGCGATCAGTAGGCTCGCAATCTTCATACGCCTGAATTACGTGCATCATCGAGCAGCCGGCCTAACTCTTCCTTCTTCACCTTGCCCGTCGCCGTCATAGGCAATTCTTCCACGAACCGGATGCGAGGGACCTTATAGGCGGCCATGTTGCGGCGACACCATTCGGTCAACTCAGCTTCAGTGAGGCGTTCACGATCCTCCGGGCGGATGCGCACGAAAGCCACCGGCGACTGGCCGCGTTCGGCGTCTTCCACGCCAATGACGCCGCTCCCCAGCACTGATGGGTGTTGGCCGAGTATGGCTTCGATCTCCGCCGGAAAGACGCTCATGCCTTTGACCTTCAGCATCTCCTTGCGGCGACCGAGAAAATGCAGGTAGCCCTGCTCGTCAATCCGCCCGATGTCGCCGGTATGAAACCAGCCGGCGCCGAAGGCCTCGGCCGTCGCTTCGGGCTTGTTCCAATACGATTTGAGCAGAGAGGGCGAACGCACGACGATCTCGCCCTCTTCACCGAGCGGTTTAAGCTGGCGGGTCTCGAAGTCGAGAATCTTGAACTCCGTGCCGGGCATGGGCAGACCGACAAAGATCGGTTTCGATTTGAGATCGAAATCGTCGTCCTGCATGCCGATGGTGAAGGTGTCGACGGTGTGGGTCTCGGTCATCCCCCAGGCGGACTCGACGACATCGCCGCCGGCGAGCGATTGCCAGCGCCGCCGGTACTCGATGTTGAGCTTCTTGACAAAGGATGAAACCCCAAGTCGCCGGATCGAACGCAGGTCATACTTGCCCGCTTCAGGGTGATCCAGAACCTCGACCAGGTTATCAACCAGCATGCCCGTGGTCGTAACCTTGTAGCGGTCAACCGCCGCCATAAAAGCGACCGGGTCCCAGCGGGCCAGCAGCACACAGGTGTAGCCCGCAAAGATCGGAAAGATCACCGCCACGTCCTCGCCCGCGATCCAGAAGATCGGCAGGAAGTTCAGGCCGACATCGGCCGGGCTGCGGCCCCCGATGGAGCAGGCAGTGGCCGCCGTGTAAAGCATGTTGCGCTGCGTGTGGGCGCATCCCTTCGGCATTCCCGTCGTGCCGCCCGTGTAGTTGAGCGCGGCCAGATCGTCAAGCCCGACTTCGACTGCCGGACATCCATCGGGCAGCGACGCGAGCGCCGCGAGCAGATCAGTCGCGCCCGGACAATCGAGTTTCGATTGCGTGACGCTCTCCGGGACGGGAATCGTCGGCTCCTGCGGCAATACGTCGGCAAAGCTCGTGACCACTACTTCGCGCAGCTTCGTGCGCGGCTTGACCGCCTCGATCAACGGGAAGAGTTGATCGAGCGCGACGATGATCTCGGCCTCGGCGTCATTCAACTCGTAGATAAGCTCGCGCTCCTTGAAGAGCGGATTGACGGGCACATGAACGCAACCAAGCTTGAGTATGCCGAAGAAAACTATGTGGAACTGCGGACAGTTCGGCAGAAAGACAGCCACCCGGTCGCCTTTCCGCGCGCCGTGCGCGGCCAGCCACGCGGCGAAACGGTCGCTCTGCCGGTCAAGCTCCGCATACGACAACTCTGCCCCGTAGAAAATCAGCGCGGGTTTCTCCGGCGTGCGGCGCGCCCACTCGCGCAGGTAATCCGTGAGCGGCCTCTCGCCGAACGGGTAGCGCGCCTCGCGCGGTACATCCTGCGGCCAATGCCCGCGCCACAGCTCGTGCAGCCGGGCGAGATATTGCGCTTCGGTCATCGTGTTCTTCATCTTTTGTTATCAATCTCCTGTATATGCTTTGCCCTCGGGTAGAGGAGCTTTTACCCGGCCAGGCCGGAGCGCCAGAATAAAACATCCGGCGGCCAGCGCCGAGATTGCGAGAAAAATCAGGCCGGCGGTGAAAGACCTGTGGGTCGCTTCAAACAAATAGCCCACCACGTATGGCCCAAGAAATCCTCCGAGACTGCCGAACGAATTCATCATGCCAAAGGTGGCCGCCGCCGCCGCTCCGGTCAGGAATTTTGCCGGGAGCGACCAGAGGCTGGGCTGGTAACCATAGACGCCCGCCGAGACAAGACAAAGCATCGCGACCGCCAGGGCGGTGTTGTTTTGCAGCAGGGCGGCGAGCAGGAACCCGGCTGCCGCCACCATCATTGGGATCGCCGTGTGCAAGCGGCGCTCTTTGCTCCGATCGGACGACCAGCCCATCAATTGCAGCGAGAGCAGGCCGACGCAGGAAGGGATGGTGGTGATCAGAGTCACCTCCAGGTTGGACAAGCCCGATAATTGCTTGACCAGGGCGGGCAGCCAAAAGCCGTTGCCATATCCGGCCGTCACGATCAAAAAATAGCCGATCGTCAGCAGCACGATTTCGCGGCGCCGGAGCGCTTCCCAGATGCTGTAGGAATGCAGCTTCTGCTTGGCCTGTTTCTCTCGTTCCAGTTCCGCGGTGATCCACTCGCGCTCCTCCGGCGGCAGCCATTTGGCCTGCCGCGGCCAGTCGGTCAAATAAAAGAGCGTCACAATTCCGAAGATGATGGCGGGCGCCCCTTCGATGATGAACAACCAGCGCCAGCCCGCCAGCCCGAACCAGTTGACTCCGAGCAGCAAGCCGGAGATGGGCGCGCCAATAATATTCGAAGTCGGGATGGCGGCCAGAAACATCGCCATGGTTTTGGCGCGGTCCTCATAGCGAAACCAGTGGGTAAGGTAGACCACCACACTGGGATAGAATCCGGCTTCGGCCAGACCCAGCAAAAAACGTAACGCGTAAAACTGGGGCGCGCTGGTGATAAAGCCTATAAGAACCGCCACGACTCCCCAGGAAATCATGATGCGCGCAATCCAACGGCGCGCGCTCCATTTCTCCGCAATCACGCCTCCGGGAATTTCCAGCAGGATGTAGCCGATGAAAAAGATCCCCGCGCCCAGGCCATAGACTTGATCAGTGAACCACGGCTCCTCGTCCATCTGTAACCTGGCATAGCCCACATTGGCGCGGTCGAGAAAGGCAATGACATAGATGATGAACAGGTAGGGCATCAAGCGTCGCGTAATGCGACGACGGGCGCGTTCGGCTATCGGAGTTAAGAGGGCTTCCTGATCTGCCATGATGTGATCGAATGACGACATCAATTGATTGGATCGGCGCGGCGCCACGCGCCGGCTCACTGCGCCAGTGACAGCTTATCTGACGGTTAGCAAGGAAACTTACTGATCGGTTAGTCAGCTTACGCGAGACGCCGGGAACAATCAAATTATTTCGGCTTCAAGGCCGGAGCCTTGAGCATTTCGGTCCCAACCCTGAGCATACCCGGCTCATTGCCTTCAACGCCGCAGCTTCTCCGTCCGAGGCGGCAGGGCTTTTGCAAAGTCAGGTGTGGTAACTAAAACCTACAGCCGACCGCCTAATACCTAAAAACTTTTCCTCCGAATCAGCGATTGATGAAGTCCTCGAAGGAAAAATTTATAGGTTTTAGATTTTAGGTCTTGGGTTTTAGTGTCGCCTTGACGACTTTGCAAAAGCCCTGATCTATCACTCTTGACACCATCTCCCAAAACCGATATTTGTGGATCAAGCCAATTAGCTGGGCGAGAAATCGTTCGGGACGCTCTGTTTTATATGGGAGCGTCAGCATGTTCCGATGGTTCTCACTGAGACAGAACAACTCACGCAAATCGGAGAGAAAAATCATGAGTAAACACCTTGGAATTTTTTTCTTTGCCGCCTTGCCGGCGCTCGTTGCGCTCCAGCCTTTCCTGGCCGAAGCTCGGCGGCAGCCCGCAGTTGATGGTCGTCTCCCGACATTCACCGCTGCCGATTATGCGGCAGCCGGAGCGCTCCTCGAAAGCAACCTCCGAGGCGCGGTGAAGAACCAATCGGTGGAGCCGCACTGGATCGGCTCCGGCGGCAGCTTCTGGTATCAGCGCGACGAAGCCCAGGGGACGAGTTACGTTCGATTCGATCCCAAAGCCGGCTCGCGGACTCCGCTCTTTGATCACGCTGCGCTCGCGGCGGCATTGGGCCGGGCGCTGGGCGCTGAGTCCAAACCCACCGCGACCGAATTCGGTCTGAGCAAGGTCACGATCAGCGACGATCTCAAAACCATCACGGGCCAGGCCGGACGCAAGGCGGTCACCTGTAACCTCGCCGCCATGTCGTGCGCGGCCTCTGATCCGAAGCCGGTCGAGTCCGGTTTGTTGGCCTCTCCGGATGGGAAGCGAGTCGCCTTGATTCGCAATCACAACCTCGTCGTGCGCGATTTGGCGAGCGGTCACGAAACCCAACTCACGTCGGACGGCGAGCGGTACTTCTCCTATGGGACATTGACGGACGGCTCGCTGATGACCATTCCGCTCAGGAAAAGCGGGACCGTTCTCCCGCCGATGGGTTCCACCTGGTCGCCCGATGGCCGCTACCTGATCGCGCCGCGCAATGACGAACGCAAAGTGCGGGTCAATCCGTTCATGGAATGGGTTCCGCAAGACGGCTCTCGTCGCCCGATCCTGCACGAGGTGCGGTCGGCGTTCATCGGCGACCGGGAGCGGATCGAGACCGAACTGTTCGTCTTCGAACCGTCAACCGGACAACGAGTGACAATCTCAGTCCCCGCGCCTTATTCCGTCGCCAACGGGCTGGGCGGCGATCCTGTCGGATGGAGCATCTCGCGCGGGCAAGTCTTCCTGATCGCTCGAACGGCGGGATCGAAATCCGTGGCGCTTCTTCGCGTCGAGTTAGCTACCGGAAAAGCTTCGATCGTGCTGGAAGAGAAATCGGCGACCCGGGTCGAGACCAATACCGTTGAATACAATGTTCCGAATGTGCGGATCGTGGGCGATGGCGCGGAGGCGATCTGGTATTCGGCGCGCTCCGGCTGGGGACAACTTTATCGCTACGATGCGCAGACGGGCGCGCTGCGCAATGCCATCACAAGCGGCGAGGGGACCGTCCTCGACATCCTCGCCGTTGACGAGCAGCGCCGCGAGATATATTTCACCGCGGGCGGGCGAGAGCCGGGCCGCGACCCGTACTACCGGCTCTTATACAAAGCGCGATTCAATGGCGGCGAAGCAAAGCTCCTGACCGACGCCAACGCCGACCATCAGTTCGACCCGCCGCGCAGGCCCCTTCTCAAGCTCCTCTTTCGAGCCGACGATCCGGCTCCTCGAATCCGGGCCGACGCGGGCGTGTTTCTCGATACCTATTCGACGGTGGGCGCTCCGCCGGTCACGGCGCTGCGCTCAACAGCGGATGGCCATCAGATCGCTGAGGTCGAACGGGCTGATGCGACGGCTCTCTTCGCTGCGGGCTGGCGCGCCCCGGCGCGCGAGAGAGTGAAGGCCGCCGATGGCAAGACCGACCTCTACGCCGTCTACTATGCTCCGCTCGGCGGCCTCGGAGGGCGGAAGCATCCGGTCATTGACGCGGTGTACGGCGGGCCGCAACTCAGCGTCACGCCGCGCAACTTCGTCGAGGCCTACTCGGCCGGTAATCCGCTGGGTGAAAGCAGTCTCGCGCGACTGGGCTTTGCCCTGGTCACGATTGATGGGCGCGGGACACCGAATCGTTCCAGCGCTTTTCGCGACGCCGGCTACCCGGAATTCACCCAGGTCGGCATTGACGACCACGTCGCGGCCATTCGGCAATTGGCCGCGCGTCATCCGGAGATGGATCTGCAGCGCGTGGGGGTTTATGGCTGGTCGTGGGGCGGGACATTTGCGGCGCAGGCGATTTTGAGCCGGCCCGAGTTCTATCACGTCGCGGTGTCGGGCGCCGGAGTCTACGATTACGCCGCCCTCTATTCGGGCTTCGAGAGCTTCCTCGGAATCCCGGCATACGCTGACGGCTCGCGCTATCGCGCCAGGCCGGATGAGAGTCCGGCGAATTGGAAGAAGCTCGACATCACGGCGATGGCCGGCAATCTGACAGGGCGTTTGATGATCATCTACGGCGACCTGGACGAGAACGTCCCATCGAGTCAGGCCATGCGACTCGTGGCCGCGCTCGTCAAGGCGAACAAGCCTTACGACCTGGTCTATCTGCCGAATCGCACTCACGCCGGCGGCGGCGATCCATACACCATTCGCCGCACCTGGGATTACTTCATCACGCATCTCTTGAAAGCTGAACCCGCGCCCGATGTCGTGATCACAGTCAAGCCGGTCTCGCCGCTTTAGACCAACGCCAATGAATGAATGATCAGGAAAGCGCGAAGAGAGAAGCTCCGAATATGACTTTCGACAAACGATTCATCCTACTGCCGCTGCTTGCCATCCTCATCTGTGGATGGCAGGGCGGAGCGCAACCCAATCCCGCCAACTTCAAAGCGCAGGTCAAAGAGATTGCCGACGCGGCCTGGCAGGAGTCGCTCAGTCAGAGCGTCTCGCTCAGACTCAAGCACCAGCAGCCGATCAAAGAGTTCCCCGACATCACGCTCGCGCAAGCGGAAAAAGACGCGGCGTCGGCGCGCGCGCTGATCACGAGGATTGACGCGATTCCACGGCGGAACCTCGATCACGAAGACGCGCTCACGCTCGACATCATTCGCTGGGAAGCCGAAAGCAGAGTCGAAGCGGCGAAGTATTACTGGCTTTCATTTTCGGTCACGCCTTACGTCGCGGGCTGGAAGCGCTTCGCCGAGATGCATCGGGTCTTCGCCACTCATCCGTTCAAGACCGCCGCCGACCTGGCGAATTACCTGACGCTGACCGGCGAGTATGCCGCGTATCTCGACCAGTCGCTGGACAAGCTGAAGCGGCAGGAAGCGAAAGGCATTCGTCTGCCGAAGCCGGAAATCCCGGCGGTGATCGAATTGTTCAGCGCGCATCGCGCCAATACCGACAAGCTCTTCAGCGTCGCGCCCACGAGGCTGGAAAAGCTCGACACCAGGGCCGCCGCCGATTTTCAGGCGAAGCTGCAAGCCGCGATCAAGGACCGCATCAATCCAGAGTTCGATCATCTGCTTGCGTTTCTGAAAGGCGACTATCAGCAACGCGCGCCGGAAACCGTCGGCCTCGGCCAGTATCCAGAGGGCAAGGCTTACTATCGTTACCTGACGCGCCTGCACACGACATTGAATCTGACGCCGGAGCAGGCGCATGAAATCGGGCTGAAGCGCGTGGCGGAACTGAGCCGGCGAATGCGGCAGATTCGGGACAGCCTCGGATTCAAAGGCGCGCAGGCCGAGTTTCATCAGATGCTGCGCGCCAATCCGAAGTTTCTGGCCAGGACGCCGGCGGAAGTCGAAGCGCGGTATCTGGGCTACATCCGCAAAATGGAGCCGCTGATCCCGCGTTATTTTGCGCGGACGCCGAAAGCTCCGTATGGCGTCAAGCGACTCGACCCGGCGGTTGAAGGTTCGATGACGTTCGGGTTTTATCAGCCGCCGACGCCCGGCAATCCGATTGGGCAATACAACTACAACGGCTCGAAACTCGCAGACCGATCGCTGGTGATGGCCGGGCCGTTGATCTATCACGAGCTGATTCCCGGCCATCATTTTCATCTCGCTTCGCAGAGCGAAAATACCGCATTGCCGATGGCGCGGCGCGAGTTCCTGCAGGCCGGAGCGTTCACCGAAGGTTGGGGGAACTACGCAGTGGATCTGGCGGCTGAAGCGGGTCTGCTCGATGACCCGTACGATCAATACGGCCAGGCGATCTTCGATATGTTCATCTCCGTGCGGCTGGTGGTGGATACGGGGATGAATTACTTCGGCTGGTCGCTCGAGCGCGCCAGAGACTACATGAGACAGCATACCTTCCAGTCTGAAACCGAAATCCGGACGGAGTCGCTGCGCTATTCGGTTGACATGCCGGGGCAGGCGCTGGCTTACAAAATCGGCGTCGAGAAATTCGATGAGTTGCGCGCGCGGGCGAAGTCGGCGCTCGGCGACAAGTTCGATCTTCGCGCGTTTCATCAGGCGGTGTTGGGGAGCGGCGCGATGCCGCTGGCGATTCTGGAAAAACACATTGACTGGTTTATTGCACAGGAGCGGAAACGATGAAATTTCGCCGTCGAGACTTTGTGAAATCATTGCCGGCCGGCGCCGTGCTCGCGCCGGTCTACGCCAGGACGCCGTTCGTCAAGGCTGGAGACAACTACGATGTGGCCGTGATCGGCGCTGGAGTCTTCGGCGCCTGGATCGCTTATCGGTTGCGACAATCAGGGCAGAAGGTGGTAATCCTCGACGCCTACGGCGCCGCCAACAACCGCGCCAGCTCGGGCGGAGAATCGCGCGTCATCCGCATGGGCTACGGCGGCGATGAAATCTACGCCCGCTGGTCGCTGCGTTCGCTGGCGCTCTGGCAGGAGTTTTTTCAGAAGATCGGGCAGCCGCTCTTCCATCGCACGGGTGTGCTCTGGATGGCGCGTGAGCAGGACGCCTACAGCGTGAAGAGCGTTGAGACTCTGCAAAAAGTGGGCGTTCGGTTCGAGAAGCTCACGCGGCCGGAGTTGGAGAAGCGTTACCCGCAGATCACATTCGGCCCCATCACCTGGGGCATTCTCGAAACGGAGAGCGGCGCCTTGATGGCGCGACGGGCGGTGCAGGCCCTCGTCCAGGAGGCGATCAGGAGCGGGGTTGATTATTTGCCGGAAGCCGTCGTGACGCCTACAGGCAAAGGACGACTGGCGCGCGTCACGATGCGCGGCGGCGCTACGCTCAGCGCCGGCAGCTTCGTTTTCGCTTGCGGGCCGTGGCTGCCCAAGGTTTTTCCCGACCTGCTCAAGGAGCGTATTCATCCGACGCGCCAGGAGGTTTTCTTCTTTGGCGCTGCGCCCGGCGACCGTAGATTCGCGCCGCCGGCAATGCCCGTCTGGGCAGATTTCGGTGATGAGATTTACGGCATCCCTGATTTGGAGAATCGCGGCTTCAAGATCGCGTTCGACCGTCACGGCCCGGCGTTCGATCCTGACACTGGCGCGCGGCGGGCGACGGCTGAAGGAGAGGCCGCGGCGCGGAAATACCTGGCGCGTCGCTTTCCGGGGTTGAAAGATGCGCCGCTCCTCGAAGCGCGTGTCTGCCAGTACGAGAACACCTCGAATGGCGATTTTCTGATTGATCGCCATCCCGCGCTGGACAACGTCTGGCTGGTGGGCGGAGGCTCCGGTCACGGCTTCAAACACGGCCCGGCGATGGGCGAATACGTGACCGCCAGAATCATCGAAGGCGGCGCCATCGAGCCGCGCTTCACCCTGGCGACCAAGGGCAAAGCGCAGAAGCGCACCGTCTATTAGTCACTCCATCTTTATAGTTCAAGGTTGCTGCGAAGCTGGGCGATGTCACGTTGCGGCGGAGCGCCGAAGAGTTTTTTGTACTCGCGGCTGAAGTGCGCGGGATCTTCATAGCCCACGCGGAACCCGGCGCTGGCTGCGTCCAAATCTTCGCCGAGCATCAGACGGCGCGCTTCCTGGAGCCGGATTTGTTTGTGAAACTGCAAAGGACTCATTGCCGTGACGGACTTGAAGTGATGATGGAAGCCGGAAACGCTCATCCCGAGTTCGCGCGCCAGATCATCAATTCTGAGCGGCTGGTCGAAGTTCTCGCGCAGACGCCCAATCGCCTTGGAGATGCGGCGGGTGTCTCCTGCCGAAGCCAGTAGATGCTCCAGCCGCGCGCCCTGCCCGCCCGCCAAAAGCCGGAAAACGATCTCTCTCGTGATGAGCGGCGCGAGAACCTTGCATTCGACCGGCGTGTCGAGCAATCGAACTAATCTGAGCGCCGCGTCGAGCAGATTCGCGTCCGTCGCGCCGACGTCCATCGCCTTCATGCCGGCGTGGCCTTTTTTCGGTTCGATGCCGGATTCCATCATGACCGAGGCGACAAGCGCCGGATCGAGATTTAGCCGGAGGCCAAGATAAGGTCGTTCTTTCGACGCTTCTTTCACCTGGAAGACCAGAGGCAAATCAACCGTGTAGATCAAGTAATGTCCCGGATCGTATTGGAATACCTGCTCGCCCAAAAGCGCCTGCTTGCGGCCCTGCGCGACAAAGCAGAGGGACGGCTGGTACACGGCGTGAACCGGCTCCGTCGGTCTGGACGAGCGGGCGAGGCGAAAGCCGGGGAAGGCGTCCAGGACTCCATCTCCGGGCAGGGCGCGCGCAATCCGCTCGATGATCTCTTCCCTGTTGCTTTGCGTTCTTTGCGCTTCACGTTTCGCTTCTCTGTGGTTCATAAATTTATCGTAGCCTCTTCAGTCTCTACCGGCCTGCCACACGCGGCATTTTTGCAGGATTATACAATCATTCGCCAGAATTGTCTTACCGGCCTCTCTCACGTGGCCTTTAGAATCCAACTCGAACAATCGGATTACAAAGGAGCAACGATGCAAAAACGCAAACTTGGAAACAGCAACCTGGAAGTATCAGCTATTGGGCTTGGCTGTATGGGAATGAGCTTTGGTTATGGCCCTCCCGCAGACAGGCAGGAGATGATCAAACTGATTCATGCAGCCGTCGAACAGGGCGTCACCTTCTTCGATACCGCCGAAGCCTACGGCCCGTTCACGAACGAAGAACTCGTCGGCGAGGCTCTCGCGCCCTTCCGCGACCAGGTCGTCATCGCCACTAAATTTGGATTCAAACCTGCTGCCGATGGCAGTGGGCGGTGGAGCGAATTGGACAGCCGGCCGGAACACATCAAAGAGGTCGCCGAAGCCTCGCTCAAACGACTCAAGACCGATGTCATTGATCTGTTCTATCAGCACCGCGTTGACCCGAACGTCCCCATCGAAGACGTAGCCGGAGCGGTGAAAGACCTGATTCAGGAAGGCAAGGTCAGGCATTTCGGGCTTTCGGAAGCGGGCGCACAGACGATTCGGCGCGCGCACGCGGTTCAGCCGGTCACCGCTCTTCAGAGCGAATATTCGCTGTGGTGGCGCGAACCGGAAGCGGAAATCCTGCCGACCCTCGAAGAACTCGGCATCGGTTTCGTTCCATTCAGCCCGTTAGGCAAAGGCTTCCTGACAGGAAAGATTGACGAAACCACGACGTTCGACAGCACGGATTTTCGCACCGTCGTGCCGCGCTTTTCACCGGAAAACCGCAAAGCCAATCAGGTCGTGGTTGATCTCATCGGCGACATCGCGCGTCGCAAAAACGCAACGCCCGCGCAGGTTGCGCTCGCCTGGGTGTTGGCGCAGAAGCCGTGGATCGTGCCGATTCCGGGAACCACGAAACTGCACCGCCTGGAAGAAAATCTCGGCGCGGCAAACGTCGAGCTGACAGCCGGCGACTTGCGCGAAATTGATAGCGCCGTATCGCAGCTCGCAATACACGGGGAACGCTATCCCGCAGCAGCACAGAAGCTGATCAATCGTTGAAAAAATAAGAGCATAAGCGAGGTTAACGATGGCAAAACAAATGAAAAAAGCAGAGCAACAAAATCCACCAAGTGGAAATAGCCTACCTGATTCTATGCAATCTAATTCCAGGCAATCGGATCGCCGTAGCTTCCTGAAAGCAGGAGCAACTTTGGGAGCAGCATTGATCGCAACACCGGCGCTCAGTACGACCAGGGAAGCTGAAATCGCAACAACCGGTCACAATGTCTCAACGCCATCCAGGATCACGAAACAACGCACGCTGGGATCAGGGAAATACAGCATGGAAGTGTCTGCGCTTGGGCTGGGATGTATGGGAATGAGCTACCACCGAGGCCGCGTGCCTGACCGGAAAGTAGCGATAGCGCTGATTCGCAAAGCCGTAGAGATGGGCGTCACCTTGTTTGACACCGCGGAAGTTTATGGCCCTTTCGTCAATGAAGAATTGCTGGGCGAGGCGCTGACTCCGCTGCGAAAAGAAATACTCATCTCCACCAAATTCGGATTCAACATTCAGGACGGCAAAATGGCGGGACTCAATAGTCGCCCTGAGCATATTCGACAGGTTGTCGAACAGTCGCTCAAGCGGCTTAGAACGGATCACATCGATCTGCTCTACCAGCACCGCGTAGATCCCAACGTTCCCATCGAGGATGTGGCCGGAACCGTCAAAGATTTGATCAAAGAAGGCAAGGTCAGGCGTTTTGGATTGAGTGAAGCAGGCGCAGAAACGATCCGCCGCGCCCATGCGGTTCAGCCTCTGACGGCGGTTCAAAGCGAATATTCGTTGATGTGGAGAAACTCGGAGGAACGTGTGCTGCCGGTACTCGAAGAATTGGGGATCGGCTTTGTTCCTTACAGCCCGCTTTGCCGGGGGTACCTCACTGGGACTTTGAATGAGCAGACGAAGTTCTATGCGGCCAATGACAACCGCGCCGGCTTGCCCCGTTTCACGCCGGAAGCGATGAAGTTGAACCGGCCTGTCATAGATGCGCTGAATGATTTCGGTCACCCCAGAGGACTGACATCTGCTCAGGTCGCGTTGGCCTGGTTGCTGGCGCAGAAACCCTGGGTCGTTCCGATTCCCGGCACGACCAAGCTGGCGCATTTACAGGAGAACCTGTTGACGCTGGATTTGCAGATTGCCCCGGAAGAATTCCGCGATCTCGGCAATGCAATCGCAAAGATCAAGATCCATGGAGACCGATATACCGGGGAAGAGCAAAGACGCGTAGAAAGGTAACGAGACGTCCACTTTTTCTGAACAGGAGATTCTCGCTATGAAACATCTCGCATTTTTTCCAGTGTTGATCCTGCTCTGCGCGTCAGCGTTCGCGCAAGGGGCTTTCGATTGGCCGCAGTGGCAGGGGCCTGATCGCAACGCCATTTCCAAAGAACGTGGACTGCTTCAGGAATGGCCCGAAAAAGGGCCGCCGCTGGCGTGGAAGGCCAAAGGCATCGGCAGCGGCATGGGTGGCGTCGCTATCAGCAAAGGCCGCGTTTACGCTTCGGGAGATCAGGGCGATGCGTCGTGGGTTTATGCGCTCAAAGAAAGCAACGGCGAACTCATCTGGAAAGCCAGGCTTGGTCGCAGCGGCGAAGTCGGGTCTTCAGTCACGCCAGCGGGGCCGCGCGGCACGGCGACAGTTGATGGAGACAGACTTTACCTCATGAGCCAGTTCGGTGAACTCGTCTGTTACACAACCGAAGGCAAGGAAGTCTGGCGCACGGACCTTGTGAAAGATCACGGTGGGATTGTTCCGACATGGGGTTATGCCGAATCGGTTTTGATTGATGGTGACAAACTCATATGCTCGCCCGGCGCGCCGAATGCGGCGCTGATGGCGCTCAACAAAATGACGGGCAAGGTGATCTGGCGCAGCGAAGTTCCGACAAAATTGAATCGGGGTTCAGAGGGGCCGGGCGGTCGGCGTGGCGGCCCGAATCGTGGCCTCGAATCCGGCGCAAGCTATGCTTCAATCATTGCGATTGACTTCGAGGGCGTGCGCCAGTACGTGCAATTGACGGCGAAAACGCTGGCTGGTTTCTCGGTCAATGAGGGAAAAGTTCTCTGGCAGTATGACCCTGTGGCGGCTCGCATCAGTTGTTCCACTCCGATTTATCAGGATGGAATGGTGTTCGCTTCCTCGGCTTACGATGGCGGCGGCGGCGCAGTCAAACTGAGCAAAGAGGCGAATGGCAAGGTCACGGCTACCGAAGTTTATTTCACGAATCACATGCGCAACCATCACGGCGGAATGATCGTCGTGGACGGCGCGTTGTACGGCGCGGCGGGCGGCAACGAAGGCGGCTTTCTGGTTTGCCTGGATTTCCAAACCGGCCAGGTGTTGTGGCGTGAACGACAAGCGCCAAAAGGCTCGTTGGCGATGGCGGACGGGCGTCTTTACTTACGCGCGGAGTCCGGCACGATGATCCTGATTGAACCAAACCGTGAGAAGTACATTGAACGTGGTCGCTTCGAGCAGCCGGAACGCACGCGAGAGCAGGCGTGGCCGCACCCGGTCATCGCCAATGGCAAACTGTATATCCGCGACCAGGATTTGCTGCTCTGCTACGACGTGAAGAAAAAGTAGCTTGTTATGGCGAAAGGATAAAAATGAAAAGCGCGAAGATGCAATTGTTCAGAGCGATAGTCACATTGCTTTCTCTCTTCGCTTCGGCGTCTGCACAAACCAATCAGGCCGGAGGCGCAGCAAGGACTGGCGCGTCAAGTCAGGATGCGAAGACCATCAGCATCATGCGCAACAGTGCGCTGCCGCCGCCGATGAATACGAATGAAAATCTCACGGGGACGGTTGGCGTCGAACCCTTTTTACAGCCAACGGCGCCGTCGCCCCTCACTGGCGCTCGCGTCACGTTTGCGCCGGGCGCACGGACAGCGTGGCACTCTCATCCGCTGGGGCAGACGCTCATCGTGACGGCAGGCGCGGGCTGGGTGCAGCAGGAAGGCGGTGAGAAGCAGGAAATCAAAATTGGCGATGTCGTCTGGACTCCGCCGGGCGTGAAGCACTGGCACGGCGCAACGGCAACCGACCGTTTGACGCACATCGCATTGACCGAACAACAGCCCGACGGCAAGCGAGTCGTCTGGATGGAAAAGGTCAGCGACGCGCAATACAACGCGCCCGCCAAAGCGCAAGCCGCGCCTGCGCCCGTGCGTCTTTCGACTACGAACAACAGGCCGTCGGCCAGAGCCATGGGCGACTTCGCTCCCAAGCTGGCTGAGATTACGGATGACGTACTCTATGGCGATGTCTGGGAGCGTCCGCAGCTCTCGAAACGTGATCGCAGTCTGGTGACGGTGGCGGCGCTGATTGCGATGAACCGTCCTGACCAGCTTCGATCACATTTTGCGCGAGCGCGCGAGAATGGTGTGACACAGGAAGAATTGATCGAGACCATTACTCACATGGCGTTTTACGCGGGCTGGCCGAACGCGGTGAGCGCGATTGCCGTGGCGAGGGAATTATTCAAGGAAAAATAAGGAGCAGACCATGAGAGATGAAATTCCTGATAAGAGGCGGCGCGATTTTCTCGGCGCTTCACTGGCTGCAGTTCCCGGCGCTGCGGTTGTAAGCAGCGGATTACTGGCGCCGGGTGAGGCGTCGGCGCAAACAAAAGGCGCCGGCCCGGCAAAGGAACCAATGGTAATCGGTTATCCAAACAAGAAAGGCATCCAGATCGAGCGTGTCACATATCCGGCCAGGAATATGGGCACGGAAATCGCCGCCTACCTCTTCAAACCCGCCGGGTTCGACAAGGGCAAGAAGTATCCGGCCATCGTCGTGATACATCCTTTCGGCGGCGTGAAGGAACAGACCTCGGGTCTTTATTCCGCGTTTTTGGCCGAACAGGGTTTCGTCACGCTGGCCTTCGACAAGTCGTATCAAGGCGAGAGCGGCGGCGAGCCGCGTCTGATGGAAGTTCCCGCGCAGCATCTCGACGACATCAGTTGCTCGATTGACTATCTGACGCAACAGTCGTTCGTCGCCCCTGACCGGATCGGTTCGCTGGGCATCTGCGCCGGCGGCAGCTACGCGCTTGGCAACGCGCCGACTGAAATGCGCGTGAAAGCCGTTGCCACGGTCAGCATGTTCAATCTGGGCGACGCGCGCCGTCGCGCCATGGGCCTGTTGTCTTATGAGGAACGAATGAAGCGCCTGAAAGACGCCGGCGAGCAGCGAAGTAAAGAAGCTCGCGGCGAACCGGTGCGATTGGTACAAATCTCGCCCGAATCGCCCGCTGAATTTACCGAATCCACGCCGGCGCTATATCGCGAGGGTTACGACTACTACATGACGCCGCGAGCCAGGCACCCCAATTCGCCCAATCGCTACGTGTTCTCCAGCCTGCCGCTCCAAATGGCGTTCTTCCCCTTCAGCCAGGTGGAAACGATTTCGCCGCGACCGATCCTGATGATCGTAGGCGAAAAGGCGGACACCAGGTTTTGGAGCGACGAGGTCTATGCCCAGGCTAAAGAACCGAAAGAGGTCTTTGTCGTCAAAGGAGCCACGCACATTGATCTGTACGACAAGCCGCAATACGTGACGCCCGCGGTCGCGAAGCTGAAGGAGTTCTTCGACAAAGCATTGAAGTGACAGGTATCAGTTTCAGTGCGGTCAATTGCAACAGACCGTTCGACTATTTGGGATGTAATAAATGGGTGACTACTCAGCCTACTCTTCGCCGCAGAGCGGCGGTTGACTTTAGCCCGGCGTTTCAACGCCGGGAAGCGTGAGAGGCCTTTCGCGTCGCGTCAGCGACGCCTGAATTCAACCGTCGCTGACGCGACGCAGGAAATCAACGCACGCCCTCCCGTGGATTGAAATCCACGGCTAAATTCAACCGTCGCTCCGCGACGAAGAGTGGCAGAGCAGTTACTTTTGAATGTAATAAACACAAGGATTTTATGAATACTCAACATCGAAAATTATTCGCCGCGCTCTGGCTGCTCACAGCCATTCTGATTAGTTCGGCAACCGCGCAAGAAGCCAGCAAGATCAAGCCTGCGGAGACGCCCGCAGTCGTGAAAATTGACAGCGGTCAGTTGCAGGGAGTCGAGGCCGATGGCGTGATCTCCTTCAAGGGAATTCCCTTTGCCGCGCCGCCGGTCGGTGAGTTGCGGTGGCGTCCGCCACAGCCGGCGCCGAAGTGGACGGGAGTGCGACAGGCTGCGGAATTTGGCCGGAACTGTATGCAGGGACGAGGCGGGCCGCCACCGGGCGCGGGAGCGCGTCCGGGCGCGCCTGCTGCAACACCGACCGGCGCGCCTGCGGCTCAAGCGCCGTCCGAGGATTGCCTGTATCTGAACGTCTGGCGTCCGGCTGATCCGGCCGCTCGCAATCTGCCTGTGATGGTCTGGATATACGGCGGCGGTTTCGTCGGCGGTTCGAGTTCCTCGCCCAACACCTCCGGCGTTCAATTCGCCAGGCAGGGCGTCGTCCTTGTCTCCATGAACTATCGAGTTGGGCGCTTCGGTTTCTTCGCGTTTCCTGCGTTGAGCAGCGAGCGTCCGAATGAGAACAAGGGCAACTACGCTTACATGGATCAGATTGCCGCCTTGCAGTGGGTGAAGCGGAATATCGCCGCATTTGGGGGGAATCCGAACAACGTCACCATCTTCGGGTTCTCGGCGGGCGGCGTCTCCGTCCACAGCATGCTCGCCTCGCCGCAGGCGCGCGGGCTGTTCCACAAGGCCATCGTGCATTCCGGCGGCTCGCGGGACGGCGTGCTCACCGCCCGGCCAATGCGCGCGGACGGCGTTGACCCGAACTATCCGGTGTCGGCCGAGACCATCGGAATCCAGTTTGCGAAATCAATGGGGATCGAGGGAACGGATCAGGCCGCTCTGGCCAGGTTGCGCGGCCTCAGCGCCGACGAAGTCCTTCGTGGCGCGCCGCCTCAGCCGGGAGTGACCGTGCCGTTTTACGAGACGACGCCGATTCATGATGGCAGGTTGATCACTGAAACAGCGGAGACCGCATACAAGGCGCGCCGCCAGCCGCGCGTCCCGCTGATGCTTGGCAGCAACAGCGCCGACACCGCAGGCAACCGGATCAAGGCTGGCGCCAAGGACGAGTTCTTCGCCCGGTACGGCCAGTGGAGCGCCGAGGCGAAGGCGGCCTACGATCCTGACGGAACGACCGACCTGGCCACGATGGTGTCGCGTGCCAACGACGACTTCGGCCAGGCCGAGCCGGCGCGCTTCGCCGCCAATGCCTTCGCCGCCAACGGCTCGCCTGTCTACCTGTACATGTTCTCGTACGTCCCGACGGCTATGCGGGAACGACTACGAGCAGGGTCTCCGCACGGCGGCGACGTCTCCTTTGCCTTCGGTACGCTGAGCACAGGCCGCGGCGGAGCGCCAACGCCAGAGGACCTGGCGGTCTCGCGGATAATGCAAAGCTATTGGGTCAACTTCGCCAGAACGGGCAATCCGAACGGATCGGGGCTGCCGACCTGGCCGCGCCACGTCGCTCGCAAAGATCAAATCTTCACTTTCCGGCCCGATGGTTCCGCTGGCGCAGGGCCGGACGTCCGCAAGGCGCGGCTCGACGTAACGGAGAAAGCCACGGAGTCGGGTAAGCGAGCCGACCCTTAGTATTGATTGGAGGATCTGATGAAACCCAAGTCGCAAAGATTATTCACGATATTCCTGCTCCTCTCGGTTACCGCAAGCGCACAAACGGGCGGAAAGACCAATCTCCCGCCGCTGCAAATCAAAGAGCAAGGCAGTTTCGCCATCGGCGGAACGGTCGTCACGAATCCAGGTAAGTTTGATCACCTGCGCCCGACGCCCGACGGGCAAACCTTGCACGGCGATCATGCCTACGTGTTTTATCAGCTTCCGGTGAAGGCTCGTCAGCTTCCGCTGGTGATGTGGCACGGCTTCGGGCAGTTCTCGAAGACCTGGGAGACGACCCCGGACGGACGCGAAGGCTATCAAAATATTTTCCTGCGTCGTAACTTCGGCGTTTACGTGATTGACCAGCCGCGTCGTGGGAATGCAGGTCGAAGTACTCAGCCAGCTACTATTCAACCCACACCCGATGAGCAGGGATGGTTTGGCACGTTCCGCCTCGGTATCTGGCCTGATTTTTTCCCCGGCGTGCAGTTCTCGCGCGACCCGGAGGCGCTCAACCAATACTTCCGCTCGATGACTCCAGACACAGCCCCAATTGATGTTGAGGTGAATACGAATGCCGTCGCGGCGCTCTTTGACAAGATCGGGCCGGGAATTCTCGTCACCCATTCTCACAGCGGCGGCTTCGGCTGGCGCACGGCCATCAAGAACCGGAATGTCCGCGCCATCGTCTCTTATGAACCGGGCAGCGGTTTCGTCTTCCCGGAAGGCGAAGTACCCGCTCCGATTCCAAGCGCCGGTGGGACGCTGGCGGCTGCGGGAATCCCGCTGGCGGAATTCATGTCGCTCACCAAAATTCCCATCGTCATCTATTACGGCGACTTCATTCCCAAAGAACCAATGGCAAATCCGGGACAGGATGGATGGCGCGCTCGTTTGGAGATGGCGCGAAAATGGCGGGACGCGGTGAATAAGCGTGGCGGCGATGTCACGGTTGTTCATTTGCCCGAAGTCGGCATTAAGGGCAACACGCATTTTCCCTTCTCGGATTTGAACAACCTGCAAATCGCGGACTTGATGTCCACGTGGCTTAACAAGAAGGGGCTGGACAAATATCCGAAGCGACCCGGACGCGACTTGTGAGCAACTGGCCCATCATAAAGCAGGGCTTCAGTTTCGCGTGAAAGCGTGTAGACTCATCAGCCGATATGTCAGTTCCCGAAACAACATCCGCCGAAGCCTTTGAGCCAGGCCTCGCGGGACGGCTGCTCCGCGAAACGAAAGTGAGCATCATAGACTACCGCAGGCAGCGTTGAGGCGGCGGCTTCGCCGCAAATTCCAAACAAATCCCATCCGGTAGAAGTTGCGCGCGTTGCGGCGCCAATTTACGAGTATTGTTCTCCTTCGATCAGCGGTTTCGAGCAATATCGCATCAGGTTGAGCAAGAACGCGGGCGACAGTCACATCCACACGAGCTAAAATCCCCCCAGATTCAATTGAGCGGTTTAAGAAATAGGATGAACAGGAGGTAAATCATCATGCGAGCAACTGTCATGTTCGGCGCGGGCGACGTTCGTATTGAAAACGTCCCTGACGCCCGTCTCATCAAGCCGACCGACGCGGTCATCACCGTCACCCGCGCCTGCATCTGCGGCAGCGATCTCTGGCCGTACAAGGCGATGGAACCGAGCGAGAAGGGCCGTGTCATGGGGCACGAGGCCATCGGCATAGTCGAATCAGTAGGCTCCGACGTCCGCAACGTCAAGACAGGCGATCTCGTCGTCATGCCTTTCGCTTTCTCTGATGGAACCTGCGTCTTCTGCCACGAAGGGCTGCACACGTCCTGCGTCCACGGCGGGTTCTTCGGCACGATTGAGGTCGCCGGAGCACAGGCTGAAGCGGTGCGCATCCCACAGGCAGACGGGACGCTTTTTGCGCTGCCGGTCGGCAAAGACGACGCGCTGATGCCGTCGCTTCTCACGCTCTCAGACGTGATGGGCACGGGCCACCACGCGGCCCTCGCCGCCAGGGTCGGCCCCGGCAAGAGTGTAGCCGTGGTTGGAGACGGCGCCGTCGGCTTGTGTGGCGTCATTGCCGCGCGAAGACTCGGCGCCGAGCAGATCATCATTTTGGGCCGGCATCCCGACCGGATCGCACTCGCCAGAGAATTCGGCGCGACAGACGTCGTGAGCGAGCGTGGCGATGAAGCGGTTGAGCGCGTGCGTGAGCTGACCGGCGGCTTCGGCGTCCACTCTGTCCTTGAGTGCGTCGGCGCCGAACAGGCGATGCTCACTGCCATCAGCATCGCACGCCCGGGCGGCGCAGTTGGCCGCGTCGGCGTTCCCCAGAATGAGATGATGCCTGCATCTCTCCCGGCGTTTTATCACAACATCACGGTGAGCGGCGGGCCTGCGCCGGTGCGCGCCTATATCGAGGAACTTCTGCCCGACGTTCTTGAAGGCAGGATTGAGCCGGGCCGCGTCTTCGATAGAGTCGTCGGCCTTGATGAAGTGCCCGATGGTTACCGGGCGATGAACGAGCGGGAATCAATCAAGGTCATGGTTAAGCCTTGAGGTGGGCGCTCTTGTAGAAGTCGCAGCGTAGAGAGAGGTAATCGGAGTTTGCCGCCGAAATTTATGCAGACCTTGTTCGTTCAATACATCTTTCTGATTCTGATTATTCTGGCGCTCGTGATGCTCGCCGAAAAGCTGCGGCTGGCCTATCCGATTGTGCTGGTCGCGGGCGGCTTGCTGCTCGGTTTCGTTGACGGTTTTTCGCGCATCACGATTGACCCGGGAGTGGTTTTCCTGATCTTTTTACCGCCGCTGCTGTATGAGGCGGCGTGGCAGGTTTCGTGGAAGGAATTCTGGCGTTGGCGCAGGCTGATTACCGGATTCGCTTTCCCGATTGTGATTCTCACGTCGTGCGTCGTCGCATTTGTTTCAAGCTGGTTGATTCCGGGATTTACTCTCGCGCTCGGATTTCTTTTGGGCGGCATCGTGTCGCCGCCCGACGCGGTTTCGGCGACGACGATTTTGCGGCGCGTCAACGTTCCGAAAGCGCTGATCAGCGTCGCGGAGGGCGAAAGTCTGCTGAACGACGCTTCGTCTTTAATCGTTTTCCGCTTTGCGTTGGCGGCAATCATCACCGGACAGTTTATTTGGCGGGAAGCGGTAACGAGTTTTTTTCTCGTGGTCGTCCTCGGAATCGCCGTCGGCGTGGGTATCGGGCTTGTTTTTTACGCCGTTCATCGTTGGCTGCCGACTACACCGAGCATTGACATCGTGCTGACGCTCGTCACGCCGTATTGTATGTATTACGCGGCGGAACATTTTCATTTTTCGGGCGTGCTGGCGGTCGTCAGCGGCGGATTGTTTTTGTCGAGCAAGCGTTCGACGATGCTCTCTTATCAAAGCCGGATTCAAGGCGTTAACGTCTGGAACAATTTAGTTTTCGTCTTTAACGGGCTGATTTTTATGCTCATCGGGCTGCAACTGCCGACGATTGTTAACCAGCTCGGCGACATCTCTCTGGCAAGCGCGATCTGGTACGGACTTGTCATCTCGTTCGCGCTGATCGTTACGCGGCTCGCGTTTACGCTGGGAACATCGCCGTTCACCAGATTGATGAGTCGTTTTGTGACTGTGGCGGATGAGAATCCCGGCTGGCGCAACCCGATAATTTACGGCTGGATGGGCATGCGCGGCGTGGTGTCGCTGGCGATGGCGCTTTCGATTCCGCTGCTGATCGGCGATCAGCAGCGTTTCCCGTTTCGCAACCTGATTCTTTTCATAACATTCGTCGTGATTCTGGTAACGCTGATTTTTCAGGGTTTGACTTTGCCGTGGGTCATCGAAAAAATTAAGCCCGAAGACAAATTCACCGTCATCTCCGAACCCCAGCAGGAAGTACTCATTCAAAAGAAAATCGCCGCCGCCGCCTTAAAATACCTCGACGAAAAATACGGCGCGCCGGATCAAACGAACGAATACATCGAGAATCTGCGCGCGAAGCTGAAAATCGATCTGGATTTTTACGACCAGATTCTCGACGAGGAGCAATCGAGCGAAAACGCCGAAGCCGCGCTCAGAAACAGTCAAACCGCCCATCTCGAACTTTTAGCGGAAAAGCGAAAAATTCTCGACCGGATCAATCAGCAAACCGAATTCGACGAAGAACTGATCAGAAAATATCTGGCGTTAATTGACCTGGAAGAACACAAAATCCGCGAACGGCAACTGCCGGCGGCGTCAGATGGCGTGCCAAGTGGGCCATGAAGTTCATTCTGAGACGTTCGCGCCGCGTATCGCGTGGGCTGACGGCTCAAATTGGAGTAAGGTCATCCCGCTGCCGCAAGACAAAGGCTTCCACGTCACGGCGGCGCAGAATCCGTTGACTTCGCTAACAACCTCGCACAGGATTGCGACATACAGCGCAGACTGCTACATAAGGCCATCCAGCGCGGCAAACAAACATAGAAACAAGGACTTGTTCCAGGCAACAGCGGGACTAACAGGGGATCAATTGGAGTAGAAAAATGAAAACTCTAACAAGACGCAATCTTGTCGGTGGAATGACGGTCTGTTTGATCGTGATTGTTCTGCTTTCCGCCACCGGCTGCTCGAAGGCCAAAGAAGCCGCCGCGCCTCCGCCGCCTGACGTCGAGGTGGCGCAGGTCGAGCAGCGGGACGTTCCCATTTACAAAGAATGGATCGGTACGCTCGACGGGATGGTCAACGCCGAGATCAAGGCGCAGGTGAGCGGCTATCTGCTCCGGCAGCTTTACACCGAAGGCGCTTTCGTCAGAAAAGGGCAACTGCTCTTTGAGATTGATCCGCGCCCGTTCCAGGCAGCGCTCGATCAGGCCAGGGCAAGAGAGGCTGAAGCCGAAGGACAGCTCGCGCAAGCCAACAGCCAACTTTCGGAGGCCAACGCGCAGGTCTTGCAGGCCGAGGCCAATCAGGGCAAAGCCCAGCTCGACGTGAATCGCTACACCCCGCTGGCCAGGGAGAAAGCCGTCACCGACCAGGAACTCGATAACGCCGTCCAGGCCAACCTCGCCGCCAAAGCCGCGGTCGAGGCCGCGAAGGCCAAAGTGGAAACCGCCAGGGCTGCCATCACGGCGGCCAAAGCCGCTATCGAGGCGGCCAAAGCGACGGCGGCGACGGCGCAACTCAACCTGGGGTTCACCAGGATCGTTTCGCCGATCAACGGCGTGGCGGGGTTGGCCCAGGCGCAGGTCGGCAATCTGGTCGGCGCCAGCGGCAATGCGCTGACGACGGTTTCGACGGTTGATCCCATCAAGGTCTACTTCACCGTCAGCGAGCAGGAGTATCTCCAGTATGTTCGCGCGAATCCCAGCGAACGCCAGCGGCAGGCGCGCCAGCAGCAGCTTGAACTGGAATTGTTGCTGGCCGATGGAAGCGTCTACCCGCGCAAAGGGAAATTCTTCATCGCCGACCGGGAGGTTAATGCGCAGACCGGCGCGATCCGGCTGGCCGGATTGTTCCCCAACCCCGGAAACATTCTGCGGCCCGGACAATACGGACGCGTCCGCGCGCGGACCGAGACCATCGAGAGCGCGCTGCTGGTTCCGCAGCGCGCTGTGTCTGAGTTGCAAGGGCAGTATCAAGTCGCCGTCGTCGGCGCAGGCAATAAGGTGAACATACGACAGGTCAAGGTCGGCGCGCGCAACGGCTCTCTGTGGGTCATCACCGAAGGGTTGAATCCCGGCGACAAAGTAATTGCCGAAGGGACGCAAAAAGTCAGGCAGGACGCGGTTGTCAACCCGAAACCATTTAAGGGGGGTCTATGATTTCCGAGACTTTCATTAAACGTCCGATTCTGGCGATGGTGATCTCGATTGTCACCGTCGTGGTCGGCGTCATTGCGATGCTGTCGCTGCCCCTGGCGCAGTTTCCCAACATCGTGCCGCCGCAGATAACCATCAGCGCGACCTACACGGGCGCGGACGCCATCACGAATGAGCAATCGGTCACGACGCCGCTGGAACAGCAGTTAAACGGCGTGGACGACATGCTCTATCTTCGCTCCACGAATGCGAATGACGGCAGCGCGCAGGTAACGGTCACCTTCGGCGTCGAGACCGACGTCAACACCGATCAGGTCAACGTGCAGAACCGCGTCGCGCAGGCGCAATCGAGCTTGCCGACCGATGTCATCCAGTACGGCCTGGCGACGCGCAAGTCCACCGGGTTGCCGATGCTCCTCCTTTCGATCTTCTCGCCCGGCAACACCCGCGATTCGCTCTTCCTGGCCAACTACGCCAACATCAACATCAGCGACACGCTCTATCGCGTGCCGGGCGTGGGCGAAGTCAGGATTTTCGGGGCCAGCGATTACGCGATGCGCGTCTGGGTCAAGCCGGACACGCTGGCCAAGCTCGGCCTGTCGGTTCCTGACCTGGCCGGCGCGGTGCGAGCGCAGAGCAGCGTCAATCCTTCCGGCAAGGTGGGCGCGGAGCCTGCGCCCGAAGGCCTGGAGAAGACCTACACCGTGCGCGCGCAAGGCAGGCTCCAGACGCCGGAAGAGTTCGGCGAGATCGTCGTCCGCTCCCAGCCGGACGGCTCGGTCGTGCGCCTGAAGGATGTCGCCCGGATCGAACTCGGCGCGCTCAATTATCAGATGAGATCGCGCACGAACGGCCAACCCGCCGCTGTCGTCGCGGTCTTTCAGGCGCCCGGCTCGAACGCGCTGGCCGTCGCCGAGGGCGTCAAAAAGACGATGGCCGAACTGAAAGGGCGATTCCCGGCCGGCATTGATTACACGATCACGCTCGATACGACGCTGCCTGTCAGCGAGGGCATCCGCGAGATCATCAAAACGCTGCTGGAAGCGATGGCGCTGGTGCTCGTCGTCGTCTTCCTCTTCCTGCAAAACTGGCGCGCGACGCTCATCCCGATGCTCGCCGTGCCGGTCTCGCTCATCGGTACTTTCGCCGCTTTCCCCCTGTTGGGATTCTCGATCAACACGCTGTCGCTCTTCGCCTTCATCCTGGCCATCGGTCTGGTCGTGGACGACGCGATCATCGTCGTGGAAGCGGTCGAACATCACATGGAGAAAGGATTGTCGCCGCGCGAAGCAACCATCGAGGCGATGCGCGAAGTTTCCGGCCCGGTGATCGGCGTGGCGCTGGTGCTTTCGGCGGTCTTCCTGCCCGTCGCGTTTATGGGCGGCATTCAGGGGAGACTGAACAACCAGTTCGCCGTGACCATTGCGATCTCCGTGCTCATTTCGGCCTTCAACGCGTTGACGCTTTCACCGGCGCTCTCCGCGCTCCTGCTCAAACCGCGGCAGAAAGCAAAAGGGATCGTGGGCCGGGCTTTGGGGCGTTTTTACGGAGGATTCAACCGGCTGTTCGAGAAGGCGACGCACGGGTACGTCAACTGGAGCGGCGCGCTGATACGCAAGGCGCTCATCGCCATGCTGATCCTGGCCGGCTTCGCGGTTGTGGATGGTCTGATCGGCGGAAAGCTCCCGTCGAGCTTTCTGCCCGAAGAGGATTACGGCTACGCGATGCTCAACGTCCAGCTTCCGGCGGCGGCTTCGCTGGCGCGGACGGATGAAGCCTTGAAAAAGATTGAGGGGATTCTCGCCAAAACCGAAGGCGTGGCCTATTACAACTCGATTGTTGGCTTCAGCCTCCTGAGCGGCGTGGCCGCCAGTTATCAGGGCTTCATGTTCATCAATCTCAAGCCCTGGGACGAACGCGGCAGGGAGGATTTGCACGCGCGGGCCATCGTCAATCGCCTGAATGCGGCGCTGATGCGCGAAGTACCGGAGGCGATGGCCTTTGCGATCATGCCGCCGGCGATTCCGGGATTGGGATCGGCCGGCGGGTTCTCATTCTGGCTTCAGGATCGCAGCGGCGGGACGGTCGAATTTCTCGAACGGAACTTACAGACATTTCTCGCCGCCTGCCGCCAGCGCCCGGAACTGACCGGAGTCACGTCACAGTTTTCCGCCGGCGTCCCGCAAATCTTCGCCGACGTTGATCGCGACAAGGCGTTGAAGCAGGGCGTTTCGGTCACGGATGTTTACCAGACGCTGCAAGCTTATCTGGGCGGCCTCTATCTCAATCAGTTCAACCGCTTCGGCAGGCAGTGGCGCGTCTTCCTGCAAGCGGAGGGCGAAGAGCGGCGGAGCGAAGAGGACATCAAGAGTTACTATGTGCGGAACAACCAGGGCGAGATGGTTCCGCTCTCGGCGCTGGTCGCCACGCGCAGCATCAGCGGCCCGGAATACACCAACCGCTTCAATCTCTACCGCGCCGCTCAGGTCATCGGCAGCCCCGCGCCCGGTTACAGTTCCGGCCAGGCGATGGCCGCGCTCGAAGAAGTGGCGCGGCAAGTCCTGCCTGCCGAAATGGGCTACGACTGGGCTGACCTTTCTTACCAGGAGCGCCAGGCTTCGGGCGGCGCCAGCCGGGCGTTCGCGCTGTCGCTGCTTTTCGTGTTTCTGATTCTGGCGGCGCTCTACGAGAGCTGGTCGCTGCCGTTCTCGGTGTTGCTGACCGTGCCGGTCGCGGTCTTCGGCGCTTTCTTCGGCCTGCTGCTGCGCGGCTACGACCTGGACGTGTACGCGCAGATCGGACTGATCGTGCTCATCGGCCTTTCGGCCAAAAACGCGATCCTGATCGTCGAGTTCGCCAAGCTCGAATTCGAGAAGGGGAAAGGCCTGGTGGAGGCCGCGCTGGAAGGAGCGCGCCTGCGCCTGCGTCCCATCCTGATGACCTCGTTCGCCTTCATTCTGGGCTGCGCGCCGTTGTGGGGCGCGTCCGGTTCAGGCGCGGCAGGGCGGCGGATACTGGGCACAGTCGTGATCGTCGGCATGCTGGCCGCCACGATCATCGCCACCTTCCTCATCCCGGTGACCTTCTACGTGGTGGAAAAAATCACGGGCGCTGAAAAGAAACGCGCGCGGACAGATGAGCCGGAACCGCCATCGCTGGAAGCCAGCCCGGCGCCGGGGGATTAGGCGAGAGGCCAAATCAAGAGGGGAGAACTCATGAGGAAACAACTCTTCACAATCGCGCTGATAGCCGGTCTGCTCGCGGGTTGCATGGTCGGCCCCAAATACAACCGGCCCGCCGTCAAAGCGCCCGACGTGTTTCGCGACGGCGCTGCCGCCGCGCCGCCGGCCGATCCGGCTTCGCTGGCCGATTTGAAATGGTTCGAGGTCTTCAAGGATGAACGGCTTCAGGAGTTGATTCGGGCGTCGCTCACCCGGAATTACGACCTGCGCGAAGCCGTCGCGCGAGTGGACGCGGCGCGTGCCAATCTTGGCGTCACGCGCGCCGATCAGTTCCCGACCTTCACTGCCGGCGGCGATCTGACGACGCTGCGCAATTCCAGCAGCGGCTCGTTCAATATCCCCGGAAGCACAGGCTCGGCCCGCACCTTCGGGCGAACGGCGCTCAACCTGCTCTCTTTCGAAGTTGACCTTTGGGGACGGCTGCGCCGCGCGACCGAAGCCGCGCGCGCCGATCTGCTCGCCGCGGAAGAGAACCGCAAAGCCGTCATTACGACCCTCGTGAGCGACGTCGCGACCGCCTATTTCGACCTGCTCGAACTGGACACGGAGCTTGAGATTGCGCAGCGGACGCTCTCGACCCGTCAGGAATCGTTGCGCCTGATCAGCGTGCGCCAGCGAGGCGGCGTCGCCACGATGCTGGATGTGCGCCAGGCCGAGCAACTGGTTTATGGCGCGTCCCAGACCATCCCCGACATCGAGCGGCTGATCGAGCAGAGAGAGAACCAGATCAGCTTGCTGTTGGGCAGGAACCCGGGCGAGGCGCCGCGCGGTCGTTCGCTGACGGAGCAGGAACAACCGCCCCCCGTGCCTCCGGGATTGCCGTCTTCGTTGCTCGAACGGCGCCCCGACATCCGCGCGGCGGAAGCCGCTTTGATTGCGGCCAATGCCACCATCGGCGTGGCGCGGGCGGCCTACTTTCCCCGCATCAGCCTGACAGGACTGCTGGGTTTTGAAAGCAACCAGTTGTCCGGTCTGTTCACCGGCCCGGCGAGGGCCTGGCAATTTGCGCCTCAGGCGACGCAGCAGATTTTCAACGCCGGTCGCCTGAAATCGAACGTAAAACTGGCCGAAGCGCAGCAACAGATTGCGCTCGCGCAGTACGAAAAGGCGATTCAAACCGCCTTCCGCGAAGTGTCGGATGCGCTCGTCCAGTATCGCAAAGTCAAAGAGATTCGCGCGCAGCAGGAGTTGCTGCTGACCACATTGCAGGATCGGTCGCGGCTGGCCTATCTGCGGTACCGGGGCGGAGTTGATACGCTGCTCAATGCGCTGGACGCGGATCGTGATTTGTTCAACGCCGAATTGAATCTGGCGCTGACCAAACGAAATGAACTGCTCGCGCTGGTTCAACTCTACAAGGCGCTGGGCGGAGGTTGGACAAGGTGAAACTACAAACCGATATAAGCAAAATAAAAATGCGAGGTGCGTATGAACACAACTCATGCTCTGAGCGCGAAGCAGCGAAGCATCATTCCCATCGCCGCTTTCACCGCCACCGGCGATCAGGTAAAGCTGAGAACGGCTTTGACTGAAGGACTGGAGGCGAGTTTAACCGTAAATGAAATCAAGGAAATCCTGGTTCAGTTGTATGCGTATGCCGGGTTCCCGCGCAGTCTGAGCGGCATCCAGACTTTTATGGCCGTGATGGACGAGCGGCAAGCTAAAGGCATCAAGGATCAGATGGGCAAAGACGCGACCCCTATCCCCGCCGGCTTGGATAGAAATGAGTACGGCGCAAAAGTGCGGGCGACGCTTGCCGGGCAGGAAGTGATCCCGCCTCCCAGCGGTTATCAACTGTTCGCGCCCGTCATTGACACGTTCTTGAAAGAGCATCTGTTCGCAGACATCTTCGCCCGCGACATCCTCGATCATCAGAGTCGGGAGCTTGCGACCATCTCGGCTCTGGCCAGCATGACGGGCACGCGGAGCCAGCTCCAATTCCACCTGGGCGCCGCGATGAACGTCGGACTCACCGAAGCTCAGATGCGGGACTTCATCTCCGTGCTCGCGGCCAGGGTCGGCGAAAGCGAATCGGAAAGCGCCGGAGAGGCGCTGACCGCCGTCTTGAACAGCAGGATGTAATTTTCCACCTCGCAAAAATTGGTTGCCAGTTTGACTATATCCGAACAAGCAACGTTGAGGCGTTTTTTATCCGACAGGATGAACAAGATTTCCGGCGGGATTCACAAGATCATCCAGCGCTGACAGGTTGCAGTTCGGTTTGAATCCTGCTCATCCTGAAAAAGAACTGTCAAACCTGTCTCCAGGCTTTCTGCCTCGATTCATGTCCGTAATGCCGGCCTCTCTTCAGGATGCGTCTTCAGATGATGAAGAACGTGTTGATAACACACGGCTTCCAATTGCGATGCCGAGCGCGACAATGGTCAGGATAGCCGAGACTGCGAACGTGATCTGCATACCGGTTGCAACCGCCTCGGGATGAGCGGTTGTGATATCGGTTGTCGCCGATGCCAGCGCGAACACTGCGCCCATCACGGAAGCGCCGGTGACGAGGCCAAGATTGCGCGACAGGTTGAGCAAGCCGGAGATGACACCTCGCCGTTCCGGATGAACGTTCATCATGACTGCTGTGTTGTTTGCTGCCTGAAAAAATTGATACCCAGGAGACAAGACGAAAACGGCGGCAATATATCCCGCGATGCCGAACAGCGCCGGAAGCACGGTTAGCGCAATCAGGCCGACCGTCATTTCGCTCAGCCCAAGGATCATCATCAATGGCACACCCAACCGGTCAACGCTTCGACCTGCCGGAGCGCCAATCAGCATGGAGGTAATTGGGCCAATGGACATCACAACCCCAACAAACGTCGCGTTGAGCGCGAGCGCGCGTGAGAGGTAGAACGGCCCGACCACCAACGTCGCCATCATCACTGTCGAGACAAGCGCGTTCATGGCAAGGCTGGCGCTCAGCGCAGGATCGCGGAACATCGTCCAGCGGATTAAAGGTGACGACGCTCTCGCCTCGACAAGCGCGAAGAGGCCGGCTCCGCAGAAGGCAACCAACAACAGGGCGATGCCGGGCGAACCGAAACTGCTGCGCCATCGGGTCATGGCAAGCGCATACGCTGCAAGCGTCAATGCAAGCGCCAGCGTTCCCAGAGTGTCGAATGCGGCTCGTTCGGTCTTGGGCTTACGGCGATCAGCGGGCAGGGCGTAAGACGCCAGAAAGTAAGTCAGGATACCGAGTGGCGCGTTGACGAGGAAGATGGCCCTCCAACTGAACCCGGCGATCAGAACGCCGCCAAGCGAGGGACCAAGCGCGGTGCCGATTGCGGACATGGTTCCGAGCAACCCCATGGCGCTGCCGGTCCTGGCCTTTGGAACCGTTTCGCCGACAAACGCCATGGCGAGCGCCATCATGATGGCCGCTCCAAGCCCCTGCAGCGCCCGTGCAGCAATCAGCAGCCAGAGCGTGGGCGCCGCACCGCACAGGACTGAGGCCACGGTGAACAGGGAGATACCGGCCAGTAGTAACCGCCGATGCCCGGTGAGGTCGCCCAATCGCCCGACGCTGACGATCAGGGTGGTGATTGCGAGAAGATACGCGAGGACGACCCATTGGACTTGCTGGAAAGAGGCTCCGAACGCCTGTGCCAACATCGGCAAGCCAACATTGGCGCTGCTGGTACCGAGCGAAGACAACAACATGGAAAGCGAAAGGCTGGCGAGCGTCCATCGAGCCGAAAGCGTCCGTTCCGCATTTCCGGCTATTGCCGCATCTTGTTCTGCAATTCCCGCGATAATTGGCTTGAACATAAATTCCTTTTCGCTTGAGCTTGATTATGCTGCTCCATCGGCGCCGCCACCGCCTTGTTGTGCGTACCTCGTCACGCTTTCCTTCTTCAGATCGCAACTTGTGAAGCGATAAAGGAGAAGTGGCCCCGCGGCGCAATACGTGTCGTGAATGTCGCCAGGCAAATACACTTTGGCTTGCCCCGCTTTGATTGGGCTGGAATCCCTTTTTACGAGCTGCGCCTTTCCGTGCTCGCTTTCGACCCGCACATAAGTTCCCATCTCGGTTTCTCCCTGTTGCACGGCGTAAACCACCCAGCCCTTTCCGTGGTCGTGGGGCGGGCGGTAAAGTCCAGTCGGTTCGGTATGCGCCAGGAGCAGAAATCCATGCTCCGGGTCTCGGTATAGCTCTCTGTTTTCGGGAGCATCCTTATGCAGCGCCGCCAACCACTCCTCAGTGGCAGGCGCTTTGAGGAGTTCTTCCAGATGTTCACGACAACCAGCAACCACTTCGGAGGTAATAGGTTCCCAGGTCGCCCTGACTCTTTCGATAAATGTTTCAAGCGAATTCTTAGCCATATAAATTCCTTTCAGTTTGGCGTGCATTTGGCATCGCCGGGCAGTTCAAGCAATTGCCAAATACGAAACTTCGTGATTTGACCGCTCCTGAATTGGAGTCGTCCAAAATGTACTCCCAGGCATGGCACGGCGGAAGACGCTTGATTTGCACTGTATTCGTGCGTGTGACGCCACATCACAATTGAATCGTGCTAGGATCAATGCATGTCGAGACCCGATTTCAACCTGCTTGTCATTCTTGATGTGCTGCTCACGGAAGGCAGCGTTGCGCGGGCGGCCCGGCGGCTGAGGCTAAGCCCGTCGGCGATGAGTCGGACGCTGGCGCGATTGCGTGAGACGATGGGCGATCCGCTGCTGGTCAGGGCAGGTCGTGGGCTGGTTCCCACTCCGCGGGCGATGGAAATCCGCGAACGGGTCAGCCATCTCGTGCAGGACGGAGAAACCATTTTACGCCCCGCTGAAAAGCTCAATCTCAAACAACTCGTCCGAACCTTCACACTGCGAAACAGCGAGGGCTTTGTTGAGAACTTCGGGCCGTACCTCATTGCCCGCGTCGCCGAGCAGGCTCCCGGCGTGCGGCTGCGCTTTATCCAAAAGCCGGACAAAGACAGTGGGCCGCTGCGCGAAGGGACGGTTGATCTGGAAACGGGTGTTGTCGAGAAGACGACCGCTCCCGAACTGTGTGTGCAGGCCTTATTCCGGGATCGTTACATTGGTGTTGTGCGAAAGGAGCATCCTCTGGCCAGGGGGAAGATCACTGCCTCTCGTTACGCGAATGGCAGGCATATTTACGTCTCGCGTGAAGGATTCGACAGAGGGCCGATTGATGAGGCCTTGAAGTCATTTGGACTGGAACGGGAGATCGTCACGATCGTCGGCGGCTTTGCGACAGCGCTGGCGCTGGCTCGCGGCTCCGATTTGATCGCCAGCGTTCCCGAACGGCACACCGGAAACCTGCGCGCCGGAATGCATAGCTTTCCGCTGCCGGTTTCCACACCGGAATTTACGGTTTCCCTGCTCTGGCACCCTCGGCAGGATGCTGATCCCGCGCACCGTTGGCTGCGCGGATGTGTTCGAGACGCTTGCGTTCAAGATGTCGCAGACACCGTCAACAGAAGAGCATTTCCTGAAACCCAATAATCCGCCGACGGGCCTGAGCGAACCCGCGTCGTCGCCGATTCTTCCTGCAATTGCGAAAGAAGTGGCGGCGACGCACGTCGGCATCATCGCGCGCGGCAATGGCTTGAACGCGCATCACTGCGTATTTCGCGGCTATATCAACGACGCCGTGGTGTATTGGACGCCCGGCAGCACAGGCCACGCGATGAAGAATTGCATCTTTCAGGGGACGTATGGCAGCACGGTGAGGACATCGGGCATCGCGGATGATTTCGAGCATCGCAATAACGTCGTGGATAACGCCAATTACGTGTTAATCTCCAGTGGGCTTTTGATACGACGTTGCAGTTCACGCTACACTCTTGCGAACAATTCACGAAGGCAAGGAGATTATGCGACTCATAGACATCACACGCCCGTTGGACCCACAAGACATTGACAAGTTGCCGCCCGCACGGCGCGTCAATGCCAGCGTCATGGTTCCGGAGATTGAATATCACCGCCCGAAAGTCGAAGGAGTGACCGCGATGTGCGCCTTTTTCGGCTGCCAGCCCGAAGACCTACCCGAGGGTGAAGGCTGGGGTGCGGAAATGATGCGAATCGGAACCCACATGGGAACGCATGTGGATGCGCCATTGCACTACGGCTCGATGTGCGAGGGAAAGCCCGCACGCACGATCTCGGATATTTCGCTCGATGAGCTATATGTTGATGGTCTCGTACTTGATGTGCGTGGCAAGGTCAAAGGCGGAGAGGGAATCTCATTGGAGACGCTAAAGAGCGCGCTCGCGGCCAACCCGGGAAAAGTCACGCCCGGTTGCGCGCTCATGCTCCGCACCGGGCAAGAGGATCAGCCATTTGGAAGTGACGGCTATTTCAATTATCCCGGCATGACGCGGGAAGGCACCTTATTTTTGGCATCAACGGGCGCCAAGATTCTCGGCACCGATGCGCTCGGTTGGGATCGCCCGTTTCCAGTAATGAGGCGAATTTTTGAACAGACCGGTGATCGCTCGCAGATATGGGATGGACATTTCGCTGGACGGGATGCGGAAGTGTTCATTGTTCAGCAACTGCACAACCTGAAGGCGCTGCCAACACACGGCTTTAAAGTCGGTTTCTTTCCGCTGAATCTGGCGCGCTGCAGCGCCTCTCCGGCGCGCGTCGTGGCGTTTGTAGAGTAGCCGTCGAGGAATCAAGTCACGGCGCCGCTACTGAGCGGCGCCGTGACTCTTTTGCTACCGCAGCGTGTTTTACGCGACGCTGCGCGAGCCGATCGTATTGCGCAACGTGCCGATGCCGTCGGCCTCTAATTCGATGACATCGCCTTCCTGCAGCAACCAGCCCTTCTCTGTGCCGCAGCCGTTCTCGAAGGTGCCGGTTCCAAACACTTCTCCCGCGTGCAGCGTGCAGCCCTGGCTAATGTAGGAAATCAGCCGCTCGAACGTAAGCTTCATGGTCCTGGTGCTGGATTGTGTCTGCTGCTCGCCATTACGGCGCGAGCGCACGACGATGTTGTAGACATCGGGGAACTCGTCAATGGTCGCAATGCAGGGACCGAGTGAATACGAGCCTTCGAAATCCTTGCTCTTGCCGGCCGCTGAGTTTTCTTCCACTTGCACGTCGCGTGCTGTGAAATCATTGAATAGCGTCAGGCCGAACATATACGAGCGCGCCTGGCTTTCCGGAATGTCCTTGCCGGTCTTGCCGATGATCAGTCCCAACTCCAGCTCATAGTCGAGCGCATTGCTAAAGTTCGGCCAGGTGAGCGTCGCATCATGGCCGATGAGATTCAGTGGATTAGCCGTGTAAAAACGCGGTCGAGTGAAGTAGTTCCTGGGCAGCGCAACCTGGCCTTCGGCGACCAGCTTTTGATAGGCGGCTTCCGGATCCGGCTCGTTTGCGACTCGCGCACGCGCCGCGCGGCGCACGAAAAACATTGCGTGCTCCTCCATCGTGCCCCAGTCGCGCATCAACGGCGGATTGGGCAGCGGCGCGAGCAGTGTGACGCCCTGTGCTGAGATCACATTGTCGCGTTTTTTCACTGCTGAACGAGCTTGATCGAGCGCGGCGTCGCCGGCGCGGATGAATTCCAGCATCGAATCGTTGATGCCGCTCAGGTCCACGATGGCCTGATCGTTGTCGGCGAACGCGCCGATGCGCGCGCGCTGATCGGCGGGGGAAACGAAGGTAACGAGTCGCATGGTTGATTCTCCGATAAGCTCACCCACGAGCGGTGCGCCTGTTTCACTCTGTGTAGATGCCGGGACCGTTCGGCGCAAAGCGCTCCAGCAAGAAGCGCTCCTGTGGTTTTTCCGAGGCCGTCTTGGGAATTTCATCCACGACCTGCAGATACGAGGGAACAAAATTCGCTTCCAGATCGCGGCGGCATTGAGCAAACACCGATCGCGCATCGAAACAGGCGCGATCCAAATGCTCCTCCCTCGACTCATTGCGCAGCTTCCGGCGCGGCTTTGCCAGGTTCCATCATGTGATCGACCGCTTTGGCAGGATGCGCGTTCGCCGCTTCAACCGGCTCTGCCGCGCCGGCGCCTTCGAGCTTGGCCACGTTGGCGACATGAGACTCGCGTGTGATCTTGTATTTGGAGACAAAGATGAGGCCGATGATCTTGATGATCGCGATCACCGCGATGAACGTCATCGCAAGCCTGAACAGCGTTTCGGGCTGAACCTGATCAACGCGCGCGCCCACGGGAAATGCAACGAACACCAGAATTCGACCGGCCACAAATGCCCCGATGCCGCTCGAGAACTTCTGCACGAAGGGCATCGCCGAAAACACCAGACCTTCCGAGCGCCGGCCCGTACGGACCTGACTGTCCTCGACGCAATCGGCAACCATCGAAATAGTGGCGATCATGCCGATCGAACGCACGAGCACTTCACACAAGCCGAAGACGAACATGACGCCGAAAAGCAACGTCGTACCGTTCTTTGGAAAAAGGCCGGCGCTGCGCAGCAGGAAGGGCGTGATGATGATCACTGTGTTGATGGCGAACATGGCGAAGGCCGTGTTCCGCTTGCCATAGCGCTGCGCGATTTTCGGCGCCAGAAAGCTTGCGAGAGATGCGGCAATGAAGGCTCCGACCACGAACGAGATGATTTGCGCTCGCCTGAAGCCCCAATAGAACGTCATGAAGTACACGCTCAAGGCCACCGAGATCGAACTCGCGCCCGCCGTGCACATCGCCGACACGAGCACCATCACAAGCGAGCGATTCGACACCGTGCCCCAAATCTCGCGTGCAGTCTGACTGAGAGAAGTTTTTCGCCGCGGCGGCGCCTGTTTGAAGGTCGGAATGAAGCGATGCGTGCCGACCGCTGAAACGAGCATGGCGATGAGCATGAAGATAGCGCCGACCCGACCGTAGTTCTCATAACCGCCCCGTTGCAATTGAGCGCCTTCGTAGCTGAAGAACACAAGCCAGATGAGCGCTTGCATGACGATGCTGCCCATCCAACCAAAGTAGTAACGATAAGCGGCAAAGGAGGTGCGCTCGTCGTAGTTGGAGGTAAACTCCGGCAGCAACGCCGAGTTTGGGATTTCGAAGGTGGAAACCAAACCCCGCACCAAAATCGCCAGGGCGATCAAATAGTAAAGCAGCCAACCCGACGCCCACTGCGGCGGATTCCATAGGAAGTAGAACGTCACCGCAACCGGAATCGCAGCGAAGTACATGAACGGATGACGCCGCCCCAGCTTTGAACGCCAATGATCCGAGATATGACCAATGACCGGATCAACCACCGCATCTACAATCATCGCAATCATGAGCGCGGCGCCGACGGCGCCGGCCGGCACGCCGAGAACCTGGCTGTAGAACACCAGGAGAAATTGCGCGAAGGCGTTGTCCTTGATGCCGAATGCAATTGACCCAACGCTGTAGAGCGCTTTAGTGCTCGCTGTCACGGGAGGACGCGCGCCGCCAGTCAAATCAATCTGTGTATTCATGCAGCTCCTGGTAGACAAATTCGAAGGGAATATGTTTGATGGCAGGAAATGCATCCTGCTCGACAAGAACCGGGACCAACAGTTCCCGGTTCTTGTCTCTCGACGCGCCGGTCGAAATTACTCAGGCGCAACCGCGAACACTACCTTGCCGACAGTTTTTCTTTCCTCCATCGCGCGTTGCACGGCGACGATGTCCTCGATCGGGTGTATCACGGGAGCGGTCAGTTCCTCAGTCGCCAGCCACTCATCGCAAAACGCTTGAGAACGCGCGTATTGTGGCGTGCCGTGAATCATGAATGGGATCATCGAAAACGGCATGATCGTGATGGAATCGTAAGAGTTCGCGTAGAGATTGACCGGCTCGGCGCCGCCCGGCGTGCCAAACAGCACCCAGCGGCCAAGCGGACGGATGATCAGGCGATCTTTCTGCAAGGTGCCGCCGGCGACACCGTTCAGCGCCACGTGAACGCCGGCGGGCGGCGCGTTTGGGGCAAATCCACGCGGCTTGACGCCGACGATCTTCTCGACCTCTGCGATGTAATCCTGAGTGGTGGTGTTGATGGCGTGATCGGCGCCATGGGCGAGCACGGCCTTACACTTCTCGTCCGAGCTGGCAAGTCCGATCACTTTCACGTTCTTGAATTTACGCTTCATGATTTGCACGCACAGCATGCCGACGCCACCCGCCGCCGCGTGAACGAGCACGGTTTCGCCTTCCTGCACTTTCGCCCATTCGTTGACGAGCAAGTAAGCGGTGGGCATGTTGACCTTGTAAACGAGCGCGCCCGCCAGCGACACACCCGGCGGCGCTTTGCTGATGCGCCCCGTCGAAGGAACAACCAGATACTCCGCATAAGCGCCGCCGTAAGGCAGCGCAACGACAGTATCCCCAACCTTGAAATTCGTGACGTTCTCACCTACTTCGGCCACCACCCCTGAAGCTTCCTGGCCAGGCACAAACGGAGGAGTCGCCGAGCGCACGGGAATTCCGTTGCGGCCCATAATGTCGCCCCAGCGAAGCCCCGCGTAATGCACTCGAATCAAGACATCATCCGGCCCTGGGCTGGGCTTAGGCACATCGGCAATCTGGAAATTCTCCGCGGGACCGTAATCTTTCAATAATGCAGCTTTCACTGTGAAATGCTCCTTGGCGGTAAGTTGATCGCTGCGCGCTAGCTCAGCGACCCCTCAAATCCAGGATGGCCGCCATACAAACGACGACCTGGTCTTAGGGTTAATCGTAATCTGTAATTCGCCTGTAAAACTATTGGTACAACTCTGGCCACGAGTGGGGGGTGTTATGAAGTTCCTGTTTATTAACCCTGCAGTCAGAGTTCCTCAGCGACCGCCGTGGCAGTTCTTACTCATACGGCGTTTTCGTTCTGACCGACATTGTCTGCTGTGACTTCTGGTCTGCGGTGACTTCTGAAGGATGAGCTAACCAACCCCATCAGGTGGCCGTCATTCTACTATCAACCATCAGACACGCCAATCCCCATCTGATCTGTTGCTCTGTTGATCTGTGCATGGGTGACCTCGCCGGAGGAAGGCGGAACATCCCTGGAGCAGGAGCCGGTGCAAGAAATTTCAGGACTGTCTCACCAAGTCTGATGTTGTTGCCATTGATGAGCGGATACTTCCTTCGCGGTGTGAGCTGATGACCGTTGATAAATGTCCCATGAGCACTCCCCAGGTCTTCAATAAAAAACTGCCCGTCTTTGATCTCAATCCGCGCGTGATGACGTGATACGCACGCTGCCAGAACAAGCCATTGAGTTCGAGCACGACTCGACGAAGCGAAACTACCTCCATCCGGTCGCGGATTCGGAAGCCGCGAAAATCGGCGCGGGTCTTTTCCTGAAGCGAGTCTAGTAACAGAGATGTTGTTGCGCACCAGCGCGTCTTGGAACAATTCTGCAACCAGAAAGGAACTCCACATTACGGGAAGTCTTATGCGACTCGGATTCGCTGAGTTCAACGTACCTGACCTGGCGCAAGCGCACATTTTCTATGAGTCAGTGCTGGGCCTGATCAAGACAGCAGAAAGTGACGAGAAGCTCTATTACAAGTGCTGGGATGAGTACGACCACCATAGCGTCGTGCATCCAGCGTTAGCCTTTCAATTCTTCACGACAGGAAAGCCGAATAAATAGACCACAAGTTCACTTCTTCCTTTGCGAACGTTTTGGCTTCATGGTTCTTCTGGCCGTGTGACGAACGTGAAGCAATTGAGGTTGCCGAACCCGCAGTCCGTCTCATGCGCGAGGCGAAGCAGGAGTGTGAAAAGTGAGCCGTTCAGACGGTTCGCCGCGGCGGTTGCCATCGTCCATACGTCAGCGAGCGCCAGAGCCATTCCGCCGGGCCGAAGCGATAACGCCACAGCCACCAATCGCTCGTGACCAGTTGCGCGGCAAAGACTGTCAGGCCTATCAACATCGCGACTGCCGAGCCGAGCCGTCCGAAAAGCCCGAAGCCAAACCCGTAAAACAGCATGCTGAAGATCACCGATTGCATCAGATAGTTGCTGAGCGCCATCCGTCCGGCGGCGGCAAACAAGCGCGTCAAACACGTAACGCAGCCAGCTTGCGCCGAACTCAGCCACAGCAACAGACCTGCACCGTAAGCAAAAGCCAGCAACACAACTGAGTAAGGATAAAGCCAATCGAGCGCGCCCGGCGGCGGCTGTCCAGTCTCTTTCGACCAAACCTGTAACGTCGTCGTCAGCGCGCCGAAGCTGCCCGCGACGACGAGAATGGCCCGCAGCAGCTTGCGCTGCTCTGTCAGTCGTTGCAGGACGCCGGCGCGCCAAGCGGCGATGCCAAACAGCATCAAGCCAAAAGTTCGCGGCAGAGAGCCGATGAGCAGCGGGGCGATGAATTGCCACGCCTCGCGCCAGCGCAGCGTCAGGATTTCCATAAAGCTCCCAGTCGCGTAAATGCGTGTGGCAACGCCGGCCTGTACGCGCATTGCTTCAGTACTCGGAAACAGGCTGTCGAAGAAAGGCAAATGGGGCGAGAGCACAATGACGGCAAGACCTGCGGCCGCCAGCCACCTGGCGGGCAGTGCGACAAACGGAATCAGTAGCAGGCCGCAAATGGCGTACAGCGTGAGGATGTCTCCGTTCCAGACGAGCAGCATGTGGCAAAGGCCGATAACCAGCAGCACTGAAAAGCGGCGCGTAAGAAAAACTGCCGCGCTGCGTTGGTGCGTCGCCGCACGCTCCGCCTGCACGCCCACGCCGACGCCGAACAGAAACGAAAAGAGCGCGAAGGCTTTGAACTCGAAGATCCACGCCAGCAGAATGTCCGTCGCGCGGTTGGCCCAGCCCGCGTGCGTGTGAAACGTCAAGAAGCTCTTGAACAGCGAGACGCGAAAGCCAACCAGCAGATTGACCATCAACACGCCCAACAGCGCCGCGCCGCGCAACACGTCCAGCGCCGCGTAACGCTCAGCAGCAGCGACCGGTTTCATTGGGTCTGACAATTGGTGGCGGTTCATCCGACGATTCGCAGCGCGAGATAAGGCGTCAGGTTGAACAGGATGATGCCTGTTTTGTAAAGCACGATCCCGGCGAAGTTGATCGCGTCGAACTGCTCAACCGGCAGGCGGAACCGTTTGCTCCAGAGCCGATGCAGCCATTCGCGCGAGAACACGAGGAGTAGCGACCACACAGCCAACAACCCAAAATTGATGATCGCGCACCACAACAGCGCGTCTCGTACCATCTCGATGTTCATAAAAATTCCTCTTTCGGCCAAGCCTTCACCGCATTGAGTTGCGCCCAGCCAATTGTTGTTTCGCCCCGGCAATGAGCCGTTCGAGCGATTGCCGCAAGTTTTTGTCCAACGCAAGGCAGCGGTCGAAGTCCCGTTGCGCTTCGTTCGCGCGGCTTTGCAACAGCCGCACGAGTCCGCGTTGGGCGTAAGCGTCGGCCAGATGCGGTTTCAACTCGATAGCTCGGGTGAAGTCAGCCTCGGCTCGCTCAAAATCGCCTTTGGCCCGCCAGAAAGTTCCGCGGTTGAACCAGGCGTCGGCGAAGCGCGGGTTGAGCCTGAGGGCCTGGTTGTAATCGGCCAGCGCGCCATCGAAATCTCCTTTCATCTGCCGCGCCGCGCCGCGATCGCTCCAGGCTTCAGGGAAACCGGGGTTAAGTTTGATCGCGCGGGTCTGGTCGCTGATCGCGCCGCCATAATCGCCCAGCCGGAATCGCGCTACACCGCGATTGTTGTAGGTTTCGGCGCGGCGCGGGTCGAGCTTGACGGCATAGTCGAAATCGGCGAGCGCGCCCTGGTGATCGCCTTTGGCGCCGCGCGCCAGGCCGCGGTTGGCCCAGGGTTGGGCGAGACGCGGATTGAGTTCGATAGCCTTGTTGCAGTCGCTGATCACGCCGTCCAGGTCTCCCCTCAAATACCGCACCCCGCCGCGATCCACATAAGCTTCAATCAGGCGCGGATTGAGTTTAATGGCGTGGTTAAAGTCGGCCAGCGCTTCATCCGGCCTTCCCAAATGGAAGCGCGTGAGGGCGCGGTTGTAATAAGCGTTGGCTTGGCTCGGGTCAGTGGCGATGGCGAGATCAAAATCGGCCATCGCCCGTTCGTACTCGCCTTTGACAAACCATTCGTTGCCGCGTTCGATGTAAGAAGACGCCGTCGCGGCGCGCAGGTTTTGCGCCCGGGCCGGCGCACAGCTCGCCAGCAGGCAGATCGTCAACTGAATGATGATCAGAGCCGGCAGTAATCTTTGGCTGTTCATTGTCCTCCCTTCCGTCTGCTGCGTGATTGATTCGGTAAGGCGGGGCTGCATTGCCGCAGCGCGCCGCCTCCCCTTAAAATGAGCCGACCACCATGCATTTTTGATTGGCTCATTTTGCGGCGGACGATAGGCGCACGAGCGGCGAGAAGTCCTTTGCCGCGTCTAGTTTCTTTCTCGAAAAATCCTCGGAGACTTCTCGGAGCGGTTATGGCAGAGAATCTCAAGCGTTTATACGAATTCGGCCCGTTCCGGCTGGATGCCGGGGAGCGGTTGCTGCTGCGCGACGGCGAGGTCGTCCCGCTCACGCCGAAAGCCTTCGATCTGTTGCTGGCACTGGTGGAACAGCCCGGACATTTGTTGGAGAAAGAAACGCTGATGAAGGCGGTCTGGCCGGACAGTTTCGTTGAAGAGAACAATCTGGCCGATAACATATCCCGGTTGCGGAAGGCGCTCGGCGAAGGCGAGAACGGGCAGAAGTTCATCGAAACAATACCGAAGCGCGGTTATCGCTTTGTGGCCGAGGTTCAGAAGCAAAATGGCCTGGGGGCAAGTCAGGTGGTTGAGGAACCGGCGTCTCGCGTCGGCGCGCCTGAAATGCAGCCGGCGGCGGCGGGCGGCGGTTCTCCGGCTACCCGCAGCAAACGCTCCAGGATTATTTTGAGCGTTTTCGCTCTCCTGCTGCCTGTCCTCATCGGCGCCGGACTCTGGCTGTTCTCGTGGCAGAAGAAGAGAGTCGAGGTTCAGCAGCTTGAGTTCAAGGGCAACTTTTATCTGGGCAGGTGGACCGAAGACGAGATCAGGAAAGGTATCGAATACCACAACCAAGCTATCGCCCTGGACCCGAACTCCGCCAACGCATACGGAAGACTGGCTGCCGGATGGATGTTCCTTTCGGACTTGTATCTTCCCCCACGCGATGCGATGCCCAAAGCGAAGGCAGCGATAGTGAGGGCGCTCCAGTTGGATGAGACGTCTTCCGAGGCGCACGCTACCCTGGGCCTGATCGAGACACAGTATGAATGGGACTGGAAGAGAGCCGAACAGGAATTCAAGCGCGCCATTGCGCTCACCCCGAAATCCGATTTGGCGCATCAAATCTATGGCTGGTACTTGATCGCGTTGGGCCGGTTTGACGAAGCGCAGGCGCAAATGAAAAAGGCGTTGGGAGCCGATCCGCTCAACGATTTCGGCCTGTGGGGACTGGGAGATTCTTTCTATTTCGCGCGCCAATATGAGCAGGCCGTCGAGCAATACCGGCGGGCGATTGGGGTGGAACCGAAGTCGCACTGGACGCGCCTGATGCTCGGCTGGGCTTATGTACAGCAGGGCAAGTTTAGCGAAGCCGTTGCCGAATTGAACCAGGCGTACCGGTTGAATGATCGCCCACAGGTTTTGGCGGCGCTCGGACACGCCTACGCCGTGTCGGGTCAGCGCACCGAAGCGCAAAAGGTGATCGGAGAGTTGCAGGAGACCGCCAAACGCAGGTACGTCTCGCCCTACGATGTCGCCACAATCTATGCCGGACTTGGAGAGAAGGAGCAGGCGCTGGCTTGGCTCGAAAAAGCCTCTGAAGACCGCAGCGGCTGGCTGGCGTTGTGGCTGAAAGTCGATCCGAAATTCGACGGCTTGCGCGCTGATGAGCGCTTCCGCGACTTGCTGCGGCGCATCGGACATACGCCCTGATTTGTCAGTCAACCACGCGCCTCGGCTGAATCCCCCCAACGGAGACTGCTGAAAAAGTGCACTTACTCTGCCTGCCATCGAAATCGTAGACAGCGCCATCGCCGCTTGGAAAATCAATCTGGTAGACACGGTGGCGGACAATGCATCCAGCGGGCTTTTCGTGCTGGGAAATCAGCCTATACCGCTGGGCGCGCTGTCGCTGGCCGACCTGAAAATGCGGATGCTGAAAAACGGAGAGGAAGTATCGTCCGGTAGCGGCGCAGCCTGTCTGGGACATCCGTTGCGCGCGGCTTATTGGTTAGCCTGCGCCATGACTGAACGCCGACAGCATTTGCGTGCAGGCGAAATCATTCTGTCCGGCGCGCTGGGCCCGATGGCGGCAGTAGCGAGCGGTGATGTCGTGCAGGCACAGATGGGGGCTTTAGGAACCGTTGCCTGCCATTTTGCCTGACCTGCGATGGAAGGTTATTCTGCCGACTTATGAAAGCAGCCTGGTATGAAAAACAAGGCGCAGCGCGCGACGTTTTGACCGTCGGCGAAATGGACGCAACCCAGCCGCTCGCAGGTGAAGTATGGATAAGTTCGCGGTCACACATTGAGCCAACCCGCCAAACCATGTTACAAAGTTGCCGAGCCGGAGCAGCAACCAAGAACAAAGCGAATGAACCTATGAGTATCGCAGTTGAAATTCAATTGAATGAACAGCAACAGGCAGCGCTGGAACGTGTCGCGCGCCGCCGCAAGGTGTCGCTCCACCGTGTGTTGAAAAGCGCGGTGGACGATTTTATCGAGCGGCTCGAAGAGGAAGAGTTGCTGGAAAGTTCTGAGCGGCAAGCGCAGCGCAAACCCTGGCAGGAAGAAGACGCCGTGGAGTTGGTGCGCGCATGGCGGCGCAGGAACTATCCTGAAAAAGCCTGACCCTGAAGAATCGGACGACAATGGCAGCCAAAGCCCCGCTCAAGGTCGTGCTTGATACCAACGTATTTGTCGGCAGGTTTCTCGCTCGACAACCGCGCAGCGCCAATCGCGTAATTATTCACTCCTGGCTGGTGACGCGCCGCTTTCAACTCGTCGTGTCACGCGAAATCCGGGAAGAATATTTGCGCATCTTTCGCGAAGTGCTGGAGTTTGATGCTGAGACCATCAGTCGCTGGCAACAACGTTTTACCCGCCGGCGCTTCGTCAAAACTGTCAACCCCAAAATCAAACCGACGCTGAGCCGAGACCCCAATGACGATATGTTCATCGCCGCCGCCAAGGCCGCCAAAGCACAATTCCTCGTTACGAATGACCGCGACTTGCTCGAAATCAGTGAAGTGGACAGACTCCGGTTAGCCTTTCTGATCGTTACGCCACAACAATTCCTGAAACATCTCGCTCAGCTTCGGTGAACGTTTCCCAGTCTATCGAAGCTACTGGGATAATCTCGACACTGCGATCTATCCGCTCTCGCGCGGGAACAGCCGCCGCGCTAAAGATGGCGCCCACGTCAACGGCCCGCGAGGGGGAGCCGGAACGCGGCCATCTCCTCGCCATTGCGAACCAGGAGCACATCGCCGACCAGCGCTGGATGGTTCCAGGTCTTGCCCTCGACCGCCTTGAAGCGCGCGAGTTCCGTGAACAGATCCGGGGTCGCTTTGACCAGCGCCAGCTCGCCCTCCTCCGACAGCGCCAGAATCAAATCCTGGTCGGGCAGCAGGATGATCTGTCCGTGGCCGTAGCGTCCGCCCTTCCACTTGCGCTTGCCGTCTTCGAGACCGACGCACGCGAGGATGCTGCCGTCGAAACCGAAGGCGTGGCCCTTGTGAACGACGAAATCGTTGTAGTAGGGCTTCATCCCCGTAGACGTCCAACGCTCCTGAACGCTCCATCCGGCGTCACCGTGCGCAACCGCGACTCGGCGCAGCCCGACCGCGGCCATTCCGGAGCCGCTGCCGATCAGGACGTCGCTGCCCGCGATTACGAACGGCTGTAGGATGCCGTCGCCATTCCACTCGTGCTTCCAGAGCAATTTACCATCGGCCGGGGAGACGCTCGTCATGCCTTCTGCATTCAGCAGGAGGATTTGAGGGACGCCGTTGATCGTCACGAGTTGTGGCGAACTGTAGCCACCTTTGTCAGCCGGGCCTTGCCAGCGCGGATTGCCGGTCGCGGCGTCGTAGGCGACGAGCACGCCAGAAGTCGCAACGACTACAGCATCGCCAACGACCAGCGGCGAGCTTGCAAATCCCCAATCCGGGACTTTCGTCTTTGTATCTGACGCCGCGTTGCGAGACCAGATGACGGAACCGTCACGAGCGTTGAGCGCGTTCAGGATTCCCGTCGCGCCAAATGTGTAGACGCGCCCGGCTCTCAAGGTCGGCGTCGCGCGCGGGCCGGCGCCGGAAAGCGATTCGACAAACCGCGCCTTGTCACGGTGTCTCCAAACCGGCTCGCCGGTAGTCAGGTTGTAGCAGGAAACAATCTCAGCGTCGCCGAGTTGTTCCTGGGTATAGAAGTGATTACCGCGAACTGAAAATGATGACCAGCCCGGACCGACGGGGCGGCGCCACATCTCGATGGGCTTCGACTGAGACCAGTCGGTTTGGATTTGCACTCCGCGAATGACGCCGTCGCGCCTCGGGCCACGAAAGCCGGACCAGTTGGCGCCGATTGTCGCTGCTTCGGAATCCGCGACGCTCTTCTCGGGAGAACTGGCGGGAGTTGGGGATGTCATCGGCCCACTGGCTGACGCCGGATTTGGCGTTTCGGCTGGCGCAGCCGCCGCAGTGAGGGCTGGGACGACGGGCTCTTTTCCATTGCCCGCCTGGGCAAGGAGGCGCTGTTCGGGTGTCGGCGTCCACCGCCAGTGGAAATCCAAATCGCCTTCTACGGTAATGCCACCGGTTCGCAGGAGCGTGAACATTCCGCACGCAAGCAGAATGGCCACGACCAGCGATGCGCGACGAGGGCTGCTGGACAGGGACAGGCGCCGGCTTACCGCTACCGCGGCGACGAAAGCAAGGTTCAGGACTGGGATTGCATAGATGAAGAGCATCCAACCCGCCAGGGACTCGTGAGCGACGAGTCTGGTCGCGGCGAGCGCGGCCACCATCAATACGACAGCGCCCACACGCTCCACCCACGGCGCGCGACTGAACAACAGCCACCACACGAGGACAATCAATGCGCAGCGCAGCCCCGCCATCATTGCGACCATCACGGCATCGTTAAAGAAGTAGGGGGCGAGCCAGAGCAGGCACTGCAACGCGACGGCAACCACGCCGGGCCACACCCGGAGCGGCTTCTGAGAAGTCGGTAGATCAACTGGATTGTTTGTCATATCGCTTACCTTCTATAACGCGCTCCTCGCTTGCGCCGCTTTATAGCTGAGTATACACTCGATTATAGAGGTAAGCGCAATGGCGAGACCGAAGAGTGAAGATAAACGAAATGCGATTTTGGCGGCGGCGACCCAGGTCTTCGCGGAGCGTGGGATCGGCGCCCCGACCTCCGCGATCTCAGACGCCGCCGGGGTGGGCGAAGGAACGCTGTTTACCTACTTCAAGACCAAGGATGAACTGTTGAATACGCTCTTTCGCGAGATCAAATTGGAGTTGTCGGATGCTCTCATGAACAGCTTTCCGAGGAGGAAGAGCATTCGCGACCGGTTTCATCATTTGTGGCATCGCTATCTGGATTGGGGAATCGCGAACCCGCTGCAGCGAAAAGTTCTAATGCAGATTGGGGTCTGGTCCGGTTTGACGGAGGAGTCGAAAGTGACTGGCACGGCTCCATTCGCCGAAATTCTGGCCATGATGGAAGCAGCCATCGAACAGCACATTATGCGCAAACTGCCGCCACAGTTTGTCGCCGGTCTGTTTCGCGCCCAGGCGGAGATTACGATTGAGTTCATGAGCCAGAACCCAAAGCAGGTGGAACTTTACCGCAACGCGGGATTCGAAGTGCTGTGGGCGGGAATTACCCGCAAATGATGAATTTTGCATCTTCATAGAGTGGGCGCTTACGGTTGAAGAGGCTGCCTGTCCCCCCGTCGCTCCGGCGGCGATCAAAGAGGCTGAAGCAAGTGCGTACCTATTTCATATTGATATTCGTTCTGGTCGTCGTGCTGGCGCTGGCGGCGGGTCACTATTACTTCTGGATTCGCCTGGCGCGAGACACGAGACTGCCGGCGCCATGGTCGAGAGCGCTGAGCGCGGCGCTGGTCGCGCTGTGGCTGTCGGCGCCGGTTTCATTCGTCCTCCTGCGGTTTGTCCAGGCGGATTGGAAGCGGTACGCAGTGTGGGCCATTTCTGTCTGGGTGGGAATGCTGTTCATCTCGGTGATAGTACTGGCAATCGCCGACAGCATTCATCTGGCGTTGGTCGTCATCGAGCGGCTGTCGTCCGGTAAGCCTGTCGATCCGGGACGTCGATTGTGGCTGAGGCGATTTCTCGGCGCCGGCGCCGCGCTGGTCTCGGTGGGGCTGGCCGGTTGGTCAACACGGCAGGCCCTGAGGCCACTCAGTGTGCGCGAACTCACTGTCCGACTTGCCCGGCTGCCGCGTGAGCTTGACGGCTTCACCATCGTACAACTGACGGATGTGCATTTCGGCCAAACGATTCGCCGCGATTTTGCCGAGCAGATAGTGGCCAAAACCAACCGCCTCGCCCCGGACCTCATCGCCATCACCGGAGACTTGGTGGATGGCGCAGTCAGCGAATTGCGCGACATCGTCGCTCCACTTGCCGGACTACAAGCGCCGCACGGGATTTGGTTCGTGACCGGCAACCATGAGTACTTTTCCTCCTCCGACGGGGCGACAGGCGCCGATGCCTGGATAGAGGAACTGAAACGTCTGGGTATCCGCACGCTTCGCAACGAGCGGGTTTCGATCGGTAACGGCGCCGCCAGTTTCGACCTCGCCGGCATTGACGATTGGAATGCTTTCGGTCCCGGCCACCGTCCTGACCTTCGTCGGGCGTTGGCCGGTCGCGACGATGCGCGCGAGTTGGTCTTACTGTCCCATCAGCCTCGATCAATCCATCTGGCGGCTGAACTCGGCGTCGGATTACAACTTTCCGGCCATACTCATGGCGGCCAGGTCTGGCCGTGGAACTATCTGGTGCGACTGCAGCAACCTTATGTCGTCGGTCTGGCCCGGCATTTCTCCACATACATCTATGTCAGCCCAGGCACTGGTTTTTGGGGACCACCCATGAGATTGGGAACGCAAGCGGAGATTACGCGCATCGTCTTGCGTACTGCTGCTTGATATTTAATAGAGCAATTACTCACTCATTTGATTTCCCGCCAATACAGGAAGAGCAGATTGGGCGCGTCGAACAAAACGACTTATGAAAGCAGCATGGTATGAAAAACAAGGCGCAGCGCGCGACGTTTTGACCGTCGGCGAAATGGACGATCCACAGCCGCTCACAGGTGAAGTACGGATTCGCATTGCCGCTTCAGGCGTCAATCCAGGTGACGTGAAGAAGCGTCAGAATGCATATGGGTATGGAATGTCCTGGCCGCGTGTCATCCCGCACAGCGATGGCGCAGGAACAATTGATGCTGTGGGTGAAGGCGTATCACAAGAGTGGATTGGGAGGCGCGTGTGGTGTTACGGAGCGCAAACTTATCGGCCTTTTGGCGCCGCCGCTGAATACACTACTGTGCCTGTGGCGCAGGCGGTTCCACTTCCCGCGAATGTTTCGTTTGAGCAAGGCGCCTGTCTCGGCATTCCCGGCATCACTGCGCATCGGGCGGTTCACGTAGCGGGTTCGGTCGAAGGGCGCACCGTGCTGGTGCAAGGCGGCGCCGGAGCGGTTGGCGCGTTCGCAGTTCAACTTGCGCGGCGCGCGGGAGCACGAGTTATCGCAACTTGCCGCTCTGAAAGCGATCGAGAAACCGCTGCGCGCGCAGGCGCCGATATAGTCCTGCTCGCGGATGAAACCCTGGTGGAGCGCATCCGTGAAGTCGCTCCCGAAGGCGTTCATCACATCGTTGAAGTGGCTTTTGGCGCGAACATTGAAACGGACGTTGAAATACTGGCGCAAGGCGGGTCTATCGCCACATATGCTTCAGACGTGTTCAGGCCGGAAATTCCATACTGGCCACTCGTTTTCAGCAACGCCGGAGTGTTTTTTATTGGCAGTGACGATGTCCCGCTGGATGCGAAGATTCAAGCGACACACGCCATCAATGAGGCGCTTGAGGCGGGATGGCCGGGGCTGACGATTGCCGAAAAGTTTCCGCTGGATGAGATTGCACAGGCGCACGAATCCGTCGAACGCTCGGCAAAATCCGGACGTGCGCTTGTAACAATTTCCTGAAATCTGACAATGCAACATCAGTTACGAGCATAAATCGAAATGAGAAGAGATGCTCAGGGCCGTCGCCTTGACTAACTCGGCCAGTGATTGAACGCGTTCATCGGTGATTTGGGCTGTGGTCCCGGCGACGCTGAGCGCTGCTACGGCCCTCTTGTCTCCATCCAAAATCGCCGCGCCAATACACCGTAAGCCGATCTCATCCTCTTCGTCATCGAACGCATACCCTCGGGACCTGATCTGGAGCAACTCTCGCTTCAGCTTGTTCGAGGAGACGATCGTCTTTTGATTGTGTCTGGTCAGGGCGCGGGACTTGATCAGCGTATCGAACTCCTCTTCCGGCAGATAAGCGAGCAACGCCTTGCCCACGCCCGTGCAGTGCGCGTCGAGCCTGCGGCCGACCCAGGTCGCAAGTTTAATCAGCCCCGGCGCCTCGACCTTCTCGACGATCACCGCCTCGCTGCCTTCAAGCACGCCAAGATGCGCCGTCAGCCCCGTCTTCTTCATGAGCGATTGCATGAAGGGCCGCGCCTCTTCCCGCAGGCTAAGACCGTCGAGAGCCTTCTTACTGAGGCTGACCAGCTTCAGTCCCAGACGGTAATACCCGGTCTGCGGATGTTTCTGCAGGTAACCCTGCTCCTCCAAGGTCTTCACGATCAGGTGAACGGAGCTTTTCGGGAGTGACAGTTTGTGGCTCAACTCGGAGATAGAGCATCCCCTTTTCGATTCCGCGAGGAGTTCCAGGATCGCTATGGCACGCACAACCGAGGGCGTCGAGTTGGACGTTTTGGTTTCCATAAGTAAAAACCGTTCAGCTTATTGGACGAGGGGTCACAATTTAACAGAAGGCGCTTGACGCGGCAATCACTCAACATAGAATGCGGAAGCATTACAGAGAATCTCGTTCAATTAGCTGGACAACAGGCCGGCAAAATACTGATTATCAAAATACTGGGATGAGCCGCTTTTATTTCGACGACCCGAGTAGGCGCGCCTTGCTACGGTCTACCAGGCATGGCAAGACGTGTGAACATAGCCATCAACCCATTCACCAAAGTAAGGAGCCAATATGTCATCCAGTAGAAGCGGGATCAAATCTCTATTGCTCTTCCTCGCGCTCGTTTGCTGCCTCCAGAGCGCAAATGCGCAAGGGCTGACCGGGCAAATCTCAGGCATACTCACCGATCCCAATGGCGGTGTTGTGCCCAACGCCAAAATCGAAGTCACCAACGAAGAGACCGCTCGTGTGGTTACCGCGAATAGTGACAGCGACGGCAATTTCGTTGTGCCGCAATTGCTCTCCGGCACTTACACGCTGGTCGTCACCGCGAGCGGCTTCAAACGCTTTGAGCAAAAAGGCATCGTCTTGACGGCGAACGAGCGCGTCGCCGTGCGGCGGATTGCACTGGAAGTCGGCGATGTCAATCAGACTGTCACGGTCACGGCGGAAACCGCGCTGGTGCAAACCAACAGCGCCGAGCGCGCCGGCTTGATTGACGAGCAGCAGATTCAAAACATCGCCCTCAAAGGCCGCGACTATATGGGCCTGGTACGCTTGCTGCCCGGCGTCGTGGATACCGCCAACCGCGAAGCGCCCGGCTGGAACAATCTGGTCAACGTCAGCATCAATGGCAGCCGGCATGGAACGATCAATCTGACGCTGGATGGCGTTTCATCTCTCGACACGGGGTCGCAACTGGGGCCATATCTCGCGCCGGGTCTCGACGCGATCGGCGAGGTCAAAGTGTTGCTGACGAATTATCAGGCGGAATACGGGCGCAGCAGCGGCGGCACGATCAACGTCGTCATCAAAAACGGCACACGCGATTTTCACGGCGGCGGTTTCTATTTCAAACGCCACGAACAGTTCAACGCCAACGAATTTTTCAATAACCTGCGCAACCTGCCGAAGCCGCGTTACCGCTTCAATTACTGGGGCGGCAACATCGGCGGCCCGGTGCTGATTCCCGGCACAAACTTCAACAAGAACCGCGACAAGCTGTTTTTCTTCTGGTCGCAGGAATATCTGCCGCGCCGCTATCCGACCCGGCAGGGCACGCTCACTTATCCGACGGCGCTCGAGCGCGCAGGCAATTTCTCGCAGAGCCTGGACGCCAACGGACGTTTGATTCCGATACGCGATCCGCAAAAGACGGGCGCGTGTACGTTAACGGATACGACAGCCTGCTTCCCCGGCAACATCATTCCCGCCAACCGGATTGACGCCAACGGGCAAAAACTTCTGAGCATTTTCCCCCTGCCCAACATCAATCCGGCGACGGTTGCTTACAACTACAACAATGTCTTTCAGAGCCAGGTGGATCAGCCGCGCCGCGAAGAGATTTTGCGCATGGACTGGAACATCTCGCAGAAAACTACCTTCTACGCTCGCGGCATTCAGAATTACGAGGCGTTCAAGGGCGATTTCAACTTCGTGCTGGCGTCGAACGTCTGGCCGCAGTTTCCGATCAAGTATCAGATCGAAAGCCGCGGTTTGGTGAGCACCTTGATTCACAGCTTCTCGCCGACGCTGACCAATGAATTCACGTTCGGCATCAACCGCGCGTTGCAAACGGTCAGTCCGCTCAACCAGGAAGGCATTGACCGCAATGACCGGGTCAAACTGGGCTTGACGCTGCCGCAATTCTTCCCGGTGGCGAATCCGTTGCGGCTGATTCCGAACGCCACTTTCGGCGGCATCTCGAGCGCGCCGCAACTCAACATCGAACAGCGCTTCCCGTTCTTCGGCACGAACAACATCTGGAACTATTCGGATAACATTTCGTGGGTAAAAGGCAATCACAACGTGAAGGCCGGGTTTTACTTTGATTATACGACGCGCAATGCGGCGCGCTCGGCGGCCTTCAACGGCACATTCAATTTCGACCGCAACGTCAACAACCCGCAGGACACGAACCACCCGTTCGCCAACGCGCTGATCGGTTCGATCAATTCTTACACCGAAGCGAACAACAAGTTTGACGGTCATGCGCGTTACCGCAACATCGAGTGGTTTGCGCAGGACAACTGGAAGGTCACGCGCCGCTTCACGGTGGACGCGGGCATTCGCTTCTATTACATCGAGCCGACCTACAGCGAAGGCGATCCGTTGGTGTATTTCGACCCTTCGCTCTATGACGCCTCGAAGCAGCCGGCCTTGATTACGCCGCACTGTCTGACGGCAAATCCATGTTCGGGCGCGAATCGCGTAGGCCGCAATCCGATTACAGGCGCAATTCTGCCTTCGGTCAAAATCGGCACGTTCGCCGATGGATCGGGCACGCCGTTCCAGGGCATGCGCCAGGTGCAAGAGCGCATCTTCAACACGCCGCCGATTCAGGTTGGCCCGCGTCTGGGCTTTGCCTACGACATCTTCGGCGACGGCAAGACTTCCATTCGCGGCGGCGTCGGCGTGTTTTACGACCGCTTCAATGACGATCAAGTGATACAACAACGTGAGCAGCCCCCGAACTTAATTACGCGGACAGCCAATTTCACGACCATCAAAGACTTGCTGGCGACGCCGCTCAGCACCAGCCCGGCGGGCGTCAACTCCATCACGCCGGACTTTGATCCAAACGCCGTGTACAACTTCAGTCTCGGCGTGCAACGCGACATCGGCTACAACACGGTGCTGGATGTAGCTTACGTCGGATCGTTGGCGCGGCATCTGCTGCAACGGATCAGCCTGAACGCCGTGCCCTATGGGACGCGCTTCCTGCCGTCGAGCATTGATCAGACGGTGGCAGGCGGGACGACGCCGTTGCCCGATAACTTCCTGCGTCCGATCAAAGGCTATGCCGATATTCTGTTGTTCGAATCGGGCGGCAACTCCAACTACCATGCCATGCAGGTGCAGTTGAATCGCCGGATGTCGAGCAGTATGTCCTACGGCGTGAGCTACACCTGGTCGAAGTCTATGAATCTGGTCAATAACATTGGCGATTCGATCAATCCTTTTATTGACCGCAAAGTCCGCAACTATGGCCGAGGCAATTTCGACCGCACGCACAACTTTGTGGTCAACTACGTTTATCGCCTCCCCTCGCTGGCGAAATACTGGGATAACGGTGTCAGTCGGCAGATTTTCAACGGCTGGGAGGTATCCGGTATCACCTCGTTCATCAGCGGCGCTCCATCGGGCATTGGCTATGCGCTGGTGCAGTCGCGCGATCTGGTCGGCGGCAGCGGCGCGGGCGTGGACAGCCGTGTGGTGCTGGTCGCCAATCCTGTGCTGGACCGTGATCAGCGCGGCCAGAATTGCGCGCACGCCTTTGCGGCGACTAATACCGCACTGGCGAATACGGTCAGAGCCGTGGGTTGTCACCTCAACGTCAATTCCGTGCTGCCGCCCACTGTGGCGGGCGATTTCGGCAAAGGCAATGCGGCGAAAGACCTGTTCCGTTTGCCGGGGACAAACAACTGGGACATCTCGTTGTTCAAGACCTTCAACCTGTCGAAAGACGGCGGTGTGCGCTTGCAGTACAGGCTGGAGATGTACAACGCCTTCAACCACACGCAATTCACCGGCGTGGACACGACAGCGCGCTTTGACGCGAACAACAATCAAGTCAACGCGCTGTTTGGTACTTACACAGGGGCGGCCAACGCCCGCCGCATCGTGATGGGGCTGAAGCTGAACTTCTGATCTCAGCCCCAATTTGTGGCGCCGGCGGCGGTTGAATTGAGTTCGGCTGAATTCAACCGCCGTTGGCGCGACGCAAAGATACTCCACTAAAAAATCGCCTGCCGCTGACGCGGCGATGATGCGCAATGAGACCTGCTTAGCCATATGAAAATCACTTTGCTGCTTCTTTTGCTGGTCGTGTTCTGTTCGCGTCCCGCCGTATGCCAGGAGACGCTGGACGGCCATCCGGTCGTGCTCGACCGTGAAGGCAAACTCCTTTCGTGGCTGCCCCAGGAGAAGGCTTATGACGGGGTGATGCGCCGCGCTTGGGATTTCCTGCTCAAAGGCGTCCCGACTGAATCGAACGGGCTGAAGAGCTATCTCACCTATTGCTGTCTCAACCGCAAAACTCTGCGCGGGGGATCGTGGCCGCACAACTCGGCGGGCCT
>WBZO01000530.1_pt1 | contig 79152 bp, 80 predicted proteins | sample 5204261 | NCBI WGS metagenome assembly WBZO01 (sample SAMN12412400, study PRJNA552823) | activated sludge metagenome | isolation source: activated sludge from anammox sidestream of wastewater treatment plant... | place: USA: North Carolina | collected 2017-09 | reverse complement strand
GTTCGACGGGGTGGTGGTCAACGAGGCGACACTCGAGGCGCTGATGCTGGTGGCCGGCGAAGCGGAGGAGTCGCGCCTGTCCGACGACGACCTGCTCGAGATGATCCAGTCGGCGGAGTTGCAGCCGAGGATCCTGTACCCGAGTGGCTTCAAGCGAAAGTCCCGGTTCGCGTTCGTCATTCACCCGCTGTCCCAGGAGTATTTCCGCAACGTGAAGGCGCTGGACGCCGTCGCCGACGTAACGCCGGGGATCTTCATGGACGGCGTGGAGAAGCTGATGGCGCATGCGCCGCCGTTCGTCTACAGCCATGTCACCGGTATCACGTCGCCGACGGGCGCCGAGGTCGAAGGATGGCTCATCACCGTCGGCGGCACGCCGAAGGAACTGATGGCGCACGATCCGGAGTTCACCTACTCGCGCCTCCTCGCGGCGGCCGACATGGCGCAGAAGATGGGCGCCCAGATCATGGGGCTCGGCGCGTTCACCAAGGTGGTCGGCGACGCCGGTGTCACGGTGGCCAAACGCGCGCCGCTGCCCATCACCACGGGTAACTCCTACAGCGCCTCGGGTGCGCTGTGGGCCGCCCACGACGCGGTCGGCCGGCTCGGCATCGCCGAAGTGGACGCCAAGGGGCACATCAAGGGCAAGGCGATGGTGGTCGGCGCGACTGGCGCCATCGGCTCGGTGTGCGCGCGACTGTTGGCGATGGCCGCCGACGAGCTGTGGCTGGTCTCCATCGAACCGGCGAAGCTGTTGGCGCTCAAGGCCGATATCGAGCGGGAGAGCCCACGGGCGACGATCCACGTGGGGGCCAACGCCGACGAGCACATCGCCGACATGGACGTCATCGTCACCGCCACCTCGGGGGCCGGAAAGAAGGTGCTCGACATCATGAAGGTCAAGCCGGGTGCAGTCATCACCGACGTCGCACGGCCGTTGGACCTTTCGGCCGAGGACGTCGCCAAGCGGCCCGATGTTCTGGTCATCGAGTCCGGGGAGATCGAACTGCCCGGCGATCCGCATATGAAGGGAATCGGCCTACCCAAGGGCGTTGCCTACGCCTGCCTGGCCGAGACCATCGTGCTGGCGCTCGAGGGCCGCTACGAGACGTTCACGGTCGGGCGCAACATCGAGTGGGAGAAGGTCAAGGAGATCTATCGGCTCGGGCTGAAGCACGGCATGAAGCTCGCCGCGATCTCCGGGGTCAACGGGGTCTACACCGACGACGACCTCGCGAAGATCAGGGAGTTGGCGCTGGCCAATCGGGCGGAGAGGGCGGCGGCGGAGGCTTGACGCCTAACGCGGCGCCAGTTCGAAGATCCGGATGTCGCGATCGGTGCGGGTGCGGTAGGCCGGGTAGGCCTTGAGATAGGTCATGAACCGTTGGTCGGCGCGGGTGTATTCCTCCCCGGCGAGCGGGCGCGCCCGAACGGGGATTTCCCTGCCGCCCAGCGTGACCCAGGCATCCGGGTTGGCCAGCAGGTTCGACGACCAGGCCGGGTGCGTGGATTGCCCGAAGTTGCTCCCGAAGAGGTAGAGGCGATCGCCGTCGCGGGTGTAGATCAGCGGCGACTCGCGGCGTTGGCCCGACTTTCTGCCGATGGTGCTCAGCACGAGGATCTGTAGACCCAGGGGACCGAGCGCGGTGTAGCGGCCCTTGGTCGCCTTGAGCACCCGCCGGTCCAGGGGCACGAGTGCCCGGATGAACCGGGAGCCCAACGGCGTTGCGGCGAAAGCGTCGACGACCTGTCGTAGGCGGTTTGAATCAGAACCCCAGCGTGAGTCAGGGAAGGCCGGCTCCGTCATGCAGCACCTCTCTCGGTCGATGACTCCGCTCAGCGTGAAGATAGCTTCACATTCGGGGCCTTGCGTGAAGATAGCGTCACGCTCGGCGAGCCCACGGGGCCCGGAATTCGACGATAGCCTGTCGGACCCCCGGCCTAGCATCGGAAGTGGCTGGGATCGGGGGATCCGGGCCAGGGGGTTGAAAATGGCCTTTCGTCTCGAGATCATCCCGGCCGGCTCGGCCGATTCCGACCGCACGGCGCGCGCGGCGATCGCCGAGTTGCTCGGAGCCCTCGACGGCAGTCCCGTCGGCCACTACCTCGCCTATAGCCGCAGCACCTCGCGGGGCGCGCTGCTCGACGTCGACTATCCCGAATGCGGATTCCTGGAAGCCCTGCTGATCCTGGCCAAGGACCACGACCTCGCCGTCTACGACATCGAGCTCGATCGGCTCTACGACCCGGCCGACTGCGTGAACGTCGATGTGCTGCTGCCACACATCCGGATCCCATTCCTGACCCGGGAACTGCTGACGGACTTGGTGTCACACCCGGCGTGGCCGGATCCCGACGCGCCCTACGTGATCGTCGAGCGCGCCGACCAGGACTTCATCCAGGCCTGGCTCAGGGATGATGGCGTCTACCAGTTCGAGTACCGCGACGGTGGTCCGGAGTCGCACTTCGTCGTCCGCACCGATGACGCCGACTTGGTGGTGAACACCATATGGGCGTGGGTGTCTCGGGATCCGGCGTGGCTTACCGCGGTGGACTGGATGTTCGTTGACCTGGACGGACTGGAGGCGTCTTGACCGCCTGGAACTCCTGCTCCGGTCGCCCGGTGGTCCCGTACCGCAGACCGACCTTCACCTCGCCGCTGGTGGCCAGGCCGGCGAGATAACGCTGGGCCGTCGCCCGCGACACGCCGGTTGCCGCGGCCACCTCCGCGGCTGACATCGGGCTCTCCGATCCCTGAAGTGCTTCCATCACAAGCTGTTTGGTGGGAGAAGCCGCCGTCGGCGCGGACGACTGCGTCGCGGCGACCCGCGGCCGCAGGGAGTCCAACGCGGCGTCGATGTCGGCGGCTCCGAGGTTGGTGCCGGACAGGATCTTGCGGTAGCGGGCGTAGCCGGCCAGCCGCGAAGCCAGGTCCGTGGGCGCGAACGGTTTGACCAGATAGCCGAACGCGCCGGCCGTCACCGCCGCGCGGATGGTGTCGGGTTCGGTTGCGGCACTGAGAATGATGGCGTCGCAGGACAACTCGCGGACGAGGTCGACCCCGGAGCCGTCGGGCAGGTAGACGTCCACCAGGGCCAGGTCCACCGCCTCGGCCTTGCGAGCCGCCGCCAGGGTGTTGGCGGTGGCGGTAACGGTGAACCCGGGCATCGCGTTGACGATCCCGGCGTGCATGTTGGCGACCCGGAAGTCGTCGTCGACCACCATCACCGTCAGTTCGGTTGTGCTCACTGATTCTCCTCGATCATCACGCCCGGCAGACGGGCGATGAACTCCGCACCGCACAGCTCCGCACCGGGACTGCCGGCGCTGGCCAGCCGTAGGTCGCCGCCCAGCGCCCGGGCGATCTGGCGCGACAGCGCCAGCCCGATACCGCGGCCCCCCGGGATCCCGGAGTCGGGTTTGGTGGATGTGCCCTCGGTGAAGAGGAGCTCGACGAACTCCGGTGCCACCCCGGTGCCGCTGTCGGCGACGGTGATGTGCAGCGTCGAATAGTCCTGCAGCAGTTCGACTTCGACGATCCCGGCGTCCGCTCCGGCCGACCGGGTGGCGTCGATCGCGTTGTCCAGCAGGTTGCCCAGTACCGTCGTCACGTCCACCGGCAGCGCCAGACGTCCGGGCACCCAGGTGTTCTCCCCGATGCGCAGCGTCACCCCGGCCTCGCGGGCGGCGGCCGCCTTGGCGGCAAGGAACGCCTGCAGGAACGCGTCGCGGATGGTGTCGATCCCCGGCAGCGCCGAACCCAGCGGCCCGGATCCGAGCAGCTCCTCCAGGTACTGGGTGGCCTCCTCTGTGTGCCCGCTCTGCACCAGCCCGTTGAGCAGGTGCAGCCGGTTGGCGAACTCGTGGCGCTGCGCCCGCAGCACGGTGCTCATCAGCTGCACGGCGTCCAGCTGGCGGGTCAGCGACTCGACGTCGGTGCGGTCGCGGATCACCAGCACGGTTCCCAGTTCGCGGCCGTCCCGCGACACCCGTCGTGCCGACACGACCACCACCCGGTCACCGACGGTCGCCAGCGTGGGGGTGGGGTCACCGGATCGCAGCACCTCGAGCACCCGGGGGGTCAGTCCGATCTCGTCGACGGGTTTGCCGGTGGGCCTGTCGATTTCGAGCAATCGGCAGGCCTCGTCGTTGACCAGCGCGGTGGTGCCGTCCTGGCTCGCCGCCAGCACGCCCTCGCCGATGCCGTGCAGCACCGCTTCCTGGGTGCGCACCAGCGCGGCCATCTCGGTGGTCCGCAGCGGAGTCTGGCCGCGCCACCGGCGGGCCAGCAGCCACGAGGTCAGCGTTCCGACCGCCAGGGCGATGGCGCTCATCCACCCGGCGGCCCACAGGTCGCTGCGCAACTGGGCGTGCACCGCCGCGGTCGACATGCCGACACTGACCTGGCCGACGATCCGCTCCGAATTCGGCGCGCGTACCGGGACTTTCGCGCGCACCGACGGGCCGAGCGTGCCGGTCTCCCGGGTCACCTCCTCGTGACCCGACAAGACGGCCGACGGGTTGGTGCTGACCCGCTTGCCCAACTCGTCGACGTTGGGGTGGCTCAGCCGGATGCCCTGGCTGTTGGTAATCACCACGAAGAGTGCGTCGGTGCGCTCCTTCACGGTCGAGGCGATGTTCTGCAACGGGCCGCGTTCGAGTTCGTCGGTGAGCGCGGGGGAGTCGGTCAGCGGACGGTCATAGCGAGCGACGTCGGAACGCACCGCCGGTGACTCGGCGAGCACCCGCGCGACGTCCAGCACTCGGTGACCGTCCTCGGCAGCCAGGCGCCGATGGCCGAGGAATGCCAACAGGGCGAACGCGATGCCCAGAGTCAGGGCGACTACGGCCAGCTGCAACAGCAGGATCTGCGTCGCGAACCGCATGTCGATGCGGCGCTTGCCGGCCATGCCCGGGAGCCTAACCCGTGGTTTGAGCAGAATGCGCACAAGCGGTGTTGGCGCTCGCAGCGGCCGCCGATGTCCCACGCGCCGATGAGCAGTCGCGGCAACGGCGGGCCCAGGCCGGCGGTCCGGCGTGCGCACCGCAGATGGCGGGCCCGTTGATCAGTGGGCGGAAGCGGGTCGACGGTTGTGCGCATTGTGCGCACGCGGGTCCCCCAGGTAGGTTCGCCCGGTCCCTACCACCCGGAGCACCGTTGACCGCCGACCTGAGTGACACCATCGCGTCCGCCCCGATGTTCGACGGTCTCGACCGTGCGCATGCGGAATTCCTTGCCGCGCAGAGCCGTCCGATTTTTCTGCCCGCCGGGCAGGTGTTGTTCCGGCGGGGAACGCCGTCGACGGGCTTCTACATGGTGCGCGACGGCCGGATGCAGCTTTCGGTGTCCAACTCCGAGGGCGTGGTCAAGGTGCTGGAGATCATCTCCCCGGGTGGCGCGTTCGGCCACGCCGTGATGTTCCTGCGTGATCCCTACCCGGTGGACGCCACCGCCCTGGTGGACACCCACCTGGTGTTCGTGCCGGACAAGGCCGTCGACCGGATCCTCGACGAGGATCCCGCGATGGCGCGGCTGATGCTGGCGTCGATGGCCAAGCGGTTGCAGGCCAAGATCCAGGACATCGCCATGCTCTCGCTACAGTCGGCCACCCAGCGCATCGTCGCCTATGTCCTGGGCGCCATGCGCGACTTCGGTTCAGACACTGCCGGGGCGGCCGGCCCGTCGACCACCGTGGAGTTGCCCGCGCTCAAGCAGGTGCTGGCCTCCCGGCTGGGGATGACGCCCGAGACGTTCTCCCGCGCCGTGCGCACTCTGACCTCGGCGGGGCTGCTCTCGATGGACGGCTCGGTGGTGCGGATTCCCGACCTTGCGGCCCTGGACGCGTACGCCCGCGGCGAGTCGACGCTGTGAGCCACGCCACACCGACCGCTTGATCTAGGTCAATGGCTTCGGTCGGCGCGGTTCATACCGTGGGCGGAGTCAACACCGACTTCAGGAGAACCATGTTTTGCTACCAGTGCGAGCAGACCGACCGCACCCCCCAGCCCGGCCGTCCCAACCTGCTGTCCTTCGGCTGCTCGTCGGCCAAGGGCAATTGCGGCAAGGACGCCACCACCGCGGCGCTGCAGGACGTGCTGGTCCACGTAGACCTCGGCATCGGCCAGTACGCGCAGAAGCTGCGTGAGCTCGGCGCCCCGGACCCGCAGTACGCCGCGCACGCCGCGTTCGACCTGTTCACCACGCTGACCAACGTCAACTTCAACGCGACCCGCTTCATGCAGCTGATCGCCGCGGCCGTCGAGGTCCGCGACCGTGCCAAAGAGGCCTACGAAGCGGCCGCCCGCGCCGCCGGCAAGGAGCCCGAAACCCTCACCGGCGCAGCCCAGTTCGTGCCCGCGAACAAGATCTCGGAGGTCGTCGAGCAGGCCAAGGACGTCGGCGTGGACGCCGACCTCGACACCCTGGGCGCAGACGTCATCGGCCTGCGCAACCTCAACCTCTACGGCCTCAAGGGTGTGTGTGCCTATGCCCACCACGCCCACGCCCTTGGGTATCGCACGGACGAGACCGACGCCGGCATCGAGAACGGGCTGGCCTTCCTGGCCTCCGGACCGTCCGACCTCGAGGGGCTGCTGGGCCACGCGCTGGAACTCGGCAACGTCAACCTGGCCGTGATGGCGATGCTGGACGGGGCCAACACCGGCAGCTTCGGCAACCCGGTGCCCACCCAAGTCCGCGTCACCCCGGTGGCCGGCAAGGCGATCCTGGTCTCCGGCCACGACCTGCACGACCTGGACAAGATCCTGAAGGCCACCGAGGGCACCGGCATCAACGTCTACACCCACGGCGAGCTGCTGCCCGCCCACGGCTACCCGGAGCTGCACAAGTACACCCACCTCGCGGGCAACTACGGCGGCGCCTGGCAGGACCAGCAGCGCGACTTCACCGCCTTCCCGGGCCCGATCGTCATGACCTCGAACTGCCTGATCGAGCCGCAGCCGGCCTACCGCAATCGCATCTTCACCCTCGGCCCGGTCGGCTGGCCCGGCGTGCGCCACCTGGATAACGACGACCTGTCGCTGGTGATCAAGGCCGCCCAGTCGCTGCCCGGCTTCACCGAGGACGTCCCGGCCGAGACGGTCACCACGGGCTTCGGCCACAACGCGGTGCTGTCGGTGGCCGACAAGGTGATCGAGGCGGTCAAAGCCGGCGACATCACCCGCTTCCTGCTCATCGGCGGCTGCGACGGCGCCGCCCCGGGCCGCAACTACTACACCGACGTCGCCGATCATGCACCGGACAGCACCATCCTGATGACGCTGGGCTGCAACAAGTACCGGTTCAACGACCACGACTTCGGCGACATCGGCGGCATCCCGCGACTGCTCGACGTCGGCCAGTGCAACGACAGCTACTCGGCCATCCAGATCGCGCTGGCGCTGGCCGACGCATTCGACTGCGGCGTCAACGACCTGCCGCTGAGCCTGTTCGTCTCCTGGTTCGAGCAGAAGGCCGCCGCGGTGCTGCTGACCCTGCTCGCGCTGGGCATCCGCAACATCCGCCTCGGCCCGACCCTGCCGGCGTTCCTCACCCCGGCGGCGGTCGACATCCTGGTCGAGAAGTTCGCCCTCAAGCCCATCGGCGACCCCGCCGAGGACCTGGCGGCAGCACTGGCGGGTGCATAGATGACAGAGATGCTGGAGGAGGCTGTCGGGGTGACCACCGATACGGGATACGACGTCACGCTGGTCACCGCCGACGGGCAGGAGTCCGTGCTGCACTGCGACTCGGACACCACCGTTCTCGAAGCCGCCGAGGACTCCGGGATCATGCTGAAGTCGTCGTGCGAGAACGGCGGTTGCGGAGCCTGCTCGGCGGTGCTGCGGCGCGGCCGGGTCGAGATGGGCGAGCACGACCCCAACGTCATCGAGGTGCCCGAGGACCAGGGCGGAATCCTGTTGTGCCGCAGCTTCCCCCAGGAGGACTGCCGCATCGAGCTGCCCTACGACCAGAGCAAGATCGTGGTCGGGCCGCCGGTGCGCCACGAGGCCGAGATCACCGGCTTGGACCGGGTGGCCGACGGGGTGATGCGACTGACGCTGACCCTGCGGCCCGGCGAGGACGGCTCGGCCTCAGCCGATTTCGAGTCCGGCCAGTTCGTCCGCATCGTCGTGCCGGGTCAGGAGACGTCCGGTCGGGAGGTACGGCGCGCCTACTCGCCGGCCAATGTGTCGAACTGGGACGGCCGGCTCGAGTTCTACATCCGGCTGCTGCCCGGCGGGGCGATGTCGGACTACCTCGCCCAGCGCGCGACGGTCGGCGACGTGCTCACCGTGTCAAGCGCGGACGGTGAATTCCTGTTGGCGGAGAACGGACTTCGGCCGCGGTGGTTCCTGGCCGGCGGAACCGGACTCTCACCGCTGCTGTCGATGCTGCGCAAGATGGCCGAGTGGGGTGAGGCGCAACCGGCAAGGCTGTTCTTCGGTGTCACCCGCCACGGCGAGGTCTTCGCGCAGGACGAGATCGCCGCGCTGACAGAGACTCTCCCGGACTTCCAGGCCGTCACCGTGGTGTGGAACCCGGACCCGGCGTGGGACGGCGCGGTGGGCAATCCCGTCGAGCTGGCGGCCGCCGAGATCGCCGTGATGGACGAGATGCCCGACGTCTACCTGTGCGGTCCGCCGCCCATGATGGACGCCGCGCTGGCAGCGCTGACCGCCGCCGGCGTGCCGGCCGATCAGATCCACCTGGAGAGGTTTTCCTCGTCGGTCTGAGTGCTGCGCGCGGCGCTGACGTTGCGCAAGGCGCGCACACGGATCCGGCCGCCGCGGTGCGGCTGATGGATGATCCCGTTTGTTCGCCGGCGCTCTCCCGGTGCGGTGGTGGTCTCCAGTTCCGCGTGACGCAACACCTCCCGGAGGACGATTCGCATCTCGGCCAGTGCCAGGTTGGCGCCCAGGCAGCGCCGATTCCCGCCGCCGAATGGCAGCCAGGTCGTGGGGGACAGGTTTGCGTCGATCATGCGCTCCGGACGGAATTCCTCTGCGTCCTCGTAGATGTCGTTGCGCGCGTGCACCAGCCCGATGGCGGGGATCACCGTGATGCCGGCCGGCAGCCGGTACCCGGCGATGTCCACCGGTTCCTTGAGCACCCGGCCGACGTCGAACACCACGGGGCGGATCCGCAGCGTCTCCTTGGCGACCGCATCCAGGTACTCGTCACCGGCCGGATCGCCGGCGGCGCTGGCCTCGGCGGCCTGCACCGCCCTGGCCAGGATCTGCGGATGGCGGGTCAGCCGCTCCAGCGCCCAGGACAACGAGTTCGCGGTGGTGTCGTGCCCCGCCAGCAGCAGGGTCATGAGCTGGTCGCGTAGCTCGGTGTCGGTCATGTGGCCGGCGCGCACCAGCATGGCCAAGGCGTCGGGGCGTTCGGCGAGGTGCGGGTCGGCGCGTCGATCGGCGATCTCGGCGTAGAGCAGGGCGTCGGCCTCGGCGATGTTGCGCCGCAGCGCGCGCCACGGCCAGCGCTGCTGCAGGCGCGGTCGGGCGATGGCCACCGTGTCGAAGGGGCGCAGGCTCAGCAGCCTCGGCATCACGTCCCGAAGAGCCGCCAGCCGATCGGGGTCGCTGGCGCCGATGGCGGTTCGCAGGATCACCTCCAGGGTTATCTGGGACATCCGCGGGCCGACGGGGAACTCGGTGCCCACCGGCCAGGCCGCGACGTTGGCCTTCGCGATCTCCGCGATGAGCCCGTGTTGACGGGCCACCGCGTCGCGGGCGAACGGCGCCAGCATGAGCCGGCGCCGCTCCCGGTGCACGTCGCCGTCGATCACCAGGACCGAGCTACGTCCCATCACGCCGCTGAGCACCGAATTCGCCTCTCCCGCATGGTAAATCCGCGGGTCGCCGGCGAAGACGGTCTTGACGTCCTCAGGGTTGGCCAGGTAGACGCCCTTGCCGAACCCGGCCAGGTGCACCGTGAAGACGTCGCCGTAGCGGCGCCGGCAGGCGAACGCGCACGCCGACCACCAGCGCAGCATCAGCGCGGTCTGCACGCTCGCCGGCAGCGGCGGCCCAGGTGGCAATGTGGCCATCGCTCGACCCTACGGCTGGTTGGGCATATAACGTCGACCCTTGTGGCCGACCGCCCGAACATCCTGCTCCTGATCACCGATGAGGAGCGCGAACGGGTCTGGTTCCCCGAGCATGTGCGGTTCGCCAACCGTGAGCGGATGGCGTCCGCGGGGATGCGTTTCACCAATCACCACGTCCACACGTTTCCCTGCACCCCGAGTCGGGCCACGATCCTCACCGGCCGCCACGCCGCCTCGACCGGCATGTTCGACAACATCAACTTCAGCTGGCAAAAGCCCTTGGATCCGGCTATCCCCACCCTGGGTCACCTGCTCACCGCCGCCGGTTACACCTGCGGATACCTCGGGAAGTGGCATCTCGGCGGGGAGTCGCGGCGCAATGGGCTGCAGCCGTACGGGTTTCATGACTGGCAGGCGCCGGATACGCACGGCACGCCGTATCTGGGTCACTTCATCGACGGCCGGACCGCCCACCGTGCGGCCCGGTGGATCACCGATCACGCCGATCGGGGACCGTGGCTGCTGGTGTGCTCGTTCGTCAACCCGCACGACATCATGCTCTATCCGCGGTTCCGCAAGCCGCGGGTGACCGACCACGGTGCGCAGCTACCCCCGAACTTCGCCGACGATCTGTCCACCAAGCCGTTGACCCAGCGGTACTGGAAGGTGACCTGCGACATCACCGCCGGCCGCGTCCACGACGAAAGGGCTTGGCGCCGGCTGATCAACGCCTACATCGACCTCTCGGTGGAAGTCGACGGCCACATCGGCACCGTGCTCGACGCGCTCAACGCCTCCGGCGCCGAGTCGAACACCCTGGTCGTGGCGACCTCCGATCATGGCGACCTCGCGGGCGCCCACGGACTGCGGCAGAAGGCCGCCAACCTCTACCGGGAGAACGCTCAGGTCCCGCTGACGATGGTGTGGCCCGGCACCATCTCGGCGGGCGGGACGAGTCAGCGCCTCACCGGGGCCGTCGATCTGCTGCCGACGATGCTGGCGGTGGCAGGCGCCGAGTCCCGGTCCGATCCCCTTCCGGGACGCGATCTCTCCCCGCTGTGGTCGGACCCGCAGCGCGCGGTCCGCGACGCCGTGTTGGTCACCAGCGACGCGTTCTCGTCGATGGGTCCCGCTGCTCCGCATCGCGGATTCCTGCGGGGGATCATCACCGAATCGCACAAGTACGGCAGATACTTCCTGCCCGGCGAACAGCGCCTCGGCCGGGCGGCCGCGGATCTCGAACTCTATGACCGTGTTTCGGACCCGGCTGAGATGTGCTCACTGGCCGCCGGCCGCGACGCCGGGCGGCTTGTCGACGACCTGGACCGCCGTCTCGACGAATTGATCGCCGAGGAGATCGGGGCCGACACGGTGAATCTGCCGCTGCCGGAGAGCCGGCTCACCAGTCTGGGATTTCTCTGGCGACGCCGCGCGCGCGCCACTGGCGTCACCCCCGTGTGAAGGTGCATAACCGCAGCTGAAACGGTATAATTGGGGTGTCAGAGAGGCCGGATCGACCGGCCGTTTTTCGTCGGGGGCTGCGGATTTTTGTCGGGGGGTTTCCTTCGGCGTGCCATGGTTTCCGGCACCCCATGAAAGGTAATCCTTGACCGATTCCAGCAAGACCCTGATCGCCGCACTGCTCGACCGCTCCGGCTCGATGGAGACCTCGATTCAGTCCACCGAGGACGGCTGGCGCGAACTCATCAACGGCCAGCGCGCCATTCCCGGACAGTGCCAGGTGGCCCTGGCGCAGTTCGACACCGAGTACGAGGTGCTCTACCCGCCCACTGACATCGCCGCGGTGCCCGAGTTCCGGCTCATGCCGCGGGGCCGTACCGCTCTGCTCGACGCGGCCGGCCGGTTCATCACCGAAGTGGGGGAGGCGCTGTCGGCCATGCCGGAGGCCGAGCGGCCCGGTCAGGTCATCTGCCTGATCATGACCGACGGCATGGAGAACGCCAGTCGGACGTGGTCGTGGGAGGGCGTCAAGCGGCTGATCACCCAGCAACGCGAGGTCTACAGGTGGGAGTTCATCTTCCTCGGCGCCGACATCGATGCGGTCGACGTGGGTCGGCGCATGGGCGTGGACGAGCGGTACGCAATGACCTTCGACAAGCGCGACTACGAAGCCAACGTTGGTGCGTTCAGGTCGACGCGCGATGTCATGAGCAGCAGGCGCATGTGCGCTCCGGCCGCCGGCGACGGGTTCAGCGACGACGACCGCAAGAAGGCGATGGGGGAGGCGCCGGAGCGGAAGCCCAAGCGGGACAGGAAGAAAGGCGCGTAGCGCTCAGCGCGGACAATCATCGGGGCGGTGCTGCTGTCAGCACCGCCCCGATGTGTGTCAGCAAGTCTCAGCTGGCGAAGAACCCGCTCACGCAAGCGATGGCAACGGCGGCAACCCTTTGCGGCGCTGTGGTACTCGGCTCCGTGGGCGATGCGCTCCCGCAGGATCGACATCCCCAGAGAGAGCGCCTTCCCATGGGGGGTTGAACGTACAGCGCGTCAGTCCTCGATACTCAGCGCTTGCGTCGGGCAGTTCTCGCAGGCCTGCTCCAGGTCGATCCGGCGGCTCTCCGGGATGTCGTCCATGAGGATGTTCAGCGCACCATCCGGGCCGATCTCGAAGATGTCCGGGGCGGTCGCCTCACACAACCCGATCGACGAGCACTTGGTGCGGTCGACGACGATCTTCATGACTTCTCGGGGGTGAACTCGGCCTGCATGCTCACCACGGTATGGAAGAAGTTGCCGTTGCCCAACTCCGGCTCGCCGACCGTGTGGATGTCGGGCAGTCGGGTCAGCAGTTCGCGGAACGTGGCGGTGATCTGACGGCGGGCCAGCTGCGCGCCGAGGCAGTGGTGGATGCCGCCGCCACCGAAGGCCACGTGCTTGTTCGGCCAGCGCGAGAGATCAAGCTTTTCGGGATGGTCGAAGACCTCGGGGTCCCGGTTGGCCGAGGAGTAGAACATGATGACCTTGTCGCCCTCGGTGATGTGATGCCCGCCCAGTTCGGTGTCGTGGGCGGCGGTGCGCCGGAACGTCATGATCGGGGTGGCCCACCGGATGATCTCCTCGACCGCCATCGGCAGCCGGCCCTCCAGATCCTCCATCAGCCACGCGCGCTGATCGGGGAAGTCGGTGAGCGCCTTCATGCCGTGGCTGATCGACTGCCGGGTGGTGTCGTTGCCGGCGATGATCAGCAGCGCGAAGATCGAGGAGATCTCGTCGTCGGTGAACCGTTCGCCGTCGACCTCGGCCTGCACCAGGGCGGTCATCAGGTCGTTCTCCGGGTTGGCGCGGCGCTGCGCGATGAGTTCGTGGGCGATCCCGTGGACGGTCATGACCGTTTGGGCGAGCCGGGCCAGCGGGTCGGCGCCCTGCAGCAGTCGCGGATCGCGCCAACCGTCGGCGAACTGCGACTCGTAGGCGACGGTTCGGCGGTGCTTCTCGGGGATGCCGACCATGTCGCAGATGTTGTTCATCGGCACCAGTGCGGCGACCTCGGTGACGAAGTCGATCTGCCCCTTGGCGGCGATGTCATCGACGATGCGCCGGGAGTTGGCGACGATGTGCTCGTCGATCCGGGCCAGTTGCTTCGGGGTGAACGCCGCCGCCATCAGCCGGCGGATCTTGGTGTGGCGCGGCGGGTCCATGGCGATGAATCCCTGTGCGGCGTCGAGCAGTTCGGGTGGAATCGACTCGAAGGTGATGCCCTTGCCGGACAGGAAGTCACCGGGACGGCGGGTGACCTCGACCAGGTCGGCGTGCCGCACCACGGCCCAGAAACCCTGATCGTTCGGATCTTCGAACATGCCGTTCTTGACCGGGCGGTGCCAGGAGATCGGACGGTTCGCGCGGAGTTCGGCGAAGGTCTTCTCGCGGTCCTCGGCGGTGCCCTCCCAGAACTCGTGGGAGGAGAGGTCGGCCGGGTCATAGGGACGTTCGGCGCGGGTTAAGGCTGCTGTCATACAGAGAGCTTCTGACAAAAATTAAAAGATGTCAAGCAATTGCGACATCCGACTTTCAAATGTCAACGTGGGCGCTAGACTCGTGGGCGTGACCTCCATCGACCTCCGCGCGGAAACCCGCGCCTATGGCCGTGCGCGTCTGCGTGACGTGGCGCTGGACGCCGCGCGCGAGGTGGTCCTGGGCCGGGGCTGGGCCGCCGTCCGGATGGGCGCGATCGCGACCCAGGTCGGCATCAGCCGCCAGAGCCTGCACGCGGAGTTCGGTACCAAGGAGGAACTGGGCAACGCGCTGGTGATGCGGGAGACCGCGCAGTTCTTCGAGGAGGTCGGCACCCGGCTGTCCGCGCATCCCGGCGATCTGGCCGGCGCGGTCTCCGATGCCGCGGAGTACATGGTGACCGTCGCCCGGGCCAACCCGTTGCTCGAGACGATCCTGACGCGCGCCGCCGGCGGCGGAGACGTCTCGCTGCTGTCGCTGTTCACCGTCCGCGGCGAAGCGCTCCTGGAAACCGCCTTCACCCTCGTCCGAGACTGGGTCAACGGGCAGTGGCCCGCGGCAGACCCCTCCGACGTCCGACTGATGGTGGAAAGCGTTGTGCGCCTGTGTCAGAGCCACATCCTGACGCCGACCAGGTCGCCGGCCGACGTCGGCGCGGACATGGCACTGGTGGCCTGCCGCTGCCTGCCGCTGAGGGGTTAGCGAATTACAGCGGCGTGCAGCTGTTCGCGCCCTGGTTGATGTAGTGCACGGCCGGCATGCCGTCGACCGTGGTGAACAGCGTGTCGGCCGCCCACTGGGTACCGGGCTTGATCCACGGCGGCACGCCCTGCGGGTAGGCGATGGTCAGGTCCCGGTAGAACTGCAGATTCGGCGGGCAGCCGTCGGCCGGTTGCGGGTTCCAGGCGTGCACGACGATCGGGTTGATCAGCCGGGGGCCCGTGGCGCAGTTGGGCTGGCATTCCACCGCATTGTCGGTGCCGGTGCCGGCGGCGCCGTCGGCGCCCCACGACGACCACGCCATGTTCTGCATCGCCGCCGTGCCGTCGCAGTTGTACTGCACCGTCGTCGGCTCCTGCTCGACCGGCTGGCTGGGATCCCAGCACTTGCCGATCAGGTAGGTCACCGTGTTGTAGCCGGGGTCGGGGACCGCCGGGTCGGCCGAGGCGATCGGAGCGGTCAATCCCAGCAGGGCCACCGCCGCTGCGTATGCCAGTGTGCGCATCGCGCCAAACTAACCCGATCAGTCGATCAGGCCCAATTCCGCCAGCAGTTCCCAGCTGGCCACCAGTGCGGCGTACCGCGGCCAGCGGTGCTCCAGGTTCGGGATGGCCAGCCGCATCGCCAGCGGGAAGGGTGCATAGGCGATGTCCCAGTGGTGGGCGTGTGCCATCGCGATGTGGGCGTTCATCCCGATCGGCAGGATCGCCTGCTTCTGGGTGAGCTGCATGTCGTTATTGGCGTCGAAGGAACTGAGCCGCACCGCATCCATGAACTGCACGCTGGGCACCTCGAGCGGGGTGGTGGCACCGGTGAGCGCGAAGAACGGGATACCGAGGTTGTCGAAGAACTCGGCGTGCTCGGCATTGAACTGCTCCCGGACCGAGGTGCGTAGATCGTTCATCGCGCCCTTGATGTCGTACTCGTCGAGGCGGCGCAGGCCGGCCTTGCTCAGCATGGTCCCGGTGATCACGGCGAGCAGTGTGCTGATGTATTCGAAGGACCCTTCGGTGGGCAGGTTCTTGATCTGGTCGTAGACCCCGTCGGCGGTGTAGGAGCCGCCGACCGCTCCGCCCCAGGTGAAAACGCCCTTGATCTGGTCGCGGTACTCGGGGTGGTGCAGCAGAAAGGACAGGATGTCCGGGGTGCCCTTGCTGTAGCCCAGCATGAACACCTTGTCCGGTGGGCTCGGCTCGTCGATGGGCTTCATCAGCGCGTTGAGCCCGTGCCCGTGGAAGGCCGCCACGATATCGGCTTCGTTGGCCTCGCACGACCGCATGGGATGCACGTCGGCCCGCAGGGTGCGCCAGCCGCGCTCCTGATAGAGCCGCTCGGCCTCCACCGGAAAGGAGTGCGCCTCGGAGTGCAGCAAGCCCGTGAGCAGCCCGCCGCACAGGATCAGCGTCGTGTTGTCGATCGATTTGTATTGCGCCGCAGGCATTTCGGCCTGCCACTCGCTGGCGGGGGCATCCTTGAGGAAGCGTTCGGCGATGGCGCGGCGGGGATTGGAGTTCTTGAGGAACCCGGGTAGCGGCACCGGGGCGAGCAGTGGCGGCTTGGAGGCGTATTCGACGGCGTCCTTGTCCTTGACCGCCTCCTGCATGAACAGGTCGCGCCAACGCCGGCCGACCCAGCCCTTGATCCACGGGTCCTTGAACGCCGAGCGGTCGGCGCCCAGTGCGTCGCGCACGCCTTCGATGACGGCCAGGTACTCACCGGCCTGTTCGTGCTTGGCCAGGTCCCGGCTGAGTTCGGTGATCTGCATCTAAGTCAACTCCCGCCGTGGTTTGGATGGTCCTTCGAAGCAGTTCAGCCGGCCGTAGACGGCGCCGACGAACTGACCGCATTCCCTACAGGTTGAGCGACTCGCGGGTCTCGTTCAGCGTCTTGGCCGAACCCTGAAGTCCCAGAAGCTCATTGACCGCCAGCGGCACCTCGAGCACCTGGCCGGCGCCCGACCGGGACACCAGGGTGGGCAGTGACAGTGCGACGTCCCGGAGTTCGTAGGCGCCGGTCTGGACCGTCGAGATCGGCAACACCCGGTTCTGGTTGCCCAGCACCGCCTCGATGATCCGCGCCGACGACAGCCCGATCGCGAGGTTGGTGGCGCCCTTGCCCTCGATGATCTCGTAGGCGGCGTTCACCACACCCTTGCCGATGTCCGCGCGGGTCTGCTCGTCGAAAACCTGCACGCCGTCGGCCCGCCACTCCATGGCGGGCACGCCGCCGATGGACACACTCGACCACAACGGGATCTCCGAGTCGCCGTGCTCGCCGACGATGAGGCCGTGCACGTTACCCACGTCCACCCCGGCGCGCTTGGCGATGAGGTACCGGAATCGGCTGGAGTCCAGGACGGTTCCCGAGCCGAAGATGCGGCCCGGCGCCACGTCGACCGATCGGGCGGCGGCCAGGGTGACCACGTCGACCGGGTTGGTGACGAAGATGATCACCGCGTCGGGGGAGTGCTCGAGCAGCTGCGGGGTGAGTTGCTGGGCCATCGCCACATTGGTGGCCGCCAGGTCCAGCCGGCTCTGGCCGGGCTTCTGCTTGGCGCCCGCGGTGACGATCACGATCGCCGACCCGGCGGTGACGTCGATGCTGTCCGATCCGGTCACCACGCAGTTCGGTACGAACTGGCTGCCGTGGTTGAGGTCGAGAACCTCGGCCCGGACCTTCTTGGCCGCAACGTCGAAGAGGGCGATCGCCTTCGCCGATCCGCGGATCAGGCAGGCATAGGCGATGGCGGTGCCGACGCTGCCGACCCCAACGATGGACACTTTGTTGCTGGGTGCTGGCACGTGCGGAATTATCCACTCCTGCGGCTTGCGCCGACCGGGATTTGCCCACTCCGGCGTCCGCTGAACCGCTCTCCGCGACACCCTGGCGTCGTCTACCCTTGCCCACCATGCGCGCCCGACCGCTGCCGCGACTGCCGTGGATCACCCGCGGCCTGGCGGCGGGCGCGGGGGGCACCGCTGCGATGGCCCTCTGGTACCACGCGGAGCGAGCCTTCCGGCGCGGTCGCTACACCGGCGTCACGGCCCTGGCCGACGGGACCCCGGTGGAGGGCCTGTGGTCACACGAGGGCCTGGACTACGACGACAGCGTGGTGCCCGGCCAGATCGTCGCCAAGATCCTGCGACTGCCCACGCCGTCCGACCGCGAGGCCGGCGCCATCACGCTGGGCTTGCGCTGGTCCTACGGTTCGGCGTTCGGCATCGCGCATGTGCTGTTGCGCAACATGATTCGCGAGCCGTTCGCGAGCATAGTCTTCGGAGCCGCGCTGATGACCGTCACCTCGGTCGGTTTCCCGGTGCTCGGCGGCACCCCGCCGCCGTGGAAGTGGCCGCTGGACGTCCAGGTCAGCGCCGGGGGCAGCCACGCCCTCTACATCCTCACCGCCTCAGCGCTCGACAACCTGCTGCGCTGATTGCCATGACCCGACGCCAGGTCACCGGCCTCTTCGTGTTGTGCCTGGCCGTCCTCATGGTGGCCATCGACGCGACGGTGATCAGCGTGGCCGTCCCCTCCATCACCGAACAGCTCCGTCCGAACTACAACCAGATCCTGTGGATCGGCGACATCTATTCGTTCGTGATCGCCGGGCTGCTGATCACCATGGGCAATGTCGGCGACCGGATCGGCCGCAAACGCCTGCTGCTGATTTCCAGCGTTGCCTTCGGCGTGGCGTCGGCCGCCGCAGCCCTGGCCCCGACCGCGGGCATGCTGGTCCTGGCCCGCGCGGTGCAGGGTGTGGCCGGTGCCGGGGTGATGCCCTCCACGCTCGCGCTGCTGCGAAGCCTGTTCACCGACGACCATCAGCGCATGCGGGCGGTGGGCATCTGGAGTGCCAGCGGCGCCGCCGGCGCCGCGCTCGGCCCGACGCTCGCCGGGATCCTGCTGGAGCACTTCTACTGGGGCTCGGTGCTCCTGGTGAACCTTCCGGTGGTGGCGCTGATCATTGCGGTCGGCGCCTGGGCACTGCCCGAGGCGCGCAGCGAGGGCAGCCACCCGCTGGACCTGTTGTCCGTGGTCTACTCGACGGCCGGCATCCTTGGCGTGGTCTACGGCATCACCGAACTGGCCCACTCCGGTCTCGGAGTCCGCAGCGCCTACGCGGCGCTGGTGGCCGGCGCTGTCCTGCTGTGGGTGTTTCTGCGCCGGCAGCGCCGCCTGACCACGCCGCTTCTCGACCTGGAGCTGTTCACCCAAACCCGTTTCACCGCAGCCATTGTCGCCCAAACGGTGATCGTCTACGCCAACGTCGGCGCGCTGTTTTTCCTGCCCATCTTCCTGCGCCAGGTGGGTGGCTTCTCCTCACTCCAGTCCGGAATGGCCACGCTGCCGGAGTCCATCGTCAGCCTGATCACCGCAACCTACATCGCGAAGCTGATCGGCCGCTGGGGACACCGCAGGATGCTGCTGACCGGCATGGCGGTGGGAGCAACGGGTCTGACCCTGCTGGGTCTGACGATGCCGTTGTCCTACCCCGCGATGGTCTTTCCGCTGATGCTGCTGGGCTTCTCGTTCGGGTCTGCGGTCACGGTCGCCTCGGACCTGGTCCTCACCAGTGCCAGCGCGGACCGCGTCGGCGCGGCGACCGGTATCTCGGAGACGGCCTTCGAACTGGGCACCGCACTGGGCATCGCGATCACCGGCAGCGCGGTGGCCCTGCTCTACCTGGTCATCACCGGCAGCTCAGCGGACTTCAGCGCGGATGTCGACCAGCACGGATTCACCTGGGGCATGGGCGGGTACTGCATCGCGTGCGGACTGGCGGTGGGCGTGGTCACCGTCGTCGTCGCCCGGTTGCTGGGCGGCCGCGCGGCCCGAACGGCATAGCACCGTCCACATCCGCAGCGCATCCTCCACCGACAACGCCTCGTCCGGTGTGCCGGCCATCGGCGTCGACCAGGGCGTGGCCCCCTTGGGGCAGCGCGGTCTGTCCGGGTGCGATGTCCAGCGTCGCCAGTGCCGCGTCGTTGACGACGGCCATGTGCGCTCCTTTGGCCAGGATCACCGGGTTGTCGGGCGCGGCGGAGTCAAGCTCGGCTCGGGTGGGCAGCCGCTGCGACCAAGCGCCCATTCTTCACCGCGACGGCGTCCGCTTCGGTGCCACCGGTGTCGAGTGTGGTGATCCGGCCGTTGAGGAAAACGACATCGGCCGGCATCGCCGCCCCCTCATTGACGCTGATGGAACCCTCTGCGGTCACAGTAGTCTTGACCGGTGCTTCCCGCGGCAGTCCGCGCCATGGTCGAGCGCGGGCCGCAGTGGGCCGACTGGGTCGATGCGTTGCCCGGCATCGTCGAATCGGTCATGCGGCAGTGGGGGATCAGCCCCGACGGCGACGCCGTCAACGGCCATTGCTCGCTGGTGATCCCGGTCCGCACCGCCCAGGGCGTCCCGGCGGTGGTCAAGATCGGCTTTCCCGACGAGGAATCCGAGCACGAGCATCTGGCGCTGCAACGCTGGGGCGGGCGGGGTGCGGTGCGCCTGCTCAGCGCCGACCCGCGCCACCGGGCGCTGCTGCTCGAACGCCTCGAGGCCACCGACCTCACCGGTGTCGCCGAGTATGACGCCTGCCGTGTGGTCGCAGGCCTCTACCGCAGCCTGCACGTCCCCGCGTTGCCGGCGCTGCGCCCGCTGGCGTCCGCCATCGAGCGCTGGACGGCCGACCTGGCGCAGCTGCCGCGCTCGGCGCCCATCCCGCGCCGGCTCGTCGAGCAGGCGATCGCCCTGGGCCGGGATCTCGGCGCCGATCGCGCCGTGCCGCCGCGGCTCATTCACACCGACCTGCATTACGGCAACGTGCTGGCGCACGCGTCGTCGGACACCGGGCGTGCGCCGTGGTTGGCCATCGACCCCAAACCGGTCAACGGCGACCCGCACTATGAGATCGCACCCATGCTGTGGAACCGCTTCGAGGAACTCGCCGGTGACGTCCGGCACGGGGTGCGGCGCCGGTTCTGGACGCTGGTCGACGCCGCCGGATTCGACGAGGACCGCGCCCGCGCCTGGGTGGTGGTGCGCATGGTCCACAACGCCATGTGGGCTGTGCAGGACGGCCCGCAGGCGGAGCCGGCCTGGTTGACGACGTGCATCGCGGTGGCCAAAGCGGTGCAGGACTAACCTTCGGCTGGTGGTACCCGACAGGAGCGACACGGCGGACGACGCGGCACCGGGCCGGCCGGTCGCGCGGGCGATGGCGATCGGGGTCCTGGTGGTGCTCGCGCTCGCGGGGCTGTGCGGGGTTCTGGGTTACCACGCCTACCGGGGGCATCGGGCCGAGCAGCAGCGGACGCTGTTCGTCACGGTCGCCAAACAGGCTGCGGTGAATCTGACCAGCATCGACTACCGGCACGCCGAAACCGATGTGCAGCACATCCTCGAGGTGTCCACCGACGGCTTCCACGACGACTTCGCCGGCCGCTCGCAATCGTTCATCGACGTGGTCAAGAAAGCCCAGTCCACCACGGAGGGCACGGTGGCCGAGGCCGGCCTGGAGTCGATGTCCGGCGACGAGGCCCGGGTGTTGGTGGCGGTGACGGTGATGAGCAGCAACCGGGGCGTCACCGAGCCGCAGCCACGGTACTGGCGGATGCGGCTGACGGTGAACAAGGTCGACGGCGGCGCCAAGGTCTCCCGGGTGGACTTCCCGTGACCGACGAGACGCCGATGTCTGACGACGAGGCGTCGGCTCCCGAAGGCGAAACACCAACTCCCGCAAGTCGTTCCGCCCCGTCTCCGGTGCGGCCCGGACGGGGCTGGCGGCCGGTGGTGGCATTCGTCGTCCTGCCGACGACGGCGGTGCTGCTGGGCGCGGGCGCGGGATTCCTGCGGTGGCAGAACGTTTCGGAGCGCGCCGTCGATCAGGCCAGAACCGAGTCGGTGGCCGCGGCACGGGACACGGCCGTGGCCATGTTGAGCTACCGATCGGACACCGTCGAGCAGGACCTGATGGCCGCCAGTGACCGGCTGACCGGCCCGTTCGTCGACTCCTACACCAACCTGGTCAAGACCGTCGTGGTCCCGGGATCCAAGGAGAAGAAGATCTCCGCGGTGGCCACGGTCAAAGCCGCCGCATCGGTGTCGGCGACCGCGCAGCACGCGGTGGCGTTGCTGTTCCTCGACAACGCCGTCACCACGGGTGACGGCGCCCCGGCCACCACCGTCTCCGGTGTGCGCGTCACCCTGGACAAAGTGGGTCAGCGCTGGCTGGTGTCGGGCTTCGACCCGGTGTGAGGCACGCACTCGAACACCGCGATCCGCGCAGCCGTGACCTATCGTGTCCGGTGTCGTCGGCGCCGAACGGGCGGAGGAGGGGCAGCGAGCGTGGGATCACGATTGCGTGCGTGCGTGGGCGTGCTGATGCTGATCGCCGTCTTCGCCGGACTTCCGCTGGCGGGTTCGGCCTGGGCTGCGCCGCGAACGGTGAAGGTCGCGGTGCGCAACCTCGAGCCGTTCGTGATCACCAACGACACCGGCAAGTCCGGCTTCACCGTCGAGCTCTGGGAGGAGATCGCCAAGCGGCGGGGCTGGTCGACCGAGTACGTCGACGCCGAAAACGTTGGGGCGCAACTGAAGGACGTCGCCGAGGGCAAGGCCGACGTGGGTGCCGGAGCCATCTCGATCACGGCGGATCGCCGCGAGCGGTTCGACTTCTCCCAACCGATCTTCAACGCCGGCCTGCAGATCCTGGTCCCGCACCACTCCACGGTGCACACCCAGCCCGGGTTGGTGAACTTCCTGCCGCTGCTGTTCTCCAGGGCGATGGCGGTGTGGCTCATCGCAGGGCTGATCCTGTCGGTGATCCCCGCCCACATCTTCTGGCTCATCGAGCGCCGCAAGAAGGACGCCCCGGCCGACGATGACGACTCCGGCATCGCGCGGTCCTACTTCCCGGGAATCTTCCAGTCCTTCGCCTGGTCACTGGGGTTCCTTGGCTTCATGCCCGACACCTTCCCGCACCGGTGGCTGGGCCGGCTGCTCGGCATCCTGTGGGGATTCGTCGCCCTGATCTTCGTCGCCTACTTCACCGCCACCCTCACCACGAACCTGACGGTCAGCACCTATGCCGGCCAGATCAGCGGACCCTCGGACCTGGTCGGCAAGAAGGTGGCGACGGTGGCGGGAACCACATCCTCACAACGGCTTCAGGAGATGGGCATTCCGTTCACCGGACTGCCGACGATCGACGAATGCTACGGCGGACTGCGCGACGGCCGCTACGACGCGGTGGTGTTCGACTCCCCGGTCCTGCAGTACTACGCGGCCGGTGACGGGGCCGGCACGGTGCAGCTGGCTGGCCCGGTCTTCCAGGCCGAGGACTACGGGCTGGCGTTCGCGCCGAACAGCGATCTGCGACCGCCGGTGGACCAGGCCCTGCTCGAGATTCGCCGGGACGGTACCTACGACCTGATCAAGCGGAAGTGGTTCGGCGTGGAGCAAAGCCACTCCGACGCCGGTCCCGGCTGAGCCGGATAGGAGATGAGCGACATGACACCGCGCTGGCGGGCACTGATCGGTGTGCTGATGATCCTCGGCGGTATCGCCTGCCTGCCGATGGCGGTTCCGGCCGGTGCGCAGACCCGCGAGGTGGCCGTCTCCGTCCGCGCCCTGGCGCCCTTCGTGATGACACAGGACAACAAGCGCACGGGTTTCACCGTCGAGCTGTGGGAGGAGATCGCCAAACGCGAGGGTTGGTCCACCCGGTACGTCGACGCGGAAAACGTTGCCGCGCAGCTGAAGGACGTCAGCGACGGCCGTGCCGACGTGGCGGCCGGGGCGATCTCGATCACCGGCGAGCGGGTGATGTCCTACGACTTCTCCCAGCCGACCCTGGCGGCGGGCCTGCAGATCCTCGTTCCCAAACACTCCTCGGCGCCGGCCGAACCCGGGATCGCCAACTTCCTTCCGCTGTTGTTCTCCAAGAACATGCTGCTCTGGCTGCTGGGCGGGTTGGCGCTGGCCCTGATCCCGGCGCACATCACCTGGCTGGCCGAGCGCCGGCACCCGGACTCGATGGTGTCCAAGTCCTACTTTCCCGGCATCTTCCAGGCGTTCATCTTCTCCGGTGAGACGCTCACCGCCACGCAGGAAGCCGTGCCACGGCACTGGTTCTCGCGTGCCTTGACCATCTTGTGGGGTTTCGTCGCCATCGTGTTCGTCTCGTTCTTCACCGCGACGCTGACCACCACGCTCACCGTCGACTCGTTCGACGCGCAGATCAACGGCCCCAAGGACCTGTTCGGCAAGAAGGTGGCGACCGTTGGCGGGACCACCTCGGCGAAATACCTCGAGGGGATGGGAGTGACGGCCAGCGAACTACCCACCATCGACGACTGCTTCGACGCCCTGGAGAAAGACCGCGTCGAGGCGGTCGTCTTCGACTCCCCGGTGCTGCATTACTACGTTGCCCACAACGGGGCCGACGTCGCCGAACTGGCCGGGCCGGTGTTCCAGGCGGAGGACTACGGCCTGGCATTCGTTCGCGGCAACCCGCTGCGTCAGGCGGTCGACGAATCCGTTCTGGCGATGCGCCAGGACGGCACCTACGACGAGATCAGGTCGAAATACTTCGGCGAGCCCGACGGTGGCGGCAACTGACGGTTCGTCAATTCCCTTCGGGGTCAAGCCGTTTGTGCTTGATTCCCCGGCGGTCCTGTTCTGACCCCCGGTCAGATTGTCGGGCTGGACGCGGGGGTCAGAAACGGGCCGTCACGGCACGTAGCAGGGGGCGTCGCCGGGGGTGTAGTACTGCAGACCGGTCGGGGAGATGCACGGCGCCTCACCGGGGAATGCGGGCACCATCGAATAGGCGTAGTTCTCGGGGAAGCCGTAGCGAGCCCAGTCGGTCGCCCCGGCCACGGCGGCGCCCGCGACCGCGGCGTCGACGGCGTCGCCGGCCAGACCGGGGGTGCACCCGCCGACGCTGACGTGCCGTCCGCCGACGTCACCGCAGATATCGGCCTGTGCCACCGGGGTGATCGCGGCCGGGACCGCCGCCAGTGCGGCCGCGGTCAGGAGTGTTGCTGCAAATTTTGTCGTCATGGTGCCATTATCGCCGCGTTGGCGGCCCGGCGTTACTGCCCGGGTGCGGGGCCGGGCCCCGTGAACGCCGAGCGGCCCCCGGGAACACGCGGGGGCCGCTCGTTCGGGCGGGGGAGTTCTACTTCTTGGTGACGGTCTCCGAGAAACTGCCCTTGCCGTCGTTGAGCCAGGTGATGGTGCCGTTCTGGAATTCGCTGATCCAGCCGCCGTTGGCCACTTTCGAGCCGCCGCCGGTCTCGGTCTCATCGGCGGTCGGCCAGCCCAGGGCGCCGGACGGGCCGCCCTGCTCATCCATGTACCGCTTCAGGATCTCGCCCTGAACCAGGTAGGAACCGGCCGGCGAGGTGAAGATGGTGCCGTTGGCGAAGGGCGTCACGGTGCCGTCGCCGACCTTCTCGGCCTTACCGGTCGGGGCGCCCAGAGCGGTGGCGCCACCGAGGCGGGCGTAGGCGGCCGCGGTCGGTCCGTCGAGCGAGACCTCACCGATGCCCGGGGCGTTCAAGGTGGTGGGCGTGCCGTTGATCACGGAGGACACCGCGCTGGAAGCGGCCGAAGCACCGCTGCTCGCGACGCTGCTGGCCGCGCTGGCACCGCTGCTCACCGCGCTGCTGGCTGCGCTGGCCGCGCTGCTGGCGGCGCTACCGGCCGCGCTGGCCGCCGAGGAGCCGATGCTGGAGGCGCTGGACATGGCGTCCTTGGTGGTGTCCTTGGTGGCCGAGCAGCTGACGGCGAAGGCAGCGGCGATGGCGAGGCCGCCGACACCTGCCGCGGCGCGGGCCATTCTGGTGTTCATTCTTGGGGTTCTCCTTTGGGTGGATGACGGTGACGCATACGTCAACCGCCAAACTAGCAAACAAACATTACGCGCAGGCAAGCCATAAACCGTCACGTTAAGCAGTGGTTTGCCTGTGAATCAGTAAAGAAGGGCGGCTTTGCCACATCGGGCGCGACAAAAATGATCGGCAAATTTCCGATGATCGGCCGTAAGAGCGGTTACGCTCTCCGACGGAGCGGCAGCGTGGCCGCCTCGACAAGGAGCGACGATGTCGGCACCCACAGTCGAAAAGCAGCGGGTCAAGGCCGTGCCAGGTCCTGCGCTGCCGCCCAGCAAGACCATGGTGGTGCACTCCGCGGACGGCACCAGGCTGCACACCGAGGTGTTCGGGCCCAAGAACGGCTACCCGATCGTGCTGGCCCACGGCATCACCTGCGCACTGCAGGCCTGGCACGAACAGATCAACGATCTCTCCCGCGACTTCCGGGTGATCGCTTTCGACCACCGCGGCCACGGCCGCAGCGGAGTGCCCGCGCCCTCGGCCTACAGCCTCGACCACCTGGCCGCCGACCTCGATGCGGTGCTCGCCGCGGTGCTGCGTCCCGGCGAGCGGGCGGTCGTCGCCGGCCACTCCATGGGCGGCATCGCGATCAGCGCCTGGTCGGACCGGTTCCGGCACAACGTCGAGAAGCGCGTGGACGCGGTCGCCCTGATCAACACCACGCACGGCAACCTGCTGGACAAGATCCAGTTGCTGCGGGTCCCCGGAATGCTGCGCGGGACGCGGGTTGCCGCCGCCCGCAACATGATTCGCTCACTCGGCAGTGCTCCACTGGTGCGCGGTACGCAGCCCGGCAGCTTCCGTTTCCTGCAGATGATGGCCGTCGGCGCGGAGGCCGATCCGGCGATCGCCCGTCTCCTGCACGACATCTTCGCGGCCACCCCGCCGTCGGGCCGCGGCTCGTGGGCGCGGGTTCTGGTCGACGAACTCGGCCCGCGGACCTACATCGACCTGTCCGGCCTGACGGTGCCGGCACTGGTGATCGGCAGCACCAAGGACCGTCTGCTGCCGATGTGCCGTGCCCGCAAGATCGCCGGCGCCGTTCCGAATCTTCTCGACCTGGTGGAGATCCCCGGCGGCCACTGCGCGATGCTCGAACATCCGCAGGTCGTCAACGGCCACCTGCGCAGCGTGGTCGGCGCCGTGACCGCGGCGCAGCGGATGACTTCTTAGGTCGTCGTCAGCGGCTCAGTCGCAATCGTCGCTCTCCTCAACGCGGCGTGCCGCCGCTTGATCGTCGAGCGACCCAGCCACCTCGGCGGCCGCGCGCTGTCCCGATCGCACCGCACCGTCCATGAAGCCGGTCCACTCGTCGGCGGTTTCGGTGCCCGCCCAGTGCAGCGGGCCGACCGGCGTGCGCAGCAGCGGACCGAATTGCGTCCACGATCCGGGCGGCACTGCGGCGGTCGGGCCCCCCGGTGCGAAAGTCTCGGCGCCCCAACGCTGATCGGTGAAATCAAGGGGGCGGCGGGCCTCGTCGCCGAACAACGCGGCGAAACACTCCAGGGCCTGCTCGCGGCGTTGCGCGGGATCGAGCCGGTCGAAGTGGCGCGGGTCGGTGAAGCCGAGCAGGATGCCGGGGCCGCCTGACTCGGCCGACCCCCCAGTCGCTTCGCTCCTGCCCGCCGGGACCGATCCCCGAGTCGCTTCGCTCCTGCCCGCCGGGACCGATCCCCGAGTCGCTTCGCTCCTGCCCGCCGGGGGGCTGACGTCGAAGGTGATGAACACCGGTCCCTCGTCGGACAGAGCCTGACCGGACAGTCCCTTGGCCCGCCAGAACGGGGTGGGGTAGGCGGCATAGGACTTGGTCAGCGCTCCGAGCGGCCAGCGCTGCGCCAACTGCTGGTATTCGATGGGCGGCGCGGGGGCGATGTCGATGTCCAGCCGCTGGGCCGGCGCGACGGCGATGATGGCGCGTCGCGCATCGACCACACCGTTCGACGACGACACCGCCACGGCATCCTGCGACCACTCGACGCGGGAGACGATGGCCCCCAGGCGGATCCGGTCACCCAGTTCAGCGGCGATCCTCGCCGACATCTCGTGGGTGCCGTGGACGAAGTGGTCCTGCTGGGCTCCGCCGGCGGTGTCGAGCATCCGGTCCAGGCCGCCGGAGGTCTTGACGTAGCGCACCGCGTGCAGCATGGAGACCTCGTCGGGTTCGGCGCCCCAGGTCACCCGCGACATGATCGCCATCAGGTCCCGGGAACCGGCCGACGCGCGGACCTTCCGCAGCCAGCCCCCCAGGCTCATGCTGTCCAGTTCGGCGGCGCGCTTGGACTGCCACGGTTCGCTGACGCTCACATCGCGCGCGATGCGCTCGAACTGCCACTGGATGCGGCCGATGTCGAGCAGACCGACCAGCCCCAGTTTCGGGATGGTGCCGTGGTAGCGCCGCACGGTGCCGCGCCAGCGGATCAGGTTGGCCCCGGCGGTGTAGGTCGGGGTGATCTCGCAGCCGAGATCGGCGGCGAGTTTGAGGACCGCGTCCTGGGTGGGGCCGACGAACGAGGCGCCCAGGTCGATGGGCACCCCGGCCAGGGTGGCGGCTTTGGTGCGCCCGCCCACCCGGTCGCGGCCCTCGAGCACCACGGTGTCGAAGCCCATCCGAGTCAGCTCGCGGGCCGCGGTCAGACCCGCCAGGCCCGCACCGATCACGACTACGTCATGTGCCATGGTTCCAGTCTCGCGTGTCCAACCGCCCAATCCAACGTTTGGGCGCCGAAGTGCGGGTAAATCCCGCCAGAACGTCGATCTCGGGGAAGAGTTGCGGGCGTGAAGGTCCTCACCGCCCTGTTCGGCCCGGCCGACGCCGTCGAACGGTCCCGGGCCCTGCGCGAGGCGGGCGCCGCTGGTGTTTTCACCTTCGAGGGACCGCACGACGTCTTCGCCCCGCTGACCCTGGCCTCGACGGTCGGCGGTCTGGATCTGATGACGAACGTGGCAATCGCGTTCCCGCGCAACCCGATTCAGCTGGCACACCAGGCCTATGACCACCAGCTGCTCTCCGCCGGCCGGTTCACGCTCGGGCTGGGCACCCAGATCCGCACCCAGGTGGAGAAGCGCTACGGCGCGTCGTTCGACCGGCCGGTGCCCCGGATGCGGGAGCTGATCGGCTCGCTGCGGGCGATCTTCGACGTCTGGCAGAACGGGAGCCGCCTGGACTTCCAAGGCGAGTTCTACCGCCACACCCTGATGACCCCGACATTCAATCCCGGCCCGAATCCCTTTGGGCCGCCGCCGCTTTACGTCGGCGCGCTCGGGCCGCGGCTCACCCGGGCCGCCGCCGAGACCGCCGATGGGCTGCTGGTGATGCCGTTCGGGTCAGCGCGCTTCCTGCGGGAGGCCACCATGCCGGCGGTGCGGGAGGGCCTGGCCGCGGCAGGCCGGTCCCCGGGCGACTTCGCGGTGGTGCCGGAGGTCATCGTCTCCGCCGGTGACGACCACGAGGCGACCCGGCGGCTGCTGGCGTTCTACGGCTCCACCCCGGCCTACCGGCCGGTGCTGGACTTGCACGGTTGGGGCGAACTGCAGCCCCGACTCAACGCCATGTCCAAGCAGGGCCAATGGGCGCAGATGGCCGGACTGGTCAGCGACGAGATGCTGACGACGATCGCCGCCTGCGGCACGCCGGCGCAGATCGCCGCCGAGATCCGGGAGCGTGCCGAGGCCGCCGGCGGTGCGGAAACGGTATGCCTCTATCAGCCCGGACCGATCGCGGTCGACGTGCTGGCCGCGATCGTCGACGCCTTGGCCTGACGGCTTCACGCGCCAGGGGAGGACCGGCGCTTGGAGACGAACTCGAGCGCCGGGCTGAGGACCACGAGCGAGAGCCACGACCACTTGGCGTTGTCCGGGCCGAAGCGGTAGGCGATCGGGATCGACAGCAGGAACACCGCGGCGACCATCAGGGAGTGCGTGATGAGGCCCGGGACCGCGGGGTGCGGGTCGGCCAGGCCGCGGGACCGGCCGACGAGGATCAGGGCGACGGTGACGAGGACGATCGCGGCGACGTTGGCCGCGTACAGCGCCGTGGGCAGTGGCAGATTCGCCGGGTCCGGATCGCTGATCGCCTTGGTGGTGAAGGGTACGAAGATGACCAGGCCGGCCAGGTAGATGCAGACCCGGACCGTGGCGCCGTCCAGCGCCTTGAACGATGCGATCACCTGGTGGTTGGCCAGCCAGAAGCCCACCACCACAACGAAACTGATCACGAACGCCATCAACTGGTCGCCGAGTCCGGTGGCCAGCAATGCGCTCGGACTGACCCATGCCGCGGCCGGTGGGACCTCCAGGCTGGTCACCAGCAGCGTCAGGGAGAACCCGAAGATCGCGTCGATGAGGTTCAGCGCGCGGCCGAATTCGACGGTCTCCCGATCGAACGTCCAACGGTCATGCGCCACAGTTCTGCACGATAGGCGATCAGGGTGCGACGGTGAGCCAGTCGGCGAAGCCTGACGGATCGTGGCGTCCGAGCGCGCCGTGCTCGAACAGACCCCACCCCTCATGCACCGATGAGGAATCGTCGTAGCACAGCGCCCGGCCGACGTGGTCGATCACACCGAAGCCGGACCGCGCGACGATCCCCGGGTCGGTCATGTCGTAGGTGCGGCGCTCGGTGAACTTCGGCCCCTTCCAGGTGCCGTGGATCCAGTCCGAGTCGCCGCCGTAACCGCCGCCGACGTGGATGGGCACCGGAAGTTTGGACTCGATTTCGAAGCGCACGGGTGAGCCGGTCGAGTCCGTCGCGTCGATCGTCGCGCCGGTGGGAATCCTTGTGCCGGAACGGTAGTGGATCTTCACCCGGGGCCAGCCGAGCTGCTCGACGCGTCCGTCGCGCCAGATCCGGGTGCAGTCGTTGAGCGAGCGGAACCCGTTGGGGTCCTCCTGGATGATGATCACGATCGCGAAGTCGTCGAAGGCCATCGGGACGTAGAGCCACCACATGCCCTCGAACGGCGGGTGGGCCGGCCGTCCCGGCGGCTCGGCCTCGCCGACCGGACGGATGCCCCAGGACCGGTCGCGGGTGCCGATCCAGGTCGCCGGGTCGACGGCGATCTCCTCGCCGTCGATGACGAGTTGTCCACTCCAGGAGCCGAGTTGGGCGAAGCGCTGGGCATCGAGGGTGACCTTGGTGCCCTGTCGCATCAGGTGGCGTTGCTCCTGTACCACTCCGAAGAGCCCGTCCCAGGTGAGGTCGCAGGCCACGCCCTCGGTCTCGTCCATCACGATCCGCAGCTTCTGCAGCGGCTCGACGACCTCCACCCGGTAGCCGTTGACGTGCTGATTGAGCCGGTCCGCGTCGATGGCGTCGGACAGGTGCACCGCGGTCTGGACATCGCCGCGCCTCACGAGCAGGAACGCGTCCTTGACCCCCAGGCTCGGGTAGTAGCCGATGCCGCTGATGACGAAGATGTCGCCGGTGCGGTCGTGGGCGTTGAAGTAGGAGCGGTCGTAGAAGTTGCGGTCCGACGGGCCAGGCCACGCGATCGGCTGGGGGACCTGGTGAACCGGGTATTCGTCAAGCGGGCCAAGCATTTCAGGCAACTCCTTCGTCGGGTCCGTCGAGGAGCCGGCGCAGCAGGCCCCCGTGATAGAACAGCGACTCGACGTCCGGTGGCTGCTCGATCTCGCCGAAATGCACCCGCCGCGCACCGGTGCGCATGAACACCACGCACCAGATCACTCCGGAGTACACGTAGAACCACCGCAGGTCCCCGAGTGCGGCGCCGGCCAGCCGCTCGTAGGTGGCTCGGACGTCCTCCTCGCGCATCACGTCGGGCAGCCCGGGCAACCCCGCCAATCCGGCGAGCTCCTGGAACACCATGTGGGCGAAAATGATCCATGCCACATCCAGCTCGCGCGGGCCGACGCAGGCCATCTCCCAGTCGAGCACTGCCACGGGCCGGAAATCGCGGTAGAGCACGTTGCCGATGCGGGAGTCGCCCCAGGCCAGCACCGGCTCGCCGGCGGCGATGTCTGCCGGGAAGTTCTCCTCCAGCCATGCCAGCGCCCGTTCCACCAGCGGCGAGCGGCCGATGCCGGGGACCGCGAACTCATACCAGTCCTTGAGCCAGGTGAAGTGTCGGCGCAGCGGGGTGTCGCCGGGCGGGTCGGCGTCGGTGAGGAAGCCGAATGTGGTTGCAGCGTCGGGGATCGCGTGCAGCTGCGCCAGCACCGCCACCGTGCTGTCCTGCAGTTCTCGTCGTTTCTCGGCCGGGGCGTCGGCGAACCAGTTCCCGCCGAAGGTGTAGGGCATCACATCGGGGGGTACGACGCCGTCGACGTGGTCCATCAGGAAGAACGGGCTGCCGAGCAGCTCGCCCGTCGGCTCGATCCAGCGCACCGCCGGCACCGGCACGTCGGACAGTTCGGCCACCAGTCGCAACACGTCGAACTGGTGATCCATCCGATAGGCCGGGAACACCGGAACGTCCTGGGCCGTCGGCGCGACTCGCGCCACCCATTTCTGCTCCACGGGCACACCGTTCTCGGTCCAGCGACCGGTCAGGATGATGGTCTCCGACGACATCCCGTTGGCGTCGACGCCGCTCTCCACCGTCACCTCCGGGGTCGCGCCGGAGGGCATCACCGTCGACAGCCACTGCGACAGGACGGCGGGGATGGTGCTGGTGTCTCGACCGGAGCGCTGCAGGCGCGACACCTCGGTGTCGACGGTCGGTTCTTTGCTCACGTCTCGACGCTGCCATACAAAGGGCCACAGGGGAACTGCTTGATGCAACTCAGGAGACGAACGCGCAACCCGCGGCGGAGTCTTTGAAAGCGACTTGGTCCTTCGCGACGTCCATGTCTACCTGAACCAACGGCACATCCGTCGACCATCTGGCGTTGACGGCGTCGGTGAATTTCTCAGCTTTGCTGCGCGCGTTGACGCAGTCGTTGGACTGGTCACGGCGATTGACGTAGCCGACGGCGATGATGGACTCGGGGCCCCACTGCGACTCCAGCTGGTTCTCCAGACAGTTCACGGCGTCCTTTGTGCAGTAGTCGGTGTACGCCGCGAGCATCTTGTCCTGCTCGTCGGGCCCGTACTCGCACATGGGGTTGCTCGCGTCGACCGAACACAGCGGACGGTTCTGACCCGCTGTGAAGCCACCGGCGTTGCACCCATTTCGACTCCCATCCTGGGCGTACTGGCATTTCACGTCCACGGCTGCGGGATCCATCAGCAGGTACACGCCGTCGGGAGCCCAGTTCGGATCGGTGATCGTGCCCAGTACCGCGCAGTCCTTCGGAACCGCCTTTCTGCAGACGCCGAAGAGACGTACCGGCAGGCCTTTACGGAGCAGGCTGACCGCTCCCGTTGTGACCGCACAGTTGTCGTGTTTGCCATCGGCGACCGCGCCGACCGCGTCGCAGTCGACGGGTTGGCTGAACTCGAGCCGGCCCTTGGCTTCGACGAAGTCGGTTGGCGCGGAGCCTGACGACGGTCCGCCAAGAGCTCCGAAGACGTCCTTCACCGCGCAGAACTTCAGAACGGCCGGATCAGACCACGGATCGGCACTATCGAGGCCGACGCAGTTTTCCGGGCCGCGCAACATCACACCCGGACCTGCATACAACTCGGTGAGCTTGGCGGCGGCATCGGCGGAACTGCTGGTCGCCGTACGGCTGCCGCTACACGCAGGGGTGAGCAACAACAGGGAAATGACCGCCGCGATCGTCACGACACGAATCCTGCGAATCACCACGGACGGCCCTTTGACTGGTCGCGCTCCAACGGCGCAAGAGTAGGCGAGGAGCGAGGTGGTTTCACCCGATATTGCAGAACCGGCGTCGTTGCGGCACCCCCGGTTTACACCCGGCTACCGGCGACGTCGCCGCCGAACCGCTGGGCCAGCCACACCGGCAGTACAGCCAGCAAGGTCAGCGTCGCCGCGACGACGTTGATCACCGGGGCCTGGTTGGGCCGGAAGAGGTTTCCGAAGATCCAGATCGGCAGCGTCTGCACCGTCGGCCCGGCGGTGAACGTCGTGACCACGATCTCGTCGAAGCTGAGCGCGAACGCCAGGATGGCGCCGGCCAGCAGGGCGCCGCGCGTCATCGGGAACGTCACATAACGGAACGTCTGCCAGGTCGACGCACCGAGGTCGGAGGAAGCGTCCTCCAGATTGGTGCCGAGCCGTCGCAGCCGGGCCTGGATGTTGTTGAAGACGACCACGATGCAGAAGGTCGCGTGCCCGACGATCACCGTCGCCATCCCCAGCGCGACGTGCAGGGCGGAGGTGAACGTCGCGTTCAGCGCGATGCCGGTCACGATGCCGGGCAGCGTTATCGGCAGCACTACAAGCAGATTCACCGTTTGCCGGCCGAAGAAGTCATACCGCTGGACCGCGAAGGCTGCCATGGTGCCGAGGATCAGGGCGATCGCCGTCGCGCACAGGCCGACCAGAACCGAGTTGCCCAGCGCCCGCCACATCCCCTCGCTGGCCCAGGCGTCGCGCCACCACCGCAGCGTGAAGCCGGTCGGGGGGAACGCGAATGTCCTCGACGAGTTGAAGGCGTTGAGCAGCACCAGTAGCAGCGGGGCGTACAGGAAGACCAGAACCCCGACGGCCCACGCCCGCAACAGTGTTCGCACCCTGGTCGACAACATCAGACGTTCTCCAGGGCACCGGTGCGACGCATCGCCAGCAGGTACAGCACGATCGCGGTCAGCGGAATCAGCGACAGCGCTGCCGCAAGCGGCTGGTTGTTCGCGGTGACCAGCTGCCCGTAGATGATATTGCCCAGCATCTGGGTCTTGCCGCCGACGATCGTGACGGCGATGTAGTCACCGAGGGCCAGCGAGAAGGTGAAGATCGACCCCGCGGCGATGCCGGGAAACACCAGTGGCCCGACCACTCGGGCCAGGGTCGCCAGATCCGAGGCGCCCAGATCCGAGCTGGCGTCGATAAGGTGATCGGGCACCCGCTCAAGGGCCGCGAACACCGGAATCACCATGTACGGCAACCACAGATAACTCAGCGTGAGGATGGTCGCCACCAGCCCGTACCCCGGCGTCCAGCGCGTCACCCAGTGCAGCGGGCCCTCCGGGGAGAGCAGCATCCGCCAGGCATACGCCTTGACCAGATAGCTCGCCCACAGCGGTGTGGTGACCGCCACCACCATCGCCAGCCTCATGCGCCGCGACGCGACTTTCGCCATGTAGAGCGCGAGCGGCACCGCGAGCACCGCGCAGATCACCGTGACCGTCAGGGCGATGCCGATGGTGCGCAGGGTGGCCGTGCGGAACACCGCGTCGGTGAACACCCGCACGATGTTGTCGGTCGTGAAGGTGCGCACCACCGACCCGGTGAATTCATCGACGCTCCAGAACGCCGAAAACAGCAGGACCGCAAGCGAACCCAGGTAGGCGACGATGAGCCACGCCAGAGGCGGGACGAGCAGGAGACTCAGGCTCAGCCGTTCTCCGGGCCGCCCGCCGCGGCCCGGGATCAGCCCTTGATCTGCTGCCACTTGTCGACCCACTCGCTGTAGGCCGTGCAGTTGTCGCCGCTGCCGTCCACACACTTCTTCTGTGGGGTGGTCCAGTAGCTGATCTTGTCGGCGTAGGCGGCGTCGGTGGCGTGGAAGGTGGTGCAGAATTCCTTGTCGCTGGTGAGCTCGCAGGCCTTGGTCTGCGCCGGCGCCTCACCGAAGTACTCGGCGACCTGAGCGTTGACCTTCGGTGAGGTGATGTAGTCCATCCACTTGTACATGCAGTTCGGATGCGCCGCCTTGGCGGCCAGCATCCAGGTGTCCGACCACCCGGTCGAACCTTCCTTGGGCAGAACGGTGGCGATCTTGACCTTGTCGTCGGACTTGATCATGTTGGCGATCACCTGCCAGCTGGTGCCGATCACCGAGGTGCCGGACTCGAAGGCCTGCACCGCCTTGGTGTAGTCCGACCAGTACTCGCCGATGTTGGCGCGCTGGGCCTTGAGCAGATCCACCGCGGCGTTGAGCTGCTCGGAGGTCAGCGCGTACGGGTTCTTGATGCCCAGTTCGGGCTTGGTCTTGGACAGGTACAGCGCGGCGTCGGCGATGTAGATGGGCGAGTCGTACGCGGTGACCTTGCCCTTGTACTCCGGAGCCCCCGGGAACACCGCACCCCAGGTGTCCGGCGCGCCCTTGACGACGTCGGTGTTGTACATCAGCAGGTTGGCGCCCCAGCCGTGCGGGATGCCGTACATCTGGCCGTCGACGGAGTTCCACGCCTTGTCCTTCAGGAACGGCGCGATGGAGGCGTAATTGGGCACCAGTGCGGTGTTCACCGGGGCGACGTCCCCGGCGTAGATCAGCCGCAGCGTGGCGTCGCCGGAGGCCGACAGGCCGTCGTACTGGCCGGTGCGCATGAGCTGCACCATCTCGTCGGAGGTGTTGCCGATCTTGATGTTGACCTTGCAGCCGGTCTCCTTCTCGAACGGATGCACCCAGTCGACCTTCGGGTCGTTGGATCCGTCCTCCGCGTAGCCCGGCCAGGCGATCAGGTTCAGCTGTCCCTCACCGGCGCCGACGGAGGTGGCCGGCTCCAACTTCGGAGCGGCCTCCGAGCCGCCACCGGACTTCGTGTTACCCGAGCAGCCCGCGAGAACCGTTGCAGCACAGACTAATGCGATGGTAAAACGGCGGATCTTCATCGGGACTCCTTAGTTGGGGATATCGGCGAGCGGTCGGACGGCGTCGTCGTGCCAGGCCAGGACGACAGGGGCGTCATGGGCGATGTCGGCGCCGGTGCGGGCGCTCACCAGGGTGGCGGTGAGGCGCTGACCGGAATCGGTGTCGGCGGCCACCCTGGTCACCGGTCCGGCGTAGATCACTTCGGCCACCCGGGCGGGCACGCTGCGCATACCGGACGGCACGTCGTCGGCGGCATCGAGCAGCACCATCCGCTCGGGCCGGATCGCGTAGGTTCCGCTGCGGCCGAGCAGGGCCTCGGCGGCCGCGCCCCCGAGCACGTTGGAGGTGCCGACGAAGTCGGCGACGAACCGGTTGACGGGATTCTCGTAGACCTCCCGGCCGGCCCCCACCTGTTCGACGCGGCCGTTGTTGAAGACCGCGAGCCGGTCCGACAGGGTGAGTGCCTCGTCCTGGTCGTGGGTCACGATGATGAAGGTGATGCCCAGTTCGCGCTGAATCGCCTTGAGCTCCACCTGCATCTGCTCACGCAGTTTGAGGTCCAGGGCGCCCAGGGGCTCGTCGAGGAGAAGCACTGCGGGTCGGCCGACCAGAGCGCGGGCCAGGGCCACACGCTGCTGCTGCCCCCCAGAGAGCTGCGCGGGCTTGCGGGCGGCGTGGTCGGAAAGCCGCACCATCTCCAGCGCCGCGCCGGCCCGCTGCCGCCGTTCGGCTTTCGCGACGCCCTTGACCAGCAGACCGTACTCGACGTTCTGAGCGACGGTCATGTGCGGGAACAGCGCGTAGTCCTGGAACACGGTGTTGGCGTCGCGCTTGGCGGCGGGCAGCGCGGTGACGTCGCGGCCGCCCAGGTGAACCGTTCCGGCGGAGGGCTTCTCGAAGCCGGCGATCATCCGCAGCACCGTGGTTTTGCCCGAACCGGACGGCCCGAGGATGGCGAACAGTTCGCCGCTGCCGACGCTCAGATCGATGTCGTCGACGGCCACGACCGGGTGGCGCGGGTCGCCGAAGACCTTGCGCACCCGGCGCAGCTCGATCTGCGGATCAGCGGTCCCGGTCGGCACGTGTCGAATCTTTGCACAACCGCGGGGTCGCGGCGCCTAAGCTGAGCGCCTCGGGTAGGAGAGTGCACGATGAGCCGTTGGCTGGTGAGCAATGTTCCGCCCTGGTTGCTTCTGGCGATCCTCGTCGTCGTCATCGTGGGAGTCTCGATGCTCCTGCAGGCCGTCCTCCGCCGCCGTTTCCCGCAACTCAAGGGCGAGGCGCATAACGACGTCACGAAATTCGCCTTCGGCGTGGTCGGATTCGTGTTCGCCTTCTTCGTCGGGTTCGTCGTGTCCAACCTGTGGGGTCAGATCAACGACGCCGACGGCGGTGCCCGTGCCGAGGGCGCTGCCGGCGTGCAGTTGGCTCGCGACATGAGCGTGTTCGACGAGGCCGACCGCGACCGGTTGCGGCAGAGCTTGCTGGACTACGAACGGGCGGCCGAAGACGAGTGGCCGCTGGCCGCCGAGGGCCGATCCTATCCTGCGGCTGACGCCGCTCTGAGCCGGCTCTACAACTCCTATGAGCAGATCCAGGCCCGCACCGATGCGCAGAAGACCCTGCTGGCAACGTCTTTCGCCAACTTGGACAAGCTCAGCCAGGCCCGCACCGAGCGGGTGCTGACCGCCCGCACGGACCAGGGGCCACCCTGGTCGCTATGGGCAGTCATCTTCCTGACCAGCGCCCTGGTGCTGGGCTGCGCGATCGTCTACGGGGTCGAGAGCCCCGGGATGCACTACGCGATGGTCGCCACCGTTGCCACGCTGGTGGCCGCCGAGTTGTTCCTCATCCTGCAACTCGCGCATCCATACGTCGGCGAGATCGGAACGTCAGCGGAACCGCTGCACGAGGTCGTCCGAGTGGCGTCGACACCTCCGAAATAGCGCTGGCCTCAGGAGCCCAGGAATCGTGATGCCGCGTCGGCCAGATCGAGCACCGGTTGCGGAAAGGTGCCCAGCACGAAGGTGATCGACAGGCACAACGCGATCGTCACCAGCGTCATGGATCCCGGCGGGAGAACGTCCGGGGCGTCGTCCGGCGGTTCGGTGAAGAACATCAGCATGATGACCCGGACGTAGAAGTACACGGCGATCGCGCTGGCCACCACGCCGATCACGACCAGCGGGATGGCCCCGCCCCCGGCCGCGGCGGTGAACACGGCGAACTTGCTGATGAAGCCCGACGTCAGCGGAATGCCGGCGAAGGACAGCAGAATCAGCGAGAACACGACGCCCGCAACCGGATAGCGCTTGCCCAGCCCGGCCCAGCGCAGCAGTTCGGTCTGCTCACGGCCGTCCCGGTCGCGCACCATGGTGACGAACGCGAACGCGCCCACCGTGGTGAACCCGTAGGCCGCCAGATAGAACAAGGTGGCTGACACCCCGGCGGGGCTCGCGGCGATGACGCCGGTCAGCACGAAGCCGGTGTGCGCCACGGCCGAATAGGCCAGCATCCGCTTGACGTCCTTCTGGGCGATCGCGGTCAGGGTTCCCAGGGCCATGGTGATGATCGCGATCACCCACAGCACCGGCCGCCACTGATCCTTCAGTTCCGGCACCGCCACGGTCAGCAGCCGCAGCAGCGCCCCGAACGCGGCGATCTTGGTGGTGGCCGCCATGAACGCGGTGACAGGGGTCGGCGCGCCCTGATAGACGTCGGGAACCCAGGCGTGGAACGGCACCGCGCTGACCTTGAACAGCAGTCCGACGGCCACCAGGGAGGCGCCGATTAGCGCCAAAGTGCTGTCCTGGGAACCGGATCGGAGTGCCGCGCCGATGCCGGTGAGGCTCAGCGTCCCTGCGTACCCGTAGAGCAGCGCCATCCCGTAGAGGAAGAACGCCGACGAGAACGCGCCGAGCAGGAAGTACTTCAGCGCCGCCTCTTGCGACAGTAGTCTGCGATGCCGGGCCAACCCGCACATCAGATACAGCGGAAGCGAGAGCACCTCCAGGGCGATGAACGCGGTCAGCAGATCAGCGGCAGCCGGAAACAGCAACATCCCGCCGACGGCGAACATGGTCAGCGGGAACACCTCGGTCTGCGCGACGCCGGCCTTGACGGCGACCTGTTCGGCGACGCTACCCGCGACGGCGGAGGCCTGCGGGGTGAAGGCGTCCAAAGCCGAAGCAGCCGAACCCATTCCGCCGCGCCGCTCGGCGATCAGCAGCACGCCCAGCGCCGATACCAGCAGGATGACCCCCTGCAGGAACACCGCCGGCGGGTCCACTGCGACGGCGCCCACCGCGGCCAGGCGGCCGGTGTCACCGAGGGAGCGGTGCACACCGACCACGGCACCGAAGGCGGCGAGCAGGCCGGCCAGGCTGAGCGTCACCTGCGCCGGGTAGCGCACCCGTCGGGGCAGGAACGCTTCGACGAGCACTCCGGCGACGGCAGCCCCGAACACGATCAGCGCCGGCGACAGCAGGCCGTATTCGATGCTGGGCGCGGTCATTTCGCGCCTCCCGCTGTCAGCGTGGGCGCCGGATCGCTCTGGTGGATCTGCGACAGGGTGTCGGTCACCGCCGGGTTGATCACGTCGAGTGCGAGCTTGGGATAGATCCCGAGGACGAGCAGCAGCGCGATCAGAGGCGCCACCACCACCAGTTCGCGTGGCCGAAGGTCGCCCACCGTCTCGTTACCGTCCGTCACGGGGCCGGTCATCATCCGCTGGTACATCCACAGCACGTACACCGCCGAGAGCACCAGGGCCAACGCGGCGAGGACCGCGAACACCGGGTAGCGGGTGAATGTGCCGATCAGAACCAGGAACTCGCTGATGAACGGCGCGAGGCCGGGCAGTGACAGGGTGGCCAGTCCGGCGACCAGGAAGGTGCCGGCGAGCACCGGCGCGACCTTCTGCACGCCGCCGTAGGCGGCGATCACCCGGGTGCCGCGGCGGCTGACGAGGAAGCCGGCGATGAGGAACAGTGCGGCCGTGGAGATCCCGTGGTTGACCATGTAGAGCGTGGAGCCGGACTGGCCCTGGCTGGTCATCACGAAGATGCCGAGGATGATGAAGCCGAAGTGGCTGATCGAGGTGTAGGCGATCAGCCGCATCACATCGGTCTGGCCGATCGCGAGGATGGCGCCGTAGACGATGCCGATGACCGCCAGCGCGATGACCACGGGCCGGAAAAGTGTTGCGGAGTCGGGGAACAGCGGCAGGCAGTAGCGCAGCATGCCGAAGGTGCCGACCTTGTCCATCACCGCCATCATCAGCACCGCTGAGGCGGGGGTGGCCTGCACGGCGGCGTCGGGCAGCCAGCGGTGCAGCGGCCACAGCGGCGCCTTCACCGCGAAGGCGAACAGGAAGCCCAGGAACAGGGCGTGCGCCACCGCCGGCTGGATGACGAACATCCCGTTGGACACCGCGTCACCGATGGTGCGGACGTCGAACGTCCCGCCGGGGAACGCCTTGCTGTTGGCCGTGACCACATACAGGCAGACGACGGCGGCCAGCATGATCAGCCCACCGAAGAGGTTGTACAGCAGGAACTTCACCGCCGCCGCTCCGGAGCGTGCGCGGTCGGGACCGCCGAACACCCCGATCAGGAAGTACATCGGGATGAGCATCGCCTCGAAGAGCACGTAGAACAGCAGGATGTCGAGGGCGGCCAGGGACAGCAGCACCATCGCCTCCACGGCCAGCATCAGGGCGATGTAGCCGTGTGGGCCGCGGCCGGACAGGCCGGTGCGGTGGTCGGCGTCGTTCCAGCCGGCCAGCAGCAGGAGCGGCATCAGAACGGCCGTCAGCACCACCAGCGCCAGTGCGATGCCGTCAAGGCCGACGATGTATCCGGTGCCGAAAGACCTGATCCAGGTATGGCTTTCGACGAACTGATAACGCGGACCGGCGGGGTCGAACCGGACCGCGAGCAGCACGGCGATCGCCAGCACGCCCAGGGACGCGACCAGGCCGAGGTACTTCGCGGCGGTCCGCTGCGATGCCGGCAACAGGATGACGACCACCGCGGCGACCAGTGGCAGCACCCACAGCACGCTCAACCAGCCCACCGCCATCACCTCCACGCCGCCGCGATCAGGACCGCCCCGGCGAACAACCCGGCTCCGGCGAGCATGGACAGTGCGTAGCTGCGGGCGTAGCCGGTCTGCAGTCCGCGCAGCACGTCACCGGCGCGGCGGACCCCGGCGGAGAATCCGTTCACCGAGCCGTCGATGGCGGTGTCGTCGATGGCCACCATGGCACGGGTGATCTGCTGGCCGCCGCGCATGAACACCGCCTCGTTGAACACGTCCCCGTAGAGGTCCCGCCTCGCCGCGACGGTGAGCGCGGACACGTCCTGCGGTGCGGTGCGGGGCACCTCGGCGGCGTAGCGGCGGTAGGCGATCAGCACGCCGACGGCCACGGCGGCCAGTGCGAGAACCGTTGTGACCCAGGCTGGCACACCGTGCTCGGCTTCGTGGGACCCGACCACCGGCTCCAGCCAGGTCTGCAGGGTTCCGCCGAGAGAGAGTAGCGCGCCGGCGCCCACCGACCCGATCGCCAGCACGATCATCGGTGCGGTCATGCTCACCGGCGACTCGTGGGGATGAGCGTCGGGGTCCCAGCGTCGTCGGCCGAAGAAAGTCAGCAGCATCACCCGCGTCATGTAGAACGCGGTGATACCCGCACCGAGGAGTGCGGCGCCACCGAGCAGGACGCCCTTGAGTCCGCCTGCGTTGACGGCGGATTCGATGATGGCGTCCTTGGAGAAAAAGCCCGCGAACGGCGGAACCCCGATGATCGCCAGGTATCCCAGCCCGAACGTCACGAATGTGATCGGCATGACAGCCCGCAGGCCGCCGAAGCGACGGATGTCGGTCTCGTCGTTCATCCCGTGCATCACCGACCCGGCGCCCAGGAACAGCCCGGCCTTGAAGAAGCCGTGGGTGAGCAGGTGCAGGATCGCCACCGCGTAGCCCGCTGGGCCCAGTCCGGCGGCGAGCACCATGTAGCCGATCTGGCTCATGGTCGACGCCGCCAGGGCCTTCTTGATGTCGTCCTTGGCGCAGCCGATGATCGCCCCGAAGAGCAGCGTGACCGCGCCGACGACCACCACCGCGGTCTGGGCCGCGGGCGCGAGGTTGAACACCGGGCCGGACCGCACGATCAGGTAGACACCGGCGGTCACCATGGTGGCGGCGTGGATGAGCGCTGACACCGGCGTAGGGCCTTCCATGGCGTCGCCGAGCCAGGACTGCAGCGGCACCTGCGCGCTCTTGCCGCAGGCGCCCAACAGCAAAAGCAGGCCGACGGCGTTGAGCGTGCCGTCGCTCAGCTGCGGGGCGGCGTAGAACACCGTGCTGAAACTGACTGAACCGACGGCGTTGAACAGCACCATCAGCGCGATGGCCAAGCCCATGTCACCGACCCGGTTGACCACGAACGCCTTCTTGGCCGCCGCGGCCGCGCTGGGCTTGTAGGACCAGAACCCGATCAGCAGATAGGACGCCAGGCCGACACCCTCCCAGCCCGTGTAGAGGCCGAGGTAGTTGTCGGCCAGCACCAGCAGCAGCATGGCGGCGACGAACAGGTTCAGGTACGCGAAAAACCTTCTGCGGTCAGGGTCGTGGGCCATGTAGCCGATCGAGTACAGGTGGATCAGCGCGCCGACGCCGGTGATCAGCAGCAGGAAGCACATGGACAGGGCATCGAGCTGAAGGCCGAAGTCCACCTTGAGCACGCCGACCGGAACCCAGGAGAACAGCGTGTGCTGCACCACTCGGTGCTCGGCGGGCAGGCCGACGAGGTGTGCGAAAAGGACTGCGCCGCAGACGAACGAGCCGATGACGGCGGCGCAGGCCAGCAGATGGCCCCAGGCGTCGGTGGCCCGTCCGCCGAGCAGCAGCATGATCGCCCCGGCCAGTGGCAGCGCGATGGTCAGCCAGAGAAGTGTCGTCACAGGTCAATGCCTCAACAAGTGCGACTCGTCCACGTCGGCGTTGCGACGGGTGCGGAAGATGGCGACGATGATGGCCAGGCCCACCACCACCTCGCAGGCGGCGACGACCATGGTGAAGAAGGCCACCGCCTGCCCGTCGAGCCGGCCGTGCATGCGGGCGAAGGTGACGAACGCCAGGTTGCCCGCGTTGAGCATCAGCTCCACGCACATGAACATGACGATGGCGTTGCGGCGCAGCAGCACTCCCGCGGCGCCGATGGTGAACAGCAGCGCCGACAGGTACAGGTAGTGGGAGGGACTCACCGGGCGTCCCTCCGGATGGTCGCGCTCACCGAGGACTCGTCTTCGGAGCCGTCCGGCAACCGGGCCGGGGTGTCGACGGCGTTGCGGCGCGCATAGACACCGGGGTTGGGCAGCGGGGTGGGGCGGCCGACGCCGCGGAACCGTTCAATGGCCATCTCTCGCTGGGTCTTCCGCGGCTGCAGGCGCTCCCGGTGGGCGAGCACCATCGCGCCCAGCGCGGCGGTGATGAGCAGGGCGCTGGTCAGTTCGAAGGCCCACAAATCGCGGGTGAAGATCAGCTGGGCCAGGCCCTCGACGTTGCCTTCGGGAGCGAGGCTTGCCGAGCGACCCGTCGATCCAGCGTTGGGCTGCGCGAATCCTTGGAATCCGCCGGTGACCCCGCTGCCGATGCCGGCGATCAGCAGCACCCCGAAGCCAAGCCCGGCCAGTACGGCGGCGATGCGTTGCCCGCGAATGGTTTCCACCAGTGACTGGGCCGAGTCCACGCCGATGAGCATGAGCACGAAGAGGAACAGCATCATGACCGCGCCGGTGTAGACGACCACCTGCACCACGCCGAGGAACAACGCGTCCTGGGCGACGTAGATGATGGCGAGTGCGATCATGGTCGAGGCGAGGGCGAGCGCGGAGTACACCGCTTTGGGTGCTGCGACCACACCGATGGCGCCGATGACGGCGACGGTGCCGAGGATCCAGAAGGCGATGGCTTCGGCGTTCATGATTTGGTCCCCCGGTCGCTTCGCTCCTGCCCGCCGGACCTCGTCTCCGCTGTGTTGGGTTTGACGTTCCCCAGGTAGTAGTCGTCATCGGTCATGCCTGGCGCCATCAGGTGCGGCGGCGCCTCCATCCCGGGCTGCAGCGGAGCCAGCAGCTTGTCCTTGCCGTAGATCAGGTCGCTGCGGTTGTCGTCGGCCATCTCGTAGTCGTTGGTCATCGTCAACGCTCGGGTGGGGCAGGCCTCGATGCACAGCCCGCAGCCGATGCAGCGCAGGTAATTGATCTGGTAGACCCGCCCGTAGCGCTCGCCGGGGGAGTACCGCTCTGTCTCGGTGTTGTCGGCGCCCTCGACGTAGATGGCGTCGGCCGGGCAGGCCCACGCGCACAGCTCGCAGCCGATGCACTTCTCCAGCCCGTCGGGATAACGGTTGAGCTGATGACGGCCGTGGTAGCGCGGCGCCGTCGGCCCCGGCTTCTCCGGGTACTGCTCGGTGATCGGCTTCTTGAACATCGTCGAGAGGGTGACGCCGAAGCCGGCGATCGCGTCGAGGAACTTAGCCATGCGCAGCCACCTTCGCGGCCGTGGCGGCACGCGTCGACTCCTTGATCGGCAGCGGCGGCACGGGGAACCCGCCAGGGCCCGGCGGGGGCGGAGGTGGCGGCGCCTCGCGCCGGTTCACCGCTTTGCGGATCACGTTGCCGCCCAGGACGACCGCGAGAAGTCCGGCGGCGGCGAGGAGGCTGGGGATCACCCCGGTGAGATGAGCGGCCCGCAAACACGCCACGGTGAGAATCCACAACAGCGACACCGGAATCAGCAGCTTCCAGCCGATCGCCATGAACTGGTCGTAGCGCAGCCGGGGCAGGGTGGCGCGCAGCCACATGAACACGAACAGAAACGTCCACACCTTCGCGACGAACCACAGCAGCGGCCACCAGCCGCTGTTGGCCCCCTCCCACAAGCTGATCGGCCAGGGGGCCCGCCAGCCGCCGAGGAACAGCGTGGTGGCCAGCGCGGAGACCGTCGTCATGTTGACGTATTCGGCAAGGAAGAACATCGCGAACGTCAGCGAGGAATACTCGGTGTGAAAGCCGCCCACCAGTTCGCCCTCGGCCTCGGGCAGGTCGAACGGGGCGCGGTTGGTCTCACCGACCATCGCGATCGCGTACACCGCGAACGACGGCAGCAGCAGCAGGATGTACCAGGTATGTTCCTGCGCGGCAACGATTCCCGAGGTGGACATGGTGCCGGAATACAGGAATACCGCGGCGAAGCACAGCGCCATCGCGATTTCGTAGGAGACCACCTGGGCGCTGGAACGCAGACCGCCGAGCAGCGGGTAGGTCGAGCCGGATGCCCAGCCGGCCAGCACGATCCCGTACACGCCGATGGAGGTGATCGCCAGCACGTAGAGCACTCCGACCGGAAGGTCGGTCAGCTGCAACGGGGTGTGGTGGCCGAACACCGAGACCACCGGGCCCAGCGGCATCACCGCAAACCCCAGAATCGCGGTGATCACCGAAATGGCCGGCGCCATGAGATAGATGGGCTTGTCGACACCGCTGGGGACCAGACCCTCCTTCAGGGCGAGTTTGATGCCGTCGGCCAGCGACTGCAGCAGCCCGAACGGCCCGACCCGGTTGGGTCCGTACCGCATCTGCATGCGGCCCAGCAGTTTTCGCTCGGCCAGGATCGCCACCAGCACGGTCAGCAGCAGGAAGACGAAGATGCCCAGGGCTTTCGCCAGCATCAGCCACCACGGGTCGTGGCCGAACACCGTCATGTCCGGGTACGTCACACGGCATCACCCCCTGCTTCGATGCGGACTACCGCGCCGACGGTGACACCCAGATCCCGGTGCACGACGCTGCCGGACGAGTTCAGCGGCAGCCACACCACGCCGTCGGCCATCTCGGTGACCTCCAGGGGCAGGGTGACCGAGCCGCCGTCCGCGGAGACGGTCAGCAGTCCGCCGTCGGCGGCGCCGATCGACGCGGCGGTGGCCGCGGACAGCCGGGCGACCGGCGGGTGTGCGGTCCCGGCCAGGTTCGGTTCGCCGTCCTGTAAACGCCCTTTGTCCAACAGCATCCGCCAGCCGGCCAGCACCGCCTCGCCGACCGCCGGCACGGGTGCCGGCTCCGGCAGGTGTGCGGTCAGCGCCGGCCGGGCGCCGTCCCAGGCGTCCAACCGGTCCATCTCCGTGCGGGCTTCGGCGGCGGTGCGGAAGCCGAGGTCGACGCCGAGTTCATCGGCGAGGGTGGTGAGCACCCTCAGGTCGGCGGCTGCATTGGAGGTGAGCGCAGGCTCGAAGGGCCGGACCCGGCCCTCCCAGTCGGTGAACGATCCGGCCTTCTCCGCGACCGGCGCCACCGGGAACACCACGTCGGCGAGTGCGGTGACGTCCGACTCCCGCAACTCGAGGCTCACGACGAAGCCCGCCTCCTCGACGGCGGCCAGTGCGGCTTCCGGGTCGGGCAGGTCGGCGGGTTCCACGCCGCCGATCAGCAGCGCGTCGAGCTCGCCGAGGGCCGCGGCGGCCAGGATCGCCGTGGTGTCCCGGCCCGGCGCCGACGGCAGGTCGGCGGTGTTCCAGGCCTCCGCGACCTGTTGGCGCGCAATCGGATCGGTGACCGGACGCCCACCGGGAAGCACGGTCGGCAGGCAGCCGGCGTCGAGCGCCCCGCGTTCACCGGCCCGTCGGGGGACCCACGCCACCCGTGCTCCGGTGTCTTCCAGGCGCGCCACCGCCGACAAGGCTCCCGGACTGGTGGCCAGGCGCTCGCCGGCCAGAACCACCGTGCCGTCGGGAAGTTCACCGGCCAGGGCGTCCAGCGCGGCGGCCTCGTCGCCGGGGGCTGTCGCGATGAGCCGGGCGGACAGCTTCACCGCGCCGCGGGAGGCGTACGGGGCGATCGTCGCGACCGGCAGGCCGCGACGCCGAACCGCCTTGCGCAGCCGCAGGAACACGATCGGTGATTCCTCTTCCGGCTCGAAGCCGGCCAGCACCACCATGGGCGCCGCTTCGAGGGCCGCGTAGCTCACCGAGAGCGGACGCCCGGCCACCCGGGCTGTGAGGAAGTCGGTCTCCTCTGCCGAGTGCGGACGTGACCGCAGGTCGATGTCGTTGGTGCCCAGCACCATTCGGGCGAACTTGGCGTAGGCGTAGGCGTCCTCGCCGGTGAGCCGGCCGCCTGTCAGCACACCGGCGCGTGCGCCGGAGAGTCCCGCCGCGGCCCGCGCGATGGCCTCCGACCACGACGCGGTCCGCAGGGATCCGTCGTGGTCGCGCACCATCGGGGTGGTGATGCGGTCGCCGACCCGGGCGTAGGTGAACGCCCAGCGGCCCTTGTCGCAGTTCCACTCCTCGTTGACCTCCGGGTCGTCGCCGGCCAGCCGCCGCAGCACCTGGCCGCGGCGGTGGTCGGTGCGCTGCGCGCAGCCGGACGCGCAGTGTTCGCACACGCTGGGCGAGGAGACCAGGTCGAACGGCCGTGCCCGGAACCGGTAGGCGGTACCGGTGAGTGCGCCGACGGGGCAGATCTGCACGGTGTTGCCGCTGAAGTAGGAGTCGAAGCTCGCCCCCGGGGCGATGCCGACCTGTTGCAGCGCGCCACGTTCCAGAAGTTCGATGAACGGGTCACCGGCGATCTGGTTGGAGAACCGGGTGCAGCGGGCGCACAGCACGCAGCGCTCCCGGTCCAGCAGCACCTCGCTCGAGAGGCCGATCGGTTTCGGGAAGGTGCGTTTGACGTCGGTGAACCGGGTCTCGGCGCGGCCGTTGGACATGGCCTGGTTCTGCAGTGGGCATTCGCCGCCCTTGTCGCAGACCGGGCAGTCCAGCGGGTGGTTGATGAGCAGCAGTTCCATGACGCCCTGCTGGGCCTTGTCGGCCGCCTCCGAGGTGTACTGGGTGCGCACCACCATGCCGTCAGTGCAGGTGATGGTGCAGCTGGCCATCGGTTTGCGCTGACCCTCCACCTCCACCAGGCACTGTCGGCACGCCCCGACGGGGTCGAGCAGCGGGTGGTCGCAGAACCGGGGGATCTGCACGCCGATCAACTCGGCGGCGCGAATCACCAAGGTCCCCTTGGGAACCGACAGCGTGGTGTCGTCGATGGTGACGGTGACCAGCTCGGTGTCGGGACGGGTCTCGGGTGCCTGGGTCATCTGAGCCCCCCGAGCGTTGCGCTGGATGCACACTCGGCGTCGAACGTTGCTCTGGAGCGACGCTCGGGGAAGGTGGGCGTCACGAGCCCACCCCCTGGGGTGCCGCGAGCATCGAGGCATAGGGATCGAAGGGGCAGCCGCCCGCCAGGTGGGCCTCGTACTCGGCGCGGAAATGCTTGAGGGAACTCATGATCGGGGAGGCGGCGCCGTCACCGAGCGCGCAGAACGACTTGCCGAGGATGGCGTCGGAGATGTCGAGCAGCTTGTCGAGGTCCTCGGGCGTGCCGCGCCCGGTCTCCAGCCGCTCGTAGATCTGGGCCAGCCAGTAGGTGCCCTCCCGGCACGGCGTGCACTTGCCGCACGACTCGTGGGCGTAGAACTGCGTCCAGCGGCGCACCGCGCGCACCACGCACGTCGTCTCGTCGAAGATCTGCAGCGCCTTGGTGCCCAGCATCGAGCCCACCGACGCCATGCCCTCGTAATCCAAAGGCACGTCGAGATGTTCGGCCGTCAGCAGCGGGGTGGACGACCCGCCCGGGGTCCAGAACTTGAGCTCGTGTCCGGCCCGGACCCCGCCGGCGTAAGTGAGGAGTTCGCGCAGGGTTATCCCCAAAGGCGCTTCGTATTGCCCGGGCCGGGTGACGTGACCGGACAGCGAGTACAGCGTGAAGCCCGGTGACTTCTCAGTGCCCATGGACTTGAACCAGTCCACACCGTTGAGCATGATCGGCGGCACGCTGGCGATGGATTCGACGTTGTTGACCACCGTCGGGCAGGCATACAGGCCCGCGACGGCGGGGAACGGCGGGCGCAGCCGCGGCTGGCCGCGACGGCCCTCCAGCGAGTCCAGCAGGGCCGTCTCCTCACCGCAGATGTAGGCGCCGGCCCCGGCGTGCACGACCACGTCCAGGTCGAAGCCCGATCCGAGGATGTCGCTGCCCAGATAGCCTGCGGCGTAGGCCTCCTCGACCGCGGCCTGCAATCGCCGCAGCACCGGCACCACCTCGCCGCGCAGGTAGATGAAGGCATGGCGGGCGCGGATGGCGTAGGCGGCGATGATCGCGCCCTCGACCAGGAAGTGCGGAGTGGTCAGCAGCAGCGGCATGTCCTTGCAGGTGCCGGGCTCGGACTCGTCGGCGTTGATCACCAGGTACTTCGGCTTGGCGCCGGCCGGGCCGTCCTGCGGGATGAAGGACCACTTTGTGCCGGTGGGGAATCCGGCGCCGCCGCGGCCGCGCAGACCGGACTCCTTGACCCGGGCGATCACCTGGTCGGGTGTCATCGACAGCGCTGTGCGCAGTCCCTGGTAGCCGTCATGGTTGAGGTAGGTCTGCAGCGTCCAGGGCTGCGGCTCGTCCCAGAACCGGCTGAGCACCGGGGTCAGCATGCGTCCCCCTCGCGGCGGGCGGCGCGCAGTCCGGTGAGTGTGGGCTCGCCGGGCAGCGAGGTGTCCTCAGTGGCCGATCCCAGGCCGGCCAGGGTGCGGGCCGTCTCGCGGAATCGGCACAGCGCGGCCCCGCGGGTGGGGGTGACGGTCTGCCCCGTCCGTAGCGCCTCGACCAGTTCGGCTGCGCTGGAGGGGGTTTGGTTGTCGAAGAACTCCCAGTTGACCATGACGACGGGCGCGTAGTCGCAGGCGGCGTTGCACTCGATGTGCTCCAGGGTGATCAGGCCGTCGTCGGTGGTCTGGCCGGGGTGCACGCCGAGTTCGTTCTCCAGGGTCTCCAGGATCGCGTCGCCGCCCATGATTGCGCACAGCGTGTTGGTGCACACCCCGATGAGGTAGTCGCCGGTGGGGGTGCGCCGGTACATCGAGTAAAAGGTGGCGACGGCGGTGACCTCAGCGGCCGTCAGGCCCAATTGGTCTGCGCAGAAGGCGATTCCGGCCGCCGTGAGGTAGCCGTCCTGTGACTGCACCAGGTGCAGCAGTGGCAGCAGCGCCGAGCGGGAGTGCGGGTAGCGGGCGATGATGGTGGCGGCGTCGGCGGCCAGGCGTTCGGTGACCTCGGTCGGATACGACGCCGGCCCTGCGATCGGAGGGCCGGGTTCGTCGGGCCGCGGGCCCAGCGTCAAATCCACACTCATCGGTCAACACCCCCCATGACTGGGTCGATCGACGCCACCGCGGCGATCACGTCGGCGACCATGCCGCCCTCGCACATCGCCGCCACCGCTTGAAGATTCGTGAAGCTGGGGTCGCGGTAGTGCACGCGGTAGGGGCGGGTGCCGCCGTCGGACACCATGTGCACACCAAGCTCGCCGCGCGGGGATTCCACGGCGCTGTAGACCTGCCCGGCCGGCACCCGGAACCCCTCGGTGACGATCTTGAAGTGGTGGATCAGGCCCTCCATGGACTTGCCCATGATCTTGGCGATGTGCTCGGGGGAGTTGCCCAGTCCGTCGGGCCCGAGTTTCAGGTCGGCCGGCCAGGCCAGCTTCTTGTCCTCGATCATCACCGGGCCGGGTTCGAGGCGTTCCAGGCATTGGCCGATGATCTTGAGCGACTCGTGCATCTCCCGGACCCGGATCAGATAGCGGCCGTAGCAGTCGGCGGTCGTCTCGGTGATCACGTCGAAGTCGTACGTCTCGTAGCCGCAATAGGGTTGGGCCTTGCGCAGATCGTGCGGCAGGCCGGTGGAGCGCAGTACCGGGCCGGTGATGCCCAGTGCCATGCAGCCGGTCAAATCCAGGTAGCCGATCCCCTGGGTGCGGGCCTTCCAGATGTAACTCTCGGTCAGCAGGGCTTCGAGTTCACGCAGCCGTCCGGGCAGGATCTTCAGCAGGTCGCGCACCCGCTGCGGCCCGTCCTCGGGCAGGTCGGCGGCCAGGCCACCCGGACGGATGTAGGCGTTGTTCATCCGCAGCCCGGTGATGGCCTCGAACAACGTCAGGATCAGTTCGCGTTCCCGGAAGCCGAAGAACATCGGCGTCATCGCGCCGAGTTCCATCCCGCCGGTAGCCAGCGCCACCAGGTGCGAGGAGATCCGGTTGAACTCCATCAGCATCACCCGGATCACCGAGGCGCGCTGCGGGATGTCGTCGGTGATGCCCAGCAGTCGCTCGACCCCGAGGCAGTAGGCCGTCTCGTTGAAGAACGGGGAGAGGTAGTCCATCCGGGTGACGAAGGTGACGCCCTGGGTCCAGGTGCGGTACTCCAGATTCTTCTCGATGCCGGTGTGCAGGTAGCCGATGCCGCAACGGGCTTCGACCACCGTCTCGCCCTCGATCTCCAGGATCAGCCGCAGCACGCCGTGGGTCGACGGGTGCTGCGGACCCATGTTGACCACGATGCGCTCGCCGGCCTCGCTGGAGCGCGCGGCGGTGAGGACCTCGTCCCAGTCCTGCCCGCCGAGAACGACGACGGGCTCGTCGACGGTCATCGGTAGGCCCTCCGCTGATCCGGCGGGGGGATCTGCGCGCCGTGGTACTCCACCGGAACCCCCCCGAGGGGGTAGTCCTTGCGCTGCGGGTGGCCGACCCAGTCGTCGGGCATCTCGATGCGGGTCAGGCCGGGGTGGCCGTCGAAGATGATCCCGAAGAAGTCGTAGGTCTCGCGCTCGTGCCAATCGCATGTGGGATACACCGAGAACAGCGACGGGATGTGCGGGTCGGCGTCGGGGCAGGCCACTTCGAGTTGGATGCGCCGGTTGTGGGTGATCGACATCAGCGGGTAGAAGGCGTGCAGCTCCCGCCCGATGTCGTCGGGGTAGTGCAAACCCGAGACGCCGCAACACAATTCGAAGCGCAACGCCTCGTCGTCACGCAGCGCGGAGGCCACGTCGAGCAAGCGTTCGCGACGGACGTGCAGCGTCAACTGATCGCGATGCACGACGACGCGCTCGACCGCCGCGTCGAGGTCATCGAGCACCTCGGCCAGCCGGTCGACCACGTCGTCGAAGTAGCCGCCGTAGGGACGGGGGGTGCTTTCAGGTTCGACGGCTGGACGAACCAGACGTCCATAGCCCGAGACGTCCGGGGTGCCGCTGACACCGAACATGCCGGTTCCGCTCACCGCAGCAGCCCCTTGAGTTCGAGTGTGGTCGGGGAGGCCAGTGCCGCCTTCTCCGCCGCGGCCACCGCCTCGGCGCGGTGCACGCCCAGCGGCATCTCGGAGATCTTGGCGTGCAGGGCCAGGATCGCGTTGAGCAGCATCTCGGGCCGGGGCGGGCAGCCGGGCAGGTAGATGTCGACCGGCACCACATGGTCGACGCCCTGCACCACCGCGTAGTTGTTGAACATGCCGCCACTGGAGGCGCAGACCCCCATGGCGAGCACCCATTTCGGCTCGGCCATCTGGTCGTACACCTGTCGCAGCACCGGCGCCATCTTCTGGCTGACCCGGCCGGCCACGATCATCAGGTCGGCCTGGCGCGGGGTGGCGGAGAACCGCTCCATCCCGAAGCGGGCGATGTCGAACCGGGGGCCGGCCGTCGCCATCATTTCGATTGCGCAGCAGGCCAATCCGAAGGTCGCCGGCCACAGGGACCCGGCCCGGACGAACCCTGCAACCTTCTCCACCGTGGACAGCAGAATGCCGCCCGGCAGGGATTCTTCTAATCCCATTCGAGCCCGCCCCGGCGCCACACGTATGCGTAGGCGACGAAGACCGTCGCCATGAAGATCGCCATCTCCACCAACGCGAACGTCCCGAGCCGGTCGAAACTGACGGCCCAGGGATAAAGGAAAACGATCTCGATGTCGAAGACGATGAACAGCATCGCCGTCAGGTAGTACTTGATCGGGAATCGCTGCCCGACGGGCTCGGCCGCCACCGGCTCGATCCCGCACTCGTATGCGGCGAGCTTGGCCCTGTTGTACCGGCGGGGTCCGACCACCAGCGCGACGCCCACCGATACCACCGCGAACACCGCTGCGATGGCCCCCAAAATCAGAATCGGGGTGTAGAGGCTCATGGCTTCCCACTCCTCGCTGGCGCGTGTCTTGTGACCCGAGGCACAGCCTAGCGGGGGGTTACCCGCCCGACGACCGCAACAGGCCGACCACCGCGTCGCCGAGTCGGATCGGGTCGATGGGATGGGGCACCGCGGCCTCGGCCCGCGACCAATTGGCCAGCCAGGCGTCGTCGGCCCGGCCGGTGAGCACCAGAATGGGCGGGCAGCCTGCGATCTCGTCCTTGAGCTGCTTGGCGATCCCCATGCCGCCCACCGGGGAGGCCTCGCCGTCGAGAATGACCAGGTCGAAGCGCTCATGGTCCATCAACGTGATCACCATCGGGCCGGTCGCGACGTCGGTGTAGACGAGTTCGGGCAGTTCGGGGTGCACGCGGGTGCCAAGCGCCAGTCGGACCTGCTCGCGGGTCCGGGCGTTGCTGCTGTAGTTCAGGACGTGCAGCGGGCTGGCCACGGTGCGATGCTACGGCGGATTTGCTCGTCAGCGGGTGAAGACGGCCTCGGTCACCAGCGTGGTGGCGGGCGGCATCATGCCGAGCATGTTGCCGCTGACACCCCACCGGGTGCGGTCGATCTCGCCGCGGGCGGTGATCAGGATGGCGCCGGCATCTGTTCGCGCGACCGTGGCGGCGAGGGGAAGCGGGAGTGTGGTGCCGCGGATGGTCAGCGTGGCGGACAGGCTGCCGTCGGGCGCGATTCCGGTGACGTCGACGACGATCTCGGGGAACCGCTCGGCGTCGAAGAAGTCGGCCGCCTGAAGATGGTGGTCGCGCATCCCGATCCCGGTTTTCACCGAGTCCGTCCGCACAACCAGTCGTCCGGACACCTGACCGTCGGCGCTGACCCGGCCTTCACCGTTGACGTCGGTGAATCGGCCGTTGACCGGTACCAGACCCCACAGAGTCCGAGCGGTGAACTTCACGGACGAACGTTGCGGGTCCAGCCTCCACGTTCCGGCGGTCTGCGGATCGGTCAACAGGTCGGTCATGACGCCGATGATAAGGCGGGAGTGAGGAGAGGGCCCCACTCCGATTTGCGGGAGCCCTCTTCTCTCAGGCTTCCTGAGTGAGAGGGGCGAGGTCGGCCGCATCCAGATATTCGTCGATCCGGTGGATCAGACCATCGGCGCCGACCCTGACCACCAGGCAAGCCCGGAAGATCACCGGCATGCCGTTGCGGCCGGTTGCGTGGACGTTGTGTTGCTGGACGAAGCCGCCGTCGAAGATCTGCCGGTCCAGGACTTCGTAGCGGCGATCCGTGGTCGCGCCGACGAACCACTCGATGACCTTCAGGCCGCGGGGCTTGTCGCGTTCCCGGCCGCCGCCCTGACGCCACACGACGATGTCGTCGGCCCACGTCCGGGCCAGCGCGTCAACGTCACCCCGTTCGATGGTGAGGAAGAGGCGGTCGGCGACGTCGTTGATGGGCGCGTGGTCGGTTGTCATGGGCTTCATCGTCGGGCATGCCCCCGGATACCGCCCGCCGTGTAACCGGGATGGGAAATTGCCACGCGATGGCGTACCACGGTGCGGAGGCAGGCCATCACCTCAGCCGGCCGGTCATCGAGTTCGCCGGCGCGGATCGCCGACGCGAGTTCGCTCTCGTCGGGGTAGCCGAGTCGGCCGATGGCTGCCGCGGGTTCGGCGGGGTTGGCGTCGAGCAGCTCGCGTTCCACGATCCGCAGTGCGTTGGCCGCCACCAGGGCGTGGAAGTTGACCGCTCCCGACGTGGTGGCGCGCACCTCGCCCTCGAGGAACTCCGCGACCGCGGCGACCAATTCCGCCGCGGTGGGCCTGCCCTGGTTGTCCGCGCCGCTCACCGTGCCGCCTCCAGCAGATCGAGGATGTCCCACTCCGTCTCGCAGACGCGCCGGCCGATGGCGGCCAGTTCCACCGACCGGGTCTGCCCGGACAGATGCCGCTCGGCCTGGTAGCGGCAGATCATGCCCCAGCGCAGGGTTCCCAGAACCATCCACCAGTGCAACGCCTCGCGGTCCACCGTCGCTCCGCCGGACCGCTCGTAGGCGGCGACGAACTCGCTGATTCCGCCCAACCCGCCGGCCGCCAGGCTCTCCGGCGCCCCGAACCGCCACGCCCGGATGCAGAACCAGGCGAGGTCCTCGTGGATGTCGCCGATGTGCACGAGTTCCCAATCGAGAACGGCGGCCAGGGTGGCGCCCTCGACGATGAGATTGCCCATCCGGAAGTCGCCGTGCACCAACCGATTCGGCGACAGCGCCGGCCGGTGCGCGTGCAGCCAGCGGAATGCCCACTCGAATGTCGCGGTGGTGTCACCCATGTCGTCGAGTCGCTGGCGGCAGTCGGCCAGCGGGTCTTGCGTGGCCAGTCCGGGAGCGTCGGTGCGCGCGCGGTGAATGGCGGCCAGCGCCTGCGCGCACTGCATCAGAAGCCGCTGCCGGCCCGTGTCGTCGAGCTGGCGCTGAATGCGCCGGACGATGGTCTCCCCGGCGATGGCGTCGCAGATCAGGAACGGATTGCCCAAGGGGACAGTGGAATCCGAGGCCAACAGGATGTGCGGAACGGGTGCGCCGGTCTCGACGACGGCTTTCTGCGCGGCGGCCTCCAGCTCCATGCCGGCGAAGTGCTCTGTGCCTTCCAGCGGCGCGGCCCGCAGGATCAGCGGCCGGCGCGCCGGGCCGGTCACCGCGTCGAACGAATAGGTCATCCGGCTGGCGCCGCCGGTGAGCAGGTGCAGGTTCTCCACCACCGTGCCCACCCCGAGCACGGGCTGAAGAAGCTGTGCCAGTTCGTCTTTCACGGCTTTTTCGGCCGACCGAACCGGAACATCCGCTGCGCCACCCGGCGCATCTGAATCTCCTCGGCGCCCTCGGTGATCCGGTAGCGGCGGTGGTGGCGGTAGATGTGCTCGAACGGCTCGTGGCGGCTGTAGCCGATGCCGCCGTGGATCTGCATCGCCCGGTCGGCCGCGTCGCACACCAGGCGGTTGGCGCGATAGTTGGCCATCGACACCTTGTCGGAGACCTCCAGGTGGTGGTTGCGGTCCAACTCCCAGGCGGCGTAGTAGACGAGCAGTCGGACCATTTGTGCCTCGGTCTGCAACTCCACCAGCGGCCACTGCACGGCCTGGTTCACAGACAGCGGCTTGCCGAACGTGACGCGCGTGCCGGCGTAGTCGACGGCCCGGTCGATGCAGTACTGCGCAGCCCCCAGGCTGCTGGCCGCCTGCCGGATCCGGTTTTCGTGCAGGAAAGTCTGGGCGACCTCCAGGCCGTGGTCCACCTCCCCGAGTACCGCGTCGGCCGGCAGCCGGACGTCGTTCAGCGTCACCTCGCCGTGGTCGCTGGGCATGTTGAACGTCCACCAGTAGTACGGGACTTCGAAGCCGGGGGCGTCGCAGGGGACCAGGAACGCGGTGATCCCGAGGGCCTGCCCGGGTTCCCCCGACGTCCGGGCGAACACCAGGTCGTGGGTGGCCCGGTGCACCCCGGTGTTCCAACGCTTGGAGCCGTTGATGACCCACGTTGCGTCTGATCCCGAGCCGTCCAGGACGGCTCGGGTCTCCAGCCAGGTGGCGTCGCTGCCATGATCGGGTTCGGTGAGTCCGAACGCCATCGACCGCCGGCCGGTCAGCATGGCCTCGATCCAGTCCCTCTTCTGCTCCTCGGTGCCGAACCGGTCCATCATGATCACCTGCGGGAAGTTGCCGACGATCGACGACTCGTCCTGCAGGTCGTTGTGCAGCCCGAGCCCCTTGTGCGCCAGGTGTTCCCGGATCACCGCCATGTCGAGGTTGGTGCCGTCGCGGCCCCCGAACTTCGACGGCAGTCCGTAGCGCAGCCAGCCCGCGGCGTCGGCGCGGCGGCGCATCTCGTCGAGGAGGTGCTCCCACTCCCGCCTGGGCACTCCGCCGTTGTCGAGGTCGGTGCGGGCGAACTCCCGGCGGCGGTCGAAGTACTGCACGTGCTCGCGTTCCAGCGGCTTGATCTCCGCCTCGATGAATGCGTCCATCTCGGCCAGCAACGGCGGAAGATGTTCGGGCACAGAAAAATCAGTCATGGGTGAAGTCCACCTCTTCTTTCCTCGCCGTAGAGCGTGTTCTTCCAGATGGTGGACAGGGTGGTGACGGCAGCGTCGTCCGACAGGCCCTCGGCCAGGCTGACGCTGGTGAACCGTTCGAACAGCAGCGTGATCGCCAGTGCGATGTGATCGGCGTCCAGCCCGGCCGCGTGGCCCTGCCGCTGCGCGGTGCGCACCGACGCCGCGACGATCTCCCGACCGAAGCTGCGGAACTCCTGTTGTAGTGCGGCGAATCTCGGCTCGGTGGCGGCCAGTTGGTCGATGGCGACCATGATGCCGATGTTGGGCTTGAATCTCTGCCAGTAGACAGAGACCGCCGAGCTGAAGAAGTCACCGTCGTCGGGAAATTGCGGAAGCTCGACGACATCGAGCAGGAAGGACTCCGCCAGCGAGGCCAGCAGATCCTCCTTGTCGGTGAAGTACCGGTAGAACACCGCGGTCGACTTACCCGCCGCCGAGGTGATGTCCGCCAGGGTGGTGCCGTGAAAACCGCGCTCCGCGAAGAGCTTCCGGGCGGCCTCCTCCAGGGCCAGCCTGGTGGCCTGGCCCTTGGTGGACAGCGTCCTGGTCGCGGCGGTCATCTGATCAGTCGTGCTGCCGATCACCGGCGCGCAGCAGCGCGCTGGGCAGTCCGTGGCCCACCACCGACTGCGCTACGCGGGCCGCGTCGATGGCGGCGGCCAGGTCGATGTCCACCCCGATCCCGCTGTCGCGCAACAGGTACACCAGGTCCTCGGTGGCGATGTTGCCGCTCGCGCCGGGCGCGAACGGACAGCCACCGAGTCCGCCGATCGACGAGTCCAGGCGCGTCACACCCGCCTCGACCGCGGCCCAGGCACTGGCCAGCCCGACTCCGCGGGTGTTGTGGAAATGGGCGCCCAGCGGCCGATCGCCGATGCGGGGACGCACCAACCCGACCAGTTCGGTGACCCGCCCGGGGGTGGCGGTACCGATGGTGTCGGCGATGGCGATCCGGTCGGCGCCGTATTCGCAAGCGGCGTCCACCACGTCGAGCACCCGCTGCGGCGGGGTGGGCCCGTCGAACGGGCAGTCCCAGGAGGTGGAGATGATCACCTCGACGCTCGTCCCGGCGTCGTGGGCGATCGCGGTGATGTCGGCGATCTGGGCGGCGGCCTCGGCGCTGCTGCGTCCGACGTTGGCGCGGCTGTGGCCGTCGGAGGCCGACACCACGTACTCCAGTGAGCGGAAGCCGGCCGCGATGGCGCGGTGGGCGCCGTTCGGGCTGGCGACCAGCGCCGAGAACTCGATGTCGGGGTAATCGGCCAGGGCTGCAGCCAATTCGGGTGCGTCGGCCATGGCCGGCACCTTGGAGGGGGAGACGAACGCGGTGGCCTCGACCTCCCGGACCCCGGTCGCGGCGATCGCTGCAAGCAGTTCGAGCTTGGCGGACAACGGAACCGGGTCCTCGATCTGCAGACCGTCCCGCAGGGCGACCTCCCGGATAGTGACATGCGGGCTCATAGCACTCCTTGCTCGGTCAGGGCGGCGAACTCCTCGGCGGGCAGGCCGAGTAACTGGCCGTAGATGTCGGTGTTGTGCTGGCCGGGACGCGCCGGGCCGGCGCTGCGCACCCCGCCCGGGCTTTCGGAGAGCACCGGAATGACGCCGGGGCCCAGGATGTTTCGGCCGACCCGCTCGTCGTAGTGCTCCACCAGCATGCCCCGTGCGCGGAACTGCGGATCGTCGACCACCTCGGCGACGGTGTTGATCGGCCCGGCGATCACCCCCGCGGCGCTGAGGGTGTCGATGATGTCGCGCGGCTCGCGTGTCGCCGCCCACTCGCCGATGATGGCGTCGAGCTCGTCCTGGTTGCGGCCTCGGGCGCCGTGGTCGACGAACCGCGGGTCGGTGGCGAGGTCGGGCTGGCCCATCGCCGCGCACAGCCGACGGAACACGGTGTCCTGATTGGCCGCGATCACCACCCAGCTGCCGTCGGCGCTGCGGTAGATGTTCGACGGCGCGATGCCTTCCAGCCGGGTGCCCGACGGTCCGCGGACCACACCGCCGGCGTCGTAGTCCGGGATGGTGGACTCCTGCACGGCCAGGCAGGCCTCGGTGAGCGCGGCGTCCACGACCTGGCCCTCGCCGGTGACGGTGCGCCGGTAGAGCGCCGCGAGCGCACCCTGGGCGGCGAACATCCCGGCCAGGGTGTCCCCGAGGGACAGTGCCAGCCGCGGCGGCGGGCCGCCGGGGAAGCCGTTCATATGGCGCAGGCCGGAAACCGCCTCGGCCACCGAGGCGTAGCCCGCCTTGCCGGCATCAGGGCCGGTCTGCCCGTACCCGGATACCCGCACCAGGATGATGCCCCGGTTACGTTGGCGCAGAACGTCGTAGCCGAGGTTCCACTTCTCCAGCGTGCCCGGGCGGAAGTTCTCGACGATGATGTCGGAGCACTCGACGAGGTCGAGGAACAGTTCCCGGCCGCGTGGCTCGCGCAGGTTGAGCGTGATGCATTTCTTGTTGCGGGCGTGCACGGTCCAGAAGAAGCGGTGCCCGTCGACTTCGGCCTGCCCCCAGGTCCGGATCGGATCGGGCGAGCCGGGCGGTTCGATCTTGATGACCTCGGCCCCCATGTCGCCGAGTAGGCGGCCGGCGAACGGCCCGGAGATCAGCGTGCCCACCTCCAGGACGCGGATGCCGTCCAGAGCGCCGGGTGGCTGAGTCATGCCGGCGCCCCCGAAAACCCATGCCGTGCCGTCCAATCCGAGATGACGCCGACCGCTTCGGCGAGCGTCTGCCTCTGATCCGGTCCGGAGTAGTAGTGGTTCGCGCCGGGAATCTCGTGCATCTCCTTGTCGGGGGTCCCGATGGCGTCGAACAGCCGCCGGGTGTGGCTTGGCGTGCAGGCGTCGTCGGCCAGGTTTCCGATCACCAGGGTGGGAACCGTGATGTCGTGCCCGCAGGCCACCCCGTCGGCGCGGGCGTCGTCGTAGCTCCACTGCGAGAGCCAGCTGCGCAGCGAGCAGAACCGGGCCAGCCCGATCGGGGAGTTGTTCACCACTCGGGGATCACCCAGGTAGCAGCTGCCGGGCTCACGGGCATTGGGGTCGACGGCCGGATCCAGCCAGCGCGGGTCGGCCATGGTGCCGTGGACAACGAAGCAGAACTCCTCGTCACCGTGGCCCTCGGCCTCCAGGTCGGCGAGTTTCTCCTTGACCCACGCGGTGATTCGCCGGTTGCGGTCGATCTGGGCCTGGCGGTAGCGCTCGAGGAACTCCGGGGTGTAGGGCGGCTGGTTCGGGTTGTCGGGGTTGTAGAGGTCGAGTTCGGGGTCCCGCTTGCCCGGGTCGGATTCGTCGAGGATCGAGGCGTCGAGCCACTCGGTGAGCGTTCCGTGCCGGCTGATGTGTGCGGCCAGCAGCATGATGCCGTCGGCGGGGATCAAGCCGAGCGGTTCGGCCTGCTGCTGATAGAACAGCGACAGCGACCCACCGCCGCTCCACCCGGCCAGCACGACCTTCTGGTAGCCCAGCCGGTTCTTGGCGTCGGCGATCACCTCGCCGAGGTCTTCGACCACTTTCTCCATGATGAGCGCCGAGTCGGTGCCCCGGAACCGGCTGTTGGCGTAGATGACGTGGTGGCCCGCGCGGGCCAGCGCGTTGACCATCGGCAGGTAGGCCCCGCCGCCGATCGGATGCATGAACACCAAAGCGGTGTCTGATGTCGCCGGCCCGGCGGCTCCTGTATCGCTCGCAACCAAAGGCGTCAACTGGTAGCACTCCAGGACCACGATCTCGGCCAGGCCGCCGTAGACGTCGCGGACTCCTGAGTTGTTCGGGAAGGCAACCAGATAGGGGATGCGTTCGTACTTCACGAATGCTGACCCAGATCAGCCTCCAGCACGGCGGGAGACGGCACCAGCCTCCGGGTGGTGTCGACCGCGATCACCTTCCAGTCGACGGTGTTGTACTCGTCGAACTTCCGCCGCGTCCGTTCGCGAACCCGCTCCGGGGCGCCGTGGTGTACGCCCTGGGGCGCGTGACTGATCAGCCCCGGCGGCATGGGCGCCCCGTAGAGCGAGCCGCCGTGGAAGAACGCGATCTCGTCGAAGTCGACGTTGCGGTGATACCAGGGCGTGCGTTCGGTGCCCGGCACCGTTTCGGCGGGCTTGGGTAGGAAGTTGCAGACGATCACCCCGGTCGCCTGCATGAAGAGGTGCACCGTGGGCGGCAGGTGCACGCTGTCGGAGGTGATGACGTTGTAGTCGTCGATATTGAAGGTGAAGGGGAAGTTGTCACCCCGCCAGCCCTCGACGTCCAGAGGATGGTGTTTGTAGAACAGGGAAGTCGGCCCGGCCCCGTCGACGTCGCAGGGGATCAGCCTGACCTCGTACTCCTCGCGGCCGTCGTCGTCGAGCGCCGCCGGTTCGGGGATGACGGCCAAGCCCGGGTCGAAGGGCCAGTGCCGGCCGAGCGGACCGGCCGGCGGAGTGCGGAACTGGCCGGCTTCGATCATCAGCCAGGTGCTCGGGCTGGGTTTCTGCCCCGAGTCGCTGCGCTCCTGCCCGCCGGAGCCGGGCAACTGACGCCACGTGCACGCCTTGGGCAGATAAACCCAATCCCCGGTGCGGTAGTCCAGCGGTCCGAACTCGGTCTCCAGCCGCCCCTCGCCCTGGTGCACGAAACACAACAGATCGCCGTCGACGTGACGCAGGTAATAGGGGGAAGCCTCGGAGCGCCGGCTCAAGGAGATGCGGCAGTCATCGTTGGAGAACAGGAGAAGCGGGGAGTCGCCGGTTTCCAGCTGATCAGCCAGGACGTCGACCGGGCGCAGCGGGCCGACGGCGCGGTATGCGGTCGGGTCGTGGCGGCGGAGGAAGTTGGCGGTGCGTCCAGTGAACCCGTCGCGCCCCAGCTCGTCGTCCTTGAGCCCGTCGAGGTCGGCGTGCATCCGCCGGGGGAGACTGCCTTTGCGCAGGTGAACGAACGATTCCATGACAACTCCCGCGGCCGGCCGGACACAAAAACTGAAAGTGACATTACTTTTTGTTCAAGTCTGTGACAAGAACGCGTCATGCGGCGATAACGGGGTATGAGTTTCGTCGTTCGGTCTGACCGTGTTTTACTTCGTAACTGCAGTAAGACACGCGGGGTAAGAGAAAGCTAAGGGTGGATTAGGTGAATTCTGTCGTGAACAAGGTGGCGGGTTTCTCGCGCCGAATCGCTGTTACGGCTGTTGCAGCAGCGGCTCTGCCGGGCCTGGTGGGCCTGGCCGGTGGCTCGGCCACCGCGAGTGCGTTCTCCCGTCCCGGCCTTCCGGTTGAGTACCTGGATGTCCCGTCGGCCGCCATGGGCCACACCATCCGCATCCAGTTCCAGAGCGGTGGCGCCAACTCGCCGAACGTCTGGCTGCTCGACGGCCTGCGCGCTCAGGACGACTACAACGGCTGGGACATCAACACCCAGGCGTTCGAGTGGTACCTGGACTCGGGCCTGTCGATCTCGATGCCGGTCGGTGGCCAGTCCAGCTTCTACGCAGACTGGTACAAGCCCGCCTGCGGCAAGGCCGGTTGCACCACCTACAAGTGGGAGACCTTCCTGACCCAGGAGGCCCCGGCCTGGCTGGCGGCCAACAAGCAGGTGAAGCCGACTGGGAGCGCCGCGGTGGGCCTGTCGATGGCCGGCTCGGCCTCGATGACCCTGGCCGCCTGGCATCCCGAGCAATTCATCTACGCCGGCTCGATGTCGGGCTTCCTGAACCCCTCCGAGGGGTGGTGGCCCGGCCTGATCAACATCTCGATGGGTGACGCCGGCGGTTACAAGTCCAACGACATGTGGGGCCCGTCCAGCGACCCGGCCTGGCAGCGCAACGACCCGATGGTCCAGATCCCGCGCCTGGTGGCCAACAACACCCGCCTGTGGGTGTACTGCGGCAACGGTCAGCCCAACGAGCTCGGCGGCGGCGACGTGCCGGCCACCTTCCTGGAAGGTCTGACCATCCGCACTAACCGGACCTTCCGCGACAACTACCTCGCGGCCGGCGGCAAGAACGGTGTGTTCAACTTCCCGGACAACGGCACGCACAACTGGGCCTACTGGGGTCGTGAGCTTCAGGCGATGAAGCCCGATCTGCAGCGCGTCCTCAACGGCGGCTAACAGCGCAACGAAAAGCGGGCCCCGGCCTCCCCTGAGGGAGCCGGGGCCCGCTTCCGTGTGCCGACTGCGGCGGCATGGCTCGTCCCACCGCCGAGATTGCAGGCACGCATGCAATTTGCCCCAAAGAAGCTGCGTGACTTCAATCTCGAGGCTGCCCTGCGCCTCGTGCGGCTCTCTCAGCTCAGGGAATCACTTCAGCTCGGCTGAGCTCATTCCCAGCAGGCGGCGCGCCACCACCAGCAGCTGGATCTGCTGCGTGCCCTCGAAGATGTCGAGGATCTTGGAGTCCCGGGCCCACTTCTCGAGCAGGGTCTGTTCGGAATAGCCTGTGGTGCCGGCCAATTCGACTGCCTTGAGCGTGATGTCGCTGGCTACCCGGGCGGCCTTGGCCTTGCCCATGGAGGCCTCCTTGGAGTTTGGAATGCCGTTGTCGGCCTGCCACGCCGAGCGGAGCGTCAACAAATAGGCGGCTTCCCAGTCGGCCTCCATGCGGAGAAACTCCGCCGCCGGCGCGCTCTGGGCGTGCGCCGGTTTGTCGTAGGAGATCTCCACGCCCGCGCCGGTGAGGATGGTGCGCAGCTCCTCCAGGGCGGCACGCGCCACGCCGATCGCCATCGCGGCGACGATCGGCCGGGTGCTGTCGAACGTCTCCATGACCCCGGCAAAGCCCTTGTCCACCTGGATCTCCGGGCTGCCGAGCAGGTTGTCCTTGGGGATGCGCACGTTCTCGAAGCGGATCGCCGCGGTGTCGGAGGCCTTGATGCCCAGCTTGTGCTCTAGGCGTTCCACGGTGACGCCGGGATGTTCGCGCGGCACGATGAAGGACTTGATGGCCGCGCGGCCCTTGGTCTTGTCCAGCGTCGCCCACACCACGATGTGCGTCGCACGGGAACCGGCGGTGACGTAGATCTTTTCGCCGTTGATCACATACTCGTCGCCGTCGAGGACGGCGGTGGTGGACACCGCGGCAGAGTCCGATCCGAACGACGGTTCGGTGATGGCCATCGCGGCCCAGACGTCCTTGCCCAGGCGGGCAAGTTGTTCGTCGGTGGCCACCCCGGAGATCGCCGCGTTGCCCAGGCCCTGGCGGGGCACCGACAGCAGCAGGGCGATATCGCCCCAGGAGATCTCGAGCGCGTTGAGCAACGCGGACATGTTGCCGCCGTTGATGTTTCCCTTGGGCCCCGCCTCGGCGTCGCGGAACGCCTCGGTGCCGGCGAAGGAGATGGTCTTGGCCTCCGAGATGCCTTCGAACAGGGTGGCCAGCGTGTCCAGCTCCACCGGGTAGGCGTGCTCGTCGAGGTCGTACTTGCGGGATATGGGCCGCAGCATCTCCGCCGCGCCCTGGTGGGCCTTCTCGATGACGGCCTCGAGCTTGCGGGGCATCTCCAGATTGATTGCCATGGAAGGACTTCCGTTCCTGTCGAGAGTTGTCTAGAGGACGACGACGCCTTCGGCGACGCCGATGGCCCGCAGGTCGCGGTACCAGCGCTCCACCGGGTGCTCCTTGGTGTAGCCGTGGCCGCCGAGCAGCTGGACGCCGTCCAGGCCGATGCGCATGCCCTTGTCGCTGCCCAGCTTCTTGGCCAAGGCGGCCTCGCGCGCGAACGGCAGGCCGCTGTCGGCGCGGGCGGCGCCGCGCCAGGTGATCATCCGCAGGCCGTCGAGTTCGATGGCGATATCGGCGCACATGAACGCCACCGCCTGGCGGCGGGCGATCGGCTCGCCGAACGCTTCGCGTTCCTTGACGTAGGGGATGACGTAGTCGAGGACGGCGTGACTGGTGCCTACGGCCAGGGCGGCCCAGCCGAGCCGGGACAGCGCGATGGCCTCGGAGTAGTTCCGGCCTTGGGTCGCCTCGTCGGCGTCTTCGCCCAGCCGGGCCGACAGCGGCACCGAGACCTTGTCGAGCTCCACCTGGCCGATGGCAGCGGCGCGCAGGCCCATGCTCCGGTCGGCGCGCACCGTCAGCCCGGGGGTGTCGGCCTCGACGAGGAACATCGTCGGTCTGCCGTTGAATTGCGCTGCGATGACGAACAATTCGGCCTCAGCGGCCGCGGGAACCAGTGACTTGACGCCGTCGATGCGGTAGCCGCTCGGAGTGCGCACGGCCGTCGTCTTCAGCGCGGTGGGGTCGAACAGGGGGTGCGGTTCGGCGATCGCCACGCAGGCCTGCGGCACGTTGTCGCCGGCGAAGTCCGCCAGGTAGGTGGCCTGCTGATCGGCGCTGCCCCAGTGGGTCAGTGCGGAGGCCACCCCGCCGGGCGCCAGAATCGGCAGGGCCAGGCCCATGTCGCCGTAGGCCAGTGCCTCGGCCACCAGGGCGTTGGTGACGGTGGTGCGTTGTTCGGCGATGCCGTCGAAGTCCTCGGGCACCTTGATCGCGGTGATGCCGAGTTCGGCAGCGCGGGTCATCAGATCGGACGGGTAGGCGGCCGCGTCGTCGGCACCGCGTGCGGCCGGGCGCAGGATCTCCTCGGCGAACTGCTCGACGGTGTCGACGATCATCTTCTGGTCGTCGTCGGGTCTCAGGTCGAAGTGGTCGCTGCCGCCGGGCTTCAGACGGGTAGGCGGCTTGGCCACACCCTGAACCTTCTTGAACTGCCGAGTCGCGGCGCCGGCCGTGGAGAAGACCTGCTTGACGCCGTACTTCAGGCCGCGGTTGAGCGGGCCGCGCAGGCCGTGGCGATCGAGGAACTCGCTGCCGACGATCGGGGTGATCAGCGCCAGGCCGAGGTCGGTGACGGTGCGCCTGTGCCGGTGGGTGCCCACCGCGCTGTTACGGGCACGGTCGCTGTGGCGCGAGGGGAGGGTGTTCGTCATATCGCCAGCCTTCTGCGGGATATCGGTGCTGGATGCGGACGGTTACGGTGCCGTACCTTACTCCAGAGTAAGGTATTACTCGCGGGTAGCTCAGCAGCGCGCTGTTGAATTCGTCACACGCCGATGTAGGCGAGTACCCGGTTGTGCAGAAATCCATTGCTCGCAACCGCGCTGCCGCCGTGCGGCCCGGGTTCCCCGGAAAGGTTGGTGAACGTGCCGCCGGCTTCCCGGACCAACACGTCCAGCGGCGCCAGATCCCAGAGCTTGACCTCGGGTTCGCACGCCACGTCGACCGCGCCCTCGGCCACCAGGCAGTAGGAGTAGAAGTCGCCGTAGCCGCGCACCCGCCACACCGCGTCGGTGAGGTCGATGAAGCGGTCACGGATGCCGCGGTCGGCCCACCCGGACAGGCTGGAGAACGACAGGCTCGCCGACCCGAGGTCGGCCACACCGGAGACGGCCAGCCGCCGCGGATCCGACCTGCCGAACGAGGTGTACGCGCCCAGTCCCAGCCCGGCCCACCACCGCCGGTTCAGCGCCGGGGCACTGACCACGCCGACGACGGGCACGCCGTCCTCCAGGAGCGCAATCAGGCTGGCCCACAACGGAACTCCCCGCACGAAGTTCTTGGTGCCGTCGATCGGGTCGATGACCCACTGCCGTCCGGTGAGCAAAGGCTCCCCGCCGTGCTCCTCGCCGAAGATCGCATCCGCGGGGCGCTGGGCGGCCAGCGCCTCGCGTACCGCGGACTCGACCGCCTCGTCGGCGTCGGTGACCGGCGTCAGGTCGGGCTTCTGGTCGACCCGCAGATCCAGCGCGCCGAACCGCGCCGTGGTGATGGCGTCGGCCCGGTCGGCCAATGACAGGGCCAGGTCCAGATCCCGCGCTACGTCCTCGGCACTCATGGGCCCAGTCCTATCACGGTGTCCTGTCACGGCGTCCTACCATGGCGCGATGATGGAATTCGCTGTGCTGCTGCTCATCCTCGGGGCGCTGGCCCTGGTGGTCGGGCCCCGGCTGATGTCGCGGCGCGGCCCGCGCGGACAGATGATGCAGGGCACCCTGCTGGTGACCGGCGTCAGCGCCTCCAAGTCCGGACCGGACAGCTCTGGACAGCAGTCGGTGACGATCACCGGGGTCATCAACGGGCCCAACGTCAACGAGCACGTGGTTTATCAGCAGCTGTTTGTCGACGCGGGCGGCGCGCCGACGATGGGTCAGCTGATCCCGGTGGTGTACGCGCCGAACAACCCGGACAAGTGGTTCTTCGCGCCGCCGGTGTCGCAGTGAAGCCCGATCGCGTGCGGGCCGCACTCGTCGCCGCCGGCGCGGCCGTCATGGCGGGTGGCTGGGTGGTGAGTGTTGCTCCGGCACAAGCGGATCCCATGTGTAACCCCGGCGGCCCGCCGGACGGGGCGGCCACCCGGGCCTTCGACGGCGGCACCGTCTGGGTCAGCCCCAACGGGCTGGTCGGAGTGACGACCACGGAGGGAACCGGGAGTCTGCGGGTCAACTCGGCGTCGCCGATGCCGATCCAGGCACTCGTGGTCGACGCACAGAACGACGGACAGCGGCAACTCATCGTCAGTGATGGCCGAGGCGCACATCTGTATCTCGTCGAGGGTTGTCGGATCAGCCCCGTGTTCGATGGTCAGGGCAACCCGTTCGTCTTCGACCTGGAGAACCTCCGGGGCAACGGCACCGGCGTCGGATGCGAAGACCTCGGTGACGGCAGGCATCTGGTGGCGCTGCAGGCTCTTGGCGGAGATATGCGCCGCACGCAGATCACCATCACCGAGAACACCGCCATAGCCGGCCGGTCCGACACGGTGCCCGCAACCCCCGCCGCCTCGACGATCACCTGCGGCGACAAGACGATGGCCAACGATGGGGTGCAGCAGCCTTAACTGCTACTTCCGATGGTCGCATTCCTCATCGCGACTCCTTCGGCGCCGCTTGATCGTCATGCGACTGATTCGTTTGGTCGCATTCCTCATCGCGACTCCTTCGGCGCCGCTTGATCGTCATGCGACTAAGCGTGCCCGATGCGCAGCATGTCGGCGACGTCGACGAGCTTGACCCGGGGGCGGCCGTGCGGCTCACCGGCGCCGCGTTCATGGGCGTCGATCAGCTGCCAGTGGTCGTCGGTGATCAGCTCCGGCTGGCAATCCCGCAGCCAGCCGGCCAGTTCTTCGGCGTAGCCGGGCCCGGCCTCGCGCGGCTGCTTGCCGCGCAGATCGGCGACCAGGGTGTTGACCGTGTCCTGGGAGTCGCTCTTGTTGGTGCCGATGACCCCGGACGGCCCGCGCTTGATCCAGCCGACGACGTAGTCGTTGTCCCGGCCGTCGATCCGGCCCTCGGAGTGCGGGATGGTTCCGCTGCGGTCGTCGAACGGCAGGCCCGGGATCGCCACGCCGCGGTAGCCGACCGCGCGCACCACCAACTGCGCGGGAAGGGTTTCGCGTCGGCCGGTGTCCTTCGCCGTCGCCCGGCCGTGCTCGTCGGTGAACAATTCGTTGCGGCCGAGCACGATGGTCTCGACCTTCTCGGTGCCGGTGATCTCGATGGGCGAGGTGCGGAACCGAAAGACGATGCGGCGGTTGCCGTCCCGGTGCTCGCCGGCGGCGGTCTTCTCGGCGTACCCGCGCAGCACCTTGATGTTGGCGGCGGTGGTCTTGCCCGCCGCGGCGGCGTCCTCGTCGGTGATGCCCTCGAGGTCGGCGGGGTCGACCACCACGTCCACGCCCTCGAGCTCACCGAGTTCGCGCAGTTCCAGTGTGGTGAACGCGCCCTCTAGCGGCCCGCGGCGACCGACGATCACGACCTCGCCCACGCCGCGCTTGCGCAGCGCGTCGAGCGCATGGTCGGCGATGTCGGTGGTGGCCAGCACATCGGGATCGGTCACCAGGATGCGGGCCACGTCGATTGCGACGTTGCCGTTGCCGATGACCACCGCCCGGCCGCTGGAGATGTCCGGCGCCATATCGGCGAAGTGCGGATGGGCGTTGTACCAGCCGACGAAGTCCACCGCGGCGACGCTGCCCGGCAGCGCCTCGCCCGGAATGCCGAGTGCGCGGTCGGACTGGGTGCCCACCGCATAGACGACGGCGTCGTAGCGCCCGGCGAGGTCGTCGGCCGAGACATCCCGGCCCACAGCGACGTTGCCGAAGAACCGGAACCGGGGATCGGCCCCGGTCTTCTCGAACGTGCGGCTGATCGACTTGATCTTGGGATGGTCCGGCGCCACTCCGGAGCGCACCAAACCCCATGGGGTGGGAAGCATTTCAAGCATGTCGATGTGGACGTCGGGTCCGCCGGCGGCCACCGACTCGTCGGCGAAGCGCAGCAGCGAGGCGGCCGCGAAGTAGCCGGAGGGACCCGCGCCGACGACGGCGACGTAATAGGGGCGCATCCTGGGATGGTAATCAGGGCAACCGCAGCGCCGGTAACCTGAGACCCTGTGGACATCGATCGGCAGACCGAGATCGCCGCGCTCGACACCACCCTGACGACGGTGGAGCGGGTGCTCGACATCGATGCCCTGCGGGCGCGGATCGAGAAACTCGAACACGAGGCCTCCGACCCGAACCTCTGGAATGACCAGAGCCACGCCCAGAAGGTCACCAGCGAGCTGTCCCACGCCCAGGGCGAGTTGCGACGGGTCGAGGGCCTGCGCGGCCGCCTCGACGACCTGCCGGTGCTCTACGAACTGGCCGCCGAAGAAGAGGGGGCAGGCGGCTCCGAAGCTCTCGCCGAAGCTGATGCCGAGCTGAAGTCCCTGCAGGAGGACATCGAGGCCCTCGAGGTCCGGACCCTGCTGTCCGGGGAGTACGACGAGCGTGAGGCGCTGGTCACCATCCGTTCCGGGGCGGGCGGCGTGGACGCCGCCGACTGGGCGGAAATGCTCATGCGGATGTACATCCGGTGGGCTGAGCAACACGACTACCCGGTTGAGGTGTTCGACACGTCCTACGCCGAGGAAGCCGGCATCAAGAGCGCCACGTTCGCGGTGCACAGCCCCTTCGCCTACGGCACGCTGTCGGTGGAACAGGGCACCCACCGGCTGGTGCGGATCAGCCCGTTCGACAACCAGAACCGCAGGCAGACGTCTTTCGCCGAAGTCGAGGTGCTGCCCGTCGTGGAGACCACCGACCACATCGAGATCCCGGAGACCGACGTCCGCGTCGACGTCTATCGGTCCAGCGGTCCGGGTGGTCAGTCGGTCAACACCACCGACTCCGCGGTTCGACTCACCCACATCCCGACCGGTATCGTGGTGACCTGCCAGAACGAGAAATCGCAGCTGCAGAACAAGGTGTCTGCCATGCGGGTGCTTCAGGCCAAACTGCTGGAACGCAAGCGGCAGGAGGAGCGCGCCGAGCTCGACGCCCTCAAGGGTGAGGGCGGCGCCTCCTGGGGCAACCAGATGCGGTCCTACGTTCTGCACCCCTACCAAATGGTCAAGGATCTGCGCACCGAGTACGAGGTCGGCAATCCTTCGGCGGTACTGGATGGGGACATCGACGGGTTCCTCGAGGCAGGGATCCGGTGGCGCAACCGACGAGATGACGACGACTGAGCTGGTGGCCTATGCCACGACGGAGAACCCATTCTTGGCCGCTGCCATGAGACGAGGGCTGATGCCCTTCGCGGCGGACGGCCACTGGCACGACTTCTGGCACGGCCAGCTCGGCCAGTCCCTGCTGACCCGCGGGCTGAGCATCGTGCTGCTACTGATCGGCGCAGCGCTGACCACCCGGTTCATCAGCTGGGTGGCGGGGCGGGTCAGCCGCCGGATCGACGCCAGGTTCCAGGAGAGCGACGCGCTGGTCCGCTCGGAGAGCGCCAAGCACCGCCAGGCCGTGGCCTCGGTGATTTCCTACGTCGCCATCGCGCTGGTGGGCATCGTGGTGGTCGTCGAGATCACCGACATCCTCAAGGTCCCGGTCAGCTCGCTGGTGGCCCCGGCCGCGGTGATCGGCGCGGCGCTGGGCTTCGGCGCTCAGCGTGTGGTTCAGGACCTGCTCGCCGGTTTCTTCATCATCACCGAGAAGCAATACGGCTTCGGTGACCTGGTGCAGCTGACCCTGGGGTCGAGCAACGACGCGATGGGCACCGTCGAGGACGTCACGCTGCGGGTGACCAAGCTGCGCACCCCGGAAGGGGAGATGTACACCATCCCCAACGGACAGATCATGAAGACGCTCAACCTCTCCAAGGACTGGGCGCGCGCGGTGGTCGACATTCCGGTGCCCAGTTCGGCCGACCTCAACGTCGTCAACGACGTGCTGCACCACGTGTGCGAGGCCGCGCCGTTCGATCCGCAGTTGCTTGACCTGTTGCTCGACAAGCCTCAGCTGATGGGCGTGGAGTCCATCGAGGTGGACACCGTGAACCTGCGGATGGTGGCCCGCACGCTGCCCGGCAAGCAGTTCGAGGTGGGCCGGCGGCTGCGGCTGCTGGTCGTCGCCTCACTGGCCCAGGCCGGGATCGCCACCAACTCCGACAGCAGTCCGATGGTCGGCGCCCTGGTGCACCCGGCCACCGCCGGCGGCGCGGAGCGGGAAACGCAAGGACCGGCGAGCTCATGAGCAAGGTGAATTCCCGTGACGGCAAGACCTGGCCCGCCTACATCCTGGGTGGCCGGATGCGGACCTCCACCCTGGTCCTGATCGTCGCCTTCCTGGGCGTCGGCTGGCTCTACGAGACCTACGAGCCGCCGACGACGCCCACGCAGGTGCCGGCCAGCGAGGTGGTGCCTCCAGGTTTCGTCCCGGACCCCAACTACACGTGGGCGCCGCGCACCGACGTCCAGCGACACAACCCCACCACGACGGAGTCGACTCCGACGACGTCCACCACTCCGACGACGCCGACCAGCCCGGCTGCGAGCACCGCGTCGCCGGCGCCGGGGGAGCCGACGCCGTCGTCCTCGGCCGCCACCGCTCCGGGTGTCACGGCGACGCCCGCTCCGGCGTCCCCGACGACGGGGTCCGCAGCGCCGAGCGCCCCGGAGAGACCGGCCGCAGCGACCCCGACACCGGCGGTTCCCGCGAGCGGGGCCGCGCCTTTTCCACAACCGCCGACGCAGTAGCGGCGGGGCGAATGCGTGGTCCGGCTCCTCCTCCCGCCGCGCGCGGCGGTCATCGTCGCCGGGGCGAATGCATGGTCCGGCTCCTCCTCCCGCCCCGCGCGGCGGCCATCGTCGCCGGACGCCCGGCTACACTGACTTGCCGTGATGATCACCCTCGACCATGTCACCAAGCAGTACAAGGCGTCAGCCCGTCCTGCGCTGGACAACGTCAGCCTCAAGGTCGACAAGGGTGAGTTCGTCTTCCTGATCGGCCCGTCCGGATCGGGGAAGTCCACGTTCATGCGGCTGCTGCTGGCCGAGGAGTCGCCGACATCCGGTGAGATCCAGGTGTCGAAATTCCACGTCAACAAGCTGTCCGGCCGGCACATCCCCAAACTTCGCCAGGTGATCGGCTGCGTCTTCCAGGACTTCCGGCTGCTGCAGCAGAAGACGGTCTACGAGAACGTCGCCTTCGCGCTGGAGGTCATCGGCAAACAACCCGACGTGATCAAGAAAGTGGTGCCGGAGGTGCTCGACATGGTGGGGCTGTCCGGCAAGGCCGCCCGGATGCCCGGGGAGCTCTCCGGTGGTGAGCAGCAGCGGGTGGCGATCGCGCGTGCCTTCGTCAACCGGCCGCTGGTGCTGCTGGCCGACGAGCCCACCGGCAACCTCGACCCGGAGACCAGCCGCGAGATCATGGACCTGCTCGACCGGATCAACCGCACGGGCACCACGGTCCTGATGGCCACCCACGACCACCACATCGTCGACTCCATGCGCCAGCGGGTCGTGGAGCTGTCGCTGGGCCGGCTGGTCCGCGACGAACAGCGCGGTGTCTACGGGATGGACCGTTAAATGCGCGCAGGGTTCCTCGTCAACGAGGTCGTCACCGGCCTTCGTCGCAACGTCACGATGACGATCGCGATGATCCTCACGACCGCCATCTCCATCGGCCTGTTCGGCGGCGGCCTGCTTGTGGTGCGGCTGGCCGACCAGTCCCGCAACATCTACCTCGACCGCGTCGAGAGCCAGGTGTTCCTCAACAACGATGTGTCGGCCGCCGACCCGACCTGTGACGCCGATCCGTGTAAGGCGTTGCGCGCCACGATCGAGGGCCGCGACGACGTCAAGTCGGTGCGCTTCCTGAACAAGGACGAGGCGTACAACGACGCCGTCACGAAGTTCCCGGAGTACAAGGACGTCGCGAGCAAGGACTCCTTCCCGGCGTCGTTCATCGTCAAGCTCGACAACCCCGAGCAGCACAAGGACTTCGACGCCGCGATGCAGGGGCAGCCCGGCGTACTCAACGTGCTCAACCAGAAGGACCTGATCGACCGGCTGTTCGCGGTGCTCGACGGGCTGTCCAAGGCCGCCTTCGCGATCGCGGTGGTGCAGGCCATCAGCGCGATCCTGTTGATCGCCAACATGGTTCAGGTCGCCGCCTACACCCGCCGTACCGAGATCGGCATCATGCGGATGGTGGGTGCGACGCGGTGGTACACCCAGTTGCCGTTCCTGGTGGAGGCGGTGCTCGCCGCGACCATCGGTGTGGTGCTGGCGATCGTGGGCCTGATCGTGGTGCGCGCCGCCTTCCTGGACAACGCGCTCAACCAGTTCTACCAAGCGAACCTGATCGCCCGGATCGACTACGCCGACATCCTCTACATCGCCCCGATCATGTTCGGGGTCGGTGTGGCCATGGCTGCTGTCACCGCCTATGTCACCCTGCGGCTGTACGTGCGGAAGTAGCAGCGCCTCAAATGGCAAAGGCATCCGTCGAACGCAAGGCCGCGGCCGCGAAGAAGGCGGGCGACGTCAAGGGCGGCAAGAAGGTCATCGCCTCGAATCGCAAGGCGCGGCACAACTTCACGATCCTGGAGGTCTTCGAGGCCGGGGTGGTGCTGACCGGCACCGAGGTCAAGAGCCTGCGCGAGGGCAACGCATCGATGGCCGAGTCGTTCGCCACCGTCGACGACGGCGAGATCTGGCTGCGCAACCTGCACATCCCGGAGTATCACCACGGCAGCTGGACCAACCATCCGCCGCGGCGCAACCGCAAGCTGCTGCTGCACCGCCGTCAGATCGACATGCTGGTGGGCAAGATCCGTGACGGCAACCTGACCCTGGTGCCGCTGTCGATGTACTTCACCGAGGGCAGGGTCAAAGTCGAACTGGCACTGGCGCGCGGCAAGCAGGCCCATGACAAGCGTCAGGACATCGCCCGCCGCGACGCCCAGCGCGACGTGATCCGGGAATTGGGGCGGCGCACCAAAGGCAAGATTTGATCGGGATCCTCTACGCGCTCGCCAGTGCCGGCGCGTACGGGGTCAGCGACTTCGTCGGCGGTCTGGCCTCCCGGCAGGTGGCCGCAGTGCGGGTCGTGATCGTCTCCTACCCGCTCGCACTCATCGCTCTTCTCGCGCTGGCCCTGGGCACCGGTGGGATCATCAGTCCCCAGGCGGCGATCTGGGGCGCGCTGTGCGGAGTGAGCCAGGGCCTGGCGATCTGGTGCTTCTACGCTGCCATGGGTTCCGGGCCGATCTCGGTGATCTCGCCGCTCACCGCGGTCCTGGCCGCCGGTCTGCCCGTGGGCGTCGGGCTGGCGCTGGGGGAGCGGCCGGGCGCGATCGCCGGCGTGGGCGCGGCGCTGGCGCTGATCGCGGTCGTCCTGGTCAGCCGGGAGGCCACCGACGAGGATGTGCGACCGCATCGGTTCACCCGTTCGGTCGCCTGGCTCACCGTGGGCGCCGGCGTGGGGTTCGGGCTCAACTTCATCCTGTTGGCGCAGGCGCCGCACGAGGCCCGGTTGTGGCCGTTGGTGTTCGGCCGCGCCATGGCCAGCCTGATCGTGATCGCGGCAGCGGTTTTCACCGGTAATCTCCGCCCGCCGCAAGGGGTTCCGCTGAAACTCGCGTTCGCGGCCGCGGTCTTCGATGTCACCGCCAACGTCACGCAGTTGCTGGCGCTGCAGGCGTCCTTGCTGTCACTGGCCAGCGTGCTGATGTCCCTCTACCCGGCTTTCACCGTGCTGCTGGCGATCATTGTGCTTCGCGAGCGGGTCACCGGCTGGCAGCGGATCGGGATGATGCTGGCGTTGGCCGCGGTTGCCATGATCTCCATTCACTGACACGGTCTGAGGCGTCGCTCAACGCGATCGGGGGTGGCAGAATCAACCCATGCGAAATCTCTTTCGCCGTGGGATCATTGCCATTCTTGCGGCCACTCCCATTACTGTCGTGTCGCTCTTCAGCGCCGGGATCGGTTCGGCAGAGCCGCTGAATTGCGGAAATGGACAGTTCTGGGATCCGATCACCAACACCTGCCAGACGCCGCAGCCGGCGCAAGACTGTGCGCCCGGCGAGTACTGGAACGCGCTGTCCAATGTGTGCCGTCCGCTGGGTCAGCTTTAGTCCACCAAAGCGCGTGTCGGTTCCTTGAGGGCCGGGTGGCCGGCGTCGACTCCAACCGGTCCGACCGTTGGTACGTTGAGCGCTATGAGCTCCGTGAACAACAAAGTCGTTTTCATCACCGGGGGCGCGCAGGGCGTCGGCGCCGATCTGGCCCGCCGGCTGCGCCGCAAGAACGCCACGCTGGTGGTGACCGACATCGACAAGGCCGGGCTGGCCGCGCTTTCCGCCGAGCTCGGCGAGGACCGGGTGCTGACCGCGGCGGCCGACGTCCGCGATCTGCCCGCCATGCAGGCCGTCGCCGACCAGGCCGTCGAGCGGTTCGGTGGCATCGATGTGGTGGTGGCCAACGCCGGGATCGCGTCCTACGGTTCGGTGCTGCAGGTCGATCCGGAAGCCTTCCGGCGGCTGATCGACATCAACGTCAACGGCGTCTTCCACACAGTGCGCGCCACGCTGCCGTCGGTCATCGACCGCCGCGGCTACGTGTTGATCGTGTCGTCCTTCGCCGCGTACACCGCCGCGCCCGGGCTCGCCGCTTACCACGCGTCGAAGGCAGCGGTTGAGCACTTCGCCAACGCACTGCGCGTCGAAGTCGCCCACCGGGGCGTCGACGTCGGCTCGGCGCACATGTCCTGGATCGACACCCCGATGGTGCGGGACGCCAAGAAGGACCTCGGCAGCTTCCAGCAGATGCTCGCCTCACTGCCCAAGCCTCTGGGCGACACCACCAGCGTCGACCGCTGTGGCGAGGCGTTCGTCCGGGGCATCGAGGCCCGCAAGCGGCGGATCAACGTGCCCGGCTGGGTGGGCGCGTTCCGCTGGCTGCGCCCGGTGCTTTCCACCCCGGCAGGGGAGAAGCCGATCACCTCCGTGGTGCCGACGGTCCTGCCGCAGATGGACGCCGAGGTGGCCGCGCTGGGCCGCTCGACCAGTGCCCGGCTGGAAGAGCTGGAGAACAACTGATCGCGGGCCGCCGCCCACTCCAAGCCGATAACATCGGCGGGTGTCTGAGACCCCAAAACCCCGCACCGTGCTCGACAAGGACGACGTCCTGACCGGACTGTTCGCCTCCTGGGACGCCATCGGCGCCTTGCTGGCCGGCTTGACCCCCGAGCAGTGGCAGGCCCCGACCGAACTTCCCGGCTGGACGGTGCACGACGTCGTCGCCCACGTGATCGGCACCGAGATGATGCTGTCCGGAACGCCGCTGCCCGACATCGACGTCGCCGGCCGCGGGCACGTGCACAACGAGATCGGCGCGCTCAACGAACGCTGGGTAGAACACCTGCGCAGCAAGTCCCCGGAGGAGATGCTGGCGCTCTTCCGCGACGTGGCCGGGCGGCGCAAGGCGGCACTGATGGCGATGACGCCGGAGGAGTGGAACACCGTCACCATGACCCCCGCCGGCCCGGACAGCTACGGGCGGTTCATGCGGGTGCGGGTGTTCGACTGCTGGGTGCACGAGCACGACATCCGCGACGCCGTCTCCGCCCCGGCGGGCGAGGACGCCTACAGCGGTGCGGATTCCCGGTTGGCGCTCGACGAGATGGCGTCCAGCATGGGCTTCGTGGTGGCCAAGAAGGGCGGCGCCCCGGACGGCTCCCGGGTGGAGCTGACGCTGACCGGTCCGCTGGCGCGCACCATCCGGGTGGCCGTCGACGGGCGCGCCGCGGTGGTGCCTGACTTCGGCGGCGAACAGCCCACCGCGTCGATCGCCCTCGACGGGCGGCAGTTCGTCCGGCTGGCGGGCGGACGGCCCATGGTCGGCCACGCCCCGCAGACCATCGCCTACGGCGGGGACGAGGCGGTGGGCACCCGGATCGTGGAGAACCTCGCCTACGTCATCTGAGTAACCCACATGGACTCGTGGCAGTCCGACGCCTTCCCGTATCTGCCTCCGCGCTTTCCCAGTTCAGCGGGCGCCCGGGATTAATCGATGGGGTTCGTCGGTTATAGCCAGTACCATTGAAAATCTGACCGAAGCCTTCGGTCGGGGTGCGAGGGGCTGAAAGGTTTCGACTTCGCGCATCGAATCAAGGGAAGCGTGCCGGTGCAGGCAAGAGACCACCGTAAGCGTCATTGCAACCAATTAAGCGCCGATTCCAATCAGCGCGACTACGCCCTCGCTGCCTAAGCGACGGCTGGTCTGTCAGACCGGGAGTGCCCTCGGCCCGGACCCTGGCATCAGCTAGAGGGATCCACCGCTCAGTCCGGTCGCGGGACTGAACGGGAAATCCAACAGCGACTGGGATCGTCATCTCGGCTTGTTCGCGTGACTGAGAGATCCGAGTAGAGGCATAGCGAACTGCGCACGGAGAAGTCTTGAGGGAATGCCGTAGGACCCGGGTTCGATTCCCGGCAGCTCCACTGTTTGCGCTGGTCAGGACGTCGGAAATTTCAAAACGGCCGCCGTCAAGACCTTGTCAAGAGTTTTAGCCGAATGTACGTTCGGTGTCATGGCGGTCAAACGCAAGGACATGCTCGGCTATCCGGCGGGCACCAGGACGCGATTCCTTGAGCGGATCGCCGGGATTGAGCCCGACGAGAACGGGTGCATTATCTGGCCCGGGCCTTATCAGACTCAGGGCAAGTACGGCCGGATGCACCAGACTGGAGCGCACCGGATCGCCTGGTCGATCGGCAACGGCGGGGCACCGAATCCCATCGGCATGGAGGTAGACCACCTGTGCCGCAATACCCGCTGCGTGAATCCCGAGCACCTTGAGGTCGTCACCAAGGCCGAGAACGTCCGGCGGGCCAACGCTGCGCGGCGTGCGGCCAAGAACTACGTCTACTACTACGACTGATGGCGTCGATACGCGCGCGCAAGCGCGGCGACGGGACGACGGCCTACGCCGTGATGTACGTCCACAACGGTCGGCAGACATCGGTCACCTTCGACACTGAGCACGGCGCCGAGGAATTCCAAAACACCGTCAACACACTCGGGGCCGAGCGGGCGATGGCGGCATTCGGCATCACGCCAACGGCTCGCGCCGAGCGTATTTCGACCGGCAAGACCGTCTCCCAATGCGTCGCCGAGTACATCGCCAGCCGATCCGGGGTCGCCAAGTCGACCCTCTACGACTACGAGATGTACCTGCGCAACGACATCACCCCGACCATCGGGGCGATCCCCGCGGCGCTGCTGAAGCCGTCCGACGTGTCCGACTGGGTCAATGCCATGAAGGGCGCGGGCAAGACCGTGGCCAACAAACACGGACTGCTATCGGCGGCGCTCAACACCGCCGCCCAGGCCGGACTGATCCCGTCCAACCCCGCGGCCGGCACCCGGCTGCCCCGCACCGAACGCCCCGAGATGGTGTTCCTGACCCGCGCCGAGTTCAAC
>WBZO01000528.1_pt1 | contig 79219 bp, 54 predicted proteins | sample 5204261 | NCBI WGS metagenome assembly WBZO01 (sample SAMN12412400, study PRJNA552823) | activated sludge metagenome | isolation source: activated sludge from anammox sidestream of wastewater treatment plant... | place: USA: North Carolina | collected 2017-09 | reverse complement strand
ACTGGCGTACGGGCGTCGTTCCCGCCAGCGGCCGCTTCACCACGGCGGATCATGACCGCATTGACCGCGATGCCCATCGGCTGGACAGGAACCGGCGCGACAACCGGATTCCTTCACAGGCTCTGAGGCGCGGGGTCTACGTCGATGCAGGCGACGACGCTGAGGCTGCGGTCCTGAAGCATGCTGTCCGCATCGCAAATTACCTCTATCCAAAGGCTTACCTTTCGGGTGCCAGCGCCGCTCTGCTGGGCCCCACACGCGACGGCCGGCTCTTTCTGACCGGTCGCCGTATTCAGCGCACCCGTATCCGGTCGCTCGAGATCATCCAGAACAAGGCACCTGAACATCCTTCCGTCGGCGAAGCCGTGATCGACGATGGGATGGGCGAATTCCGCATCAACGTCTCTTCGATCCGGCAACGCTTCCTTGAGGCCTTCCGCATACGAAGCGAACACGCCGCTGCGATCGATGAAGGCATGCGCGAGTCAATCGCCCGTCGGCTGGTCGAGGAGTACGGCAGTGCGCAAGGGGCGGCTGATGCTGTCTGGGCCCTCGCCCGCGAGAACGAATGGCACAAGGAAGGTGCGCTCGCGGAGCGCTTTCTGCTGCACCGCCCGACCGTCACGCCGGCAAGGAATCTCGCGGCGCTCGATCTGACCGTCGCCTGGCATGCCAGCCCGATCGGTCATCTCCTTCACGACGGTTTTGAATGGCGCTGGAAACCGATTGACGACCAGGGTCCGCCTCTCGTCCGGCAAACGACGCCGGGACAATTGCCCCCGTTCATCGCTTCCTTGCTGCCGGAGGGCTGGCTCGAAAAAGTCCTCCACGAGAAGGACGAGCGGGCGATGCTGCGATCCGGCAAGCGATACATGTCGAACATCACGATCGTGGAGCATGAGGCCGAACTTGCGAAGCTGCCGTCGGACGTCCTGCTCACCCGCCTCGAAACCTACACGGCAGGAGGCGCCTTCACTGGCCGCTATACCGGACCACGCCGGGGCGACATCGAAGAGAGCTTCGAACACGTCCTGGCGCATGTCTACGAACGCGCCGATACGCCGCGGCTGTCCGGCGTGCAGATCAAGGCGCCGATGTATCTCGATGCTGACGGAACGCTTTCGGCAAGCGCAGGCCGACCCTTCACCCACATCCTGAAGCCCGCAGGAACGAGTGGGTATGAGCCGCTTCCTGTTGTCGAGTGGCTGACGATGGCGCTCGGCAAGGCCGCGGGATTTGTCGTCCCGGCCACGGCGCTGGTTGCCATGCCCGATGAGATGCCCCCGGCGTTGATCGTCGAACGGTTCGACATTCGCAGCACCATCGAGGACGAGCGCCGGATCGCCCTCGAAGACATGTGCTCCGTCTTCGGTCTATCCACCGAAGCAAAGTACCGCAGCACGATGGAGCGCGTTGCGCGCGCCGTCCGGCCCCTGTCAACGGCGCCAGAAGAGGACGTCATACTCGTTCTCGAGCGTGCTTTGTTCGCATGGCTCGTTGCCGATGACGACATGCATCTAAAGAACATGGCGCTACTGAAGATCGCCGAACCCGGAGAGGCGAGCTTCCGCACCGTCCGTATCGCACCGTTGTATGACGCGGTAACGACGCGTGTCTTTCCACGTCTCGAGAGGGACCGGATGGCCATCAAGCTCAATGGGAAAGACGACAATCTGACCCGCAACGATTTTCGAACGTTCGCGGCGACGGCGGGCGCAAAGGCTGGTGACGCTGATTCAGCGATCGATGACGTTCTCTCGCGACTGCATGCTGCGGTCGACAGGATCGCGCTGCCTGAGGCCATAGACTACAGCGAGCCGGCCAAGAACGTGGCAGGGCAACTCTTGGAACTCTGCCGCAACCGCCTCGCATCGATGTCATGACCCGAGGGACTATGCCTCCGGATATTTACCTCAGAGACACCGATGATGCTGGAACGGGCGAGCGCGGCGGAACGCTGAGTTCCTGCGGCGCGGCGGTCATGCGGTGACGTCCTCCAGGCTGAACCAGCCGGACTGGTCGTCGTAGGCGAAGAGCTCGGCGTAGCGCCCCCATTCGATCGCGGCGTTGAGTGTTTCGCGCGCGTAGTCCTCGCTGAGATGGTCTTCCAGCTCGGCTTCGAAACGCACGCGCGGTGCCTGCTGGTTCGGGCGCGTGGCGAGGACGCCGCGAATGTGTGCGACGAGCGGGACGCAGGTCAGGAGGTGCTCGGAAAAAATCCGCTTGCGCGCCTGCGTATCGGCCTCCGCATAATCGCGTCCCGCAGGCGTGAGCACGATGTCCCCTGCGGCGAGCTCGGCGAGCCCCAGCATCTGCAGCACCTCGGCAGCCGGCAGCAATTCATCCGCTTCGAGTTGTACGTCTTCGGCGATTTCGGGGAGGTCCGCGCGCCCGTCATACGGGGGGGCGGCGACGGTTTCGAGCAAGCCGGCCAGGACGTTCGTCGACACGTGCCGCAGATGCTGGGCGGCGGGCGGACCGAGGGGCCGCGCAATCGCCGGCGGCCGGGCGGTAAGCAGCGCGTAAATGTCCTCGACGACCTGGCGAAAGGCGGTCGACAGCCGGTCGCGCGGATGCGGCAGCGGGATCGGGATCTCCGCCTGGACTCGCCCCGGATTCGCTGCGAGGACGACTACGCGGTCGCACATGAGCGCGGCTTCTTCGATGTTGTGGGTGACCATCAGCACGCCGCGAATCGACATCCGGCCCTGGCGCCAGAGATCGAGGAAATCGCTGCGCAGCGTTTCCGCCGTGAGCACGTCCAGCGCCGAGAACGGCTCGTCCATGAGCAGCAGCGTCGGCTCGACGACGAGAGCGCGTGCGAAACCGACGCGCTGTTGCATACCGCCCGAGAGCTCGCGCGGATAAGCCGTCTCGAAGCCGTCGAGACCGATCAGATCGATCGCCGCCAGGGCGCGCCGGCTCGCCTCCTGTGCTGGGACGCCGAGCGCATGCAGGCCGAGCTCGACATTGCCGAGCACCGTCAGCCAGGGAAACAGCGCAAAGCTCTGGAACACCATGGCGATGCCCGGACTCGGCCCGGTGATGGCGGTGCCGCGGTAGAGGATGCGTCCGGCGGTGAGCGGCATCAGTCCGGCAATGCCGCGCAGTAGGGTGGACTTGCCGGAACCGGAGCGTCCCAGGAGACCGACGATCTCTCCCGAGCACACGGTGAGGCTGATGTCGTCGAGCACTACCAGCTCGCCCGCGGCTTTGGGAAAGACCTTGCGTACGCCCTGCAATGCGAGCAGCGGCTCTGTTCCAGGATTCAAGCTCGCTCCTTATCGTAGTTGAAACCGCCGCGCGGCCGTATCGTAGAGCGGTCGCCATAGCAGGCGGTTGAGGATGACGACGAACAGACACATGACTATGACCCCGAGCGCCACACGCGCCTGGTCGCCGGCTTCGGTATGGAGCGTGATGTAGGCGCCCAGCCCCTGCGCGACGAGATGCGTGTCGCCCCAGCGCACCGCCTCCGCCACGATGCTGGCGTTCCAGGCGCCGCCCCAGGCGGTCAGGGCGCCGGTGACGACATACGGAAACACGCCGGGCAGCATCACCTTGCGCCACCACAGCCAACCGCGCACGTGGAGGCTCCGCGCCGCTTCGACGAGATCGTTCGGTACCGCGCTCGCGCCGGCGATGACGTTGAACAGGATGTACCACTGCGCGCCGAGCAGCATGAGCGGGCTGAGCCAGATATCCGGATCGAGCTTGAAGTGGACGATGCCGACGACGGCGAGCGGAAACAGCAGATTGGCGGGAAATGCCGCGAGGAACTGTGCGGCCGGCTGCAGGCGTTCGGCCAGACGCGGGCGCAAGCCGATCAGCACGCCGAGCGGCACCCATACCACGAGCGCAACCGCCATGAGTGCCGCGACGCGCAGCAGGGTGAAGAGCCCGAGGCGCAGCACGTGCAGGATCTCGGCCGTGCCGATTCCCGAGGCGAGCGCTACGGCGAGTCCCGCACCCGCCAGAGCGACAACAGTCAGGGTGCCGTAATACAAAAGGTCCGCGATACGTGTGCGCGCCGCGCGCGACAGCGGAACGCCGACGGCGCGCCATGCGGGCCGCCACATGGCGATGGCGTGCACACGGCGGCGCAGTGACGTGCCGGTACTGCGTACCAGGCGCGTGCGCCGCAGCAGGGTGAGCAGCCAGCTGCGCGGCGCTTCGGCGGCGGCCGTCTCCCCCATGCGAAACTTGTCCGCCCACGCCACCAGCGGACGGAACATGAGTTGATCGTACAGGGCGATGACTACCAGCATGGCGACGAGCGCCGCGCCCACGGCGGCGAGATCGCGTTCGGCGATCGCCAGCGCGACGTAGGAGCCGATTCCCGGCAGGTCGATGGTATGCGTGCCGACCGTTATGGCTTCGGCGGCGACCACGAAAAACCAGCCGCCCGACATCGACATCATCATGTTCCACACCAGACCGGGTACTGCGAAGGGCACTTCGAGGCGCCAGAAGCGCTGCCACGCCGATAGATGGAAGGCGACCGCGGCTTCCTCCATGTCGTGCGGCACGGTGCGCAGCGACTGATAGAGGCTGAAGGTCATGTTCCAGACCTGGCTGGTGAAGATGGCGAAAATCGCCGCCAGCTCCGCGCCCAACGCCGATCCGGGAAACAGGCGCAGGAACAGCAGAACCGTGAAGGACAGATACCCCAGCACCGGCACCGACTGCAGGATGTCGAGCAATGGGATGAGGATTTTCTCCGCGCGCCGACTCTTCGCGGCGAGCGTGGCGATAGCGAAGGTGAACGTCAGCGACAGCGCCAGTGCCGCGAACGTGCGCAGCGTGGTGCGCGCGGCATAGCCGGGCAGTGCGGCCGGATCGAGCGCGATCGGCGTCGCATCGAGTATCTCCAGCGACACGCGCATCTCGCGCGCCGCGACGATGACCGATGCCAGCCCACCGAAGACCAGCGCCGCGGCCACGAGGTCCCAGCGATTCGGCCGGGTGAGCCAGACCGGCAGCGGCGGAAAGCGGCGGTGCATGCGGCGCAACGGCTTCAGACCTGCCAGGCCGCGAGACCTACGGCCGAAAGCAGGCGCTCGGCGGTCTCGTCCGCGACGACGTCCGGAGGAATGTTGCGCTCGCGATTCTCCCGCTCCATCGAGAAACCGAGGATAGTGCATGGCCACGCAAATTGAACGCTTTTTCTGCAGCGACGCGCCAGAGTCTCTTCCCGCTCACTCCTCGGGTCGCGAACGAGCCGGCGCGCTCTCGAACGCTGCTCGACATCGCCGCGTTGACACGATCGCCGCACCATCGCACTGTCGCGCGCCATGTCGCGCCTGGTGTCCGTCGCGCTCACGATCTCGTCGGGGGCGCTCTACGGCCTCAGCTACCCGACCGCGCGCCTCCAGCTGCTCGCGTGGGTCGCGCTCGTACCGTTCTTCCTGGCGCTGCGCGGTGCGAGACTCGGCTGGAGCCTCGTATTGGGGTGGCTCTGGACGACGTCGGCCGCCTGGGCGGTGGGTGATTGGTTCGCGACCGCGGTCGCGCGCTACTACCAGCAGCCGCTCGTAGTCGGCCTCGGGTTCTTCGTCGGCGTCTCGGGCCTGATGGCGGCGCCGTTCTACATGACGTTCGCGGCCGCGTACCGGACGCTCGTCCGCCGCTCGGCACCGACGACCCCGTTGGTGGTCGCTGCCGCGTGGGTGGCCGCCGAGCTCGCGCGCACGCGGCTGGCCGGAAATCCGTGGGCGCTGTTCGGGTACTCCCAGATGGGCATCGATACCCTCGTGCAGGTCGCCGATCTCGCCGGCGTGTACGGCGTGACCTTCGTCCTCGTGGCGGTGAACGCGGCGCTCGCGCAGCTCCTGGTCGCCCGCGGCGGAGAGCGTCGCGCGGCGGTGCTGAGCGGCATGCTGACGATCGGCGTCGCGGGCGCCGTCCTCGCCTACGGATCGTGGCGTCTGGCCGCGGCGGAGGACTCGGGGCGGCCCGCCGAGATGGTCAGGGTCGGCATGGTCCAGGCGAACCTCGAGATCGGCGCCCTCTGGAATGCCGATGACTACGGCCGGAACCTGGACGTGTACCTCCAGCTCACCAAGGACCTGTTGCGTACGAATCCTCCGCCGATCGTCTTCTGGCCGGAAAGCGCGCTGACGTTCTTCCTCGAGGACGAGCCGCTCTACCGGGCGGCCATTGCCCGTGTGTTGGCGCCGCACGGGGCGGAGCTCGTCGCCGGGGGGCCGCGAGCGGACGGGGCCGAGTCGCACACGTACTACAATTCGGCCTTCCACATTTCTCCGACGGGCAGGATTCTCGGCGTGTACGACAAGCAGCGACTCGTGCCGTTCGCGGAGTACTTCCCGTGGCGTTCTCTGGAGCTGTTACGGCGTCGCTTTGCACGCGTTCGGGAGTTTACCGCGGGGGCATCGCAGCCGCCGTTCCGGACGGCAGCGGGCCCCGCCGGCGTCACGATCTGCAACGAGGCGATGTTTCCCGAGATCGCGTCCGAGCGTGTGCGGGAAGGAGCGCGCTTCCTCGTCGATCCGGCGCACGACACCTGGCTGACGCCGCGCTTCTCGGCGCAGCAATTCGACATCGTCCGGCTCCGGGCCGTCGAGCAGCGCCGCTGGCTCGTCCGGGCTTCGACGTCCGGGCCGTCAGCGGTGGTCGATCCCTGGGGGCGGGTGATCGTTAGCACCGCGTTCGAGACGCGCACCGCCGTCACCGGCAGGATCATCCCTCGGGACGATGTAACGCCCTACCACCGCGTCGGGGACGCCTTCGCCGCGGGCTGTACGCTCGTCGCGATCGCCGCGTGGCTGCGCGGCCGTCGGCGCTCCGGCGCCGGGTCCGCGCGTCAGCGGATGCCGTACTTCTGAAGCTTGTCGATGAAGGTGCGGCGCGAGATGCCGAGCTCCGCAGCGGCGCGCGTCTGGTTCCCGTCGTGCCGCGTCAGCGCTTCGCGGACGAGCTGCGCCTCGAACGCCTCGACGGCGGTGCGCAGCGCGGAGCCGTCGGCGGCGGCGTTTCCGAGACCGAGGTCGCGGCCTGCGAACTTCGGCGACAGCATGTCGGGCGTCACGTAACCGTCGGGGTCGGCGAGGGCGTAGGCGCGCTCGATCTCGTTTTCCAGCTCGCGCACGTTCCCGGGGAAGTCGTGCGTGACGAGGACCGCGAGGGCCTCGGGCGTGAGCCCGAGTACGCGGTGGCCGCGCGCCTCGTTCAAGCGGCTCAACATGTGGTCGACGAGCAGCGGCACGTCTTCCTTGCGTTCGCGGAGCGGCGGGGTCGTGACGCTGAATACGGCCAAGCGGTAGTACAGGTCCCGGCGAAAGCGGCCGTTCTCGACGTCGCGTTCGAGGTCGTGGTGGGTCGCGGCGATGATGCGCACGTCGACGGGGATCGGCCGATTGTCGCCGACCCGGCGGATCTCGCCCTGATCGAGCACGCGGAGCAGGCGGGTTTGCAGCTCCGGCGGACAGTCGCCGATCTCGTCCAGGAACAGCGTGCCGCCGTTCGCGACCTCGAAGAGCCCTTTGCGGTCTTCCAGCGCGCCGGTGAAGGCTCCGCGCTTGTGGCCGAAGAGCTCGCTGGTGAGGAGATCCGGCGCGATCGCTCCGCAGTTCTCGCTGACGAACGGGCGGTCGGCGCGTGGGCCGTTGTAGTGGATGGCGCGCGCCACGAGCTCCTTGCCGGTGCCGGTCTCGCCGGTGATGAGCACCGTGCTATCGGTGGTGACCACCCGCTCGAGCAGGGCCAGCATCTTTCGCAGGGCCGGGCTCGTGCCGATCAGCTCGTCGAAGCGGTACTTGCCCTTCACCGCGCGGCGGAGGGCGGCGTTCTCGACGCGGAGCTTCGCGTTGGCGGCGGCGAGCTCCTCCCGCAGGCGCAGGTTCTGCGTGGTGAGGGCGTGGAGCTCGGACGCCTGCCGGACGACCCCCATGAGCTCGTCTTTGTTCCACGGCTTCGTGAGGTAGCGGTACACGCTGCCGGTGTTGATGGCTGCGATCAGGGCGTCGACGTCGGTGTATCCGGTGAGGATGATGCGGATCAGATGCGGGTGGCTTGCCGCCGTCCGTTGGATGAGTTCGGTGCCGCTCATGCCCGGCATCCGTTGATCGATGATGGCGACGGCGGTGTCGGGGTGCCGGGCGAGGAGCGCGAGGGCTTCGTCGCCCCCGCTCGCGGTATGGACGGTGTAGTCCATGGCGAGCGTGATGCGCAGAAGCGCGACGCTGGCCGGCTCGTCGTCGACGACCAGGACGGATGGCGGCAGTGGCCGAAGCAGATCCATCGAGCGCATCGTAGCGTATATCGGCGTCGTCGGGCGGAAGGCAATGCGCCGTCGCGACCGCTGCGCGCTGCTGCCCGTCAGGCGGCGCGCGAGCGGGCGTGCGGCACCGGGAGACGCACGACGACGGTCGTCCCGCGGTCGGGAATGCTCGTGGCTTCGATCGTTCCCCCGTGGCTGCGTACCGCGCCGTAGGCGATGCTCATGCCGAGCCCCGTGCCACGCCCGACGGTCTTCGTCGTGAAGAAGGGGTCGAAGATCCTGTTCAGCACTTCCCGACTCATGCCGCAGCCGCTATCGGCGATGCGGATCTCGACCCAGCGGGCGGTTTCCGACGGGAGGGCGCTCGGGCGGTCCTCCCGACCCTCGACGCGGATGTGGAGCCGGCGTTCGGCTCGACCGTCGAGCGCATCGAGCGCGTTGGACAGGAGGTTCATCCACACTTGGCTCAGCTGGCCGGCGTGCGCCGCGATGAGCGGCGGGTCGAGGTACTCCCTGGCCACGTCGACGTCGCCGGCGGTGATGCGATCCCCGAGCAGCCGCAGCGAGGCCTCGATGCCGGCCACGACGTCCGTCGGCTTGCGCTCTCCATGCTCGGCGCGCACGAATACCCGGAGGTCCGCGACGATCGACTTGATGCGCTCGGAGCCTTCGGCGCAGATGCGAAGCAGCTCGGGCGTCTCACGGAGGAGGTAGTCGAGCCGAGTCTCGTTACGAACGGCGGCGATCGCCTCGCGGAGCTCCGGTCGGGAGGCGGCGAGCGCCTCGTACCGCTGCAGGGCATATATGAAGGCGTCGAGGTACTCGACGAGATTGGCGAGCCCGCCGTGCACGAAGCTCGCGGGGTTGTTGAGCTCGTGCGCGACGCCTGCCACCAGTTGTCCGAGCGAGGCCAGCTTCTCGCTCTGGACCAGTTGCGACTGTGCCGCGCGGATCTGTCGATACGCTTCACTGAGCTCGGTGTTGGACGCGGCGAGCTCGGCGTTGGACGCGGCGAGCTCGGCGGTGCGTTGGGCCACCTTGGCTTCGAGCTGAGCATTGAGCGCGGCGACCTCGCGGAACGAATGCGCGTTCTGGAGCGCAATTGCCGTCTGCGCGGCCAGGGTCTGGAGGAGCGCCACGTCCTCGGCGTCGAACCGACGCCCGGAGCGCTTCGCCGCGACACCGATGGCTCCGATGGTCCGATCCGCGATGGCGAGCGGTACGAGGACGCGCGCCGCGAGCGCGTGCGCCAACTCCCGAAGATACGCGGGGAGGCGCGTCGCGTCGTCGTCGTCATCCGCGTCGTCGGGAACGACCAGCACCTGTCGCGGCAGCGGCGCGTCGATCCAGGCATCGGCTCCGGGAGGATGGTCGAGCGGAGCCATACCGCCCGTCCGGGGATCGTAGCGCCAGTAGGCGGTCGCGTCGCCGAACGCCAAGACCACGCGTGCGCCGCCGACCTGCAGTCCCTCTACCAGGGCGCGACCGACGCGGCTCAGGATCTCGTCGCGATCCAGCACCGACGTGAGCGCGGCGCTCACGTCGCCGACGGTACGGCGGTAGTCGGGCCGACCGCGGAAGAAAGTCCGATCGACTACGCGTTGGACGCGCTCGCGGAAGGGCTGGAGCACGAACGCCATCAGCACCACGAAGGCGATCGTGACGAGCGGGGACACGTGCTCGTCACTCGGCGCCAGCCAACCGACGGCGGCGAGGCTGCCCGCATATCCGCCGGTGATCGCCAAGGTGAGCACCGCGTAGACGACCGCCTGCCGGACCAGGCGGTCGATGGCGAAGAGATCGTGGCGCAGGATCGCGTAGCCGACCGACAGGTAGAAGAATGCCGGACCCAGGGCGATCAGGTTCATGAGGAAGTCGCCGCCCCCGCGAGAGATGTTGAGGAAGCCGTACAGGGCGACCACCGTTCCCACGACGAGACCCGGCAGGACCGCGTGGAGGGTCGAACGGACCTGCGGGCTGCGATCCTCGACATAGGCCCACGTCGCGAGCGCGATCAAGGTGACGATGGCGAGGGCCGTGAAGTAGTAGGAGCAATACAAGCCGGTCAGGGCCGGGGGCTCCGCGTAGAAGCCGACGATCGCCCAAGCGGCGATGGCCAGAGCGAGGACGTAGGGGACGGCGATCCATTCCGGTCGGCGCGCGACGAAGCGCCGCTCGACCGGGAAGACCAGCCCCAGATGGATGAACGCAGCGGGAAACGCCGCCTGCATCAGCAGGTGGAGCGGCGACAACCACCAGAGGCTCGGCCCGTAGAGAGCCGCACCCGTGAGGGCAAAGACTCCCGTGCATACGCCCTGTACGAGGAACGCCCGCGCCGCCCGCGTGCGCGGCTGGAGGATGCCGACCGCGACCCCGGTGCCGATCGAGGTCAGCGCGAAGACTAGATAGAGTCCGACCGTGAGCCAGTAGTCGCGGCCGCCGAATCGCATGGTCGCGACGGTGAGCGTCGTCGTACGGCCGCCTTTGGCGAAGGTGTAGCGCACGGGAGTGCCGGGCGGCCGCACGCTGGTGTACGCGTATACCGCGCGGCTCGAAGCGACCGGCACGTCTTCCACGGCGACGACCTGAGCGTGAAAGGGGACGTGCGCTTCGATGCCGGTCCACCCGGGGAGGCCGATGGTCGGCACCAGGCGATTGCCCATCACGAAGAACCCGGGGAACGTGCGTCCGGGCCAGTGCAGCGTGTCGACCGCCGCCACGACGACGATCGGGACGGCGAGCGCCGCGAGGGTCAGCGCCGGCCAACGTTCGCGCAGCCATCGGCGATGGTGACGACCGATCATCGAATGCTCGTGGCCTAGCACTTAGCAACCGGCGCGCCCATGAGCGGCCCGAGGGTTGGCGACGATGCCCGGCTGCGTGCCAGCGCGCTCCCGAGGTTGTCAAGTCGGCAAGACGCCCGGCGGCGGCAGCCGGTGCGCACCGTTGCGACAGCTCGACCTCCGCAGGTGTGCGGATCTTCGCACACGCGCCGTGGCGAAAGCCGCGCCAACGCCGCGTCCTCGCACGGGGCACGGACCTTGCGACGGCGCTGCGCATGGCCGTGAATGGCGACGACCTGAATAGGCTCATCGAGCTCACGTATGCGGGTGTCGAGGACGGCGCTCAGTGGAGCGCGCTCCTGACGCAGCTCGCCCGCGCGCTGCATGCGGAACGGGTCGAGGTGGAGTCCGAGCCCGACCCCGGGAGGGCTCCGATGTCCGGCGTCCGCTCGGCGACGGGCTTTCGTTTCGAGGACGACGCGAGCGATCCCCGGATGCTGCGTTGCGCGCTGGTTTCGTGCGGGGAGGCGACGACGCTGACGGTCAGGTGGACCGCCGCCGGACCGGCAGGCTCGGCGCGCGCCGTCCGCCTGTGCCGTGCCCTGTTGCCCCACCTCGCCCGCGCCCGACATCTGCACCGACGCGTCTCGGCGGTGGAAGCGGGGCGCGAGGCTGCCGAGGCCGTGCTCGAATTCCTCCCGCTCGGCATCGTGTTGCTCGGGCCCGACGGCCGCGTCGTCGGGCTGAACTGCCGCGCCGCCGACCTCCTCGACCGACGCGACGGGCTGACGATCGCCGGTGGGCGGCTGAGCGCGCATCCCGCCGCAGTCGATGCCGAGCTGCGGCGACTGTGCGGCATGGCCGGATCCGGTGGCGTGCTGTCGATCCGCCGGCGATCGTGCGTGCAGCCGCTGTCGTTGACGGTCGTTCCGCTGGGCGCCGCTCCGGGCGCGGATCGCCGCTGCGAGCGACCGGCGGCGGTCGCCTTCCTCGGCGATCCCGACGTCAAGCTCAGACCGCTCTCCGGCGTGCTGGCGACGCTCTACGGGCTGACGCCGAGAGAGGCGTCCATCGTCGCCAGGCTCGTGGACGGCGAGACCGTGGCCGACATCTCACGATCGTTGGACGTCACCTTGAATACGGTGCGGACGCATCTGAAGCGCGCTTACTCGAAGACGGGAACCAGCGGGCAGAGCAGCCTGCTCCGCCTGGTGCTCCTCGGAGTGAGCCTGGCGCAGTGTCACCCGATTGCGGGTCGCCGCAGCCGGGCCGCGTGATCCTCGTCGTCATCATGTCCGGCCGTCGCCATGGCGCGCGTGCGCCGGCCCGTGTGCCTTCCGGTCCGGGACGCCATCCTGTAGCGGCAGGCGTTCCTCCGGCGGCACCAGCTCCGCGAAGGGCCCGAGCTGCCGCTCGTACTCGCGGTGGTAGAAAGCCGGGACGTCGCTGGCCTTACCTTCGTGGAAGGCGCGCAGCGCCGGATCGCTGCGCAGGCGCTCGCGCAGGCGGCGGAAGGCGTCGAGGCGGCGCCGCTTCACCCGAGTCCGGACGAGATGGGCGAGCGCTACGAACCGCGACCGCGCCGTGCGTAGGCGACGAAGCAGCATCGACGTCGACGTGAAATACGCGAACATCTCGATGAGATGATCGTAGTAGGCGATCGGGTCGTAGTGGCGCGGAACGATCGCTAGGTAAGGCGAATAGTAGAAGTGGAAGGGGAGCGTCGTCAGCACACGCCCCTCGGCCCGTAACCGATCGGCGTAGGGGGTGCCGCCGAACGGGTGCGGCAGGTTCACCACTGGCCAGACGAACGGCGTCCGCCGCATGAAATCCAGGGTGAGCCGTACCGGGTCGCGGCCGATGTCGTCGTCGAGCCCGAACATGAAGTTCGCTTGCACGTACGGAACGTGCTCGTGGAGGTCGGAGAAATGTGCGGCGAGACGCTCCACCTTCCGCGCGCCGGACGAGCGCGGCGCTCCCGACTTCGAGCCGTAGCTCGTCCACGATTCGACGCCCGGCGCCGCCATTGCGCAATTGGTCGCGGCGAGGCGGGGGAGGCGCTCCGGGCGCAGGACGGCAAGCGAGGCCTCCATGATGTAGGCCGGCCTTCGCTCGGGAGGAGCGGCGGCGAGCACGTCGAGCACGTCGTCGAAGCGCACCGCGAAATTGGGATCGTGGAAGGACACCATGGCGCCGGGGATCTCACGGGCGACGGTGGCGAGATCGACCGCTAGACGTTCCGAGGGCAGTTGCACGTACGGGGTGTCCCAGTCGATGCAGAAATCGCACGCGTACGGACACCCCGTGCTCGCGAGCAGCGGGATGGTGGTGGATGCGTACGGCCGGCCGAGGAGGAAGGCTGACGCCCGAATCTCGGGCATGCGCTCGGCGACGGTCGGGAGCTCGCGCGGCGGCTTGCTCGAGACGACGACGCCGCGGTCGTGCTCGCTGCGCACGAGCTGACCCACGAGATCCTCGTCGCATTCCTGGACGACGACGTCGAAGAAGCGCAGACAATCGGTCGGGAACGATCGCGCGTGGGGACCACCGACGATCGTACGAACGCCGTCGCGGCGATAGAGGCGGGCGAGCGCATAGGCGAGCCCGCTCGCCTGCGTGTAGGTGGCGATGAAGACGACATCGAGATCGTTCGGAAGCAGTCGCCGGGGATCGCCGTGTCCCCAGTAGGCGGCGTAGGCGGTGCGGTGGCCGTACCGGCGGCACCAAACGGCGATTGCCTGCGGCATGATGCTCGCGTACTGCTTCGTGAGCACCAGGCCGTAGGCCCGGTCCGCGAGCGTTGCCGCCGGCGTCGTCAAGAGATCGAGGATGCCGACACGCATTCGGAGCACGTTATTTTGTTTTGTGCCGGCTGACGCCCGTGCTAGGTTCCACGCCCGACCGGAGTAATTCGCCAGCACTACACCAGGGACCCCGCTGCGTGCACCTGTCCTTCCCAAGCCGAATCCTCGCCGCGCTGCTGATGGTGTTCGCGGTCTGCCATCGACCCTCCGCGCATGCCGCCGTCGGCGCGTGGAGCCCCGATGGCCCGGAGGGCGGAACGGTCTCCGCTCTCGCCGTCGATCCGAGCGCACCGGCGACGATCTATGCCGGCAGCGTCGGCGGCGGGGTCTTCAAGACCGTCGACGGCGGTCTATCGTGGCTGGCGGCGAATACCGGTCTGAAGGGGCGACCTACCGAGCTCTATATCCACGGGCTGTCGGTGGATCCGGTCTCCCCGAACGTCGTGTACGCGGGCACCAACTCCGGAGGCTTCAAGAGCGCCGATGCCGGCGGCACGTGGACGAAGATGAGCGCGCTCGGGCTGAGCTCGGTCTACTCGTTCGCGATCGACCCTGCCGCCCCCGCGACCATTTACGCTACCACCGGAGGCGCAGGAGTCTACAAGAGCGTGGACGCCGGGGCGACCTGGGGGCAGAGCAATACGGGACTCGGCAACTTGACGGTCCACGTGGCGAAGCTCGTGCCGGGATCACCGTCGACGGTGTTCGCGGGTACGCAAGGCGGCCTCTTCCGGACGACCGACGGCGCTGCGTCGTGGGCCCAGGTGACCGGCGGCCTCACGCTGGTGTTCGTCGCCGCTATCGCGATCGATCCGGTGACGCCCACGACCATGTACGCCGCCGGCAGCACGGTATTCAAGAGCTCCGACGGCGGAGCGACCTGGGCGCCGGCGAACGCGGGGCTCGGTAGCCTGGGGATCGAAGCGTTGGCCATCGATCCGAGCGCGCCGTCGGTTCTCTACGCCGCTACCAACGGAGGAACGTACAAGAGCACGGATGCCGGAGCGAGCTGGACGGCGATGAACGGCGGCCTCTCGAATCTCGCCGTGAAGGCGCTCGCGATCGATCCGCTCGTCCCGGCGACGATCTATTGCGGCACCGCGAACGGCTGGAGCCCCGTCTTCAAGTCCACCGACGGCGCGGGCACGTGGACGGCGGCGAGCGTCGGGTTCACCAACACTCGGATCGCCGCCATCGTCGTCGACGCTTCCGATCCGGCGACCGTGTACGCCGGCCTGCTTGGCTCCAGTCCTCCGAACGGCGTCTTCAAGAGCACGGACGGCGGTAGCACCTGGACCGACCGGAACACCGCGCTCGGCAACCGGAACATCCAGAGTCTGGTCGCCGATCCGAACGACCCCGCCCGGCTGTTCGTCGGGACCGCCAATGGCTTGTACCGGACCGACGACGGCGCTGTGACGTGGTCCGGAGCCGGCCTTGCCGGTAGCATCACCGCGATCGCCGTCGACCCGACGAGTGGCGGCACGATCTACGCCGCGGTCGCGAGCGGGGGGCTCTACAAGACGACGGACGACGGCGCCGTCTGGATGTCCAGCGGCCTGGCGTCGCGGTACGTGGATGCGCTCGTCATCGATCCCGTCGTGCCGACGACTCTCTACGCGGGAACCAGGAGCGGGTACGGCGTCTTCAAGTCGACGGACGGCGGCACCACGTGGAACGCCATGAATAGCGGGCTCGGTGTCTTGAGCGGCGCCAACGACGTATTGGCGTTGGTCCTCGACCCGGGCGCGACGCCGACCGTCTACGCGAGCGTCAGCTTCCGCGGCTTGTTCCGGAGCACGGACGCTGCGGCAACCTGGACCGCGATGAGAGGTCCGAACGAATATGTGACTGCCCTGCTGCTGGCGCCGGGTTCACCCGGGACGATCTGGGCCGGTACGTTGACCCGGGGCGTGTTCATGACGAACGACGCCGGATCGCTGTGGACGGCGCTGGGTGCGGGGCTCGGTCACACTACTGTGGCGGAGCTCGCGACCGATCCGACCGGGACGACGCTCTACGACGCCTCGGACGGGGGCGGTGTCTTCGAATGGTCGTCGGTCTGCGGCAACGGCGTGCGCGAGCTCGCGGAAGGGTGCGACGACGGCGACCTGGACGACGGGGACGGGTGCAGCTCGTCGTGCGCGGTCGAGCCGACGCCCACACCGACCCCGACGGCGCCGGTGATCACGGCGACGCCGACGCTGGAACCCACTGTGACGGCGACCCCCACCGCGACGGTTTCTCCGACGCCGCCCCCGACGCCGACGGCAACCGCGAGCGAGACCTCCGCTCCCACGGCCACCCCGGCGCCGACGGTGACCACGACGACGCCGCCGACGCCGACGAGTACCCCGACCGTCACCGAGACCGCGACGCCGTTGGAAACCGCGACGCCGACGCCGCTACCGACGGCCGCGTGCGGGAACGCTGCGCTCGACGCCGGTGAGCAGTGCGACGACGGGAACACGGCGGCGGAGGATGGCTGCGACGCGGGTTGTCGCTTCGAGCAGTTGGTTCCCGGCAGGGGCTCGGCCGCAACCGATTGCATCGCCGAGTGGGCGATCGTGAATCCCGGGAACGCGCCCTATCTCGATCGCAAGGGACTCCCGAGCTTCAAGCAACGCTGCGTCGACGGCGATCCGCGCTGCGACGCCGACGGCGCGCCTGACGGCGTCTGTCGCTTCCGCGTTGCGGTGTGCCTGCGCAACGTCGACGCCAATCTGCCGCTCTGCGGACCGTTTCCGGCGATCGGTACGTACACGTTGCTGAAGCCGCGTCCCGACGACCGCAAAGCCGTACGTGCCGCCGACGCCGCGGCGCTGCTCGCCGCCTTTGCGCGCCTCGGCGCCGCCGGCGTGAGCGGTCCGCACGGGAACGTATTGACCTTCGCAACGCCGCTCGCGGTTGCGGCGCCCGACAATTGCACGGCTTCGACGGAGATCGCCGTGCCCCTCCAGGGCCGCCGGGGGTCGCTGACGTTGAAAGGGCGCGCGACGACGTACGCGCCGCTCGCGAAGGGGACGCGGGACACCGATGCGCTGCAACTGATCTGCGAGGGATCCTGAGGGGAGCGCGCATGGTGAAGATCGCCTGCGTGTGCCTGCTCCTGAGCACTGCCGTGCTCTTCCCGGCGGTGGGAGATGCCGGGATCAACCGCTGGACGACCCAGGGTCCCGACGGTGGCCGCGTATTCGACCTCGCGTTCAGTCCCTCGGCGCCCTCCGTGGTGTACGCGGCGACGGACGGCGGGATCTTCAAGAGCACGAACGGCGGCGCGGCGTGGACCCTCTGTCCGGGACTCGAGCACTTCATGTCGAAGGTCGCAGTCGATCCCACGACGCCGACCACCGTGTACGGAGGGGCATCCTACGACGGCTTCTACAAGAGCACCGACGGGGGCGCGACGTGGTCGTTCGCCGGCAGCGGCTTCTCCGACCTCCGGATCCGCGGCGTCGCCGTCGATCCACACGCGCCGGCGACGGTGTACGTCGGCACGCAATACGGAGGCGCCTACAAGAGCAGCGACCGCGGCGATACCTGGACGTCGATCACCGGCAGTCTCCCCGGGGCGGTGCAGGCATTCGCCTTCGATCCGTCGATGCCCGGAGTCGTCTATGCCGGGCTCGAGACCGGCGGCGTCTACAAAAGCATCGACGACGGGGCGACGTGGCTCGGTGCGGCCACTGGGTTGGGCTCGAGCAGCGTGAACGGTCTCGTCGTCGACCCGTACGCCCCCGCCACGCTCTACGCCGCAACGTTCTCGGGGATCTACAAGACCACGAACGGTGGCGATTCTTGGACGCGAGTGTTCGTGGGGTTCTTGTTCACGATCGCGATCGATCCGGCGAATCCGGCGACACTCTACGCCGGGGGGGAGAACGGGCGCGTCTTCAAGACCACCAACGGCGGCGGCGCGTGGACCTCGGGGGTGACGACCTTGCCCGCGGCGCACGTGCGGGCGCTCGCCCTCGATCCCGCCAGCTCCGCGCGAGTGCTCGTCGGCCAGATACAAGGAGCCGGCGGCGTGTTCGGCTCGGCCGACGGCGGAGCGACGTGGGAGGCGAGCGGTGCGGGAATCGTTGCGCTGAGCTTCGGTGCGCTCGCACTCGACCCGTCCGATCCGACGATCGTGTACACGGGGACCGGCGTGTCGGGGCTGTACAAGTCGACGGACGCTGCCGGCAGTTGGCAAGCGATGAGCAGCGGCATCACGGCCAGCCGGAACGTCCGGGCGATCGCCGTCGATCCAGTCACGCCGACGACCGTCTATGCCGGGACGGAGGCGGGCGTCTACAAGAGCGTCGACGCCGGCAGTCATTGGACGCCGGCGAGCAACGGGCTCTCCATCCTGAACGTAGCCTGCCTGGTGATCGACCCGGTTGATCCGCGGACGCTGTATGCCGGGACCAGCAACGGGGTCTTCAAGAGTACGGACGGAGCGGCCACCTGGAGCGGCTCGAGCAACGGCTTGACGGGCCAGATCTACGATCTCGCGATCGATCCGCAGAGCCCGGCGACGCTGTATGCCGCGTCGGTGGGGGGCGTGGGCGCGCCGCTCTACAAGACGACCGACGGGGGAGCGAGCTGGGTGGTGCGGACGAACGGGCTCCTGCCGGCGGCGTACGTCTATGGGCTCGCCATCGGCGGTGACGATCCGCAGAGGCTCTACGCGGCGACGGACATCGGCGTGTTCAAGACCAGCAACGGCGCGTCCTCGTGGACCCTGACCACCGCGACGAGCGGCGCCGCCAGCGCCGTCGCCGTGGATCCGGACGATGCGAACATCGTGTATGCGGGTACGAACGCAGCGGCGCTCGTGCGCAGCAGGGACGGCGGCAACACCTGGCTGCCGATGGGGGATGGGTTGCCGTTCGTCGGGATCTGGGAGCTGCGGGTCGAGCCGGGGAACGCACGGGTACACGCCGCGACCGGCCGTGGCGTCATGACCTTCGAGCCACGCTGCGGCAACGGCATCGTGGATCCAACCGAGGCCTGCGACGACGGCGCCGCGACGGGATACCAGGGCTCGTGCTGCTCGTTTCCCGGGTGTCAGGCGCTGCCGCCGGCGAGCGGTTGCGCGGTGACGTCGACGCCGACCGCATCGCGCACGCCCACCCCGACCCGAACGCCTACGGCCACGATGACGGCGACGCCGACGCCCACGGCGACCGGGACATCTTTACCGACGGTCACGGTGACGAGCGCCGGTACTACGACCGTCGCCAGTACGCCCGGACCTTCGGAGACTCCCACCCCGTTCGCGGAGCCGACGCCCACGCCCGATCCCACTCCCGCATGCGGTGATGGACGGCTCGGCGCCGACGAGCAGTGCGACGACGGCAACGCGCTCGGCGGTGACGGCTGCAGCTCGGCCTGCCGGTACGAGCAGCTAGTGCCGGGAAAGGGATCGCCCGCGACCGACTGCTTCGCCGAATGGGCGGTCACGAATCCCGGAAACTCACCCTACCTCGATCGGGCGGGCGTCCCGAGCATCAAACAGCGATGCGTCGACGGCGATCCCGCGTGCGACGCCGACGGCACCGTCGACGACGTGTGCCGCTTCCGCGTCGCGGTCTGCCTGCGGAACGCCGATCCTGGCCTGCCGCTCTGCGCGCCTGCCCCGATCGCACGCGTGGTGCTGAAGAAACCACGGCCGGGCGCCGTCAAGCCGGTGCCGGCGCGGAACGCCGTCGCCTTGTTGGCGGCATTCGATCGATTTCCGGCTGCGACTGCCGGGAGGTCGTCTGCCGACACCATCGTATTCTCGCCGGTGCTCGCCGCGCTCGCACCCGAAAACTGCTCCTATCCGTTCGAGATCCTGGTGCCGCTCGTCGGCGCTCGTTCCACGACGACGCTGAAGCTGCGCACGGAGAGCGACGCGTCCTCCGGCCGCACGCGCTTGGATACGGATACGCTGCGGCTCAGCTGCGAGCGGCCCTGACGTCCGTCAATCGGAGCGATCCTGGAGTCGCGTCGGATCCTGGCGCTCGAACGGGGCGGCATAGCTCGCGCCCCAGCAAAGGCCGCCGCGGGCCTGGAGCTGTATGGTGAGCGGTGCGGCGAAAGTCGTGGGCGGCGGCATGGCCAAGGCCGAGCCCGATCCCTTGAGGTCGATCTTCGCGACGCCGTCGGGCCCCGCCTTCAGGGACACCTGGAGCCGTCCGTCGGGACCGAACGCGTAGTTGCGATACGTGAATCCGCTCGGACGCGCGCTCCAACACGGCCGTCCGGCGCAGACGCCGGCAGCGGGCATGGCCCACTCCGCGCGCAGGCCGCTGGCGTCGTAGAGGCAGAGCGCGAAGTCCGATCCGTCGGGCTGCGTCGGGTTGCCGAAGTCGGCGACGGCCGTGGCCGCACCATGGGTCCACTTCCAGCGCACCGTGTCCTTACGGCCGCCTTCGCGATCGCGGAGCTGCACCGACGCCATGCCCGATCGCACCGGCCGACGGCAACCCGTTGACGGTGCCGGACCGCACTGCGGTCCGGGTGTGGGCGTCGCGGTGGCGATCGTCGTCGCGGATACGGTCGGAGTGGCGGTCCGCGTCGGGGTGGGCGTCCGCGTCGCGGTGCGCGTTGCGGTCGGCAGGCGCGGCGTCACGGTCGGGGACGCATCCGGATCGCAGGGATCTCCGAGCCCGTCGCCGTCGGTATCCTGTTGCTCGATGTTGGCGATGGTCGGACAGTTGTCGAAGGCATCGGGAATCTCGTCGCCGTCTTGATCGGCGGCTGCTGCGACCGTGATCTCCTGGCGGCAGATCGCAGAGGCGGGACAGTCAGCGGTAGCCGCGCAGGGATCGAGCGCCCGTTCGCAACGACCCGCGTCGCCGCAGGTCGCCGGGGCTTCGCAGGACGCGTCGTTCGTACAGGTCGTGCCGAGATCCTCGATGCACCGGCCGGCGCTGCTGAAGACGCTGCCGCCTCCGTCCGGTGCGGTTAGCGGGCTCACGAGCCGTTGGATGTTCTGTCCGGCCGCTACGCAGGTCGCCGGCGCGGTGCAGCTTGCATTGGTGGCGCACGGCCCCTCGACGGTCTTGCAGACTCCCTGGCCCGGAGCGTCGCGCACGGGCTCGCAGTAGTTGTCCGTGCCGCAGAGACCGGATTGCTGCGGATCGCACGCGATCCCGAGGCTGCGCGTGCAGCCGCCGGGAGGTACGAAGCACGTTCCTCCCGGGCAGTTGGCGTCGCTCGCGCAAGCGTTGCCGCTCGTGGTGCAGATGCCGGCGCTCACGCTCCCGAGCACGCGGAGGGGACTCGCCGCACCGCCCGCACGGCCGCGCGCCCGGCCGCCGCTCGGCGGCGCCAGGCGAGGGTTGAAGACCTGCAGAACCAGGTCGTCCTGATCGCCGTCGCCGTTCAGGTCGCGCCCCTGATCGGCCTCTAGCGTCAGAAACGTCACCGTGTCGCCCTGGACTCGATACGGTTGCCGGGGGTCGCAGGCTTCGAGCCGACACGGGGTGACCGCCATGGCGGTGTTGAGGAGCCGCCGGCTCTCGACGTCGTAGATCTGCAATACGTCGTCGGCGATGTCACCGTCACCGTTCAGAGGGAGGCCGCCTTCGGCGGCTTCGCTGGTGCGGAAGGCGACGAGCTCGCGTCCGGCCGTACCACCGATTACGAACTCCTCGGCGGCGCAGGCGCGCGGCGTCGTCGTCGCGCCGAGCAGGATCCGGCCGAGGGCGGCGTCGTAGATCTGGAGCACGCGATCGGTCGCATCGGCGTCGCCATTGATCCGTGCGGAGCCTTGCGCGCTCTCGTCGGTCAGGAAGACCGCGATCGGGCCGGCGAGCGCGAGCTTCACGGCAGCCTGGCCGACGTTCGCCCAGCCGCCGCCGTCGAGCGCCCGTACCGCGACGACCGTGTCGGCGCTATCGCCGTCGCCGTTCAGGTCCGCGCCCTCGCCCGCCTCGGAGACGAGAGCGGCGACGTGGCTGGCGGAGAGGGCGACGCTCGTTGCGGCGAGGCCGAGATTCTGGACGCTGCCGTTCGCCCAGAGGTGCACGACCTCGTCGAGCGCGTCGGCGTCACCGTTCAGGCTCGGGGCAGCCGCGGGACACCCGGGCGCGTTGCCGCCGCTCTCGGGTCGCAAGAACGCCGCGGCGCCCGCCGCGACGCTCACCGCGCCCGCCGGGCACGACGGTCCGAGCGAGGCGCCGGTCTGTGCGTCGATCACCTGCAGGACGGTATCCGCGAGATCGCAATCGCCGGTGAGGTCGTGGGCGCAGTCGGTGCGGTCGGGCGCCCATACCTGTGCGCGGATGCCAGTGACGTCGTAATAGCCGACGATCTGGCCGTCGGCGCTGATGGAGGATTCCCCTCCGGCCGCGTAGATCAACTCGGTGGTCGCCGTCAGGCGATCGCGGCGGTAGAGGGCGAAAGCGCTCCCCGGAAACCCCGGCACGACGTTGGGAGAGTTGTCCGAGCCGAAGAGGACGTACCGCGCGTCGCCGCTCACGCCGCGCAGTCGGCCCAAGCCGGGCAACTGCACCCCACCGTTGCCGAGGCTGACGCGTTCTGTGATGCCGGTCAGTCGGTCGCGGACGAAGACGTCGCCGATGCCGTTCGTGTCGCCGGCGACGAGGTTCGACGCGGAGGACGTGAAGGCTACGTACCGGCCGTCCGGAGTGATCAGCGGCGCGCCGGCGTCGTGGTTCGGCGCCCCTCCCGTGGGCGTCACGTCGATGCGTTCGACGGTGCCGGTCGCCCGGTCGCGCACGTAGACTCCCGTCCAGTTTCCCGGCGGCACGAGGCTGGCATCGTTGGACGTGAAGACGACGAAGCGGCCGTCGGCGCTGAGAGTCGCGCCGCCGCCGCCGCTCGGATTCGCCGGCGGAGCGTTGCGGCGGCTCACGCACTCGGTCGAGCCGGTGAGAGTGTCGTGCAGAAACGAGTCGGTGATCCCGTTGGTGTCGTTAGCGACCAGATTGGTCGCTTGCGAGTCGAAGGTGACGAAGCGTCCGTCGGCCGAGATGGCAGGGTTCCAGCTGGACCCGTTGCCTTGCTGTCCGGCGCTGTCGACGCTGACGCGGACGGTGCTGATCGCGCCGGGCTCGTCGAAGATGCCGTCACCGTCCGTATCGCGATCGTGGAGGAAGACGTCGCTGAAGCCGTTGGTGTCGCCCGGCACCATGTTGCTCGCGACGCTCGGAAAGGCGACGAAGCGTCCGTCCGGCGAGATGGCGATGCCCGGCCCGCTGCCGTTGTTGACCTCGTTGCCGTTGCCGTCGACGCTCACGCGGACCCTGGTGCCGGTGGCGCGGTCGTACGCGTAGACGTCCAATACCCCGTTGGTGTCTGCCGGGACCTCGGTGGGGTCGCTGCTGGCAAAGGCGACGTGGCGGCCCTCGGCGGCGACCACGGCGCCGAAGCTGTGCAGGCCGAGGAAGATGCTCGACGGGGTGCCGGCGCCGGGGCTCTCGAAGACGTGGCGCGCCGCGTGCGCCTCGGGCGCGCGGACGAACACCCGCCCGTTCGAGAGCACGAGCGGGCGACCGTCGACGAGGGGCGCCGCATCGACGACGCGGGTGCTCGTTCCCGCGATCGGTACGGCGCCGCCGGGCGTCGAGCGGAAGAGGCGAAGAACGGCGTCGGCGACATCGCCGTCGCCGTTGGCGTCGAGGGCGGCCTGTGCCGGCTCCGATTCGAGGAAGGCCGAGATCTCGCCGTCGACGGCGAGGGCCGGATAGCTGAACGGGGGCTCGTGGACGCGTGCGACCGCGCGTCCGTCAGCGCCGCTCGTGCCGATGGGCTGCAGTGTGCCGGTGGCGCGGTCGGTCAGGCGGACGACGTCGTCGAGCCTGTCGCCGTCACCGTTCAGATCCTCGTCTTGGAGAGCTTCGGACATGACGAAGGCGTTGACGTCGGCGCTCTGGTTGAGGCCATCGAGCGCAACCGGATCGAGCGCTACGGCGGCAAAGGCCGTGCACTGGCCGGGAGCGCATTGCGCATCGACGGTGCACTGGTCGAGAGGGCTCGCTCCGCCGAGGCATGTGCCGGCGCGCAGCACCACGGGCCCGACTCCGGCGAGCAGCCGGGTTTCGAAGTCGAACAAGCCGGCGCGACACGTGCCGCCCGGGCACTCGGAGCTCGATGCGCAGGTCGCGGTAGCGTTCGTACCGCCGACGCAGGTCGCGATACCGCACGTCCCGTCGGGGCAGTCGGCGCCGCCGTTGCACGGCAGGCCGACGTTCGCGCCGCCGGCGCAGACGAGGCGGCCCGGACTGCGGCGCGCGATGCGCACGACGCTCGCCGGCGCGTCGGCCGTACCGAAGAGCGTGAGCGCGTCTTCCGCTGTCGGGTCGGTTTGGGGATCGAAGATGGGAGGGAGCTTCGCGCCGCCGGGCGAGTACGAGCCGAGGAAGGCACGATCGGGGATCCGTAACGGCTGCCCGGATTCCTCGAACGCCTCGACCGTCGTCGAGCCGCGGAGCAGGCGCGCGACCGGCACCTCGTTCCGGCGTACGAGTACGCCCTGCATCCCGACCGGGAGCAGGACGTTCCCGGCCGTATCGAGGGTGAAGCGGAGGTCGTCGACGGTCCCCGTGCAGGGCGGGCTCGGGGCCGTGCAGAGCGCTTGGTAGTCGTTGGGTGGCGGCAACGCGGTGAAGTGCGGAAAGACGGGGTGCGGCATCGGATCGCAGGCGGTGCCGAGATCTGCGAACAGATCGTCGACGCACGCGAGCAGGTCCGTCCGATCGGCGCACGACTCGCTAGCGAGCGCACAGGGCAGTGCATCGCTCGCCGAGGTTACGGCGATGGCGACCGGTCCCGTCAGGGTCAGGTCGTCGTTCACGCCGCCCGTGCAGGCGCCGCCGGGACAGGTCGCATCGTCGGTACAGGCGCGCCCCGCGTCGTTGCCGCCGGTACAGATCCGCAGGATCGGGTCGGTATCGGGAAAGCGGAATCGAAGGTGGTTGCCGTCGCTGGCTGCGATGTCGAGCGGCTGCCCGAATCGATTCGCGGTGAAGCACGTGGCGCTCGCTACGTCCGGGCGGGCCGCGCAATCCTGGCGTCGACTCTCGAGCGCGGCGCAGTCGGTGGCCAGGATCGCAACGTGCCGCGGACCGGCGGGCGGCTGGAAGACGACGGTGACGACTTGCTCCGCCGCCGTCGTCGCGAACCCCGGTGACCCCGCGTGGCAGCCCGGCTCGCGCGTCAGCTGTATCCAATCGCCCGGGGAGGCGAACGGGCGATCGGCGGCGGCGAGCGTGGAGCGGAAGGACTGTTGCGTGCCGGGAATGACGTCGCAGGTCGCGAGGCACCGATCGGGGTGTCCGAGCCGCAGGGCAGCGATCGCCACGGAGGCGAGAGCGTGCCTGCGGAAAGAGCGAAGGGTGCGCATGAGAGCCCGTTGGAGGTGTAGAGAAGCTCTCTAATCGCCGGCGTGGCGTCAAGGATTTCGAGACACGGCGTCCGACCCGAGCTGCGCCATATCGGTGCACCCTATCCGCGCCGGCGCCGCCCAGCGCTGCCACTGCCATTCCGCCATATCGCCCATCTCCTGCGCTCTCTAGCGCGACACTAGCGCGATTTTCCTTGACCGCGACGCAACGGAACGGTAAGCGGCTGCGGCAAGCCTGGGTCGGCATCGCTACGGAGCTTGAGGGGGGTGTGCGCGTGCGACGAGACATTGGTTGGTCTCGCAGGTGGTTTTCGGTTGCGGCAGCGGCGCTTCTCGCGGGCGCGACGGCGTGCGGCGGCGGTGGTGGCGGCGGCAACGAGAGCACCCGACCGACCGCACCGGGGGCGAGCGCGAATGCGCTCAACGTGACGATCGTCGATGCGGCGATCGCCGGCGACGATCGGCCGACCGTCCGCTTCTTCCTGACCGACGGACAGGGGGCGCCGCTCTCGCCCGACGGCGTCCGTATTCGCTTCGTGATCGCGGTGCTGCAGGGCGACGGCGGCGAATACCGCGACTACATCACCACCGTGCAGACGAGTCCAGACACCAAGATCTCGGCGACGCAGGCAGCCGCCGAGGATGCGGCGCAGGGTACCCTCGAAGATCAGGGCGGAGGCCTCTTCCGTTACACCTTCGAGAAATCGTTGCCGCAAGGCTACGTTCGGGATGCTTCACACCGGGTCGCCATCTTCGCCGACACCACCATCCTCGACGTCGCCTACGTGTCGAACGACGTGCTCGACTTCGTACCGGCGGGCGGGGCGCCGAGGGCGACGCGCGACATCGTTCGCACCGAGACGTGCAACGGTTGCCACGACCCGCTCGGCGCGCACGGCGGAGCGCGTCGCGACGTCCGGCTCTGCGTCGCCTGCCATTCCACGGAGATCACCGACTTCGCTACCGGAGAGACGACCCCGCACATCGATCCCGACACCCGGAACGGCATCGGTTTTCCGGAGCTCATCCATAAGATCCATCGGGGCGAGAACCTGCCGAGCGTGGAGAGCGGACACCCATACCAGATCATCGGCTATCGCCAGAGCGTCATCGATTTCTCCCACGTCGCGTTTCCGCAGGACATCCGGAACTGCGAGACCTGCCACAGCGGCGGCGCCCAGAGCGACTTCTTCGCGACGCGCCCGTCGCGAACGGCCTGCGGCTCGTGTCACGACGACGTGAACTTCGCGAGCGGCGCCAACCACGGCGGCGGCCCGCAGCCGACCGACGGTAGCTGCTCGTCGTGCCACCTGCCGGACTCCGGCCACGAGTTCGATCTTTCGGTCGTCGGGAGCCACACGGTGCCGCAGAACTCGCGGCAGGCCGCAGGTGTGCGGTTCGCACTCCTCGAGGTTACGAGCGCCGAGAGCGGCGAACCCGTGGTCGCGCCCGGCCAGCACCCGCGCGTGCGCTTCACGATCACCAGCGCCGCCGGCGACCCGATCCCGCCGGCCGCCATGAACTCGCTGAGCCTCGTGCTCGGCGGCCCGACGGCGGAGTATTCGGCGCAGGACTACGACGGCAACGGGACCATCGTACCCGGCGACCCGTCGAGCCCGTGGACCCCCGGCGCCGAGACCTTCAAGTCGGAGAGCGCGATCAAAGACGCGCAGGGTCCCGACCAGTCGGGCGCCTGGACCTACACCTTCAAGGCCGCAGTGCCGCCGAATGCGACGGGCAGCTACGTGATCGGCATCGAGGGCTACCGGTGCGCCGCGATCGCGGGGGCGAACCAGCGGCGCGGCGGCTCGAACTGCGACGGCACGGCCGATCCGAACGGCAACGGCCGCGAGGATCCCGGCGAGGTGTTCAACCAGGTTCGCGACGCGGGCCACAACGAAGTGCTACCGTTCCCGGTCTCCGCCGCCGCAGTCGCGTCGCGCCGCGAGCCCGTAGCGATCGACAGGTGCTCCGTCTGCCACGGTGTCTTCTCGAAGGATTTCCTGGTCCACGGCGGCATCCGCAACGAGACGCGCTACTGTCCGGTCTGCCACAATCCGTCGAACGACACGCTGAGCCGCGAGCTGCCGCCGGCCGGCGAGACGGCGATGACGAGCCCGATCGACTTCAAGGTGATGATCCACAAGATCCACCGGGGTGAGGAACTAGCCGATCCGTACGTCCTCTACGGCTTCCCGACCGGAAAGTTTCCGAACCAGACCTCGACGGCGACGAACTTCCAGGAGCTTCTCTACCCCGGCGATCTCCGCGACTGCGAGGCGTGCCATCTGCCGGGCACCTACGTGCTCTCCCCCGGCGCGGGGATCCTCGGGCCCGGGGTGCTGCCGTCGACGGTGCGCTCATTCCTCCAGGGAGAGCGTGACAAGACGGTCCTCGATGTCTTCACGACGCCGCCGACGATCGCGGTCTGCACGAGCTGCCACGACGACGTCGACTTCACGACCGGCGCCAACCATGCGGCGGGACCGCAGAGCGAGGGGAGCTGCGTCGACTGCCATGGCGTCGGACGGTCTCTGAGCGTCGAGCGCACGCACTTCCCCGGCGTTGCGCGCGAGGCGCGCATCCTGCGGCCGAACAACTGAGCGACGAGCGAGGGCGGGCGTGGTGCGGCGGTGGTGCGGAGCGGTTCTCGGGGCGGTCGCGATCGTGGCGCTCGTCGGCTGCGGCAAGGGCAACGACGACGGCGAGGACTTCGGGAACCTGATCGCCGGAGCGCAGGGGACGCAGCTGACGCGCGCCGAGCATCCGACTGGATGGGGACGGAGCGAGTGCTTCCTTTGTCATCCGCTCGAGGAGATTCATCGGGTCGATCGCAGCGGCACCGGTACGTTGCCGCTCGCCGACATTCGCCGCTTGGTCGATCGCGATCGCCTGGGGAGCTGTCCCCTGTGCCACGGCAGCAACGGCGTGAATTGACGGCATGAGCAGCGGACGCGTCCTCGCAGCAGTGGTGGCCGTGGCGGCGGCGTTGCCGGCGCCGCCGGCGATCGCGGGAGCACCAGCCCGTTGGGCGCCGGCCGCGAGCGGCTTCTACGGCAACGTGTACACCGCCTTCCAGGCGAACACGCCGCTGCGCCGCCCGTTCGACGACGACAAGAAGGTGTTTCCCTTCTACCAATATCTCGACGTCCACGGGTACGATCCCGCGCACGGACTGTCGTCGTCGGCGTTCGTGCGCGCGCGCGAGGTCGCCAACGGCGACGATGTCACCCTCGATGTCTACAATGCGAACCTCGAATATCGGGGTCTCGGCGACGCCGGCGACGCGCTGCAGGTGCGGGCCGGACGCCAGGTGCTCGCCGAGGGAACGAATTTCCTGCTGATGGACGGAGCCTACGTCCGCGCCAAGCCGCTACGGGGGCTCGATGTGGTCGCGTACGGCGGCTACCAGGATGCCGATCTGCAGCCGTACCCGGAGAAGCCGGAGCGGAGCTTCGGCGTCTTCGGCGCCACGCTGCGCTCGACGCAGTTCCTGGGCGCCCTCGCAACGGTCGGCTACCACGGCCTGACGCCGCAGGACTCGGCTCCGCGCCACTTCGTGGACCTGGGCTTCAAGCGCGCCGTGCCGTACACCGACTTCGCCGACGTCTACAGCCGGGTGGAGCTCGATGTCGGCGAGGCGGTGCCGGCGTTCGCCAACGTCGGCGTCGGCCTGAGCCTGGCGCGGCCGCTCTACCTGAATCTCGAATACGACAGCTACGAACCCGACCCCGATCAGGACCGGTTCCTGCAGGATCGGATCTTCGACGTCTTCGCGCTCGACCGTCTGCAGGAGGCGCGCATCGGGATCACCTACAAGGCGACGCGCTGGCTCGATGTGTCGTCGAGCTATTCGTTCGCGACCTACGACAAGCAGAACGACCATGCGACGCACGGCCACATCGCCAAGCTCGGCTTCAACTGGAACTTCTGGCGGCGACTCGGGCTGCGCGCGTTCAACGGCGTCTACCTGATCGACGGCGGCGGCGACGATCGCGCGGTCGGCGTCAACTGCGGCGTCTCCGAGGAGATCCTCCGCGGCCTCGAGATCCATGGGATCTTCGCCTTCGCGAACTTCGACAGCATCACCGGCAAGCACGGCAACGCCTACAGCTACATCATCGGCACCCAGTACCTGGTGGTGCGGAACGTCTCGCTCCTCGCCGAGATGGAGTACAACACCAATCCCGATTTCGAGGTCGACGTCCGCGGCAATTTCGGCCTTACCTACACCTTCAGCTGGAGCTGACCCGGTGCGACGATCGACCTTGCGGATCTGTCTGTTCTCTCTCGTGCTCGCGATCGGCGTGGGCCTCGGCTGCCGGAAGCTCGGGCAGGGCGTCGACTGGGGCTGGCGTGCGGAGCGGCCGGCGGACGCGCTCGCGGTGTTCTCGCATCAGGGGCACAAGAAGGTCTTCGCGGAGCGGCGGATCCAATGTTTCGCGTGTCACACCATGTCGGCGCGGCTCGAGGACGAGCAGGAGGCCGCCGCCGCGATCCGAGCGTCCAGGGAGGTGTTCAACGGCGGCAAGGAGGCGTGCCACGCCTGCCACTACAATCCCGAGGTCGGCAACACCGCTCCCGACCGCTGCGGGATCTGTCACGCCGATGTCGAGGAGGTCGAGCCGGCGAATCACAACTTCGACTGGATGAGCCGCCACCTGGTCTTCGCCAAGAACGACCCCGCCAGCTGCGAGAGCTGCCACCAGCAGCGCTACTGCCAGGACTGTCACACCCGTCGCGACCAGACGGTGCGCAGCTACCACGACACCAACATCCGCTTCACGCACGGCATCGAGGCGCGCGCGAATCCCATGAAGTGCGGGCAGTGCCACGCTCGCGGCTTCTGCCAGCACTGCCACACGGAAGGCGGCTATGAGAAGTAGGGGAGCACTCGCCGTCGCCGCGGCGCTGCTCCTATTCGGAGCGGTCGGAGCGCATGCGGCGGAGAAGGACAAGGACGAGGACAATCCGCACGAGAAGATGACGCGGAGCCGGAGCGTTTGCATCGATTGCCATACGCGGGTGCCGAAGCCGGGAGAGCACGCCGCCGATTATTCCCTCGTCGATGCGCCGTCGGAGAACTGCCTTGGTTGCCACAGCGAATCCGAGCACGCCGGCGCCCGGGCGCACCTCGGCCGCGAGTTCGCGAAGGAGGCGCCGGAGGTGGCCGCCGGGTTGCCGCTCGACGAGCACGGCAAGATCGCCTGCTTCACCTGCCACGATCCGCATCCGGCGGGCGTGATCGAGGGCCGCACGGTGCATGCGTCGGCGGTGAATACGGAGACGCGGACGTTTCTCGCGGCGCGGGCGCTGCCCGCGGGCGCCGAGCGCCTCGAGCCTTCCGCCGAGTTCGGGGCGCTGCTGCGCTTGCCACCCGGTGTCGGATGTGCAGGTTGTCACCCGGCAACGAAAGAATCACCTTGGAGGGAGAAGACGCTATGGAGCGAACGCATTCGGGTCTTGCCGTATTGGTAGTCGCGGGTCTCGTCGGAGCGCTGGCGAGCGCCGCGGCAGCAGCCGACGATCCCGGCGTGAAGGTGTTCATCGAGAAGCGGTGCTACACGTGTCATACGGTGGCGTCGCATGCGGCCGAGATCGAGAAACAGAAGGCCGCTTTCATCAAAGCGAGCGGCGCCGAAGCGGATGAAGAGGGCGAGGACGAGAAGGATAGCAAGGGTGGCGATCTCTCCGACGTCGGTGCGAAGCGCACTGCCGCCTGGGTGGACGAGATCCTGAAGAACCCGAAGCCGAGCTTCAAAGATACTCCGGAGTGCCAGCGCCTGGCGAAACAGAAGGATCGGAAGAAGTTCAAGGGCACGCCCGAAGAGCTGACGGCGCTCGAGAAGTTCTTGGGCAGCCTGAAGGGAGAGGCGAAGCAGGCTGCGGGCTTCACCTCCTGCCTGAAGGACTAGTCGGCAGATGACGTGGGACTGGTTGCCGCTCCTCCTCGTCGGCGCCGACGCCGGCGGGGAGGCCGCGGAACCCGGACTCGCAACGCTGCGCATCGGCGCGGGAGCTCTCTGCGTTCTGGCGATGGCGCTGGTCGCGTACGGCACGCTCTGGCGCCGCGACGGCGTTAGCCCCGGGGCCCGCGTCGCCATGATGATCGGCTTCCTCGTGCTCTCGCCGCTCGCCTACGTGGTGAACGCGGGCCTGGCGATTACGGACGCCAAGCCCGTCGCATTCTGCAACTCGTGCCACGTCATGGAGGCGTACGTCGCCGATCTGCATGATCCCGACAGCGAGCACCTGGCGGCGCAGCACTACCAGTTCCGCTGGATCGCCGAGAACCAGTGCTACACCTGCCACTCCGACTACGGGCTCTTCGGCGACTTCCAGGCGAAGATCGCCGGACTCAGGCACGTCTGGCACAACACCATCGGCGACTACGAAGTGCCGTTGAAGATCCGCGGCACCTACAACAACCAGCGCTGCCTCTTCTGCCACGGCCCCGTGCGCTCGTACCGCGAGGTGCCGGAGCACGAGAAGAACGCGGCGCGGATCGCGACCAGCGAGATGTCGTGCATCGGCGGCAGCTGCCACGTGTCGCCGCATCCGAAGGCCGCGGCGAAGGCGGAGTCGGCGCATGCTTCCTGACGAAGGAGCGCGTGCGGCGGCCCGGAGCCGGCAACGCGTGTGGCTCGTCGCCGCCGGACTCCTGCAGATCGTAGCGATGCTGCTGGTCCTCGGCGCCCTCGTCCGTCTGACGCCGCTCACCATGACGTTCTCCGTCGGTGGCGCCGGGATACTGCTCGTCCTCGCCTGCGGTATCTACCTAGTGAACGTCATGATGGACCTCCGCCACCGCAGCATTTTCTGACGGCCCTACTTGAGGCTGACGTTGCGGCTGTAGGTGGCCGCTACGAGGCGCTGCGAATGCGGTCGCCTGCCCAGGCCCGAGCTCCGGAGCGGCTGTCTGCATCCGGCGCGTGCGCAAAATCGCCTCGCTGGCGGCGAAGCGCGAGTCCACGAGTGGGCTCGGTGCCACCCCGAAGGCCACCAGCACCAGAATGAGGGCGCCGAACGTCCAAGTCTCGCGCGGCTGCAGCTCGAGCGACAGCGCTGACGGTACCGGCGGATCCGGTCGTCCGCAGAACAAGGCGAAGTACATGCGCAGGACGGCGAGGCCGGTCAGCGCCGCCGCGATCACTACGGCAAAACCCATGAAGGGGAAGAGATCGATGGCGCCGTCGACGAGGAGCTCCTGCCCCGTGAAGCCCATCGTTCCCGGAAATCCGGTGCATGCAAGGCCGGTGAGCAGGAACGCGATCGCGAGCAGCGGCATGCGCCGGTAGCCGCCGTGGTATGTCGCCAGGTCCAGACGGCCGCGACGCGATTCGAGCACGAGCACCGAGCGTGCCAGGCCGGCGAACGCCAGCCCTGCCGACAGCCATACGAGTAGACCGCCGGCGAGCGCGCTCGCGCTCGTGCAGTCGAGACCGGCCATCACCAGTGCCGACTGGCTCACGAACAGGTATCCGCAGGCTCGGCGTGCGCTTGTTTGAGCCAATGCGAGGGCCGCGCCGTAAACGGCGGTGCCGAGCGCCAACGTGGCGATCGTCCGCAACAACGCCGGGGAGGCGTGCGGCACGATGAGCACGACGGTGATGTATGCTCCCAGTTGCGGAGCAGTGAACAGGATCGCAGGACCGAGCCGCCCGCGATCGAATACTTCCGGCACCCAGGCGTGAAACGGCAGAATGCCCTTGCGCGCCAATGCTCCTCCTGCCATGAGCCAGAGCCCGAGCGTTTCGGCGCCGGTGCCGCGCGCGCTCGGAGCCGTCACGAGCATCACGCCGACCGCGAACAATACTGTGGAAGCGCCGAGATAGGCTGCCGCGACCCGGCGCACGCGCCGGTGTGCCGGGGCAGCGAGTGCCGCGAGCAGCGTCCACACCGAGGCCGTCGCCAGTACTACCAGCGCAACCGCGCTTTCGGTCAGGAACGACGCGAATGTGATCAACGTGGCGAGCGCCGTACGCCGGAGGCCGCTTCGGTCGAGTGCCGCGCGCGGCGTCACGCCGACGGTGAGAAGCCATAATCCTGCGGCGAACGGCAGCAACGCCGCCGAGAACGAGTCGATGCGCAGGATCGATTCGTTGCCGGCGCGCCAGGCTAGCGCCGTGGTCGGAATCGAAAAAGTGCGCAATCGCGGCGAGAACGCAGCCCCTAGCGCGATCGCCGTCATTATCGATGCGGCTCCGACCGCCAGCGAGCGCAGCCGCTCGACGTCGAGGCGCACGTACGACACGACAATGACGGTCGCGGGGCATGCGGCGAGCGCGGCCAGCCAGAGCGGGGCGCTAGTCATCGTGCCCGTCGCTCCCGTCGTCCGGCGGCGCCGGCGAGGCGCCTGCCGCCGCGGCGCACAGCCTCTGGTCGAGAATCGTCAAGCGTCGCGTGAGCGTCGTGAATGGAGCGACGACGAGGCGGTCGAGCCAGCTATCGAGGAATCCGCGCTCGAGCGCGAACAGGTACAGCCCCAGCTGGGCGCGACGCGGGGCCAGCGCTTCGATGTAGCCGCGCGCCGGTGTCGGGCGTCCGCCCAGCGCATCCTCCATCCCGTGCAGGTCGTGCAAGACGTTCGGTGCGCTCAGAAATTGCAGTAGCCGGAAGCACGCGTGTCCCGAGAGGTGCAGGAAGGCGATCGTGCTCCAGCCGAGCGCGATTTCGACGACGATGATCCCGACCTGCGTCAGCGCCGCGTATGCCAACGACGACTTGACGTCGCTCTGCACGCGCGTAGCCATCGCGGCGAAGACGGCCGTGCTTGCGCCGGCAGCGCCGGCCAGCAGGCGCGCGGCCATCGCCTGCTCGAACAGCGGCCCCGCTCGCAGCAGCAGGAAGCAGCCGGCATGAATGGACAACGATCCGTAGTATACGGCACTCGATGGAGTTGGTCCCTCCATCGCTCGGGGTAGCCAGCCCGAAAACGGCAGCAGGGCGCTCTTGCCGGCTACGGCGACGATGATGAGGACGGCGATCGAGGTCACCTTGACCGGTGTGAGACCTGCCAGCGACAGCGCCGGCGCGCCGCTGAACAACAACTCCAGACTATCGCTGCCGGCGACGTGCCGGAGCAGTACCGCCGCTGACAGTAGCGCCGCATCGCTCACGCGGTATATGGCGAGTACGCGCAGCGCATTCGATACCGGCGCCGGTCGCTCGTGAAAGAACCCGACGAGCAGCGCCGAGCTGAGCCCGACGAGCTCCCAGCCGACGAACAGCACTTCGACATTGCCGGCGAGGGCGACAAGCAGCATGCCGGTCGAGAGCATCGCGAGCAGGACGAAGTAGCGGTTGTAGCCGGGTTCGCAGTGCAGGTAGCGGTTCGAGAAGGCCGCGACGATGCCGAGGATGGCGGCCGACAGTGCCGCAAAGGCGAGCGACATCCGGTCGACCAGGAACTCGAGGCCAATGGCGTGGCTGTACGAGCCGGACCAGGCACCGTATGACAAGAGGCGCAGCTCTGCCGGCGTCGATTCGTGGATGGCGAACGCGATGCAGAGGGCCGTGCACGCCAGGAGCATCGCGGTACCCGTCAGGAACGCAGTCCAGCGTTCAGTGAGCGGTCGCCCCGCGACCGAGGCCGCGCCGAGCAGCGCGAACAGGCCGACTGGGGCGGCGACTGCCGTCAGCACGAGTGCCGCGAGCGCGCCGCTCATATTGCCCGCTTCGCGCCGGAGATCGCCGCCGGTGGTACGAACCCGTGTTTGCCTTCGTACCAGACGGCCGAAACCCCTTCGATCCGGGGAAGCGCATGCTGCGCGTTATGCTGCACGAAGCCGTGCGTGCGCAGTTCCCAGAGAGACCCCGACTCCGGATCGAGCGCCGCGATCCAGAGCCAGCGGTGGCGTACGAGACGTTCGATCGCGGGAGTCTGCGATATCGCATCCCGCACGCGGTGACAGGGCGCCTCGATGACGATCGCGAGCCGGACCGGCTCGTGGATCTCGACCATCTGCCAGGGCAGACCGGTGCGCAGATCGCTCTGGGCACCGTCCATGACGCCCAACAGCGCCGTGACATTGTGCGGCAGCTTCGTGCCGGCGCCGTAACCTGACGGATCGACGTAGCTGAAATAGTATTCGAGGTTGATGCCGGCTACGACCGGTCCCGTCGCGGCGATGATGCGCGTCAGAATCGCGCCGTCTGCGTCGAGCTCCGGATCGTACGAGACGAGAAACGCACGGCGGTCGAGAAACAGGCCGCGAGTCCGCGTCCGGCGCCCGATCACGCAGAAGGCGTTGGTAGCGTGACCGTACTCCGGCCGCGGCTGCGCGAGATCCGCAGCGCGACCTTCGACGTGGGCGAGCGCCGCGAGCGGCGGATACCAGCGAGGTACATCGAAGCGGCGGCAGCGCTCGTGCGCTTCGTTCCGGCGTGCGGCATCCACGGCCGACTTGGCGCGCGCGAAGTCCGCCTGCCGGGAGAGCGGCACCAGATCCTCGTCGAAGAAAGTGACCTCGTTGTTGCACGTGTTCCGCTGCGCTCCGACGAACCAGGTGTCGTCGTCGACTATCACTCCTTGGCTGGCCAGCCGGGTGCGTACGCGCAGATCGTTGGCCATCTGCGCGAACGCCCGAGCGTTGGGGCCGCCCCTACCGCCGCCGCAGGCGCCGCAGTCGTGCGCCGACTCGTGCGGATTGTTCAGGCTGATCGACCCGTGTCCGACCACTAGGACGAGCGGTGATAGCCGTCCGTTGAGACCGACATCTTCGAGCAGCCGGCGCACGATCGCAGCTTGCTCGGCGACGGTGAATCCCGTGTAGGCGCCCGCCGGCGGCTGCCGCTCGTCGCGATCCAGTTGAAGGCGCGTGGACGGCACGATCGTCGTGTCGCGGGCCCGAACCCATCGCGAGGTCAGCCATGGGAAGACGACACGGAGGATGAGCGGTACGAGGGCCAGCCAGCCGAGCGTCGCCATCAATAACGCTCCGCGAACCGGCAGCCGGCTGCCGATGTGGACGTTGTAGCCGAGAAAGCCCGTCGCGCGGCGATGAAGGTGGCGCGTACGGCGCACGAGGCGGTCGGCGCCGGGCTCGATCTCCGCGACGTAGTGCTCGGGTCGGATCGCTGCCGGGCAGAGCGGTCGCGGGTGGGCGTCGACCACGCCTTGGTGGTACATCGCCACGCCGAAGAAGCCTGCGGTGCTGAAGGTTTCGCACGCCGAGTCAGCCTCTTCGAGATGGCGGCGAAACGATTCTTCGCGCTCGTCGAGACAGAACACGGCCTGGAAGGCCGGTGTTGTAGCCGCCGGCCGCGGGGCGTGCTGTATCAGCGCGTCGTAGAGCCGATGCCGGATCGTGCGCTCGAAAGCCTGATGCAGAAGCCGCCGGCGCCGGATGTGGTCCATTTCCGAGAGCTCAGTCTCGAGTGCGGCGATGTCGCCGACCGTCCACCGATCGACGAGCGCCGCCTCGATGCCGCAGAGCTGCGCGAGATGGAAGAGCGGCCAAGCGCGCTCCTCGACCGTCGGCGGCGAAGCCGGAGAAAACTCCCGGCAGAGCCGTATCCGTAGATCCGCCGGTGTGCTCCCGGTGCCCGTCTGGCGGACGGCGTACTCGAGCGCCGCGCGTCCGAGTAACAGCCGTACCGCGAGGTAATCGCCGAGCGTGGCGTCGACGCTGCGCGCCGGCACGCGATCGGGACGCTCCTCGATTTGCCGTACGATGCCGGCCCAGCCGCGTAGCGCCAAGATCTCCGCTGCCAGGTACGCAGCGGTTTCTCCCTCGCTCACGCCGAGGACATGGAGCGAGTGCGCGAGCGATTCGAGCGGGCGCCGCTGCGCTGCTCGGTCTTCGGCCGCAATCGACGGCAGCGTCCGTGCCCACGCTCCGCATTGGGAAGCGAGCGGCGCGCCGTAGATCTCGAGAAAACAGCGGTGAAGCCCGAGTGCTCGATCCGGCATCGCCCAGTGGGCGATGCCCTGATCGAGATAGCCAGCCAGAAACCGTATCAGCGGCGGGTGGATCCACGCGTCGATGTCGATGCCGCGAACGATCTGCAGCCAGTCGTGATGGCGTACGGGCTGCGGGGCGGCGGGGGGCGGCGACGGGAGTGCGCGGCCCGCTGCGGCGATGCAAGCCCGCCAGAGCCGGCGCACGTTTCGGCACTCGCCGCGCTCGCCCTCGGGATCGCTACTGTCGCGAAGATCGGCGAAGGCGGAGCGTGCCGACGCTGGCACGTCCGCACGAAAGCGCGTCAGCGCATCGGTCTCTGCGAGCACCCAGGCGAGCTCGCGTCCGCTTGCGCTCGGAACACCGTGCAGGGCGATGGCTCGCCACAGATCGCCGCGTGGAACGCCGGCGACCTGCTCCGCTGCGCGGACGCCGAGCTGTTCGTCGATGAGCTCCGCGACATCGCGGGCGCGAATGCGGCCCGAGGCGAGCTTGTCACGATAACGAGCTTCGGAGAGGTAGGGCTCGCGACCGAGCTCGGCAGCGGCAGTCTCGACCGCCGTCTCGAACGGCAGGTCCTCGTAGGCATGCAGGGTATTGTGGTGGATGAAGATGCTGATCGGCCCCTGGGCAGGCAGTAAATGCGCGAGGCTGTCGACGACGCGGGCGAGCGAGTGCGGCGGTTCGACTGCGGCTGCGACCGCATCTCCGCAGGGCAAGAGACCATGCATGGCAGGGATCTGTCGAGCGATGAATTGCATATATAGCGATATAACGATACAGTAGTCCAGTGGCGCGCGTGCGAAGACGTTCCGATTCGCCCGTCGGCGAGCTGCAGGAGTTCAAAGCGCGCTTCTTTCGCGCTCTGGCGCACCCCGTCCGCATCCGCGTTCTCGAAATCCTCGTCCACGGCGGCCGCACCGTCGGTCAACTGCAGGACGCGCTGGTGCTGGAACAACCGGTCGTCTCTCAGCAGCTCGCGATCCTGCGCAACCAAGCCATCGTGATCGCACGCAAACAGGGACTCTCGGTCTGCTACGAGCTGCGCGATCCGTTGATCGGCGATCTCCTCGACGTTGCCCGGCGGATTTTCAGCAACCACCTCGTCGGCACGCACGGGCTGCTGCGCGAGCTGCGGCGGGAGCGGCCGCGTCGTTAGGCGCTCGCCGGGCCTTCAGGCGGTATCGTCGCCGTCGCGGACCAGGCCGCGAGTGCGGGGCGGCAGGTCGTGACGGCGGTCGGGATGGTCGCGCTCGCGAAACCGACGCAGGCCTTCCGCGGTCTCGGGGGTGCGGATCGAACGGTTGAAGCAGGCGGCTTCGACGCGCAAGCCTTCGGCGAGCGGCAGGCCGAAGCCGCGGACGGCGGCTTCCTTGTCGCTGCGGATGGCAGGCTGCGGCAGGCTGCAGATGGAGTCGGCGAGCTCGAGGGCTCGCTCCAGCGATTTCCCTTTCGGCACGATCTCGTTGACGAGGCCGATGCGCTCGGCCTCGACGGCGCCGATGACGCGGCCGGTTATGATGAGATCCATGGCCCGCCCCATGCCGACGATGCGCGGGAGGCGCTGGGTGCCGCCGTCGGCGAGGCCGATGTTCCAGCGCCGGCAGGTGACGCCGAAGGATGCGTGTTCCTCGGCGATGCGGATGTCGGCGAAGCATGCCCACTCGAGACCGCCGGCGTAGGCGACGCCGTTGATGGCGGCGATGACGGGTTTGTAGATGTCGGTCCAGCGGCTCGGCCCGAGGATGCCGGGACGCTCGCCGCGGTCGTGTGCGGCGATCTCGCTCGCAGTGCGCGGCACCAGGTCGTCTCCGGCTTTGAGATCGCCGCCGGCGCAGAAGGCTTTGTCGCCGGCGCCGGTGAGAACTGCGACCAGCGCCTCGTCGTCGTCGCGGAACCAGGTCCAGGCCTGGATCAGTTCGCGGTGCGTGACCGGGCCGATGCAGTTGCGGACCTCGGGACGGTTGAAGCTGATTATGGTGACGGGGCCGCGGCGCTCGTAGGTGATCTCGGTGAAGGTCATGCCCGGCGTCCTAGCAGACCCGGGCTATCGCATGAAGATTTTGGCTGCGCTATGAGGGCGCGCCGCTCCGGCCGTGTGCGAGCGGGGCGCGAGGACCGCACTATAAATTTGCGAGACGAGGAGGAGACCCATGTTCAGTCACGTAATGGTCGGAGCCAACGACCTCGAGGCATCGAGGAAGTTCTACGACGCCCTTCTCGGGACGCTCGGCATCGGGCCCGGCGTCACCGACGAGAAAGGACGCATCTTCTACATGTCGGCGAACGGTGTCCTGGGGATCACGAAGCCGATCGACGGCAAGCCCGCGACGCCCGGCAACGGCAGTACGGTCGGCTTCACCGTCGCCGATCCCGCGACCGTCGACAAGTGGCATGCGGCCGGGGTCGCCAACGGCGGCACGAGCATCGAAGATCCGCCCGGTGTGCGCGAGAGCGGGATCGGCAAGATGTACCTGGCGTATCTGCGTGATCCGTCGGGCAACAAGCTCTGTGCCTTGCATCGCATGGGGTAAGCGAGCGCTCGCCCTCGCTGCGGCTGCGGCTGTAGCGGGGGCGACCGCGCTCGCCGACGTGGCCGCGGCTCAGGGCCTCGCCGGCATCTGGGTGCAGCCGGATTTCTCCGCCGCGGCGCTGGCGCGCCAACCGCAGCGGCTGCGGGTACTGATCGTGCGCGAGACGCCGTCGGGAATGAGGGCCAAGCTGCTGGTCCCGACGATCAGCGGCGTGCCGCTGGCGGTCGAACCGCGTAGTAGCGGTTGGCGGCTCGTGATGCGGATGGCGCGCGGCATGGAGACGCAGTTCGATGTCGCGCGCACCGCGGAAGATCGCCTGAGCATCGCGGTGCCCGGAGGTCCGCAGCCGCCGGCGACGCTGCGGCGGGCGTCCGCCGAGGAGATCGGACTCCTCGAGGCGTCGGCGCCGCAGAAGCTGCCGCTCCCGGCGCTCAAGAAGCTCGCTCCGAACGGTCTCGCGGCGACGCCGCCCATGGGCTTCAGCACGTGGAACCGGTTCGGACCCGACATCGACGACCGCACCATCCGCGAGATCGCCGATGCGCTGGTGCGGACGGGACTTCGCGACGCGGGCTACGTGTACGTCAACATCGACGACGGCTGGCAGGGCGAGCGCGGCGCCGACGGCATCCTCCGCCCCAACGGCAAGTTCCCGGACATGCCGGCGCTCGCCGCCTATCTCCACGAGCGCGGCCTAAAGCTCGGCCTCTACACGTCGCCGGGGGCGAAGAGCTGCGCCGGCTTCGCGGGGAGCTACGGCCACGAGGCCGCGGATGCGCGCACGTTCGCGGCCTGGGGCGTCGACTACCTGAAATACGACTGGTGCAGCGCCGGCCTCGTCTACGACGACGAGGAGATGCCGGCCGTCTACCTCAAGATGGCGGAGGCGATCCGCGCGACGGGACGTCCGATGGTGTTCAGCATCTGCCAGTACGGACGCGCCGACGTCTGGACCTGGGGCGCCGACGTCGGCGGCAACCTGTGGCGCACGAGCGGCGACATCGCCGATCGCTGGGATGTCATGTCGGCGATCGGCTTCGCGCAGGACGAGCTGGCGCCCTTCGCCGGTCCCGGCCGCTGGAACGATCCCGACATGCTGGAGGTGGGAAACGGCCGCATGACGGCCGCCGAGTACCGGGCGCACGTGAGCCTGTGGGCGATGCTCGCGGCGCCGCTCCTCGCCGGCCACGACGTACGGCACTCGACGCCGGAGACCATAGCGCTGCTCGGCAACCGCGCCGTGATCGCGATCGATCAGGATCGGCTCGGGCGACAGGGGCGGCGGGTCGAGCGGCGCGGACCGGTCGAGATCTGGACGCGCCGCCTCGCCGACGACCGAACGGCCGTGGCGCTCTTCAACCGCGGCGACGCGGCGGCGCGGATAGAAGCCCGCCCGGCGACGCTCGGAATCACAGCCCGGGTCGAAGCCGTCGATGTCTGGCAGGAGCGCCCGCTCGGCGTGATCGAGGCGAGCCTGGCAGCCGACGTCGAGCCGCACGGCGTCGCCCTCTTCGTGCTGACGCCGCTGCCCGGGCGGCCGCAAGCGACGCCGTGAGGCGGCGAATCTCGCTGGCCGCGGCGCTGCTGGTGCTGATCGCCGGGATCGGCCTGTGGCGGCTGTCGCGCTCGCGGGTAGCGGCCCTCCCGGCGAGCGGGCGCACGTCGCCGGCCGCGAGAGCGGCCCCAGGGACGGCTCCGCCGGCAGCGCTCCCCGCGGCCATCCCCACGCCGCAGCCGGCCACGACCGCGCTGCCGTCGGCGCCGCCGCCGTCCACGGCTGACAGGGTGCGGCGGGAGGACGCCGACCGGCTGCTCGCCGAGGGCAAGGTCCTGGAGGCGGTAGAGGCATACCGCGAGGTGGTCGCGCTCGAGCCGACCGCGAAGAACCACGGCGACCTCGGGAGCCTTCTCTATCGCCTGACCGCGTTCGACGAGGCCGCCGTCCACCTGCGGGCGGCTGCCGAGCTCGACCCCGGGAATGCCGACCGTTGGATCGCGCTCGCCAACGTCTACTATCGCAAGGTGAACCCCGGCGAGGCGTGGAAAGCCGAGAAGCGGGCGCGCGCCGCGGAGCCCGGACTCGAGCTCGGACGCGACGCGGAGGGGATGCGGGTGCGCAAGGGCGAGGCGGCGGCGCGCCGGCCATAGCGTCTGCCGATTCCCGGCGGCGGCGGGGAGCGTCGCCGCCGCTGTTTCCGACGACAGTGGCCGAGAATATCGTTGACCTCTTCGTTTCGCGCGTGTTAGCCGCCGGAGAGCGGCGCGGATCGCGCCCCTCTTTCCGCCCAGGAGGATACGGTGAAAGCTTCGATACGACTCCAGACGCTCGCGGCCACGCTCGCCCTCGGAATGCTGCCGGCGCCGGCGCGCGCATTCCCCGATTGCCCGGCCGACCACGTGGCCGATGGCTATACCTGTACGGAGCAGACGGGCGCCGGGAAGACCGGCGGTTTTTTCCGGGTGACTTTCCCGTCGAATTGGGACGGTGACCTCGTGATCATCAATCACGGATTCGATCTCAACGACCTCCACACCCGGCCGCACGAGACCTGCAGCCACTACGCCGGCATGACCTGCGAGCAGGATTCGGACTGCGGGCCGGGACACTTCTGCAACGAGATCTCCTACCTCGGACTCGACGAGGTGCTCCTGCCGATGGGCAAGGCGGTCGCCGCGGGCACCTATACCGACAGCGGCTGGGCCACGTTCCACTCCGCGAAGGATCTGAAGGACATCATCAAATACGTGAAGAAGAGCTCCGGCTTCGGCGCCGGGCTGAAGCGCGTCATCGTCACCGGATTCTCGGGCGGCGGCGCCGTCACCGCCGACGCGACGCTGAAGCTCAAGATCGACGGTGCCGTCCCGCTCTGTGCCGCGGCGGCCGGCGGTCTGGTGACGTGGGACGTCGCCCACGAGGTGCGGCTCGTCTACGACTATCTCTGCAACGACGTACCCGGGGCCAAGTTCATCTATCCCTCCGACCAGGGTCAGCCGAACGGTCCCAACGCCAGCAACGACGCGATCGGGGTGGCGATGAAGGTCGATGCGTGCTTCGGCGTCCTCGGGCTCGTACCCGGCGATGGCCATCAGGCCGAGCGCTTCGCCGAGTTCCTCGCACTCACGCGATTCACGGGCGATGCGGGCCACGGCGGGAGCGGCGTCAACGTCGCGAGTGCGATCGGCTTTCCGGTGCTCGGCATGGGCGACTTCGTGTGGGACCCGAAGCGCCTCAAGGGCAAGCGCATCGGCCTCAACGATACGCTCGACTACTTGTCCCTCGGCAACGATCCGATGCTCGCCGCGGACTACGATGCCAACGTCGAGCGTCTGACGGCGGGGAAAGGGCGCAAGCAGCTCCGCAAGGTCTTCTCGCCGGACTTCGAGAAGGGCTTCGGCAAGAAGGTGGCGTACCCGATCCTGTCGATGGCGGGCGCCAATGACTGGCTCGTGATCCCGGAGTTCAACCGCGTCTACGACGACGCGCTCACGGCCGGCGGCAAGCCGCACACGCAAACCTGGATCGAGACCTACGGGCACTGCGTCTTCAGCGAACAGGAAGTGACGGCGCTCTTCACGAAGTACTTCGAGTGGCTCGGTCCCGCGGGCGGTCCGTACGGGGCACAACCGACGGCTGCCGACATCGCCGACGCGTGCCTGGCTCTGCCGGGCGGCATCGCGGGCGACACCTGCAACTTCGATCTCGGCTTCACGCCGGGCGCGATCTTCGACCGCATTCCCCAGCGTCCCGACTGGCCGGCGGCGGCCAAGGGCTCATAGACGGCGGCGAACCTCCGGACCGGAAGGGGGCATCCGACCCGCATCAGCGCCGGGGTGGTGCTCTACCGCCGCACGCGGCACGGCCTCGAGGTGTTGCTGGTGCATCCTGGCGGACCCTTCTGGGCGCGCAGGGACTTCGGCGCCTGGTCGATTCCAAAAGGCGAGCCGCGTGCCGGCGAGGACCTGCTCGCGGCTGCCGTGCGCGAGCTCGGCGAAGAGACGGGCTTCCCGATCGCCGGGCCGCTGCGGTCCCTCGGGAGCATTCGCCAGCGCGGCGGCAAGCAGGTGCACGCCTGGGCAGCAGAGAGCGACGTCGACCCGGCGGCGCTTTGCAGCAACACTTTCACGATGGAGTGGCCGCCGCGTTCGGGCCGCCGGCGGGCGTTCCCCGAGGCGGATCGTGCCGCCTGGTTCGAGCTCGACGAAGCCCGGCGGCGGATCAACCCGGGTCAGGCACCGCTCCTCGATGTGCTCGCCGCCGCCGTCGGAACGCAGCCGGCTGCAAGCAGTTGATGCCGGGAGAGGGCGGAGCATCCCGATGCCGGCGGGTCGCACAACCGGCATTGTCGCCGGGCGTCTACGGGAGTAACCAGGAGCCCATGACGCGCGTTCTCACGACGATGGTCTTCGTGCTCGGCCTCTGGACCGGTGCTGCGGCGCCGGTTGCGGCGGCGATCTGCGGCGATGCTGACGGCAACGGGACGGTGAGCGTCTCGGATGGCGTGCAGACGCTCCGGGCCGCGGCCGGTCTCCAGAGCACCTGTACTCCGGCGGTCTGCGACGTCGACGGCAGCGGCGCCATCACCGTGAGCGATGGGGTGAGCGTGCTCCGCAAGGCCGCGGGGCTCGCCGTCATCGAGAATTGCGGCGGCGCGGCGGCGCAGCCGGCGACGGTGCTGCGCGAGCTCCAACCGCTCTTCAAGTACGGCTTGGCGTTCGCGACCGGAGCGCCGGTTCACTCGTGCGCAAACGCCCCCGACGGCGAGATCGACGTCGAGACCGACGAGGACGGGACGACGACGAGCTTCTACGGGTGCCGGGTGGACGACGTGTCGCTCTTCGGCGACGTCACCGTCGGCGGCGGCACCCTCACGTTCTATCTGCTCGAAGCCGACACCGCGGACGAGGAGGACTTCATCGCCGACTACGACGGCGTGCTGACGCTCGGCGGCAGCGGCGGCGCCCGCAGGCTCGACGGCACCGTCGACGTGACCACGGACTCGGCGGACGACCTGACGGTGACGCTCGCGAACGTGATCGTGACGGGCGGCGTCCTCATGGGCGGCACCGCCAGGGTCGACCTCGGCGACAGCGGCATCGCCGATTCGTACACCCGTCTCGACCTCGTCTTCGACGGCTCGGGCGTCGCCGGCGTCGTCGCGACGCAAGCCGACAGCACTACCCGGAGCCTGCGCTTCGACATCGCCACCGGCGACGTATCGTAGGGCGGGCAGGGCGGCGCCGGCCCTGACGGCAAGCGGCCCGGCGGTGAAAAGAGCCTGACAAGCGGCTCGCGCTCGTGGTAAGCGAGCGGCATCCATCTCGCGCCGCCCAGGAGGCCTTCCTCGTGCGACCCCTTCGCCGCTCGACCCTGCCGCTCTCGTCGCTCGTCGTACTGACCGTGCTCACCGGCACTTCGTGGGCGGCGCCGTCGCCGTCGCTCGACGACTATGTCCTCTTCGCTCTCGACCGGATGCAGGTCCGGAACCTGCGCGGGGGAGAGGGCGATCTCGGCGTCAACGCGGGCAGCTTCGTGGCGCGGGGAACCTTGGCGGCGCCGGCGGCGCAGGTCGTGGCCGGATCCGCCGACGTCGCCGCCGCCAGCACCTGTAGCGGCATCTACGCGACGTCGGTGGGCGCCAGCGGACCGACGTGCCAGGCGGCGGGGGCGGCGCCGCAGCCGATCGTAGCCGACGTGCCGGCGGCGTGCGGCTACCCGGTGGCTTTCCCGGCCTGCAACGGCGCGGCGCGAATGACCGTGCGCGCCGGCAGGACGGTCCTGCCGCCCGGCGTCTACGGCGACGTGGTCGTGAAGAGCTCCGGCGCGCCCGCGACGCTCGAGCTCGCGGGCGGGAGCTACGTGTTCTGCAGTCTGCGCGTCGGGCGCCACGGCGAGGTCCGCTTTCGCGCCGCATCCCAGGTGCACATCGCCGACGCGCTGAAGCTCGGCGTCGGTGCGGTGCTCGTTCCCGCCGACGGTATGGCGGCGGCGCGCGCCGGCCGCGTCTATGTCCGGGGGAAGAGCGTCACCATCGACCGTCAAGCTCGCCTCGCCGCGGTACTCTGCGCACCGACGGCAAGGCTCAAGGTCAATCAGAGCCGGATCGAAGGCGCCGCCGTGGCGAAGGAGATCAGAGCCACGGGTGCGAGCGTGCTGCGGCCCTACGAGGAGCCGCGGGCGGCGTGCGCCGCCCGCAATCCGCTGCGCAACCTCTATTTCGGGGATCTCCACGTGCACACGGCGCTCTCCTTCGATGCCCAGGCCTTCGACGTGCGGACGACGCCGGCCGAGGCCTACGGCTTCGCCCGGGGAGCTCCGGTGGCGTTGCCGCCGCTCGACGTGAACGGCGTCGGGACGCGTACGGTGCAGCTCGAGCGGCCGCTCGACTTTGCGGCGGTCACCGACCATTCGGAGTTCCTCGGCGAGGTCGAGGAATGTACGACCCCCGGATCCCCGAACTACGACGCGCCGACCTGCCAGCTCTATCGCGGCGAGACCTACAGCGCCGTCCGCTTCTTCGGGCTGGCGCTCACCGCGCAGCAGCCGAAGCGGTACGCGGACGTCTGCGCGCCCAACGGCCAGGAGTGCGCCGTCCGCGGCGCCCAGGTGTGGCAGAGCGTGCAGCAAGCGGCCGAGCAAGCCTACGATCGCAGCTCCGCCTGCAGCTTCACGACCTTCGTCGGCTACGAGTACACGAGCGCGCGGGCGACGAGCACGATGCACCGCAACGTCATCTTCCGCAACGACCGGGTGCCGTATCCGACTACGTACTTCGAGGAGGAGAGCCCCCGAGGCCTCTGGAGCCAGCTCGAAGCCGGATGCCGCGACGCGACCAGCGGCTGCGACGTGCTCGCCATCCCCCACAATCCGAACGAGAGTAACGGCCACATGTTCGCGATCGAATATCCGGGAGCGCGATCGGTGGCCGCCGAGCGCGGACAGGCGGCAGCGCGCGTGGCGATGGAGCCGCTGGTCGAAATCTATCAGCACAAGGGCGACTCGGAGTGCATGAACGGGCTCTCGGGCGTGATCGGCGCCTCCGACGAGCAGTGCGACTTCGAGAAGGATCCCCGACCGTTCCGGGACTGCGGCGACGGTACCGGCGGCGGCGGCGTGACCCGCGGCGGTTGCTTCTCGCGCCTCGACTTCGTGCGCAACGTCCTGCTCGCCGGCCTCGCCGAGGAGCAGCGGCTCGGGGTGAATCCGTACCGGCTCGGCATCATCGCGGGCACCGACACGCACAACGGCACTACGGGCGCCGTCGACGAGACGACGTTTCAGGGGCACCGCGGCACCGACGACGATACGCCGGCGAGCCAGCTCGGCAACGGCGTGCTCACCGGAGGCGGCATCCAGTTCAGTCCGGGCGGCATCGTCGGCGTCTGGGCCGAGGAGAACTCGCGTCCGAGCATCTTCGACGCGCTCCGCCGCCGCGAGGTGTTCGGTACGAGCGGCCCGCGCATGGCAGTGCGCTTCTTCGGCGGCTGGGATCTCCCCGCCGGCCTCTGTACCGCGCCCGAGATGATCGCCGACGCCTACGCCGCCGGAGTGCCGATGGGGAGCCTCCTCGATCCGCCTACTGCCGCAGCGCCGTCGTTCCTGATCGCGGCGACGCGCGACCCGGGCACGCAGGCGCGCCCCGGCACGCCCCTCCAGCGCCTGCAGGTCGTCAAGGGTTGGATCGATGACGCCGGATGGCACCAGGAGGTCTTCGACGTGGCCGGCGACGGCGACAACGGCGCGACCGTCGATACCGACACCTGCGTCGCCAGCGGTCCCGGTGACGACGATCTCTGCACGGTATGGACGGACCCGACCTTCGATGCGAGCCGCCGCGCCTTCTACTACGTGCGCGTGCTCGAGAATCCTACCTGCCGCTGGAGCACGGTCACGTGCAACGCTTTGCCGCCGGATGACCGCCCGCCCTCGTGCACCGACCCTACCGTCCCCAAGACCGTGCAGGAGCGGGCCTGGAGCTCCCCGATCTGGTACCGCCCGAGCGCGTGATCCGAGCGCATCACCGGCAGGCCAGGAGCGGTAGGGCGTGACGCGCCGGATACTACGGGAACCGCTCGTCCACTTCGCCTTGCTCGGAGCCGCGCTCTTCGCGCTCCATCGCGCCGTGGCGCCGCCGCCGCCGACGAGCACCATCGTCGTTTCGGCGGCGCTGCAGCGGGGCTTCCGGCAGGAGCACCTGCGCCGCCACGGCCGCCTGCCGACACCCGAAGAAGCGCAGGCGCTCGTCGACCGCTACGTCGACACCGAGGTGATGCTGCGCGAGGCGCTGGCGCTCGGCCTCGATCGCGGCGACATCATCGTGCGCCGGCGGTTGGTGCAGAAGATGGAGTTCCTGAACCAGGACATGACGCCGCCCGCGCCGCCGACCGACGCCGACCTCGCGTCCTTCCTGGCAGCTCGACCCGAGCGCTACCAGGTAGCGGCGCGGGCGACGATCGAGCACGTCTTCGTGAGCACGCGGCTCCACGCGGGCGATGCGGCGGCGATCGCCGAGGACCTCCAGGCGCGGATCGCCGCGGGCGACGACCCGGCGCGCCTCGGCGACCCGTTCCTGCGCGGGCGTGTGTTTCGCAACGCCACCGAAGAGGAGATCGCCGGCGTCTTCGGACCGGAGCTGGCGCAGCGGGTGCAGAGCGCTCCGGTCGGCGCCTGGGTCGGGCCGTATCGGTCGAGCTTCGGGCTGCACCTGCTGCGCGTCTCCGAGCGGGTCGGAGGACGGCCGCCGACGATCGAGGATGTCCGCCGAGAGCTCGAGCGCGACTGGGAGGAGGAGCGGCGGAGCGAAGCCGCGCGCGCCGCGCTGGCGGCGCTGCGGACCCGCTACGACGTCCGGATCGAGACGGCGCCGGTGGAGGAGCCGCCGCGCTCGTGAGGACGGAGACACGACTGGCGGCAGCGGCGATGGCGGTGCTGGCGCTCGTCGCCGGCGACGCGGCGGCGCATACGTTCGAGCCGGCGCTCCTGGATTTTCGCGAGCGCGAGAGCGGCACCTTCGATGTCGTCTGGCGGCCGCCCCGGAAGGAGTCGGGAGCGGTGCTGCCCGGCGCGCCGCCGCTGGTACCGCGCCTGCCCGCGGCGTGTCGTCCGGCCTCCGACCTCGGCGCCGGCGACGAGTGGACGGCGACGCGCGTCGCCTGCGGAACGGCACGGCTCCACGGCGAGACGATCGCGGTGCCGGGGATCGCCGGGGGCCGCGTCGATGCGATCGTGCGCATCTCCTGGAACGATGGCCAGGCGACGAGCGGCGTGCTCACCGATGCGAGCGAGGCCTTCGTCGTGCCCGAAGGTCCGCGCGGCATCCTGGAGCCCGGCGCGCCGCTGGCGGCGATCGCCGGCCGCTACCTGGAGCTCGGCATCGAGCACATTCTCGGTGGTACCGACCACGTATTGTTCGTGGTCGGCCTCTTCCTTCTCGTCGGCGCCACGCGGGCGCTCGTGGCGACGGTGAGCGCCTTCACGATCGCCCACAGCCTGACGCTCGCGGCGGCGGTGCTCGGTGTCGTGACGGTGCCGCCGCCGCCGGTCGAGGCGCTGATAGCGGCGAGCATCGTGCTGCTCGCCCGCGAGCTGCTGCGCGATGCCGGCGAGCCGGCGACGCTCACGCGCCGCTTTCCGTGGCTCATGGCCTTCGCCTTCGGCCTGCTCCACGGGCTCGGCTTCGCGGGAGCGCTGGCGGAGACCGGCGTGCCCGGCGACCAGATTCCGCTCGCCCTCGTCGCCTTCAATGTCGGGGTCGAGGTCGGCCAGCTCGCGATCGTGGGACTGTTGATCGGCGTCGCCGCGGCGGCTCCGCGGGCTCTCGCGGCCTGGCCCGGGCGGCGCTGGCTGCCCGCCTACGGGCTCGGCGCCGTGTCCTCGGCCTGGATGATCGAGCGCATCCTGCGGTTCTGGGCGACTTGATGCGTTGAAGAGATCGCCGGTCTCCGGCTAGAGTCGTGAGCCTTCGGCGCCGGAGCTCTTCCGGCCCGCTCGCCGGACGCCGCATCGACATGGTCGCAAGCGCAGAAGCACCCAGGCTCATTCTCATCCTCAGCTCGGAGCGCTCGGGCTCGACGCTGACCCGCGTCGTGCTCGGCGCCAACAGCCGGATCGTCTCGCCGCAGGAGATGTTCCTGATGCGCTATCCGGACTACCGCAGCTTCCGGGAGCAGAAGGGGGTCGCAGTCGAGAGTCTGACGGAGTTCTTCGACCTGATCGGGCAACCGCGGGATGCGGCGGCGATCGATGCCGCTTGCCGGGAGCGCGACACCCTCGACGTCTACCGCTGGCTCCTGGGGTTCCTGGAGCCGGGGCAGTTCCTGCTCGACAAGACGCCCGCCTACGCCAACGACGGCGATACGCTGCGGCGGTCGCAGCCGCTGCGGCCGTTCTACATCTGGCTCATCCGCCACCCGCTCGGGGTCATCGAATCGCACGTGCGGCTCAAGTTCCGCGAGCGCCACACCAGGGATCTGAAGGGTCTCGGCCGCCGGCTCCAGGACTTCGTGGTCGACCGGGTGGTGCGCACCGAGAACGGCATGCTGCGGGTAGCGCGCGGCCGCGAGGTGAAGTGGGTGCTGCAGCAGACGATCATCCGCGAGTTCCTGGCCGGCGTCGCCGAGGAGCAGAAGATCGTCATCAAGTTCGAGGACCTCGTCCGCGATCCCGAGCCCGCCGTGCAGCGGCTCTGCGCCGCTCTCGGCGTCGCCGTCGAGCCGGCGATGCTCGAGGCCTGCGGGGCGCGCAAGGTGATGAATACGAGCCTCGGCGACCCGAACTTCCACCTGCACGACCGCATCGAAGCGAAGACTGCCGACACCTGGCGCGCGGTGTTCGCGGAGGAGCAGCTCACCCTCGAGACCCGCCGCTTGATGGACGCGATCGGCGTCGTCCGCGACTAGTAGTAGCGCGGCGCCGGCGGCGGCGCCGTTGCTGCCGCTCAGACGTCCAGCAGCGTCCGGGTGTCGTGCCAGAGTACGAGTCCGACGCTCGCAGCCCATTCGGCTGCGAAGCTCAGGCGGGGAGTGCGCATGATCGGCACGATTGCGAGCGGCCCGAGCACGGCGGCTGCTAGGACGAGGATCCGGAGCGGCCGGTAGTACCGGGCGATCGCCGCGCTCTGACCCTCGCCGCAGGCGCGGCGGTAGCGATCGGTCTCGTCGATCGCGTGCTCGCAGCGCCAGCAATGCGTCGTCATCGCACGAGACGACCGCGGCGCGGACCCGGCAACGAGCCCGGATCGCGTCCCGGTGCCGCAAGCGTTGCGTTCTGCGGCGCTGGCGTCGAGTCGCACGTCTGCTACTCTGCGCGACCTCCATGGACGCAGCGGCGCGACGGGCGAGCGGTGGGTGGCGGAGCGGGTGGTGGCTGCGGACGCTGACTTGCTTCCTCGCGTTCGCCGCGGCCGCCTGCGGCAGGACGGCGCCGCCGCCGCCACCACCGCCGCCGGTCGCCGTCGCCCACCCGCTCGTGCAGGCGGTGGTCGAGTGGGACGAGTATACCGCGCGCCTCGCGGCAGTGAGCGCGGTCGAGGTCCGGCCGCGCGTCAGCGGCTATCTGCAATCGGTTCACTTCGTCGACGGCGCCATCGTGGCCGCCGGCGACCTGCTCTTCGTGATCGACCCTCGTCCCTACGAGGCCGTGCTCAATCGGGCGCGCGCCGACCTGGCGCTCGCCGAGGCGCGCCTCGATCTGGCGCGCAAGGATCTGGTGCGGGCGGAGTTCCTCGTCAAGTCCCGCGCCATCTCTCAGGAGGAGGTGGACACGCGTGCCGCCACGGTGCGGCAGGCGGAGGCGGCGGTCGGAGGGGCGCGGGCGGCGGTCGACGCTGCCGCACTCGACGTCGAGTTCACGCACGTGACGGCGCCGATAGGCGGGCGCGCCAGCCGGCACCTGGTCACCGAGGGCAACCTCGTCGTCGGCGGCGGCACCAGCAACGCGACGCTCCTCACCTCGATCGTCTCGATCGACCCCATCTGGGCATACTTCGAGATCGATGAGCAGGCGTACCTGCGCTACGCGCGTTTGAACCTGGCGGGAGAGCGGCCGAGCTCGCGCGAAGTACAGTATCCGGTGCAGGTGGCGCTCGCCGACGAGCCCGACTTCCCGCACGCCGGCGCGATGGACTTCATCGACAATCAGTTCGATCCCGAGACGGGGACGATGCAGGGGCGCGCCGTGCTGCCGAATCCGGATCAGCTCTTCAGTCCCGGGCAGTTCGTGCGGCTGCGCCTGGCGGGGAGCGGCCGCCACGACGCGGTGCTGATCCCGGACGAGGCCGTCGGTACGGACCAGGCGCAGCGCTTCGTCTGGGTCGTGGACGGGGAAAACCGGGTGCACTACCGCGCCGTCGAGCTCGGACCGCTGTACGAGGGCAAGCGCATCGTCCGCTCCGGCCTCACGGCGGCGGATCGCCTCGTCGTCTCCGGACTGCAGCGCGTGCGCCCGAACATCGTCGTGGCGCCGATGGAGGAGGCGCTGACAGCGGCCACCGACGCCGCGCCGCCGCCGTCGCCGCTGCCGAGTGCGACGCCGGCCAGCTGAGCAGCCACCGTGAGCCTGCCGCACTTCTTCATCGACCGCCCCATCTTCGCCGCGGTGCTCTCGATCGTCACGATTCTGCTCGGGGCACTCGCGTATCGGGCGCTGCCCATGGCGCAGTATCCCGAAGTCGTGCCGCCGACGATCGTGGTGCGGGCGGCGTATCCCGGCGCGCCGCCGGAGGTGATCGCCGACACGGTCGCGGCGCCGATCGAGCAGGAGGTGAACGGCGTCGAGGACATGCTCTACATGTCTTCGCAGTGCACCACCGACGGGCGGATGGCGCTGACGATCACCTTCAAGCTCGGCACCGATCTCGACAAGGCACAGGTGCTCGTCCAGAACCGCGTCGCCATCGCCGAACCGCGCCTGCCCGAGGACGTGCGGCGGATCGGCGTCACCACGGTGAAGAGCTCTCCGGATCTCCTCATGGTCGTGCACCTGCTCTCGAAGGACCAGCGCTACGACCAGCTCTACATCGGCAACTACGCGCTCATCCAGGTGCGCGACGTGCTGTCGCGCATCGACGGCGTCGGCGACGTGACCCTCGGCGGACTGCGCGAGTACAGCATGCGCGTCTGGCTCGATCCGGATCGGCTGGCGAGCCGCAACGTGACGACCGGCGACGTCGTCGCTGCGCTCCGCGAGCAGAACGTGCAGGTGGCCTCGGGGATGATCGGACAACCCCCGGCAGTCCCGGGAACGGCCTTCCAGTTGCCGATCAAGACCTTGGGGCGGCTGTTCGACGCCGAGCAGTTCGGAGAGATCGTCATCAAGACCGGGGTCGATGGGCGCGTCATCCGCATCCGCGACGTGGCGCGCGTCGAGCTCGGAGCCCGCGACTATTCCGTCAACAGCTACCTCGACGGCGAGCCTGCCGTAGCGATGTTGATCAGCCAACGGCCCGGATCCAATGCGCTGGCGACCTCGGACGCCGTCGAGCGCACGATGGAGGAGCTCTCGGCGAGCTTCCCCGAGGGCATCGAATACCGCATCGTCTACAACCCGACGGTCTTCGTCCGCGAGTCCATCGACGCGGTGATCCACACGCTCTACGAGGCGATCGTCCTCGTCGTCATCGTGGTGCTGGTCTTCTTGCAGAGCTGGCGCGCGAGCCTGATCCCGCTCCTCGCCATTCCGGTCTCGATCGTCGGCACCTTCGCGGCGATGGCGGCGCTCGGCTTCGCGCTCAACATGCTGTCGCTATTCGGCCTGGTGCTGGCGATCGGCATCGTCGTCGACGACGCGATCGTCGTCGTCGAGAACGTCGAGCGGCATCTGCGCGCCGGCCTGGCGCCGCGCGAGGCGACGTTCAAGGCGATGGAGGAGGTGACGTCGGCGGTCATCGCCATCGCCTTCGGTCTCTGCGCGGTGTTCGTGCCGACCGCCTTCCTCGGCGGCATCACCGGGCAGTTCTACCGGCAATTCGCGCTCACGATCGCGGCGGCGACGCTGCTCTCGGCGTTCAACTCGCTGACGCTATCGCCGGCGCTGTGCGCGCTCCTGTTGAAGCCGCACGGCGCGCCCCAGGACTTTCTCGAGGTCGTGACCGCGCGCGTGTTCGGGCGCTTCTTCGCCTGGTTCAATCGCGCCTTCGAGCGGATGACCGGGCGCTATGCGACCTCGCTCGGATGGGTGCTGCGGCGTCCGAGCCTCGGGCTCGTGCTCTACGCCGCCCTCCTGGCGGTGGCCGGATTCCAGCTCCGCCACATTCCGACCGGCTTCATCCCGCCGCAGGACAAGGGCTACCTGATCGCCGCCATCCAGCTGCCCGACGGCGCCTCCCTCGAGCGCACCGATGCGGTGGTCCGCAAGGCGACGCAGCTCATCCTCGAGTCGCCGCACGTCGCGCACGCGGTCGGGCTCGCGGGCTTCTCGGGCGCGACGCGCTCCAACAGCTCGAACGTCGGCGCCTTCTTCATCAATGCGAAACCTTTCGACGAGCGCCTGCACGGACCTTCGGCCGACGAGATCCAGCGCGATATGCAGCACCGCCTCGAGGCGATCGACGAGGCGCAGGTCTTCGTGCTGCCGCCGCCCCCGGTGCCCGGCCTGGGCTTCGTCGGCGGCTTCAAGGTGCTGGTGCAGGACCGCGCCGGTCACGGGCTGCGGGCCCTGCAGGCCGCCACCGATCAACTGGTCGAGCAGACCTATCAGGATCCCGACGTCAGCCACGTGTTCACTACCTTCCGCGCCTCGACCCCGCAGCTCTACGCCAACGTCGATCGCATCAAGGCGCAAAAGCTCGGCGTGCCGCTCAAGAACGTCTTCGACACGCTGCAGGTGTACCTCGGGTCGCTGTACGTGAACGACCTGAACCTGTTCGGCCGCACCTTCCAGGTGTGGGCCCAGGCCGAGGCGAAGTTCCGCTCCGAGGCGCGGGACATCGAGCGCCTGCAGACCCGCAACGTCGACGGTGCGATGGTGCCGCTCGGGTCGGTGCTCGGAGTCGAGCAGCAGAGCGGTCCCGATCGCGTCGTCCGCTACAACATGTACCCGGCCGCGGAGGTGCAGGGCGACATGGCGCCCGGCGGCAGCCTCGGCTCCGCGATGGCGGCGATCCAGCGGCTCGCCGGACAGCTGCCGCTCGGCTTCGGCATCGCCTGGACCGACATCGCCTACCAGGCGCAGCTCGTCGGCAACAGCGCGCTCTTCATTTTCCCGCTCTGCGTCCTCTTCGTGTTCCTCGTGCATTCCGCGGAGTACGAGAGCTGGTCGCTGCCGCTCGCGATCATCCTGATCGCGCCGATGAGCCTGCCGTTCGCGCTCCTCGGGATCTGGCTGCGGGGCATGGACAACAACCTCATCACCCAGATCGGGCTCGTGGTGCTGATCGGGCTGGCTGCGAAGAACGCGGTCCTGATCGTCGAGTTCGCCAAGCAGCAGGAGGACGGGGGCAAGGACCGCTTCGCCGCCGCCATCACGGCGGCGCGCCTGCGCTTGCGGCCGATCCTGATGACCTCGTTTGCCTTCATCCTCGGGGTGGTGCCGCTGGCGCGCGCCACCGGCGCCGGCGCCGAGATGCGGCGCGTCCTCGGCACGGCGGTCTTCAGCGGGATGCTCGGGGTGACCGCGCTCGGGCTCTTTCTCACGCCGATCTTCTACGTGCTGATCCGTGGCGCGGTGACCCGCAGGCGCGGCGTCCTAGGTTCGGCGGCGGTGGTTCTGGCGCTTGTCGGTGCCGGGGCTGCGTTCTCCGGTTGCATGGTCGCGGGGCGGGACTACGAGCCGCCGGCGCTGCGCGTGCCGGAGCGGTTCCGCGGCGCCGGCGGCGCTGCCGAGGCGACGCTCGACGCCCGCGACGCGGTCGAGGTCGCCTGGTGGAAAGGCTTCGGCGACCCGGAGCTGACCTCGCTCGTCGAGCGGGCGGCCCGGCGCAACCGCGATCTCGCGATCGCCACTGCGGCGGTGCGCGAGGCGCGAGCCCTGCGCTTCGAGAGCATGCTCGATCTGGCGCCGACCGTGACCAGCAACGCCGGCTTCGTCGAGGCGCGCATCAGCCGCGACAGCATTCGCGGCAGCGGCGCCTTCGCGGCGATCGAGCGCGAGCGGGGGCTCTACGATGCCGGCTTCGATGCCGGCTGGGAGCTCGACCTCTTCGGCCGGGTGCGGCGGTCGATCGAGGCGCGGACGGCGGATGTGGCAGCGGCGGAGGGACGGCTGCGGGACGTGTTGGTGAGCGTCCAGGCGGAGGTGGCGCGCGCCTACCTCGAGCTCCGCGGAGCCCAGCTACGGCTCGATGTCGCCGAGCGCAACGCGGCGAACCAGGCGTCGACCTACGAGCTCACCAAGGTGCTCCTCGAGGGCGGGCGCGGCACCGAGCTCGACACGGCGCGCGCCGAGGCGCAACTGACGGCGACGCGCGCCATGATCCCCCGGGTCCGCCTCGTCTCCGAGCGCGCCCGGCACCGACTCGGCGTGCTGCTCGGCGTGGCGCCGACGGCGCTCGAGGAGGAGCTGGCGGCGCGCGAGCCGCTGCCGCGCCTGCCCGAGCTGGCCGCCGTCGGCTCGCCGAGCGAGCTCCTGCGCCGCCGACCGGACATCATGACCGCCGAGCACGAGCTCATGGCCGCGACCGCGCGCCGCGGCGTCGCGGTCGCCGATCTCTTCCCGCGCGTCACCTTCTCCGGGTCGGTGGCGCTGCAGGCGCAGAGCCTCGCCGGACTCGGCGGGGCCGGCAGCGATACCTTCAATTTCGGCCCGCGCATCTTCTGGGCGGCCTTCGATCTCGGGCGGGTGCGGGCGCGGATCGTCGCTGCCGACGCCCGCAGCGAAGCGGCTCTCGCACGCTACGAACGTACGGTGCTCGGCGCCCTCGAAGAGACCGAGAACGCCCTGGTGCAGCTGGCGCGCGAGCGCCAGCGCCGCGACGAGCTCCGCGTCTCGGCCGCGGCCAGCGAGCGCGCCACGGTGCGCGCGCGCGAGCGCTATCAGTACGGCGTCGCCAACTTCCTCGAGGTCCTCGACGCCGAGCGCCGACTGCTGGAGGTGCAGAACGACCTGGCCGACAGCGAGACGGAGACCGCGACGTCGCTCGTGGCGGTCTACAAGGCGCTCGGCGGCGGCTGGCAGGTGCCGGAGCCGGAGGCGCCGCCGGGCTGAGGCGCGGGCCGATTTCACGGCTGCGGCGCCTTACCGGGAGCCGCTTGGGTCGGGTGCCGGACGCAGGTCGCCGCACCGCTGCGTGCCGACTTTGGGGGTATGGAGGCTCGGCACGACTCCATGCCCGCGGCGGCTTGCCGGGACTGCTTGGGTCCGCCGCCCGCAGCAGTTCGCCTCACTCGCGCCGGATGACCGAGAGGTATGGAGGCTGGGTCAGGGTCGCCAGCGCGATGCGGCCGGCGATCAGGTCGCGCAATTCGTGTCCGACGAGCTCGGCGCGCCACCCGTGCGCGAGCGGATGTTCGTCGCCGGCGTCGGTCAGCACGAGCTCGACGTAGCGTTCGAGGTCGGTGCGCGTAGCTACCAGCTCCGCGGCGATGTCGGCGGCGTCGCAGCGCGCTCGCAAGAGGACGGCCGCTAGCTCCGAGGCGGCGGCGACGCGACCTGCGAGGGCTCGGGGCACGTCGCGAGGCGGCTCGATGGGCTCGGCGGCGAGACCGGCGGCGATGGCGCCCAGCAGCCGCTCGCGCGCGGCGCGCGAAAGGCCGCCCGCGCCGCGGACGCGGCCTATGGCATCGGCGTCGCGAGGGCTAGTGCGGGCGATCTCGATCAGCGTCGGATCCTTGAGGATCCAGCCGACGGGGAGATCGGCTGCCTGCGCTTCCGCCTCGCGCCAGGCGGCGACCTCGCGCAGGAGGGCGAGCTGTCGTCCCGAGAGGCGGCCGCGGCGCGAGAGCTTCAGGTACGCCTGGCGCGGGTCGGTGGCGCGTACGCTGGAGTCGTAGCGGCGCGCCAGCTCGGCAGCCACCCAGGCGCTGCGGCCGCGCGCGGCGACCTCGTGCGCCAGCTTCGCGACGATTGCGTGCAGGTGGCGGACGTCGTCGGCCGCGTAGGCGATCTGCGTCGGCGACAGGGGGCGCTTCACCCAGTTGCTGAAGGTCTCGTCGTGCGCGAGGCGAATGCCGAGCACGCGCTCGGTGAGACGGTCGTAGGCGAGCGAGGTGCCGAGGCCGACGAAGCCCGCGACCAGCTGGACGTCGAAGATGCGCGTCGGTCGGACGCCGAAGCGGCGCGCGAAGAGGATGAGGTCGGCAGCCGGGGCGTGCATCAGGATCTCGACCTCGGGATCGGCGACCAGGTCGGCGATCGGGGCGACGTCGACTCCGGCGATCGGGTCGATGATGGCCACGCGGTGGGCGGTCGCTACTTGTACGAGGCACGGGACGGGAGCATAGGTGCGCTCCCACAGGAACTCGGTGTCGAGCCCGATGCGCCCGGCGACCCGGGCTTCGTCCGCGAGGCGCGCCACGTCGGCGGCGGTAGTCAGGTGCTCGATCGGAATGACTGGCTCGGACATGGGGAGCTTGTAGCAGAATCGGTCGTGAGGGGCGCTCCCTGCGGCGCCGCGCCTCGCGGCCTGCTAGAAGGAGCGCATGACCATAGCGAGCATCGATCCTGCGACCGGCCGCCTGCTGCGGACCTTCGCGCCGCTCCCTGAGGCCGAGGTCGCGGCGCGGTTGGAGCTGGCGGCGACGGCGTACGCTCGCCATCGCCGTACGAGCTTCGCCGAGCGCGCCGCGCGCCTGTACCGGGTTGCGGACTTCCTCGATGCCGAGCGCGAGCGTTTGGCTCGGATCGCGGTGCGGGAAATGGGGAAGCCGATCGGCGCCGCCCGCGCCGAGGTCGAGAAGTGCGCCGGCGGCTGCCGCTGGTACGCGGAGCACGCGGCCGCTCTGCTGGCCGACGAGCCGATCGTCGGCGCCCGCCTCCCGAGCACGATCGTCTACCTGCCGCTCGGACCGGTGCTCGCCGTGATGCCGTGGAATTTCCCCTTCTGGCAGGTCGTGCGCTTTGCGGCTCCGGCGCTCATGGCGGGTAACGTCGCCCTCCTGAAGCACGCGTCGAACGTGCCGCAGTGCGCGCTGGCGTTGGAAGACCTGTTTCTGCGGGCGGGCTTCGAGGCCGGCGTTTTCCAGGTGCTGCTGATCGGCGGCGCTGCGGCCGCCGCGGTGGTGGCAGATCCTCGGGTCGCGGCCGTGACGCTCACCGGCAGCGAGGGTGCGGGCGCCGCTATTGCGGCCGCCGCCGGCCGGCACCTGAAGAAGTGCGTGCTCGAGCTCGGCGGCAGTGATCCGTTCATCGTCATGCCGAGCGCCGACGTGGCGGCCGCAGCGGCGACGGGCGTCACGGCGCGGGCGCTCAACAACGGGCAATCGTGCATCAATGCGAAGCGCTTCCTCGTCCACGACGCGGTCTACGATCGGTTCGTGACCCTGCTCGTCGACGGCCTATCGCGGCTTCGCGTCGGCGACCCTGCCGCAGAGGATACCGAGCTCGGACCGCTGGCGACCGAGGCCGCCCGCAGCGAGTTGGAGCGTCAGGTCGAGGCGTCGGTGGTTGCCGGCGCTCGGGTACTGCTCGGCGGCCGCTCGCGCCCCGGCGACGGCTGGTTCTACGAGGCGACGGTGCTGGCGGACATTCCGCCGCAGGCGCCGGTGGCGCACGAGGAGGTCTTCGGACCGGTGGCGCTCGTGTGGCGCGTGCACGACCTCGACGAGGCGATCGCAGTTGCCAACGCCACGCCGTTCGGGCTCGGCTCGAGCGTGTGGACCGCTGATCCGGTCGAGCGCGAGCGCTGCATCCGCGAGATCGAAGCCGGCATGACGTTCGTGAACGGCATGGTGGCGTCCGATCCGCGGCTGCCCTTCGGGGGCGTGAAGCGGTCCGGGTTCGGCCGCGAGCTCGGAGCGCTCGGCATCCGCGAGTTCACCAACGTGAAGACGATCGTCGAGAGCGACAACGACGCGCTCTGCGCTCCGGGCAGCGAGAGCGGGGACGCGTCGCGCCGGCGCGCTACCTGAGGGGAGTGGCCGCGATCTCCTCCAGATCTGGCACTGCGGCTGTAGCCGCGTTCCGACCGGCCATTCTCATCCCGGCCTACGATTGTGCCGGCACCGTCGGCGCGGTCGTGAGCGGCGCCCGCGCCCACGGGCTCCCGGTTCTCGTCATCGACGACGGCTCCCGCGACGATACGGACGCGGTCGCACGCGCCGCCGGCGCGGACGTCGTCCGGCATCCGCGCAATCGCGGCAAAGGGGCGGCGCTGGTGACCGGCATGCGCACCCTCGACGAGCGCGGCTTCACGCACGCGCTCACCATGGACGGCGACGGCCAGCACTTGTCGCGCGAGGTCCCAACGCTTCTCGCGGCGGGGTCGAGCGAGCCGGCGGCGATAGTGATCGGGGTCAGACGGCGCGGCGGCCAGGAAGTGGCGGGCATCAATCTCTTCGGCAATCGCTTCGCGAATCTGTGCGTCCGCAGCGCCGCCGGAGTGCCGCTGCCCGATACCCAGTCGGGGTTCCGGGTGTATCCGCTCGCGACGATGCTGCGTTTGCCAAAGCAAGGCGAACATTTCGAGTACGAGTCGACGTCGATCATCTACGCGGCGAGGGCGCGCGTACCGATCCGCTCGATCACGGTCGACGTCTACTACCCGCCGATCGCCGAACGTCGCAGCCACTACCGCAAGGTCGTGGATACACTCCGCATCATCCGCGCGGTCGCACCTCTATTGGTGCGACGATGAGGCAGCGAATAGCTACTTTTGCGGCGGCCGCCGCAAGCGGGGCGCCCGCAATCCGGCGTCCACACGGGCGGCCGCCGTGGCATTCGTCTTGCTCCCCGCCCGAGCCGGAGGGCATGCACTCGTGGACAAACTCGCACCCGTCATTCGCGACTTGAGAAGTCGCCTCGGTCTTACGCAGGAAGAATTCGCACACGCGCTCGGGATCACGGTGAGCACCGTGAATCGCTGGGAGAAGGGACACTCGATCCCGAGCAAGCTCGCCCGCGCATCGCTGGCGCGATTCGCGGGACGGCGCGGCGTCGCCGTCGAGAGCCTCCTCGAAGAGCAGGCGGTCCCAGGCATCCCACCCCGGCCGAGCGCGGTCAACTGAGCATCGTCATCCGTGGCGGGTGTTCCCCTGGCGGTATGCGGATACGGTCGTCACGCGGCGATGGCACTCCAACGCTAGCGATGCCTGCGCAGTAGGCGGCGTCACGCCGCGACGGCGCTCCAGCGCTCTTTGAGCAGGCTGCGGGCGATGCTCAGACGCTGGATCTCCGAGGTGCCTTCGACGATGGTGAGCACCCGGCTCTGGCGGTAGATGCGCTCGATCCCGCTCTCCCGCAGGCAGCCGGCGCCGCCGTGAACCTGAATGGCCTCATAGGCGGCGCGGTTGACCATCTCGCTACAGCCGGCTTCGACCGGCAAGTCGGCGGCGTACAGTCCGAGCGCTCTTGCGCGCAGGCGCACGTGGCGGCGGAGATCGTCGGGTGGCGCGCGGTCAGGATCCAGTTATTCCCGCTGCTGCAAGAATAGCGGCGAGCGTCAAGCGGTTTTTCGGTTGCTTGGGCTATGCGCTCTGGCATGGTGCAGCGGATACCTCGAAGGAGTTCCCGCGCTATGAAGTGTTCCCCCCGAGTTCTCGTCATATCCGTGGCAACGCTCGGCGCCGTACTGCTCGGTGCCGCTTCCGCCGGGGCACAGCAGGTCACGGTCAACCGGTGTGCGGCGGCCAAGATGCGGTGCGTGATCGGCTATACCCACGTCTGCGGCGTGCAGGGCGTGCTCGGCCTGTTCAAGTGTCATCAGAACGCGACCCAGCGCGGCCGCTTCGCCGACCAGGTGTGCGTGAACCGGACCGTCGACAAGATCACCGAGTGCTTCGCCGACGCGGAGCGGCGCGGCGTCTGCCGCACGGTGGACGACGTCACCGCGATCCAGGCGCAGATCGAAGCGTTCGTTATCGAAACGGTGCAGGACATCACCCCGGGCTTCCCGTACCCGCTCCTCAATAGCTGCGCGGCGAACAAGCAGAAGGCGCTCGCCGAGCTGACGGCCGAAAAGCTCGGATGCTTCGAGGACGCGATGCGGCGCGAGCCCGGCATGGTCGTCGCCTCCTGCCTGGCGCGACCGGCGGCGCAGTACGCCTACCTCTGGGATCGCATCGAGGGCAACGGTGGCTGCCTCACCCTCGGCGACGGTGCAGCCGTAGCGGACAAGGCTGACTCGTTCGTCGCCGCGGTCGTGACCGCACTCGATCCGCAATAGCTCCGGACAGGCGCGAACCGCCCGTAGAGAGCGACGTCACCGGTGCCGTACCCGGCTGCGGCGCCGTCCCGCTCGCGTGCGCAACCGCCGATGATGGCGTCGATTTTGCTGGACCTGACGCCCGAGCCCGAGTAATCTCGCCGCCGCCATCAGCGCTGCCGTAGCGCCGATGAGACCCGCCCCGAGGACCATTCATGCTCGATCGTCACTTGAAGATCTGGTGCGCTGCCGTGTTCGCGATTTGCAGCGCCACTCCCGCGGTCGCCATGGACGTACAGTCCGGGATCGGCTTCGTCGCCGTTACCGGGCAAGCCGAAGGCACCGAGCTCGTGCTGGAGAACGCGCAACACCAGGACGTCGCGAGCGGGTTCGTCGACCGCTTCGGGAGCCTCATCTTCCGCGAGCTGGCGCAGGGTGCCGCGTACGCCGTGCGCGAACCCGGAGGGGCAACGACGCCGGTGACGACGTTGCGCTTCGCAGACCACCCGCCGCAGTCGTTCTATCAGGCGCAGACGCTCGTCGAGGGGCTCAACTACGTGCAGATGCGCGACGGGACCCTGCTAGCGGCCATGGTGCGCGCGCCTCTCGGCAGCTCGTTCGCACCCGGGAGGCGATTTCCTACGGTCGTCGAGTACTCCGGCTACGCCGTAGCCGATCCCGACAATCCGCAGCCCTCGACCCTACTCGCCCAGGCTCTCGGTTACGCGACCGTCGCCGTCAACATGCGCGGCTCGGGATGTTCGGGCGGAGTCATCGACCTCTTCGATCTCCCGACCACTGCCGACGGCTACGACATCGTCGAGATCGCCGGCAATCAGCCGTGGGTGCTCGGCGGCGGCGTCGGGATGGTCGGCATCTCGTTTCCGGGTATCAGCCAGATGTTCGTGGCCGGCGCACAACCGCCGCATCTCGCGGCCGTAGCGCCGTTCTCGATCATCGGCGACATCTACCGCGCCCCGGGCTTTCCCGGCGGTATCTTCAACAACGGGTTCGCCGAGACCTGGCTCCGGGAGCGCGCCGACGATGCGCGGCCGGCGCCGGAAGGCGGCCAGTCGTGGGCCATCGCGCGGGTGAATGCCGGCGACGCCACCTGCCTCGACAATCAGAAGCTCCGCCTGCAGACGCAGGATCCGGTCGCGTTCACCCGTGACCATCCGTACTACGTCCCATCCCTGATGGACGCGCGCTCGGCGAGCACGTGGGCGCCGCAGATCCAGGTGCCGGTCTTCATCGCCGGCGCTTGGCAGGACGAGCAGACTGGCAGCGGCTTCGCGACCTTGTTGAAGAGTCTGCCGAAGCGCCGCGACGTCCGCATCATGGTCGGCAACGGCGTGCACTCGAGCCCCCTCGAGCCCGAGGGCTTGTGGAACTGGATCGCGTTTCTCGATCTCTATGTAGGAAAGAAGCAGCCGAAGATCGATCGACTGGCTCCGTTCGCGAGCGCGGTCTACGAGCTGATCCTCGGACCCGGGGCACCGACGCCGCCGCTGCCGCCGAATCGCTTCGCCGCCGCCAACGGCTATGCCGACGCCAAGCGGATGTTCGAGTCGGAGCCGCGGGTGCGCGTGCTGATGGAGAACGGCGCCGGCTCTCCGACGCCGGGTCTGCCGGCGCCGCGCTTCGAGCTCGGCTTCGCGAAGTGGCCGCCGCCCGGCGCCCGTCCGACCGCGTGGTATTTCGGTCCCGGGGGAGTGCTCTCCAAGCAGCGAGCGGTCGTCGACGGCTTCGATAGCTACAACCCGGATCCGGATGCTCGGCCGATGCAGACGATTGCGGGACAGGGCCAGTACGAGTCGTGGGAGATCATGCCGGCCTACGACTGGGAACCGCTCGTCCCCGGGACGGCGGTCGCGTACGCGACCGCGCCGCTCGAGCGCGACGTCACCATCGTCGGCGAAGGCGCCGTCGACCTGTTCCTCCGTTCGAGCGCCTCCGACACCGACATCCAGGTGACCTTGAGCGAGGTCCGCTCCGACGGTCTCGAAGCCTACGTGCAAAGCGGGTGGCTGCGGGCGAGCCAGCGTAAGCTGGCGCGCAAGGGCAACACCCGCACCGAGGTCCGGCAAACGCACCTCGAAGCCGACGTCGAGCCGCTGCCTCCGGGGCAGTTCGTGCCGATGCGGGTGGGGATCTTCGCGGTCGCCCATACCTTCCGCGCCGGGTCGCGCATCCGCCTGAGCCTCGAGGCGCCGGGCGGCGATCGGACGCGTTGGGCGTTCGATACGTTCGACACCAACGGCATGGTCACGAACGACGTCAGCTATGCGCGCGGGTTCGCATCGCGCGTCGTGCTGCCGGTCGTCCGCCGCGCGCAGGCGCCCGCGGGTCTTCCTCCCTGTCCGGGGCTGCGCGGCCAGCCCTGTCGCCTCTACGAGTCGGCGGGCAACGGCGGCTGATCTCCGGCGGCTCGGATCCGGGCGAGTGCCTGTCGCACCCGCTCGACCGGGGACGCGAGATCGTACGCTGCTACCAGCGCGGCCAGCGCCTCGGGGTCGGCAGGAGCGGCCGGGAGCACGAGCGGCATCGCTGCGAGCGGCACGTCCGTGACCGGCGGGACGACGCGCGCCGCGACGGCGAGATATTCGCGGCCGGCGTCGAGCTTCCGTGCCACCGCGGGCGACAGGTCGCCCGCCGCGAGGATCGCCGCCAGCGAGCCGTAGCGCGCGAGCAGCCGTGCGGCTGTCTTTGCACCGATGCCGCGCACGCCCGGAAGACCGTCCGACGGATCGCCGCGCAGGAGCGCGAAATCGCCGTACGCGCGTCCGGGGATGCCGTAGCGGCGGGCAACCTCCGCCTCGTCGACGACCGCGAGCTTGGAGACGCCGGTGCGGGGATACAGGACGAAGCGATCCGGGTCGCGGACGAGGGCGAAGAGGTCGCGATCCCCCGAGACGATGGCGACCGCTCCGCGGCAGTGCTCGGCTAGGGTGGCGATGACGTCGTCGGCTTCGAATCCTGCGGCGCCGATGACGGCGAAGCCGAGCCCGCGCAGAACCGCGCGGCCGGCGGCTTCCTGGGGTGCCACGGGATCCTCGACAGCGTCCTCGGTCGCATCCCGATGCGCCTTGTACGAAGGTAGCGCTGCGACCCGGAAAGCCGGACGCCAGTCGTCGTCGACCGCGATCGCCAGGGCCCGAGGCCGGTGGTCGAGCAGCAGGCGCGCCAGCATGTTCAGGAAGCCGTAGACGGCGTGCATGGCGAGCGTCTCGGGCATGGAGTGGAAGGCCCGATGGAGGAGGCTCGAGTAGTCGATCAGCAGCGTCGGCGCGGCCACGTCGTCAGCGTCATAGGCCAGTCCGTCGGCGCCGGCGAGAGTCGGGGCCGGTTTACTGCAGTACGCTCGCGACCCCGACCGTCGCCTTCGTGCCGTCGGCCTTCTCGCACCAGACGTCGACGTGGACGCGGCGCTTCGCGCCCTCGGGAATCTCTTCGCGCACTTTGCCGCGGACGGTCACCGTGTCGTCGGCCCAGATGACGTTGACGAGGCGGACGTCGAGCGTGCCGCCCATCTGCCACGGTAGTCCGAAGGCTGCGGTCATCAGCTCGGAGACGAGGCAGATCGACCACATGCCCTGGACGACGACGTCCGGGAAGCCGAGCATCCGCGCCGCCTCGCGATCGGTGTGGTAGTTCTTCTCGGGCCCTGAGAACGCGGCGCACATGGCGAGCGTGATACTGCGGGTAAGCGGCGCGAGTGCGGCGCCGCAGCCGTCGCCGACCGGGAACTGGCGCTCGGGGCGCTTCTCGCGCTCGCGGTCGACGACGAGCCCGCGGCGTTCGTCGTCGATGAGGAAGCTCTGGTGGGTGCGGCTGCGCTGCAGCCAGCGGCCCTCGTCGTCGGTCAAGAGGACTTCGTTGACGACGTATTCACGGTTGCGCTTCGTATAGCGCTCGACGACCGTGGAGCGCGTGCGCACCGCGGCGCCGCAGCGCAGGGGGGCGAAGAGCTGCCATTCCTGGCGCGCGTGCAGGTTGCCGAAGATGTTCGGCAGGTACCAGGCGAGACTGCGGTACACCTCGGAATGGAAGAGGAGGGCCGGAGCCGCGACCGCTCCCGAGGCGAGGACGAGGCGCGGCGTCGGAGCGCCGATGCCGGCCTCGTAGCCGGCGACGTCGGCGTCGGTGATCACCGTGGCGCGTCCGCCGAGGTCGCGGCCGACGTAGACTTCGTGGCGCGGGAAGAATCCGCTGATCGCTTCGTCCATCGCTACGCTCCTGACTTGGCTTCGCGGTCCGGTATTTGCCGCCTCCGGGAGGTTGCGCCGTCTCCCGAGTCGCGCCGCAGGGCGACGGCGGCCTCGACCACCACCGCGGCTGCGAGGCCCAAGAGCACGACGGCGACGATGCCGTTGGCGAGTTGCATCGGGTTCAGCGCGCCGGCGGGATCGCGGGCGGCGCCGAAACCGCTCCAGGCTTGGAGGGTGAGCGCCCACACCGTGATCGCCAGCACGAAGAGCATGGGTAGGCAAGTGAACCACACCGGCTTTCCGAGGCGCTTGCGCCAGACCGTGATGCCGAGGAGGGTGAGCGCCGCGAGTAGCTGGTTCGAGGTGCCGAAGAGGGTCCAGAAGGCCATGTAGGTCGGGGGTCGGCCGGGCACCGGGGCGTCGGCACTGGCGATGAAGAGGAGCGGGGCACCGATCGTCGCCAGGGTCGCGACGACCGCGCCCGAGCGCGTGCGCCAGGCGAGGAGCTCCTGGATGATGTAGCGCCCGAGGCGAGTGGCGACGTCGAGGGTGTCGAAGACGAAGGTGGAGAACGCCATCGAGCCGAAGACCGTCGCGAAGACGAGGTGTTCCTTGCCGAGCACCACCGTTGCGAACTGCCCGATGCCGCGGCCGTAGGTGGCGCCCGCCGAGATCTTCGGTCCGCCCGGGGCGACGATCATGATGGTGACGAGCGCGATCAGGGCCACGAAGGCTTCGAGCAGCATGGCGCCGTAGCCGACCGGGCGGCAGTCGCTCTCCTTGGCGATCTGCTTCGACGTCGTGCCGCCGCAGACGAGGCCGTGAAAGCCGCTGCAGGCGCCGCATGCGATGGTCACGAAGAGGAACGGGAAGAGCCGGCCGGTGTCGCCGCCGGCGGCGAAGCCCTTGAACGGCGGCTGCTGGATGGTCGCGTCGCCGAGGAAGATGCCGATGGTGCCGATTGCGAGCACCAGGTAGAGCACGAAGCCGCCGAGGTAGCCGCGTGGCTGCAACAGCAGCGACACGGGCAGCAGCGAGGCTACGATGCAGTAGCCGAGCAGGATCAAACCCCAGGTCTTCTGCGGATTGGCGCCGGCGAGCGCGAGCAGATCGGCGTGCCGGGTCCCGAGCCAGACCACGGCCAGCGTCGCCGGAACGAAGATCGCGGTGAGCAGCGCCAGCGGCGGATTCCACCAGCGCTGCGCTAGGCCCATGGCGACGCTCAGCAGCAGGTAGGCGGTGCTGGCGAAGGCGACCGCTCCGCCGGCGTTGAAGCCCAACGCGGCGCCGTCGAGCTCTTCGATGCGGCCGAGGAAGGTCCCGGCGGTGACGTCGGTGAAGGCTACGATCACGTACACGAGCGCCAGCCAGATGAAGAGCATGACGCTCATCCAGGCCCGCCGGCTCAGATTTTCGCGGATGATCTCCGCGACCGACGACGCCCGGTGGCGCACGCTCGCCACGAGAGCGCTGAAATCGTGCACGGCACCGATGAAGACGACGCCGCCGAGGATCCAGAGGAGGCACGGGAGCCAGCCGAACTGCTCGCAGGCGACGATCGGGCCGACGATCGGCCCCGCTGCTGCGATGGCGCTGAAGTGCTGCGGCATCAAGTAGATCGGCGCGGTCGGCACGTAGTCGATGCCGTCTGCGAGGGCGACCGCGGGCGTCCGCACGCGGTCGTCGAGGGCGTACTGCGAGGCGACGAAGCGTCCGTAGACGAGGTAGGCGGCGGCGAGTATCGAGAGGAAGACGAAGGCCAGGAGCGGCAGACTCATGGAGGCGGAGGCTTACGCTACGCGCCGGGTGCGTTCAATCGCCGACGTGGACCTCGAGGCTGCGGCGAGCTAGAGTCCGCGCGATGGCTACTCCGCTCGTCGCTTCCGCCGGCTGGATCGTGTCGCACTGGTTCTATCGGATCGACCGCCGGCAGTGGCGGAGCCTGGCGGCCGAGGAGCGGCGCGCGGCGATCGACGAGGTGCGGGCCTGGACGGCGCAGGCCGGGGCGGAAGAGGGGATGCAGCTCGTACCGCTGGCGATGATCGGCAAGGCCGACTTCGGGCTCATCGCCGTGCACCCGGATCTCCGCCGCCATCAGCAGCTCGCACAGGAGCTCGGCGCGACTGCCTTCGGCGCCTGCCTCGAGCCGGTCTACTCCTTTCTCTCGCTGTCGGAGGCGAGCGAGTATCTGAGCACCGACGCCGACTGGGCGCGGACGCTCATCGACGAGCAGCACGTCGATCCGACCTCCGCGGATTTCACGAGCGGGATGCAGGCTTTCCGGAAACGGATGAGTCACTACGTCGAGATGCGGCTACACCCGACGCTCCCCGACAATTTTCCGATCGTGTGCTTCTACCCGATGGCCAAGGCGCGCGGCGAGGCTCGCAACTGGTACGTGCTGCCGTTCGAGAGCCGCAAGAAGCTCATGCAGGAGCACGGCCAGTCCGGCCGCAAGTACGCGAGCCGCCTCACTCAGCTCATCACTACCGCGACCGGCGTCGACGACTGGGAATGGGGCGTGACCCTCTTTGCCGGCGACTTGAAGGCGGTCCGCGACGTCGTCTACGAGATGCGCTTCGACGAGGGGAGCGCCATCTACGGCGTGTTCGGACCCTTCTACGTCGGCATCCGCTTCGCCGCCGACGAGCTCGCCGCGGTCCTGCGGTTGTAGGATCTGCGGCCGTGGCGACGCGCTCGTTCCGGCCGCGGCGCCGGCGTCGTCCCGAGACTGCCCCCGGGACTGCGGCGGCGCAGCTCGAGGCGCTGGTCGCCGAGGCGCAGGCGGCGCGCGCCGCCCGCGCGCACGGCTACCGTGAACGGTCGTTGGCGCTGCACGGCTGGATCTGCGCCCGTTGCGCGCGCGAGTTCGAGGCCGACAACCTGCACCTCCTGACCGTGCATCACCGGGACGGCAACCACGAGCACAATCCTCCCGACGGTAGCAACTGGGAGAACCTGTGCGTCTACTGTCACGAGGCCGAGCACACGATGCGGACGCTCGGTGACTACCTCACCGGCCGCGACCGGTGAGGTAGCCGGCGGGGATCATTTCGCCGCTTCGATGACTCCGCAGGAGATGATGCCGAACGTCACCAGCGAGCCCGGGTTCGGCGGGTCGCTGCTGATGACGATCGACTTGCCGATCACCGAGGCGTCCCCGGGCTTGACGGTGAGCTTGCCGGAGGAGACCTTGAGGGCGCCCGTGCCGTCGGCGCCCGCCGTGATCTCGCCGAGCAGGCCGGCGTCGTGATCGCCACCCGGTTGGATGCGGTCCCCGACGGCGGCCGCGTTCGCCCCGCTGCAGTCGCCGTGCTCGTGTATGGCGACCGCGTGTTTCTTCCCCGGGGTCAGAGATTTCACCGCGACGGTGATGGTCGTCGAGCCGTTCGTTTCGTCGAACGTGGCGGTACCGGTGACCTGCGTGCCGCTCTTGGGCTCGAAGGTGGCCGTGGCCGTGGTCGGCGTCTTGGCGCAGGCGGCGATGGCGATGGCGGCGGAGAGAATAGCGAAACGATGCATGCGGGACTCCTCCTCGCAAAAATTTAACGGCGCATGATGACCGAGGTCGCAGATAAAGACAATTGCCGGTGGCGCGGCGTCCGGCGCGCGCCGGCACGGCGGGCAGCCGCTGCCCCCGGTCCGCTCCGGAGCCCGCGCCGGCGCATGAGCATCCGTGGCGGCGGCTACGGCGCTTCCGGGTGGGTGGCGAGCCAATCACCGAGCTGACGGGCGTTCGCTGCCGCCTCGCGACCGACGGCGTCATCGCCGGCGATGGCCGCGGCCTGCTGGTAGTTCCGGAGCGCGTCGCGGTACCTGCCGGCGTCGTAGAGGATGCCGGCTAGCGTCGCGTAGCCTTGCGGATAGCGGGGATTGATGGCGAGGGCGCGCTGGACGGCAGCGAGCCCGCGCTGCTGTTCGCTTTCGGCGGTCGCGATGTCGCCGCGGCGCTGCGCTGCTTGTCCGCGGCGCCGCGCGACCAGGGCGAGGCCGCGGTAGGCGACGGCGTGGCCGCCGATGCGGTTCGCGGCGGTGAAGAGCTCTTCTGCCTCGGCGAGCTCGCCGCGTTCGACGAGGACGAGTCCGAGATCGATGCAGGTGCGCTGGCGAGTCAAGTCGGAGGGCGCGAGTGCCAGGGCGCGGCGGTAGGCTGCCTCGGCCTCGGCCGAGCGGCCGGCGGCGGCGAGCGCCAGTCCGAGGTTCATGTAGGGCGCGGGCTCGTCGCTGGTGCCGGCGACGACGGCGCGCCAGAGGGTCAGCTCGTCTCGCCAATACTCGTTGCGGCGGATCGTGACCGCGGCCACGACGGCGAGGGCGGCGGCGACGGCCAGGGCCCCGTAGGTGGTCGTCGTTGCCGGGCGCCAGCGCTCGAGCCCGGTGCCGGCGAGCAGCGCCAGGCCGCCGACGGCCAGATAGAGGCGGTGCTCGGCCACGGGCACCGACGTGAAGTCGGCGATCGCTGCGAGGACGGGCAGCGCTGCGGCGACCAGCAGCCAGGCGAGCGCGAAGCGGCGCCGACCGCCGGCGTCGGGTGCGAGGACGCCGAACCCGGCGGCGACGGCCCCGAACGCTGCGGCGGCCAGCGTCGCGGCGTTCTCGGGTACGTGCGCAACGTAGGGCGCGAAGCCGATCGGCGCCAGCAGGCGCGAGACTTGGTAGCCGAAGGAGCCGACGAGGCGGCCGAGCGTCTCCCGCCCCAAGGAGTCGAGCGGGACGCCGATGCCGGCGACCTCGGGGCGGAGGAGGAAGTAGGGGACGATGCCTGCGAGCGAGGCCAGCGGCAGCAACGCGACCGTCCGCAGCGACTCTCCGGAGTGGCGTGGGCGGACCCAGGCCACCGCCGCAGCAACCAGGGCCGGGACGACGCAGCCGGTCTCCTTGCTGGCTGCGGCCGCGAAGGAGGCGGCTGCAACGAGGGCCAGAGTCGTCGCCGATACGGAGCGCCACGACCCGAGCAGCGTCAGGAGGACGAAGATGGTTGCCAGGATGTCGACGCGATTGGTGATCCAGGCCACCGATTCGGGCTGGATCGGGTGCACGAGGAAGAGCACCGCGGCAGCGAGGGCGGCCGCCGACCGGAAGCCGAGGGCGCGCCCGAGCCGGACGAGGAGCGCGCCATTGAGCGCGTGCATCAGGACCGACGTCAGGTGGAAGCCGAAGGCGTTCCGTCCCCACAGCGACAGGTCGATCCAATAGGTGAGCTGCGACAGCGGCCGATACACCTGCCGCATGGGCATGAACTCGGGCTCGAAGAAGGCGTCGAGGGGACTGCGGTAGAAGCGCAGCTTCTGGTCGAGCCAGATGGGATCGTCCCAGACGAAGCCGTGGCCGAGGGTGTTGGCGTAGGCGAGCACGCCGACCGCGAAGGCAGCGGCGGCGGCGAGCCGCCAGGCGCGCGCTGCCGGCGCGCTGGCTGCGGCCGGGGCCTTGCCAGCCGACGATGGCGGCCGTCGCCGCGCCGGGGTCGAGGCGCGGCTGCTCATGCGCCGAACGCCGCGAGCGCGTGGTCGCGGAGACGGTGGCGGACCGTCCCGAGATCGCCGCTGTCGATCGGTACGCCGCGCGCGTAGGCGATCACCTGGCCCGAGAGCGGCGAGATGCGTGGTCCCGGAGTGACGATACCGGCGAGGTTCAGCGGGTCGGCGGCGGCGACGAGCACCACCTCGGAGCCGGAGTGGCGCCGCGCCGTGCGCAGGGACTCGACGGCAGCCGGAAGCGCGAACTGCTCACCGACGAAGCCGGCGACGAAGCGCCCGCCGCGGATCTCGCCGCGTGCCTCCAGACGGCGGAGTGCGACGAGGAGCTCACGCCAGGGCGGCATCAGCGTCTCGCGCGTGAGGATCTCGCGGATGACGACACCGTAGCGGGCGAGGAGCTGGCGCGCCGCTGCCTCGACCCGCTCGCTCGGGGTGAGCGGATCGCGCTTGGCTCCGAGTAACGCCCAGCGCCCGGCCGGCAGCGGGCGCCTGGCGGCACGACCGCCGCCGAGCGCCCGCAGGCGGTGTTCCGGCCGCCGCCGCTCCGGCGGCGCCACCAGGCGGCGGAGTCCGGCGAAGCCGTCGCCGCTCACGATCCCGCATGCGACCAGCTCCCAGAGCGCGTCCTCGGTCGCGGCTGGCAGGAGGTCGGTTGCGGCGGCGATATCGGCCGTGAACGAGGCTCCTTCGCCGGCCAGGTAGGCGGCGACGTCGCGCGCCGCCTGCGAGAGTCGTGGATTCGCGTGATCTGGACGCACCGTGCGGACGGTGTCGAGCCGATCGCGGAGCGCGAGAGCGAGCGGGGCGGTGCGCGTCGGAGCCGGACGCCGCCGGGAGACGGCCGCGGGCGTCGGCGGCCGCGGCCGGACGCTCGCCGCGCGTCGGCGGGCAGCGCCGCGTACGCCCGTCGAGTCCGCGGCTGCGCCGTCGGCGGCGAGCTCCGAGAAGCGCCCCCAGGTGACGATGCCGGCGAGGCAGAGGTCGTCGAGAAGCCCCGGCTCATAGTCGGTGATGCGTGCGGGCAGGATGCTGCGCTCCCACGCCGGTGCGGCGAGCTCGAAACCATGGAGCTGCGCGATCACGGCGGCGAGGCCGTCGCGACCGTGCAGACGCGTTTCGGGGAGCACGTGCTGCCAGCCGAGGAGGAAGAGCATGAAGTCGGCTGCCGACACGGGCTCGATCTCGCGGCGCAGGCGCCCGATCGTCAGATGGTGGATACGGGCGAGGAGGCGGCGGTCGCACCATTCCTCGACCGCAGCGCCGGGCGTGAAGCGGCCCTGGAGGGCGCAGCCCTCGCCCTCGAGGCGGCTCATGGCCCCGGCGATCGCCGCCGCCGCGATGCCGAGCCGCGCCGCCAGGGCGCCGACAGTCGTCGGTCCGATGTGCTCGAGCCAGCCGCGCACCAGCATGACCGCCGCGCTCTCGTCGGTGCACGTCTGCGGGGCCGGGGCCGGCGGAGCGAGCGCAGGCTCGAACGTCGCTGCGGGGACGAGCGCGCCGGCGATCGCGAGACGCTCGGCGGCGACGAGCGCGCGCCGACGTTCGCCCGCATGCTCCCAAGCTGCCCAAGCGGCGCGTCCGCGGAGCACGAGCTCGTCGCCCGGACCCTGCCAGTCGCCGAGCGCGTCGGCTGGAAGCCAGACCAGCGAGAGGAGGACGTCGTGCAGCTCGTCGGCGTCGCGGACGTCGGGCCAAGCCTGAGCGCGGACGGCGGCGATCGCCTCGCCGTCGAGCGCGCCTGGACCGGTGGCGATCTCGGGGTCGATGCGGCGCAGCGCTACGGCGCGGGCGCGCCGCTCTTCGAGCGGCGCGTCGTCGAGGAATGCGTAGGGGTTGGCGTTCAGGATCTCGTGCGCCATCACCGACGGGGCCGGCGTTTCGACGGCCACGGTGCGGATCGCGCCGCGCCTGATGTCCTCGAGCACGGCGCGCAGGCCGTGTGCATCCATGGCCTCGTAGAGGCAGTCGTCGATCGTCTCGTCGACCAGCGGATGCTCGGGCGGCTCGATCGGGCCGGCGTGGTTGTCGCCGCAGGCGGCCTGCAGCGGAAAGACCGCGGCCAGCAGATCGTCGGCGCGCATGCGCTGGATGTTGATCGGCACGCGCCGGCCGCCTCCATGGCGGGGCAGTGCCAGGGCGCGGGTGGCGTTCCAGCGCCAACGTGTCCCGAACATCGGCGACTGCAGCGTCGCCTGGATCAGATCGTGCTCGAGGGTCGCGAGGCGGACCATCGAAAAGACGTTGGCGAGCGGGAAACTGTGCTGCTCTCCGAGCGAGAGCACGATGCCGTCGTCGGTAGCGGCCGCCTGCAGCTCGAAGTCGAACGTCAGGCAGAATCGTTTGCGGAGCGCGAAGCCCCAGGCGCGGTTGATCGCGCCACCGAAAGGGGCGTGGACGACGAGCTGCATGCCGCCGCTCTCGTCGAAGAAGCGCTCGGCCACCACCGTATCGCAGGTCGGGACGGTACCGAGGACCGCGAGCGTGTCGCGGACGTAGGTCGCGAGCTGGAGGCTTCCGGCGGGGTCGATGCCGCACTCCGCGGCGAGCCAGTCGACGACCGCCGGCGGCGGCGGCGCGGCGCGGTCCGGGAGCCGCTCGGCGATCGCGGCGCGCAGCTCCGAGACCGCCTGCGAGAGCTCGCGCGTCCGCGCCGGCGCCTCGCCGAGCCAGAAAGGAATGGTCGGCGGCGCCTGGCCGGCGTCCTCTACCCGTACGGTGCCGTTCTCGACGCGGCGGATGCGCCACGAGTGGTTGCCGAGGAGAAAGACGTCGCCGCGCATGCTCTCGACCGCGAAGTCCTCGTTGACCTTGCCGACGCGCGCCTCCGTCGGCTCCTCGACGACGTCGTAGTCGGCGGCGTCGGGGATGGCGCCGCCGCCGGTGATCGCGGTGAGGCGAGCGCCGCGACGGCCGCGCAGGCGGCGGTTCACGAGGTCGCGATGGAGGTGCGCGGAACGGCGGCCGCGGCGGGTGGCAATGCCCTCGGCGAGCATGTCGAGCACTGCGTCGAAGGTGCGGCGTTCGAGGTCGCGGTACGGGCGGGCGCGGCGTACGAGCGCGAAGAGGTCGTCCTCGGTGATGGCATCGGCGGCGGCGATCGCCACCATCTGCTGTGCGAGGATGTCGCGCGGCGCGGCGGGGAGACGCAGCCGATCGAGCGCACCGCCGCGGATGGCGCGCACGGCGGCGGCAGTCTGCAGGAGATCGTCGCGCGTGAGCGGCAAGAAGATCCCTTTCGGGACGCTGCCGAGCCAGTGGCCCGAGCGCCCGACCCGCTGTAGCAGGGTGGCGAGCGCTCGCGGCGACCCGACGTGGCAGACGAGGTCGACGTGGCCGACGTCGATGCCGAGCTCGAGCGATGCCGTGGCGACTACGACCGGCGCGGCACCGGACTTGAGCTTCTGTTCGGCGTCGAGCCGCATCGTCCGCGACAGGCTGCCGTGGTGGGCCACTACCCGATCGCTCCCGAGGCGCGCACCCAGCTGGTGGGCGACGCGTTCCACCAGGCGGCGCGTGTTGACGAAGACGATGGTGGTCCGGTGCTCGGCGACGTGTGCGGCGATGCGCTCGTAGATCGAAGCCCAGAGCTCGTGGCTGGCGATCGGGCCGATCGCGTGGTCGGTCGTCTCGATGGCGAGATCCATGGCCCGGCGGTGGCCAGTGTCGACGATCGCACAGTCGGCGGAGCCGTCGGGCCGCAGCCGGCCGGCCCCGACCAGGAGCTCGGCGATCAGCTCGATCGGTTTCTGGGTCGCCGAGAGGCCGATCCGCTGCACCTTGCAGCCGCAGAGGGCGTCGAGTCGCTCGAGCGTGAGCGCCAGGTGGGCGCCGCGCTTGTCGCCGGCGACGGCGTGGATCTCGTCGACGATCACGGTGCGGGCGCTGGCGAGCGCTCGCCGACTCTTGTCGGCGGTCAACAATATATAGAGTGATTCCGGCGTCGTGATCAGGATGTGCGGAGGCTTCCGCACCATGGCCTGCCGTTCGCGCCGGGGCGTATCGCCGCTGCGGACCGCGACCCGGATCTCCGGGAGGTGAACGCCGGTCGCCAGGGCGCGGGCGCGGATCTCGGCGAGAGGCTGCTCGAGGTTCTTGCGGATGTCGTTGCCGAGAGCCTTGAGCGGCGACACGTAGACGACGGTCGTCTCGTCGGCGAGGTCGCCGGCCCGTGCCCTCCGCACCAGGCGGTCGATGGCCCAGAGGAAGGCCGCCAGGGTCTTGCCGGAACCGGTCGGGGCCGCGATCAGGGCGTCGCGGCCGGCGGCGATCGCTCGCCAGCCGGCGGCTTGCGGCGGTGTCGGCGTGCGGAAGCGCTCGGTGAACCAGCCGGCGACGAAGGGATCGAAGTCGAGATCGTGCACGGGCGACGGCACCGCCGGCGACGCTAGCATCGGCCTACGCTTCCCGGTAGGGCGCAGCGTTCGCGCCGGCAGCCGTTGGCAGCCCGACGCGGTTGACCACCGTAGCCGGATCGGAGACAACCGCGAGAGGCGGGAGGGCGACGGCATGAACCGTGAGGAGTGCATTCTTTTCAGCGGCGCGGCGAGCGGCGCCGAGGCCGAGTTCGGCGCCGCGGCCGAACGCCACGGCATCGAAGAGGTGAACTTCACCTTCGACGGGCACCGCGACGCGCGCAGCCGCGGCATCCGCGTCCTCACCCAAGAGGAGCTCGCGCACGGCGACGTCAGCCTCGCTTACGTCTCGAAGCTCATGCACCGCCGGTATCCGGACACGGCTATGTTCAAGAAGGTGCTGCAATGCATCTGGCACCAGGTGAACAACGGCCAGGAAGTCTACGTCGTCGGCGCCATCCAGCCCGACGACACCGTGAAGGGGGGCACGGGGTGGGGGGCCGAGTTCGCGAAGCTCTGCAACAAGCCGCTCTACGTCTTCGATCAGGATCGGGACGGATGGTTCCGCTGGAGCGGCGACGGCTTCGAGAAGTGCGCCGACCCGGTGATCCGACATCGGCACTTCACCGGCACCGGCACGCGCTTCATGAGGGACAACGGCCGGGCGGCCATCCAGGGGTTGTTCGCCCGCAGCTTCGCGGCGTAGGCGCGGCGCCGATACCGCCGCGCGGAGCGGTTCAGCCGCCGCGCGGCAGGAGATCCAGCGCCCTGCGGACGCCGGCGGCGAGCCCGTCGAGGCGGTCGACGCCCCAGAAGCTCACGATCACGAGCCGGGGCTCCCGGCGGCTCGATTCGCCGTGGATGCCGGTGATGCCGATTCGCGACTCGCGCAGCGCGTGCACCGCCTGCGGGACCTCGCTCGGGACGAGCACGAGCTCGCCGGCGACCGCGGCGCGCAATGGCGTTCCTTGGAAGGCTGCCCACGAGGCCGGGCGCAGCGTACCGTCGAGCGCGACGCCGAGCTCGACGACGCGCAGGTCCGAGCGCGGAGCGGCGACCCGATAGACGCCGTTGTCGAGCTCGCCCTGGCGGCCGAGGATGACATCGAGGTGCGATGCGTCGAGCTCCGAGTGCGCCTCTACGGCCGTCGTCTTGAGGGGTCGCGCGGCACGGACGCGGACGATCGCTTCCTGCACGTCGCGGACCCCGCGGGCGAGGGCGATGGCGTTGCCGGCGCCGTCGAAGTGGACGAAGAGGATGCGCGGCTCCTCGCCGGCGAAGTGTCCGTGCACTGCCGTCGGTTCGAGACCGGCGTCGACGAGGGCCGAGACGACGGGTTGCAGCTCGTCGCTTGCGACCGCCAAGACGCCGGTCAACAAGGCGCCGCTCGGGTGCGGGAGGAAGACGATCGAGCCCGCGAGTCCCATGCGCGGGGTGATCGCGAAGCCGTCGAGCGCGACCTTGAGATCGCCGCGCGGCCTCGTGATGCGCAAGGCGCCGTCGGACATCAGGGCGCCCGTCAGGCCCGATGCTTCTTGGATCGCGTCGGCGTCGAGCCGCGTCCCCTCCGCACGCCCGGAGGACCGTGCTGCGGGGCCCTCGGCGACGGTAGCGAGGGCGCCGTCACGCCGGAGATCGCTGGCGACGGCTCCCTCGCGGGGCGCGTCTCCGGGCGCCTGGGCGCGCAGCGGCCCGCAGCCCGTGAGCCCGACGATTGCCACGATCGCGATCAGTCGCCGCATACCTGTCTCCTCGCCCCGGCGGCACCATATGCCGCGTCGCCGACGAGGACGCCAGCGATCGCAGGCGCGGGCATCGAGCGGGCGGCCCGCGCCGTGCGGCCGCGGCTGCGATCGTACGGCGGCTTCAACGACGACCATGGCGTGCGCTCTCGGCAGCGCGCGCGGCCGTACGGCGTCTTCGGCGGCCGGCGAGTTGACCCGCCTCCGCCGCTGTGGCCATAGCTCTCCGGGGGACGCTTGCGGGTGGAGATTGCAGCGACGGGCACGGCGCCGCTCGGGAGGGCCCGGCAGACGAATGGCGGCCCGCTCGTCGGCCGCGATTCGGCCGATCACGGGCGCCGGTGGCAACTGGTCTCGAAGCTCGAGACGCGGGCGGCTGCGTGAGCGGGCGGACCCTGGTCACCGGCGCCACCGGCACCGTCGGTCATGCGATCGTGCGGGCCCTGCTCGCGGCGGGCCGGAACGTGCGAGCGCTGGTGCGCGACGGCGAACGCGCGCGCTCGCTCGTGCCCGAGCGAGTAGAGCTCGTCGCTGGCGATGTCACCGATGCGGCGTCGGTGCGGCGGGCCGTTGCCGGCTGTGACGTCGTCTACCATGCGGCCGGTCTCCCTGAGCAGTGGCTCCCCGATCCTGCCACCTTCCGGCGCGTCAACTACGAGGGCACCCGCCACGTGCTCGAGGCCGCGCTCGCGGAGAACGTGCGGTCGTTCCTCTATACGAGCACCATCGACGTCTTCGTGATGCCCCCGGGCGAGCCTTTCGACGAGTCGCGGCTCGACCCGGCGCCGAAGCCGACAGCGTACGAGCGCTCGAAGCAGGAGGCCGATCGGCTGGTCGCCGCGGCGCTCGAGCGGGGGCTGCCAGCGCGCTTCCTGCACCCGTCGGGGATCTACGGGCCGGCGCCGGTCGCCACCGGTGTGAACGACTTCGTGCGCCGACTTGCGAAGGGCGCGATTCCGATGCTCCTGCCGGGCGGCATGCCGGTGGTGTTCGCCGCCGACGTGGCGCACGGCCACCTGCTCGCCGAGACGGCGGCGCCGGTCGGCGCGCGCTTCATCTTGAGCGACGCGTATCTCACGCTCCAGGAGATCGCCCGCGCCGTGCGGCAGCACGTGCCGGCGGCGCGCGTGCCGGCTATCCTGCCGCGCTGGGTCGCAAAGGCGGTCTCCGCAACCGGCGAGCTGTGGGCGAAGTTCAGCGGCATGGCGCCTCTCATTCCGAGCGGTCAGCTACATTTCCTGACCGTCGAGGCGCGGCCATCCGCAGCCAAGGCGCAGCGCGAGCTCGGCTGGTCCCCGACGCCGTTTGCCGACGGCATCCGCGTCACGATCGCGGACATGAAGGCACAGGGGCTCATCTGAGAGCCTGTGAATTTTTCCCCGCGATGCAGTAGACACACTTTATGGCGGATGCGGAGCGGGGACTGGGGGCGGGAGGGGCGAGCCTGCCGCGGTTGGTGACGGCGAACCGGCGGCAGGTAGAGCTGCGACCGTTCGACTTGGAGTCGCTATTGGCGCCCGAGCATCGGGCGCGCGCAATCTGGGCGATGGTGGAGGGGCTGGATCTGGCGAAGTTCTACGAGCCGATCGTGGCCCGGGGTAGCGAGC